>JAESGU010000032.1_pt1 | contig 159414 bp, 134 predicted proteins | sample 9266271 | NCBI WGS metagenome assembly JAESGU01 (sample SAMN15740544, study PRJNA653495) | algae metagenome | isolation source: Scytonematopsis contorta HA4267-MV1 and co-occurring heterotrophs from mud... | place: USA: Palolo Valley Trail, Honolulu, Hawaii | collected 2009-07-25 | reverse complement strand
GTGGGTAGAGACACGATTAATCGCGTCTGTACAAAGTGGGCAGTGGGTAGAGACACGATTAATCGCGTCTGTACAAAGTGGCAGTTAGCAGTCAACCAACCTTGTCATCTAAAGCTTTTTTCGCAATGTGTGTGACATATATTGTTACAGCAACTGTGGCCAGAAAACCAACGGAACGAATTGTCCATTCTAAGGTGCTGTTAATGGGCTGTTTAGAAGTGCCGATAGTAGCAATACTTCCTGCTAGGGAACCGATATAAACGTACATTATTGTTCCAGGAATCATACCAACAGAACCTAAAATATAGTCTCTTAAAGATACTTGCGTAATTCCAAAAGCGTAGTTTAATAAGTTAAAAGGAAAAATAGGGGATAAACGAGTTAAAAATACTATTTTCCAGCCTTCTTTAGCAACAGCTTGGTCAATCGCTTTAAATTTCGGGCGTTTCTCTATTTGCTTGTAAACCCAATCTCTTGTTAAATAACGACCAATTATAAAAGCTAATGTTGCACCAATGGTTGCAGCAATAAATACATATACTGAACCCCAAAATACTCCAAAAAGAAAACCACCCCCTAGGGTGAGAATTGAGCCAGGAATAAGAAATATTGTAGCTAAATTATAGATAATAATAAAAATTATTGGTGCTAAAGTTCCAAGCCTTTTAACCCAAGCTAATGAGTTTTGCAAAATTTCTTTAATTGGAAAGTACTGGCTAATTGTTATCAATATACCTAGTAAAATTATAATGATTAATAATTTTACTTTTGAATTTGATTGGTTTTCTTGTTTGTCCATTGAAATTATATTTTGATTTAAATTTTTGGTTTTGTCGCTTAAATAATCATAATACTTACTGGTATCTGCTTAAACTTGGATGAGCATTAAATAGACATTAAAAGGTGTCACTCGGATTTTTTACCGTGATACCACTCTCCTATTAGTCTTGGAGAAATACCTATTAAGTAGGCAATAATCGCAATTTGATTCATTATGGTGGTTTTAACAACACCCTTTTTTATCCATCGCCGTCCTGATGTGATAACTGGCACATCAACAATAGCAATTTTACCCTTGCGCTTTAGCCTACGCATTATCTCAAAATCTTCCATAATGGGTAGTGGGGGAAAATTACCTATCTCGTTAAAAATTTCTCTTCTCAAAAAAATTGCTTGGTCACCATATGGCATTTGTAAAAAACGCGATCGCAAATTCACTGCTGATTCAATTAAGCGTAAACTCCGCTGTGGTGCATCTATCTGTAAGCTGAAAGCACCTGCAATAACTCCGGGTTTTTGCAGTACTTCTTTGACCATGACATCAAAGTTATCAGGCAAACGAGTGTCCCCATGAAGAAATAGCAAAATATCACCATTAGCTATAGAGGCTCCGGTGTTCATTTGGTTTGCGCGACCAGTATCGGATAAGATAAATTTTACACCTAGCGACAGAGAGATATCAACAGTATTATCAATTGAGCCGCCATCTGCCACAATAACCTCTATAGTATCATCCACTAAGGCGCTGGAGATTGTAGCTTGGATATTACCAGATTCATTTAATGTTGGAATAATCACAGAAATACTGCGGTTCATACAGCAATCCTAAAACTAGATTTACATGTATCACGTTAATCTGAAACGTTATAAGCTATCAGAACGTGTATCTAGCTCACCCAATATGGCAACAATTAACGACAACTACCTCAAGCTTAAGGCTGGTTACTTATTCCCCGAAATTGCTCGTCGGGTCAATAGTTTCGCACAAGCAAATCAATCAGCTCAAATAATCCGTCTTGGTATTGGTGATGTTACCGAGCCTTTACCCGAAGCTTGTCGCACAGCAATGATTAAAGCTGTGGAAGATATGGGAGATAGAAGCTCTTTTAAAGGTTACGGGCCAGAACAAGGGTACGGCTGGTTGCGAGAAAAAATTGCTCAATTTGACTTTCAGTCTCGCGGTTGTCAAATCGATGCGGATGAGATTTTTATATCCGACGGTTCCAAGTGTGACTGCGGTAATATTCTTGATATATTTGGCAACAACAATACGATTGCTGTTACCGACCCTGTTTATCCAGTGTATGTAGACACTAACGTCATGGCAGGACATACAGGAGATGCGAACGAAAAAGGAGAATATGAAGGACTAGTATATTTACCAATATCCGCAGAAAATAATTTTACTGCTCAAATTCCTTCCCAAAAAGTCGATTTAATCTACCTCTGTTTCCCTAATAACCCCACAGGAGCCACTGCGACCAAAGAACATTTGGAAGCTTGGGTCAAGTATGCTAAAGCAAATGGCTCAATAATTTTCTTTGATGCTGCTTACGAAGCCTATATAACCGACCCCAACCTACCCCACTCTATCTATGAAATCGAAGGTGCGAGGGATTGTGCAATTGAATTTCGTTCCTTCTCGAAAAATGCAGGCTTTACTGGAACTCGTTGCGCGTTAACCGTAGTTCCCAAAACTTTGATTGCTTCTTCCGCTGATGGCTCCGATGTGGAAGTATGGAAACTTTGGAACCGCCGTCAATCGACTAAATTCAATGGCGTATCCTACATTGTACAACGGGGTGCGGAAGCCGTTTATTCCCCAGAAGGTCAGTCACAAGTTAAGCAACTAATTAGCTTTTACATGGAAAACGCCAAGATTATTCGGGAGAAATTAACTGCTGCTGGACTATCTGTTTACGGAGGTGTTAACGCACCTTACGTTTGGGTAAAAACACCAAATGGACTTACCAGTTGGGATTTCTTTGATAAATTGCTACATATTTGCAATGTAGTAGGCACACCAGGTTCCGGATTTGGTGCTGCGGGTGAAGGATATTTCCGGATTTCAGCTTTTAACAACCGCGAGAATGTAGAGGAAGCAATGCAACGAATTACAACAGGATTTAAATCCTAATCATTTTTTTTGATACCTCATCTCAAAATTATATACTGAGGTATCTGTTTTTTTACTTTAGAGGTCATTATAAAGTAAAAGTTAAATACACGATTGTTGGGTTAGGCGCATTTGTAGGACTTAGTTGGAGGCTTTTTAAGTCGGATGAAGCGCCGTAACCCATCACTTTTGTAGACTTAATATTTACTTTATAAATCAGCTCTTATTACTCTACAAAAGCTTTGCCCCCGTAAAGAGTGACAAAAATATCACCTATCGATAATAGTGTGAATTATAATTATTGCAATTAATTCTTAATTAATTATAGATACATAAGTTTTACTGATTATTATGAGTAGCACTATAAGTATTGCCATCTCTCACCTAATTTGTTACCTACAATACTTTACTTAAAATTAATTTAACTTAAATTAAGAGTATATTTTCTCAATAAGCCTTGTATAGATAGTGGCGATTAGCATAGTCAAATCAATCTTGGGAATATTTGAAATGTGCTAGTTGCTGCCTTTCCTATACATTAAAGAGTCGAGACTTTTAATATAAGCGACTGGCTCTAAGAACTGATTTATAAAGTAAATATTAAGTCTACAAAAGTGATGGGTTACGGCGCTTCATCGGACTTAAAGAGCCTTCAACTAAGTACTACAAATGCGCCTAACCCAACAATCGTGTATTTAACTTTTAGTTTATAAATGACCTCTAAATCGCATTTCGAGATTAAAATGTAAAATTATATCGCCTCGTATTTCCTGTTCCCAGTCTTTGGCTGGGAGGGATTTTTTCCTCATTTCCTCATTTTCTCATTTCCTCATTTCCTCAATCTATAGAAGTAAATTTAAGTATGTATCTAAATATGTATCGTCGTTGGTTTGTATATTTCATAGTATTTTTATGGAGCTTTGGGTTAGTCGCTTGTACTACAACGACCACTCAGACCCCTCCACAAGCAAGTACTTCTACACCTAACGAAGCTACTGTTAGTAATTCCCAAACAACAACACAGGAATCAGCAAAAAGAGTAGTAGCATTAACTTCGCTTTCTGTAGATATTACCCATCAGCTAGATAAAAGCAAACTCGTAGGAATTACAGGTAGTAATTTATTTAAAAATGACCCAAGATTCCAAGACATTCCTCGTGTCAGCGAGGGTCAAGCTCCTCCAAATTTAGAAAAAATTGTAGCCCTTAAACCCGATTTAGTTATTGGAGCAGAGGGATTTTCCAACCAAACAATAGATAAGTTAAAGCAGTTAAAAATTCCAACTTTACTCACAAAGGTTAACAGTTGGCAGTCTTTACAAGAAATAACCAAAACTTTAGCTCAAAAAATTGGTGCTGACCCTAAAAATTTACTAAACCGCTATCAGGGTTTTATTACAAGCACAAAATCTAATCCCAAAACTTTAGTTTTAGTTCAACGTCAGCCAATTTTAGCACCCAATAAAAATAGTTGGGCAGGAGATTTATTAAATCAGTTTAAACTTACGAATGTTGCAGCGGAACTACAAGGTAAAAGCCCCATCGGTGGTTATGTAACTTTATCCGCTGAAAAAGTCTTAGAAGCAGACCCTGAAGTCATAATTATTGTTAATCCCCCTCAAGGTAGAGGAGAAACAGGGTTGTTAGAAGCATTGAAAAAAGAATCTTTTTGGAATAAATTGCAAGCAACTAAAAACAACCGCGTCTATAGTTTAGACTATTACGGATTGGTAAATGCAGGTAGTATCGACGCTATCGAAAAAGCTTGTAAAGAATTATCTAAGATTGCTAATAGCTAATTCATAAGTGTAAATTCTTTAAGCAATTGTGGTTGATGGTGTTGCCAAAAGTTTAAAATTTGATTTCCAACTTCTTGGGGATTAAAGTAATGAAAAAAGTGATTGCCTGTAGGACATTCCCAAAGAGTGTCTTCTTTTTTTAAGTAGCCTACCCATTCATGAAGCGCAGGTGGTGCAACTATTGGGTCGCTTGTAGAACCACATACCATTAATGGCATTGAAACTCCTCCTCGCGGTAGGTTGACTATCCTACATAGCGAGTGCATACAAGGGGATTTCTCTAAATCTTTATCTAAAGCTTTTACTAACTCCTTTACTGTTGATATCGGTTGATTCCCAAATAAACTACGAACATTGTTAGCTAAAACTTGCTCGCGACTTGCAGCTAATAATAAGCGTTGTACGTAATAATGAGCGTGCCATGTTTCTGCTGGTTGTGCTGCAACTCCCAATAATGTTAAAGAACTAACATATGTTGGGTATTTGCGGGCAAACATTAAACCCAAAACTCCACTGATTCCATGACCCACCAAATGAAGTGGACCTTCGCAAGTGGTTAAATATTCATATAAAAGTGTTACTGCTTGGTCAATAGAACTGGCTTCATCTTCAGTTTGATTGTACTCCCATACAGCAACTTTGGTATGCTTGGATAAATGGCGCAATATTGGTCTGTTAAAATGCTTCAAACTTGGACTCGCGCTTAACCAAAGAACGTCAAAAGAATTAGGCATAAATACTCCACACGAGTATATAACTCATATATAACTCCATAATTTCTAAGTTATGTTTGTTTTAACAAAATCTGACTATTTTTAACGTTGTTTTAATAAGAACATTAAGAAGTAAGTACACGGGTAATATATGTATTATTTACACCCGTATATACAAAACCGCAACCACGTAGAGACGTAAAATGTTTAGTCTCTACATATATTTTTTACAAGGCAAATTCTCGCTTTAGCTGGCTAACCCAAGCTGTGACTCGTTCTTTTGTCATATCTGACTGATTGTCTTCATCAAGTGCTAAACCACAAAATTTACCATCTCTTATTGCTTTGGATTCATTAAAATCATAGCCATCAGTAGTCCAGTAACCAACAGTTTTACCACCACGTTCGGAAATTTTTTCTTCTATTATTCCCATTGCATCTTGGAAGTTATCTGAATAGCCTATCTGGTCACCAGGTCCAAAATAAGCAACTAATTTACCACTGAAATCTATACCATCAAGTTCTTGGTACAATCCATCCCAATCACTCTGTAGTTCACCGATATTCCATGTCGGACAACCAACGATAATGCATTCGTAATCATCGAAGTCACTAGTGTCAGCTCCGGAAACATCGTTTAAAGTCACGATATCACCACCAAATTCATCCCGAATCATTTCAGCAATCGATTCTGTATTGCCAGTTTGAGTACCGAAGAAAAGACCAATTTTTTTTGACATATTTACACCTGGTTTGTTGATGGTTGACGGTTGACTGTTTACAGTTAGCGGTTGACGGTTGACGGTTGACGGTTGACAGTTGACGGTTGACGGTTGACAGTTGATGGTTGACGGTTGACAGTTAGCGGTTGATAATTGACCACAGTCATCACTCACCAGTCACCAGTCAACAGTCACCAGTCAACAGTCATCAGTCATCAGCTTAATGAGCTTATGTATCAATAAGCTCTGGATTGATTTTACAGATTTATTGAAATAATTTAGCAGCAATTTTTGTGAATTTTTGTAACAAAATATATTTTTTTGATTTATGACAGTACTCTAATCCTTCGTAGACAATGCGTTAAACCTTGTGGAAAGGTCAAAATATTATATAAATACCTTAGTAAGTTGCTATTTAATAGCAATAAGTTGCGATAAACTCCAAAATATGGCAAATGCGGTCTCCCCTGAGGACATTAATGGCTGAAATACCGTCCCTAGCCTCTGGAGAATACGGAGACGTTACATGTAACGTCTCTACATGTCATCATTTTACGAAAAAAATAATTATATTAACTTTTATTAAGATAGCTATTATTAAGATTATTTTGCAATAAAGTAGTCAAAGTAAGCTACAAATTAGTTAATGACTTACATGGAATAGAATGTCACAAGATTTGTCGTAATCTATACTATCCCTTGATATACAAGGTCTATCGCAGCCTGAAAATTATAGCAGTCAAGCTTTTTGACCATCATTGCCCATCTGGTAATATTTCCGTTCTAAGCTAGCGATGACGGACGCTTGAAAGTAACAGCGAACATTTGCACTAAAATTTGAGAGGTAAGCGAATAATCAGTTTGTTGAGTATTAATTGCAGTAATCCTAGTAGAAAGATAATGCAAATATACGATAATCCCAATGTCAAATATAGTTGCTGGGCAGGAAACTCCCGTTTTGCCAATATTTCCTAGTTATTTATCTTTTTCTGTTGTTCAACCAGATAAACTTGAGGTTTATTAATGCTTGGTAAAGTATTTTGTTTTTCCTGTGCTTGGGGAATGCTATTCTTTGGTGTCTTAAGCTTCTTGATGTGTTTTAGAAAAGGGCTAAATCATATCAAAAAACTACATCAAGTTCCCTGTGCTAGATGTGAATATTTCACTAACGACTATCGCCTTAAGTGTACAGTTCAACCAATAATTGCTTGCTCTGAAGATGCTATCAGTTGTCGAGATTTTGCTCCCAGAACTTCTACTTGCAATGCTTGTCAGAGTTCTCCGAAAAAAAGAATCTCTCTTCGTTTTATATCTAAAAAGCTTAGAGGCTGATTGACCCTGTAGAGGCTAAACATGTTTAGTCTCTACATCTTAGATTCCCACACTAAATTTAAAATTACATCTGTTTTTAGGTAAATAAAACCATTTTATCTCACGCAAAGAAGAGTATTTTAAGTGTGGTCTAAATACATGAAAACTGCTGTAATATAGTTTTGCGACCCAAGCTAAAGATTTATGTGTGTTTCACAAACTAGTCATAGCCTGAGTCAATTCAGCGGATAAATCTCTCTGACATTCTGGATGTTTTGTGAATAAAACACCTGCCAAAAAGTAATAATCACCAGAGTAAAACGCTTGCTTATGTTTCCGTAGCTCTTCAATATGATTTTTCACTTTTGGTTCAGAGCTATAGAATCCAAACTTTAATGGTAAAACTAAAAAGCTAGCCACATTATAATTTAATGATTTCGCATGATTAATAGTATTGACCGGATTGGAATAACTGGAAACTAAAAGTAATGCATTATCATAGCCTAATGACAGTAAATTATTAGTAACTGTTGCTCCGTCAACTCCACCAAATAGTAACGGCATACAGATATCATCGTCTGGTGCTGGTAGATAAGGTGGATTAGCTATCAAATACTCTGATTCGGGATGAGATGATTCAAATAAAGATGAATTGTAAATTATATACTTATCACTTAATTTATACTCATCAATCGTTAAGTTTGCTGCTTTACATGCTGCTGTATTTAATTCAAATCCATGTATTACACCATCAAATTGGTTTCTTAATAAGGAATTGATAACAGGACTACCATCTCCTGAACCAAATTCAATAATAGATTCTGAATTTTCGCAATTTCTTAATAACAGACTTTCTAAACAATTAGCATAAAAAGTAGATTCTTCCGGACAGTAAAATACTTCTTTCATTGAAGGAAATTCTCCTATTATTTTGATAACAAAGATGTTTGAAGCGATGGTGCTGATTTACTCAAAAGCTTTTACAGATAAGTGCTTAATTTCTTGCTCTTTGTAGTTCTTCCCTTAAAAAATTACTCTGCTCGCTTTCACGAATAGAATGAACTACTGCTTTTGCTGCTCGTTCACCTATCAATTTTTCCTGTTCATATCCCAATACCAATTGCCAAGCATCGTTAGGATACATAGAAGCTAAGGGTAAAGCTACATCTTCTAACATCCAAATTCCGTGACGCTCATCTTCTCTAATATGTAACTCCCAATAGCCCATTGCTGCATCAGAAAGTTCCAAACGTTGTGCTGCTGCAAGATAATTTCTGTATGCAGCGGGACCCGCAATTTCAAAGTATGCTAATCCACCATTGTAACGAAGAAAATAACGTTTACATTCAGTCAACAAAAAATTATGATTTGCTGCTGCTAAAACTTCCCAAGGAACTATATCGAAATACTTTTCTGGTTCAGTGCTTAAGCCAAACTCAGATAGCATATGAGCAAAAAATGTCGAGTGCTTACGAGAATAACGACCGTTTCCATATTCTTCTAAGAGTACTCGCACTAAAGTACATTGAACTTCATTTGCAGCTCCACCCAGAATACGCGAAAGACGACTACCTTCCACTAAGCCATCAAAGGAAGCAATTGCTAGCAAATGAGAATAACCCGCTTCTGTCATTTCTTCCCGAAGATAACGGCACATTGGTGAAAGCGGTGGGTTTACATCAATTGAATAACGCTCTCTTAATGCTTGTTTAGAATCTTCAACACTTAATTGTTGCAATTCGTTCACATCGATTTGTGCTAGCTCCCACTTTTGCCAAGCTGTTTCTATTTTATTACGCCATTTTTGTAAATATATCGAGCGTTCATTAGTGTAATGTGCTAAGTCATCATACCAAAAAAGATTTAAGCGATTTATCCGATACAATATACGTTGCAAAAAAAGATGTGCGCTTTCGTCCCCTAAATTTTTTTCATAAGCGTTTACGATTGCTCTCGAAAGTGCATTTTCAAAATCAATCACTAAACTAGGTTGTTCATCTAGCTTTATATCTAAATTTTCTAAGTTTAAAAAATTTATAAATTGTTTTTCTGCAGTGTCGTAGTTATTCACCGCACTTAAAGTTGCTGATTGGCTTTGCATAGAATCTAGACTTATTTGATTGAAATTAGAACTTAATTGTCCCTAACACCTAGAATTCCATTCAGCAGCTTTTTGTACCTCTCCCTGAAGTTATAAAGAAATTTTATAGTTTCGCTTACTTAATCCACCCTTTGGCTTATTACCCAACCATAAATCTGTAGAGACGTTACATGTAACGTCTCTACATTCCCGATTCCCGATTCCCGATTCCCGATTCCCGATTCCCGATTCCCGATTCCCGATTCCCGATTCCCGATTCCCGATTCCCGATTCCCGATTCCCGATTCCCGATTCCCGATTCCCGATTCCCTACTCCCCACCCTGAGGGTTTAAACGAGCAGGAGGAAGTTTTTCGATAGAAATTAGCGCTTCCATTACTTTTTTGGCTATGGGAGCAGCAACTTTAGAACCATAGGCATTTTCTCCTTTAGGTTCGTCCACTATTGCTAAAACTACATAACGTGGTGCTTCTACTGGTAAGATGCCCACAAAGCTAGTGATTCTTGCACCAGGAATATAGCCCCCGTTACGAGCTGCTTTTTGGGATGTACCAGTTTTACCCGCAATACGATAGCCTGGAATTTGTGCTGCTTTACCAGTACCTCTATTTACAACTGTTTCCATCATTTCCACAACCCTTTGTGTGGTAGTGGGTGAAAAAATTTGTCGTGGTGTCGCAAGGTTGGGAGTATAGTGAATTTGTCCCTTGGTGTCCATTAATCCTTTGACGACATGGGGAGTAACTAATTTACCTCCATTAGCTAATGCTCCTACCATTTGTACTAGTTGTAGTGGGGTAACGGAAAAACCTTGACCAAATGACGCTGTTGCAGCTTCTATCGGTGCGGCTATAAAATCTTCTTGGCTTCTCAATTGGCTGGCAACTTCAAAGGGCAAATCTGTATCAGACTTTTGTCCTATACCCATTCTCTCTAACCAACCATAGTAACTTGAGGGTCGCATCCTTTGAATAATTCGCACCATCCCGATATTGCTGGAGTTTTGTAGAACCTGTGCTACGTTTATTCGACCAAAACGCTTGTTCTCAGCATTTTTAATCGTACGGTCACCCACATTAATAAAACCGGGGTCGTTAAAAACTTCATCAGCTTTAATGGCACCCGTTTCTAAAGCGACGGCAACATTCAAAGGTTTAAAAGTAGAACCAGGTTCATACAAATCTACAGCAGCCCAGTTCCGAAACAGTGACATGTTAGCTTTAGAATATTCATTGGGATTATAAGTTGGTAACGAAACCAAAGCTAGCAGTGAACCATCAGTAGCATCCATTACAACCACGGCTCCGCGTTTAGAACCAAATCTGTCCATTTGTCTTTTGAGTGCAGTGCGAGCAGCCCGTTGTAAACTACTGTCCAGTGTTAACTGCAACCGCACATCATCAAAACGCATAAATCCTTCTGGAGCATGGTCTGGCATTAATGAACCATTTCCCGCACGACTTAGACGTACAGATTGTACTGAACGCTCCAAATACTTTTCTTGACTAATTTCCAAACCCGCTTGTCCACGTCGGTCTAAATCTACATAACCTACAACGTTAGATAGCAAGTCTTGCTGCGGATAATATCGTGAGTATTTTTGTATTAATTCCAAGCCATCTAATTTCAAGCGAAAAATTTGGTCAGCCAGTTCTTCTGACAAAGCAGAAGCGAGTAGAATACCACTTCTTTTATTTTCAAACTTTTTGTTTAATTCCTCAGCATCCTTAGACAGAATGGTTGCCAGTTTTGCTGCAACATCCCTAGAAGAAGTTTTGAATTGCTTAGGATGAGCGTACACAGTATAAACAGGACGGTCAATAGCTAATACATTAGTAGTACGGTCAATTACCTGACGACGAGGTAGAAAAGGCCGCAAATTTACCATTTGTTGATTTCGTGCCCTTTCCGTCAAATTAGGGCCACGAACAATTTGCAAATTATATAAATTTATACCCAACCCTAATCCTGCCGCAAGTAATACACCCCATACTATAAACAATCGGGATTTACTACTGGCAACGGTCTCTTGATGTTTGTCAAAAGATATACTAGATTCTTGTACGGGTTTATTTTTTGGTGATTGTCGCTTAGTAATTTCCGTTTTATTAAAAGGCTTAAGTCGCGTTTTACCTGGAAATTTTTCCATGATTGTTGGTTGTTGGTTGTTGGTTGTTGGTTGTTGGTTGTTGGTTGTTGACGGTCAACAGTCAACCGTCAAGCAAATCAATATCCGACTGGTGCAGAATTTTGTGGTGGTATTTCTTCTTGCGATTCTGTTTTCTGTGGTCGTGATAGTTGATTACCAGAAGCAGGAGGTAAATAAATCGTCCCTTCGGGAGATGGTGAAGCAAGTCCTGCTGATGGTTTTTCGGCGTCCTGTGCTATTTTATTTTTTAAATTTTCAGTGGTTGTAGTTAATTGACGCTCATTACGGTGTAAATTTTGCAACCTTTTATAGTTTTGGCTCCAGAGTTGCTGAGAATACACAGTCCAACCGTAAATCAAAAGAGTTGCTGCTACTACCAAAAAAGTTGTAACAGAAGAATAACGATGCAAAGCATTCAAACGCTGTAACCATAATGGTAAAGCAGTTGAACTCGGCATAACTGGAATTTTTTGTTTGCCGTTCAACTCTTGAGAATATATAGAGTTAGGAGTGCTTTTATTTGCTCTGACAGATAAATTTTGTTTACGTAGCCGTTGCTTACTGGAAGAAACTTCTTGTAAAAATTTTTGAGAAGCTTTTTCTTTGCTCATTTCTCGGGAATGACCTTGCATCGCTTGGCTATTTGAGCGTTGTAGCCAACCGTCCTGTGCTGAAACATTACTATTACGAGATGAAGGCATAAATTATTACTGGATAATCTGGATAATAAGTTAACGTATTGTAAATCAATTGACGTTTTGGTCTTGGGTTAAACATTCTAATTTTGCTCTTAGCAAAAATAATACTCCTGACGGGTAATTTAACTTGCCCCAAGCGAAAAAATATATCTATCGGTATTTGACTGTAATCAGCTAACAAGTAACATAATTTACTACTCACAGAGATAATAGACGTTAATTTTACGGGTTGCGTACAATAACATTTATGCCTTGGCGAAAGCTAGTAAATAAAGGCAATTCAGTGTTTACAAACTCCATAAATGCAATTTACGGGCTTATTAGCCTAAAAATATTACCCAGTTAGTGGTACAAGTAAATCTTTGCAGTAACTGGATACTTTGACAGATTATACATTGGATATTTTTATGGCAAAGCATCCAAGCACAAGTCAAGATTGTGCAAAAGTATCATATTTTTTGGCAATCCCACTCAATTTGCTACAAAATTTGCAAATTTTACTCTTGACGAATATGCTACATTGCTTCTGACTAAGATACACTAGGTAACTGATTGCTTAATGCTGAACCCAAACAACAGAAATTTCCAAGATTGCAATTGAATCTGTAATCTAGACGCATTAAAAAAGCGTAATTAATGGGGTATGGTATTCAACAAGCAACTAAACCGTTATTGCCGTAATTTGGTGAAAAGAGGAGTTATGAAAATTAAAGTTCTTGGTTTTGCTCTCATCTTAGGTCTATCCGCAACTCTCGGAGCATGTGGTGGAGACAGTGGTACAACCCCACCCGACGCAGCTGGCACAGCTTCTCCCGCAGCTCCAGGAGCTCCTGCAGCTCCTGAACCAACTGATGCAGCGACCCCTGCGGCACCCGCTACTACCCCTGCTGCACCCGCTACTACCCCTGCTGCACCTGATGCAGGAGCAAAGACTCCAGCACCTGGGGCTACACCAGCAACTACTCCTGGTAAGAAGCCATAGATTGTTATATCAATCTAAAGTTATACAAAAGCTCAAAATAGCGCTACTTAATATCTAGCTTGGATTTATGCCCAATTACGAAAAAATGGGCAGATAAATTTAGTATCGAGAGCGCGAAAGCTATGAATAAACTGGCAATTTTCACGAAGTGCGTTTCCTGTGATGATTTCCGTTATAACGGTTACACCACTGGACAGCGTACTCGTTTTTGCCAGTTTTTGCTTTTACTTTTAATAGTTTGCTTTTAATAATTTGTTAATACAAAAAAGTAGATAAGCAATATCTCTACACCTAATTTTCTACTGAAGCCAAAAAAATTTGCTCAAAACTGTTAAAATTACGAGATGTTTTAATTTGAATTTCCAATATTTTATTATATTCCCACAAAGCTATAAAAAAAACAAATACTTTTGGCAGAATTTATAAGGAATTTTGACATTTGAATGAATAGTCGAGAGAAAAGAGAAAGTGAGAATGATTATAAAAGGAATTAAATTTGTAATTTTGATTTCGATGACAATTATTTTGACAGCCCTGCAAAGCCATTGGGGGCAACCAGCGTTATCATTGCCACCACCATCCGATATACCAGAGGAAGTATTGAGAACACAGATAATTACAGCAGCTCGTTCCCCCATTGACGGAAAACCAATGAACGCAGCGGAATATGCAGAGCTACAAGCCCAACTACAAGTAAGTCCACCTCGAAAACTCAATACTCGAATCAGAGAACAAGTGTTTTTGTTGCGGGTACGAAAAGCATTGCAACAGTTATTTCCTTTCCTCAATTTTTAATGGGTTTACGGTTGACAGTTAACAGTTGACGGTTGACGGTTGACGGTTGATGGTTGACGGTTGACGGTTAACTAACATAACCTTTTGTTATTGCTTCGTTGTTCCTTTATTTTCCAAGAACAGCCAACAGTCAACAGTTAACCATCAACAGTTAACAAAATAGTGGCGATAAGCTGCAAATAAATGTAAAGAATATATATAGATATCACAAATCGAATTTACTCAAGTCAATATATTTAGCGGTAAATAGCTCCATGTCCATGACCAATATCGCCCCAGAACAGGTTAATCGCATTGTTTGGAACCAGCATCAAGACCCATTTGAGGTGCTTGGTTCACATATCATAGAAGAAAATGGCAAAACCGTTTGGGCGGTCAGAGCCTATTTACCTAATGCTTCACAAGCGTGGGTTGTTCTTCCGGAGGAACGTAAGGAGCTTCCAATGCAAACGGTGCATCATCCAAACTTTTTTGAATGCACTATCGAAGTTAAGGAATTGGCAAATTACCAGCTAAAGGTCAAAGAAGGAGAACACGAGCGGGTAATTTATGACCCTTACGCTTTTCATTCTCCAAAATTGACCGATTTTGATTTGCACTTGTTTGGGGAAGGTAATCATCACCGCATTTACGAAAAACTGGGAGCACATTTAGCAGAAGTTGATGGAGTTGCAGGTGTTTATTTTGCTATTTGGGCACCTAACGCTCGCAACGTCTCGGTTCTAGGGGATTTTAATCTTTGGGATGGACGCCAACACCAAATGCGTAGAGGTCCAACAGGGGTTTGGGAGCTTTTTATTCCATCTTTGAAAGTCGGGGAACACTACAAATACGAAATCAAAAATAACGATGGTCATATTTACGAAAAATCTGACCCCTACGGTTTTCAACAAGAAGTTCGCCCAAAAACTGCATCGATTGTTACAGATTTAAATACTTATCAATGGAATGACTCAGACTGGTTGGAAAGGCGCCGTAACACCGAAGCCTTAGCTCAACCAATTTCGGTGTACGAAGTCCATTTAGGCTCGTGGTTACATGCTTCGAGTGCTGAACCATCTAAGTTGCCAAATGGAAAACTTGAACCTGTTGTTCCTGTTTCCGAACTTAACCCTGGGGCACGTTTTCTTACTTACCGAGAATTGGCTGAGAAACTTATTCCCTATGTAAAAGATATGGGATATACCCATATTGAAATGCTACCAATTGCTGAACACCCGTTTGACGGTTCTTGGGGTTATCAAGTTACAGGATACTATGCTCCTACTTCTCGTTACGGTAGTCCAGAAGACTTTATGTATTTTGTTGACCAATGCCATCTAAATGGTATTGGGGTACTAGTGGATTGGGTTCCAGGTCATTTCCCCAAAGATGGACATGGCTTAGCATTTTTTGATGGTACTCACCTTTATGAACATGCAGACCCTCGCAAAGGCGAACACAAGGAATGGGGTACTTTAGTATTTAACTATTCTCGCCACGAAGTTCGTAATTTTTTGGTAGCAAACGCTTTATTTTGGTTTGATAAATACCACATTGATGGAATTCGTGTAGATGCTGTGGCTTCGATGTTATACCTTGATTATTGCCGTAAAGAGGGAGAATGGCTTCCTAATCAATATGGTGGTAGAGAAAATATAGAAGCGGCAGATTGTTTACGTCAAGTTAATCATTGGATATTTAGTTACTTCCCTGGTGTTCTTTCTATTGCTGAAGAATCCACTTCCTGGCCGATGGTTTCTTGGCCAACTTATGTAGGTGGGCTAGGCTTTAATTTAAAATGGAATATGGGTTGGATGCACGACATGTTGGATTATTTCAGCATGGACCCTTGGTTCCGTCAGTTTCACCAAAACAACGTTACCTTTAGTATTTGGTACAATCACAGCGAAAATTTCATGCTGGCACTTTCCCATGATGAGGTGGTGCATGGTAAGAGCAATATTATTGGAAAAATGCCAGGAGACAGATGGCAAAAATTAGCCAATATACGCACTTTGTTTACCTACATGTTTGCTCATCCAGGGAAGAAAACCATGTTTATGAGCATGGAGTTTGGACAATGGAGCGAGTGGAACGTTTGGGCTGATTTAGAGTGGCATTTATTACAATATGACCAGCACAAACAACTGAAACAGTTTTTTAAAGATTTGAATAAACTGTATTGTAGCGAAGGAGCATTGTACACTCAAGATTTTGCCCAGGAAGGATTTGAGTGGATTGACTGTAGCGACAGTCGTCACAGTGTTGTTTCCTTTATTCGACGCGATAAAGATACAAATGACTTTATTATAGTCGTGTGTAATTTTACGCCACAACCCCATTCTCATTACCGTATTGGTGTGCCAGAACCCGGATTTTATAATGAGCTATTTAATAGCGATTCGCGGCAGTATGGTGGTAGTAATATGGGGAATTTAGGTGGTAAGTGGACGGATAATTGGTCACTACATAACCATCAGTATTCCTTAGATTTGTGCTTGCCACCTTTAAGTGTTTTGATGCTTAAGTTGGATAGGAAAAAGACGGCTGAGGTGATGGAAGCTTAAAACAAAAAGAACCCCACCCCCAACCCCCTCCCCGCACGCGAGGAGGGGGCTACGAAAAATACGTAGAAATAAATGCAAATTTTTATACTTATCTTCGGGAGTATTTATCATAAGTAGCAGCCCTGTAAACAGGGGGTGACTGCTCGTTTCCAGGTCAATATTTAGCCCACAGCATATTCAGTAAATTGCCGCATAAAGGGAGACTGAAATCCCAGTACAATATCCTCTTTTGGAACCCCAGCAGCAACTAAATCTTCTGCAATATCATCCTCTGTACCATTCCATTGCAGCCAAATTTTTCCACCTTTTATATCAATATGAATGATACAGCTATGAGTCCAATGTTTACCTTCCCAACCAACATGAACAATTTGGTAATGGTCGCGTTTTGTATCAAAAATTGTTTCAACTTCAATATTTTTGTAAGAAGGCTTTTGTTCACTATATTCTAATAGCCTCTTTTCTACAATTTGACGATATCTCACTAATTTTTCCATTCAATAATTTCCTCCTTTTCTATATCATAAATTATCATTTTTACTTCATATTCCTCGACAGTTTCTTTTGGGAAATCCAATTAAAAAAATGTTTCGTAAGTTGTTTGAGGCACTGCTAGGTATAGAACACGTTCTGGCTCTGTCCGTCGAAGTGCGCGTTTGTAATTTAAAAATTGCCCTAATGCTGTGTGAAATTCCGATATCGCAGATGATTTATTGAGAAAACTTTTGACTTCGACAGCTATTTTTTGGTCTTCTTTTGTTGCTGCAATTAGTTTTTCTGCTGCCAAATCAATAGAAACATTAACACCTCCAACACTGAGTGAAAGTGGGTCGTCAGTTATCTGCCAACCATCCTTTTGTAAAGCTATTTTAACAACTTCATGAAAGGCATCTTTAGCAGACATAGATATGCAATATAATATAATCTTCTTCTATATTATATCAAATCTATTTGTAATGCCGAAGCGGCACACTGCGTGAACGGAGTAATTTCTTCCTTTGCGTCTTTGCGCCTACCCTACGGGAAAACCTCCGGTTTATGCGTGAGCTAATAATTCCGATGTCAGGGGAAAGGATATTATATCCTTTTTACTTAAAAGATGCTTTAATGTAGCATTCCGCTAGCCCTGTAGTTGAACTAAGGGAATCGCGATTACAAATTTTGCTCCTTTACCAAGCCGAGAGAAACACTGCAATGAGCCATGATGTTTTTCTGTGATAATTTGGTAACTTACCGATAATCCCATCCCCGTACCTTTCCCGACAGGCTTAGTTGTGAAAAATGGGTCAAATAACCTTTTGATAGTATTTTCCGGAATTCCATACCCATTATCATATATACTAATTTTTGCTGTATTATCTTGAGTCAATTCAGTATAAATATGAATTTGGGGGTTGCTGTTTGATGTTTTATCGACAAACGATAAACGACTATTAACGAACGATTCTTCTAAAGCGTCAACAGCATTAGTCAAAATATTTATGAACACCTGGTTAAGTTGTCCAGCATAACATTCGACTAAAGGTAGTTTTGCATATTCTTTAATAATTTGAATTTCTGAACCAGACCCATTGGCTTTAAAACGGTGTTGCAAAATCATTAGGGTACTATCCAGACCTTCATGAATATCAACCGCTTTCATTTCTGCTTCATCTAAACGAGAGAAATTTCGTAAGCTTAGGACTATGCAACGAATGCGTTCTGCACCGTTTTTCATTGAGTCCATCAATTTTGGTAGGTCTTCCATTAAGAAATCGATTTCGATTTTCTTTGCGAATTTCCGTATATGAGATTCTGGTTGAGGATTATTTTGTTGATATAGTTTGATGAGACCCAAAATATCTTGAATGTATTCGTCAGCGTGGCAAAGATTACCGTAAATAAAACTTGTGGGGTTATTAATTTCATGAGCTATTCCCGCTACAAGTTGTCCCAAACTAGACATTTTTTCAGTTTGCACTAATTGTATTTGCGTACGTTGTAATTGGTCTAATGCTTGTTGCAGTTCTTGGGTTTGTTTTCGCAGTTGTGCTTCTACTTGTTTACGAGCAGTAATATCTAAAATAGTTCCCATAACCCGCACTATTTCTCCTTGGTCATTGATTATGGGTTCAACTTTTAGATTTATGTTTCGCTGTGAACCATCAGGTCTAAATATTCGCGCTTCGATATCACTAGCTTTTCCTTCTTTAGCCGCTTTACTTCTCACGAATTGCACTAATGCTCGGTCATCAGGATGATACATTAGTATAGATTCAGAGGGAGGAGGTACGGGTTGTCCAGTTTCTAAACCAAAAATGCGGAACGTCTCATTTGACCAAGTGACAGTTTTTGTTGCTACATCAAATTCCCAATTACCGATATTAGCAATACGTTGTGCTTCTTCCAAAAGGTGTTTGCTGTGTTGTAACTCAGCTTCATCCTCTTTACGCTCGGTTATATCTAGCACCATGGACACAACACCAACCACATTTCCGTCGGCATCCACCAAGGAACTGTTGTGCCACTCACAAATAATTATTTTACCATCTTTAGTTATATTTTCATTTAAATTATAAGTCCCTCCAGCATTTGCCAAAACAGCTTTCCCTATTTCTCCTATTTTTGTTCTACCAGATTCAGGAACTATAAGCTTAAATGTTTGACCTCGAACCTCGTCTTTTGTGTAACCAAATATTTTTTCAGCAGCAGGATTCCACTCTATAAATTCACCTTGAGGATTAAATTCCATTACACCAATGGGTGTTTGTTCAATTAGCCGAGCAAGTCTTTGCTGTGACTGTTTTAATTGTACTTCAGCACTTTTAATATCCGTAATATCACGAGAAATAGCTGATAAATATTCAACTTCTCCATTCTCATTTTTATGAGCTATGACTATTTGAGATATCGGAATTTCTTTACCATTGCGATGTAATAAGCAACCCTCACCTTTCCATATACCCTCACTCAATAACCTTGGCATTTCTTGGGGGAGTATTTTAACTATATGAGGAGCATGAATTTCCCTAAAGTGTATTTTGCTAATGTCTTCATTTTCATTAATACCCAGCATTTTGCGTCCTGCTGGATTCATGTAAATAAAATTCCCTTCAGCATTAGTTATTCCTGCATAATCAGGAGTTGATTCTAATATTGCAACTAGCCTAGCTTTTTCTTTTTCTACTTTTTTGCGCTCAGTAATATTACTATTTATTCCCGTAATCCCAATTATATTGCCTTGATTGTCTCGTAAAGTAATAGCATTAACTAGTACGTTTAAAAGTCTACCATCTTTAGTAAGGCTAACTGTTTCGTATTGAAACTTAGATTCACCTGAACTCAAATCTCGAAAAACTTCTAAGTCTTTTTCATGTTGTTCTGGTGGCAAAAATTCTGTAAAATGACGACCGATTATTTCTTCTAAGTCGTATCCATAAACTTTTGTAGCAGCTTGATTTATAAAAGTGAAGTTTCCTTTTACATCCGTTGACCAAATAATATCTTGGGAAGTTTCAACTAAGTTACGGTACTGACTTTCACTTTCTTGTAAGGCAAACTCAGCTTGTTTTTGAACTGTAACATCTAATAAAACGCCATACCACAAAATACTTCCGTCGGATTGTTTTTCTGGACAAGATTCTCCTTTTACCCATTTTATTTGTCCAGAAGGAAGAATAATTCGTCCTTCCCATTGCCAAGGTTCCATTGTTTGAGCAGAAAGTGCAACTGATTTTAAAAAATTTTCACAGTCTCCATGATGAGTTCGAGAAACTGCTAAATTTAAGTCACTTTTAATTTCTTCGGGTGTAAGTTGATATATTTCGTAACAACCAGAACTTACGTAGGGAAAAAACATAGAGCCGTCGGGCATTAATTTAAATGTATAAACCATTCCCGGTAGATTTTCTGCTAATTTTTGAAGTTTAGATTCACTTTCTCTTAGAGCGCTTTGAGTTATTTCTAATTCAGCAATTTTTGTTTGTAGCTCAGCGTTAATTAGTGCTAGCTTTTTAGTTCTTTCTAAAACAATTATTTCCATTTCTCCATAAGCTTGTTGTAGAGATTTTTCAGTTTCTTTAAGTCGAGTAATATCTGTAATTAACCCATCCCAAATAATTGAACCATCGGGTTGTTTTTCTAGACGCGATTCAGCCTTTAAGTATTTCAGTTCTCCAGAGGGTAATATGTATCTTCCTTCCCATCTAAAAGATTGTAAGGTCTGTGTAGAAATTTTTGTAGCTTGATAAAAACTGTCTATATCATTAGGATGAATAGTTGATACAATTAAGTTAGCGTCTGCTTTTATTTGTTCTGGTGTGAATCCAAATAGTTCATAGCAACCGGAACTAACATAGGTGAAAGATGTGGAACCATCAACATCTAATTTATGCTGATAAAGCATCCCCGGTACGTTTGCTGCAAATTTCTGGAATCTTTCCTCTGTTTGTAGTAAAGCTATTTTTGTTCGTTGATATTTTTTAACGTTTATTGTAATATCTCTAATAATACCAATTATATATTTATTACCTAAAGCGTCCTCTAATAGAGTTTTTTTAGTAGAAATAATGCGAGTAAATCCATTCCTATCAGTAAAAGATTCCTCGTTTTCATTGCTTAAACCTGTTGTAAAAACCAATTCATCTTTTTCCCAAAAGATATCAGCTTCTTCTTTGGGAAAAAAATCATAATCTGATTTACCAATCAACTGCTCACGACTGTAGCTAAGAAAATTACAAAAAGCATCATTCAGAAACACCCAACGATGTTCACGGTCTTTCACAAAAATTGGGTCAGAAATGCTGTTTATAATGGGAAGTAGCAACTCCATACAGAAGTCGCTCTTAGGTAAAGTTTTATAATTTTCTTGAGACTCGTCTGGGAATGTAGATTGGTTCATAGCCCTGGTGATAAAGAAAAACAAAGCACTACAGCTTGGCTAGTTTTTATTTTTCCCAGATTTATTCATTTTGTAACATCGGTTAATGCTCATTTGCTGATTGTTGACTGTTAGCTGTTGACTGTTGACTGTTGACTGTTGAATAATTACTTAGCTGACAAATATTGTGTTAGTAAAGCAATCATTATTTCTGGTTTCTCTAAATGAGGTAGTACTCCAGTATCTGGAATTACGTAAAAATCTTTAACTACATTTGGATTAGATTTTGCTAACCGTCTTCCTAGTTTAATACTAGTAAATTTGGCTTCTTCACCCCAAAACATGACTGTGGGTATGGTAAGTTGTAGAAGATACAAGCTTAAATCAAAATAAAGTTCACCACGCAAAAACGCTAAAGCGGCAAATTTTGCGTCTGGTTGTTGAGCAGAAAACAAATGAGCTTGTACAATTTCTTCCGAAACTCTTTCGGGTTTAGCAAATAAAAAAGTGCATAAAAAATTACGTACCGCTATTTCATTCTCAGCACCAAATGCATAAATTAAGCTATCTAAAATAGGGGTATTTATTAATCCAAGAGGGAGTCTACGTCCTGCTCCTTCTCCAAAATCGTCAAACCCTGAGGGACATACTAAAAACAAATTTTTGAATAGGAAAGAATGTTGAATCGCTAAACGAATAGCAAAAGCTGCAGTTAAAGAGGAGGCTATTAATGTTACGGGAGGGCTACAGGTGTGTCTAATAAACTCTGTAATGGTGCTAAGGTAATCGTTAATTTGGTAATCTCTTACTGGATGGTAGGAATCTCCCCAACCAATTAAGTCTGGAGCTAAAATGCGATGAGTTGCGGCAAATGCAGGGTAGACTTTTGACCATTCATAGGCTGAAGCACCACCCCCAAAATTGTGCAAAAAAACTAAGGTTGGTAAGTCTTCAGGATTATTAATACACCAAGGCATACTAGTTTGAGTGTAATAAACCATCTTCCCTAAGGAGGTATTAATAATTTTTTGCCCAAAACCAGGCGGTTGAAATTGCAGCATAATAGTTGTTATTGGTTATTGGTTTAGCAATTCAACTACGGCTCACTACCACATAAATAAAACCCATCCGCGTAGGGTGTAAATTATAATTATATTAACAATTATTACATCAGCAACAACAACAACCAAAACACATGTCTGAAAAAAATCGCTCACAATGGGATTTTGGCAGATTTATTCAAACTTTGAGCTATTTTGAAGTTATTCCTTTTCTCTGCACCATACAGAAATTCTTTTCAGGACGTTCTCAGGAAAATCAAAACCAACCAGTGGGAGCTAAAAACATGGGTGTAATACTAGTTGCGGGTGCAACAGGTGGTGTAGGAAAGCGTGTAGTGCAGCGGTTACTGCAAAAGGGCTACAAAGTTCGAGCGCTTGTCCGAGATATTGATAAAGCACGCTCTATTTTAGATAATAATACTGAATTAGTCGTTGCTGATATTACTAAACCAGAAACTCTGACATTTTTAGCGATGGCAAATATTCAAGCCGTGATTTGTTGTACCGCAGTCAGAGTACAACCTGTGGAAGGGGACACAGCAAGTCGCGAAAAGTACTATCAAGGTGTTAAGTTTTATCAGCCAGAAATTGTTGGTGATACACCTGAAAATGTTGAGTACAAAGGTGTTAAAAATTTGGTTGAGGCTGCTGGTAAGTATTTACCTAAATATGATGAGAAAGTCATATTTGATTTTAGCAATCCCTCGGAAGATTTAAAAAATATTTGGGGTGCATTAGATGATGTGGTTATGGGTGGTGTGAGTGAAAGCAATATTCAATTAGTTGAAGGTACTGCTTTATTTGCTGGGAATGTTTCTGTAGCCAATTCGGGGGGGTTTGCCTCAGTTAGAACTAAGAATTTTTCTCCCGCAATAGATTTATCTGCTTATGATGGAATTGAATTGCGCGTTAAAGGTGATGGTAAGCGCTACAAAATATTTTTACGCGATGACTCAAAATGGGATGGAATTGGTTATAGTTATTCGTTTGATACCGTCCCTAATATTTGGATTACTGTTAGCATACCGTTTAAAGATTTAATTCCTGTATTTCGTGCTAAAAGCGTAAAAGATTGTCAGCCACTTGATACTGCTAAAGTTTGCTCACTGCAATTAATGCTGAGTAAGTTTGAATACGATGGTCAATTAAATCCTAGATTTTCTCCTGGTGGTTTTGCATTGCAATTAGAGTCGATTAAAGCTTATGGTGGGCAAAATTTACCCAGATTTGTTCTTGTTAGTTCCGCTGGTGTAACCCGTCCTGGTCGTCCGGGGATTAATTTAAATGAAGAACCTCCTGCTGTAAGATTAAATGACCAGTTGGGAGGTATTTTAACTTGGAAACTAAAAGGCGAGGATAGCTTACGTACCAGTAAAATTCCTTATACAATTATTCGTCCTTGTGCGCTGACTGAAGAAGCTGGGGGTAAGGAATTGATTTTTGAGCAAGGTGACAATATTCGCGGTAAAGTTAGTCGCGAAGATATTGCTGAGTTATGTGTGGCATCTTTACAGCAAAGCAAAGCCAGCAATGTAACTTTGGAAGTTAAAGAAGGAAGCGACACAATTAAATCTGTCGAATGGGATAAATTATTTTCTCAACTTCAACCAGATAGCTAACCGATAACCCATCCGTTACATCCGCTCACAATCCGTTGCCAATTCTCATACTCAAATCCAACCATTTGGACTGTGTAACTGGGGCACTGCTGGAAATATAATCCACCCCAGTTTCTGCAACTCCACGAATAGTCTCTAAAGTCACATTCCCCGATGCTTCAATTTTGACATGACTATTTGTAAGTCGAATCATTTGTACTGCCTCTCGCATCATATCTAGGGGCATATTGTCTAGCATGATAATATCCGCGTTGTGTTGTAAAGCTTCTTTCACTTGCTCTAAATTTTCTGTCTCTACTTCTATTGTCAGGGTGTAAGGAATGTGAGAACGCACTTTTGTTATTGCGTTCCCGATTCCCCCAACAGCAGCAATATGGTTATCTTTTATCATCACTGCATCATCCAAACCCATCCGGTGATTTATCGCTCCTCCCAATTGAGTCGCGTATTTTTCCAAAATTCTTAATCCGGGTGTAGTTTTTCGCGTATCCACAAATTTTGTTGGTAAATCGGCTATTTTCTCTACATATTGCCGAGTTAGCGTAGCAATCCCACTCAATCGCATCGTTAAATTAAGCGCGACTCGTTCCCCCATTAGTAAGGTATCTAATGAACCTTGCATTTGCGCTACTGTTTTTCCTTTTTGACAATATTCTCCCTCAACAGCTAAACTCAGAAAACTCACTTTAGGGTTTAAAAGTTGAAATACCCTTGCTGCTATCGGTAACCCAGCAATCACCCCCGGTGCTTTAGCTATCCAAACCCCTTTTCCCTCAATTTCCGAATCAGACAAGAGGGATTGCGTAGTGCGATCGCCTCTGCCAATATCTTCAAGTAGCCAGTTTTGCAAGAGTTGGTCTAGGAGTATGAATGGTGGTAGTACAGCAGTTGGGGATTTCATTTTGGGAGTGGAGTCCAAATTTTCGGTAGCACAATCCAGATTACCAAAAACAGTGGAAGTAAAATCAATCTAAAAATTCAATAAATTCTGTAAGCTTCCTTGTAATCGCAGTAGCGTCTTGTAAGCACTTTCTAAACGGTCTCCATCGACTTCGACTTCTGATGTTGGATAATTTTGGATTACTTCCAGTAATGTGATTTGTCCGTCTTTGTTGGCTGAAAGTATTAAGGCTGAACGTAAGGCTTGTCTGTCTGCTTTCCGAGATTTTGTGTGAATCACTTGACTGAGTTGGTCTAATATTATGTTACCAACAGGGCTATTTAATATCCTGTCTAAAATCAAAGGATTTACTTTTACTGGTTCCGTTAAATATCGACGAATTGCTGCGCTTTTTTTCCCTCCTACTGCAATATCAACTGGCAATACTGTACTGATTTTACCTGTATTCGCAAAGGTGGATAGGGCTTCTACTGATATTGATTCACGGAAAACACGGTATTTTAATATTACTCTTTCTGCTGCAAAGGCGGGAATACTGAATAAAATAATACAACTACTGACTATTAAAAATAAGGTGCGATGCAGTAACATAATATTTGACAATACAGCGTTTGGTTGGCTGGCTTCTATAGAGGTTTACCTATGCTTTGACGATATTTAGGTAAAATTTGTTGCCAGTTTATGAAGACGCTATAAATTGCTGTTCTCTTATATAGCAATTCCTATTCTGGTGAGACACACAAGCGGGCTGGAAGCCCGCACTACAAAAAGTTTAAATAATTAGACCATGAATAAAAGGTATTGCTCCATATCGTCCCAGCAAATATCCTTTCTGTAAAGATTCATCTTGATAAGGTCGAAATTCTAGTAAAGAATATAATTTTGTCATGCTATTATCTTTTTCGGTAAACCATATTTGGTCTTGCCGTAATATTTCTTCATCTAAAAGCGTAGTATCGTGGGTAGTAAAGATTAACTGAGCATTTTTTTTATTAATTTCTGGGTTATGAAAAATTTTTATCAATGCTTTTGATAGGACTGGATGTAAACTTCTATCTATCTCGTCAACTATTAATATTTCTCCCTGTTGCAATACATCAATCCAACGTCCCGATATATCAAATAAACGTTGTGTACCTTGAGATTCTTCATCTAAATCAAATTGTACTTCTTGCTGGGAATCGTTTTTTTTGTGCAAAGTGATAGCCTCCAAATTATCGCTATCTTTTATTGCTACTGTATTTTTTTCCTGATTTTCTAAAACATCAGTATCCATAAATATAGCAAAACCCGATTTGCCATTTTCTGTTGAAGTGTTTAATCGTGATGTTTTTTGATGAATTCTAATATCTGATATCCCAATATCTGCCTCATTAATAATTTTGACAATTTGTTGACGGAAATTATCATCTTGACATTTGTTTAAAGTAAAATATTTACCGGAATACTGATAATCAATCACATTTAAAAATTTCTGAAACCACTCAAATACTTCTGTCAACTGCGGGTGATTATTTTGGGCTGCATGTGATAAAAATAGAGAATTAGCACGCACAAATCTTTTAATACGCTCTTTTTCTCCCTTTAACCCTCTACCAAAAGACCATAGGTATCCATCATCAGCTTTAGTTTTGGGATTATCCGGTAAATATTGACGCTCAAACCAATTTTGCTGACGTTCGTTAGGGAATGCTATTAACCACTCTTCATATACTCGTTCACGATTTAAAGCAACACCGTATTGATAACGAATGTTTTTATGAACAAAAATTATTTCAAAAAGACTAGGATTTTTCTCTGATTCAGTATTTAATCTAAATGGTTCAATTGGAAACCTATCACCAGTCTGCATTCGACTAGCAGAATTAACTACCAAGGTTTTTATTGCGTGCATTGCTAACAGCAAGTTACTTTTACCAGAAGCGTTTGCACCGTAAATAGCTGCACTGTTTAGTAAGCGTAAATCTTTTGTATCTGGTGTTGAAAAAGTATTATTTCTCAAAACAGCTATATCATCAAATGCTACCATACTGAAGGTTTGGCGCTCTTGAAATGACCGATAATTTTCAAGGGTGAACTCAACCAGCATAGTTGTTTAATTAAAATTAGACTGTTGAATTTTATCAGCAAATATTATTTTGTCATAAATATATTATATATTAGCTCTTTTTTATCATGCCTTTCAGTTCAACAAGTCTATTAGCGGGGCGCTTCTGGTAAATTAATTGCTGGATTTCTGACAAAAAATCCCCTAGGAACTAGCTTAAACCCAACTCTGTGGCTAGGCATAACTGGCCAATCCTCTGGTCTGGGGACATGAGTGACACCCAAGGTATACCAAAGTACAATATCCTCACCCATCAAAGACTCATCATCAGATATATACTCCGGTAAACCCTTTCCTGGTTTAGTTTGATTAGGATATTCTCCACCTGCGTGAAGTTCGTTGGGTTTGTATTTTGTTACCCAAATATGATGCGTAGCAAAAGTAGCTCTATCGCTAATTTTTGCTCCTTCTGCTGGCAAAAAGACTGCATTAGCTTCTGGCATTAACATATATCCAGTTGCAGCACCCAGAGCATTTTTTTGATTTGCGCTCATAACCATCCATTCACGACTACTTTTCATATCCATATCTCGTACTGCGGTCGTTTCTTTTTGCAATGGTGTGTCTTCAACGATAAAGGCATTTCCTAAAGGATTTTTGTCATCCATTGGTAAGGCTTTAACATTCATTTCCATCACATCATTAGCCCCACCATCAACATCCATATCTAAACGAAAATTAAATAAATGTTGATGATTTACCCCAAAAATATTTTTTGCCATTAATCTACCAAAAAGATTATCGCTATTATGTTTTTCGTCTACTGTTCCCTGCACTAAAACAATACCCGTTAAATCGTTTTGTACTTCTAAAGTTCCATCTTGATGAAATATCCAACTAATACCATAATCGTAATTATCAACTGCTGCGGTTACTGTAATTACTAATTCTCGATTGCGACGCACGTGATTGCGCTTAGTTCTATATTCGTAATGTTTCCAAAGTATACCGTTATCGCGTTCGTAAATACCGATGACTTTGGGCATTACATAAGGTTTTCCTTTGTCATCAGCAAATACGGAGTCTAGTAAAATACCATTTTCGGGGATTTCCTTACCTAATTCCATCGTGCTGGCTAGCAAACCCAAATTATATTCTCCGACATCAAAAGCATTTCTAAAAGACCAAGTAGGTTCGGGATGTCCGTAAGGTACTACCATTTCTGATAGGCTAGCTCGATATAAAATAGGTCTTTCTTTTTTGCCATCGTTATATCTAACTAGATATAATACTAAACCATCACGAGGATGCATTAAGTAGCGAAACTTCCAACCTTGCCAGCTAATTTCATTACCTTTGATTTGGAAGGTTTTACCATTAGGCTGCTGAATTTTTAGTGCTTTAGGTGCTGGTCGCAATTTACCTAAAGATTTAACATCATAATCTAAGTTTTCTTGAGAAAAAGGAATTATTTCCCCATCCACAAAACTATCAATTTTAGCTGTATTTAAATTAACGTTTGCAACCACTCCTTCTATAGGTCTGCCATAAAAATTCCAATTTTTGCCTGCATAATAAGATAAAGCGCGACAAATACGATTACCAACTTTTTCTTCTGAGTCGCTCAAAATTCCTGGTGCCCAACAACTGATAGCAACTTGATTAAAATCTTTAATTCCCCTTTTTCTCATCGCTGCTTGCCATCGCGGGTCAGATTTCACAATTTTATCAGCTAATTCATATTCTGAATAAACAATTGCTGGTTGAACGTTGGGTATTTCTTCCCAAGAACTTAAGGTTTTACTTTTCAGGTCAACCGAAGTTTCATAAGTTTTATTTTGACCGCGTTCGTAAATCACTGCGAAGGCTTGACGTTGGAAGGGGCTATTAGGTTTAAAATTTAAAACTTCGCTTTTATCTGGTTCTTGTAAAGTAATTATTGGGAAAACTGCCATGTCGGTCAATTTTTTCTCTTTTTTAATGACTGCAACGGCTGTTTTGATTTCTCGTTCTGTTAAGGGAGTTAAAGGATGATTAATATTCGGTTGCTGTCGAGCAGAAGTGACACCCATCAATAATAGCGAGATAGAAATAAATATGATGATGAAAATAGGTAGTAACAAGAGCCTTCGCATTTTTCCACCTTCTGTATATTTTTCCTAAACTAGGAACCTTATTTACCTAATAGGATACAGCTGGCGAATCAGGGATAATACATCTAGTGACAAACAAATATTAGCTAAAAGATGGTTCGTCCCTACACCTGAAAACCCCACCCCCAACCCCCTCCCCGCAAGCGAGGAGGGGGCTAATAAAGAATATTGGACTATTCTCTGTCACTCCGTGAACACAATGACGGATGTGTATAAACTTTAAATAGAGAACTATTAAACCAGCCTCTACAGATTTGCGAATTACGCAGGCAAATTATCAGGGTCTATACCTTGAGATTTTAAATAGGCTATTAACCGTTCTTTTTGCTGACGTTCCTGCTCAGCGCGTTGGCGTTCTTGCTCCACAAGTTCCACACCCCAAGGTAACAAATTACCCGCTTCATCCCACCATCGCAACCAATACCCTGTCCTCCCTTGTTTTGTCCCTTGCCATGTTCCCAAAAATAAATTCATCGAAGCAATCCAATTACGACCATTTTCATCTGGTTGCTTCAACTCATAGCGTCCGTTTTCCAGTTGGTAAAATTCTAATAGACCGCCATTTGGGTCAAAAATAATGTAAGTAGGAACCTGCAAAATTTGCTCGTAAAAAAACCATTTTCCTGGTGGATAGGTTCGTTTAAAAGAATATTCTCCTTTTTCAGTGTCAGATAAAAATTCCATCACAACTGCCGGAACATCACCTTCTAAGTTAGGCGTGTAAATTTTGCGGTCTGGTAAAACTTCCAAAACAGAGGGTATGTACAACCAGTCGGGAGCTTTCGCGATAAATTGCCCGTTAAGAGTTGCACAAAGACCAAAATTTGAAGCGATTAACATCTGCGGTTGGATGAAACCACTGATTTCTAAACTTTCACTTAAAGCACTGGCCAAAAGTGGCTGACCTGTATTATCCACTGGGTCGTCCTCTAACTGGAAATCATCGGGCAATGCTTCCCAAGTGATTACCAGTTCTGTTGATGCTTTGGCTTCACCGACCTGGGCTACCATAGAAACTGCCTCTATTAGTACATTTTTATTTTATCCCTTGCTTATTCATTATTTTAAGAACTGTTTTTAACTATGGTAAAACCGCAAACACCTTGAGCAACTTCGTTGATTGTGGGATTACTTAATTTCGTCATTAGTAGAGACCGTATTAACCCAGTCTCTACAGAGAAAGCAAATTACACGGGCAAATTATCAGGGTCTATACCTTGAGATTGTAAATAGGCAATTAACCGTTCTTTTTGCTGGCGTTCTTGCTCAGCACGTTGACGTTCCAGTTCCAAACCTTCCACAGCCCAAGGTAATAAATTACCCGCTTCATCCCACCATCGCAACCAATAGCCAGTTCGGCCTTCTTTTGTTTCCTGCCATGTTCCCAAAAATAAATTCATCGAGGGAATCCAATTGCGACCATTTTCATCGGGTTGCTTTAACTTGTAATGTCCGTTTTCAAGTTGATAAAACTCTACTAAACCTCCATCTGGCTCAAAAACCACATAAATGGGAACTTGCAAAACTTGCTCATAAAAAAACCATTTTCCCGGTGGATAAACTTGCCTAGAAGAATATTCTGTTCCGTCTGTATCGGATAAAAACTCCATCACGACCGCAGGAACATCCCCTTCTAAATTAGGAGTGTAACTTTTGCGGTCTCCAGAAACTGGCAAAACAGAGGGAACGTAAAGCCAGTCGGGAGCTTTGGCAACAAATTGCCCGTTGAGCGTCGCACAAAGTCCCAAGTTTGAAGCAATTAACATCTGTGGTTGAATGAAACCACTGATTTCTAGACTTTCACGTAAAGCACCAGGCAAAATTGGCTGACCTGTATTTTCCACTGGGTCGTCCTCTAACTGGAAATCATCGGGCAATGCTTCCCAAGTGATTACCAGTCCCGTTGACAATGAAGCCTCACCGACCTGGGCTACCATAGAAACTGCCTCTATTAGTACATTTTTATTTTATCCTTTGCTTATTCATTATTTTAAGAACTATTTTGCTATAGACGCACTCTGCCAATAGCGAGCGAGATGTACTTTTTGCCTATAGCGAGCGAGATGTACTTTTTGCCTATAGCGAGCGAGATGTACTTTTTGCTAGTAGCGAGCGAAATGTACTTTTTGCCAATAGCGAGCGAAATGTACTTTTTGCCAATAGCGAGCGAAATGTACTTTTTGCTAATAGCGAGCGAGATGTACTTTTTGCCAATAGCGAGCGAGATGTACTTTTTGCTAATAGCGAGCGAGATGTACTTTTTGCTAATAGCGAGCGAGATGTACTTTTTGCTAATAGCGAGCGAGATGTACTTTTTGCCAATAGCGAGCGAGATGTACTTTTTGCCAATAGCGAGCGAGATGTACTTTTTGCCAATAGCGAGCGAGATGTACTTTTTGCCAATAGCGAGCGAGACGCTCGCACTACTATCGACTAATTTATCGAGATTAATTTAGTATATAAGTATTAATGGTTTTGCGAGGCTCTGAAAATCTATTGATGGAGTTAATATCAAGTTCTTACCTGATGAGTAATAATTATTTTTTATTAATGTGATATTTATATCACCGTTGAGGAAGATTTAAGATTTGCAATATGACCGTTTAAGAATACAATTAAGTTAGAAATTGTGTGGTTTTAAAATAAGCTGAAAACGCTTGGCAAATTTAAATAAAAATCAGATACATTATGGCACGAGGTGATATTATAAGAAAATTATTTAAAAGCTTCTCGCAAAACAATCGAGAGGAATTTTATACTGCTGCGATGGAGCTTATCCAAGAAGAAAAAGATAAAAACCATATTCTGCTAGCAAAAGACCTTGAAAATATGCTGCAAGTTACTCCAAAAAAAACGGCTTCTAATGCTTCTCCTTGGAATGTTTATCCTGATGTACCGAAGGATAAAGATACAGGACTTCCTTTGATTGAGGTGACTAAATATGATTTAACTTGGGATAGAGTAATATTATCAGAAACAAATTTAAAAAGTTTAGAAAAGATAGTCCTTGAGAATAGAAAAAAAGATATTTTACAAAGTCATGGCTTGAAAGCAAGCTCAAAATTGTTATTTTGTGGACCACCTGGTTGTGGCAAAACCCTAACTGCAAAAGTTGTGGCAAGTATTTTAGGTTTACCTTTAGTATATGTTAATCTTTCGTCTGTTATTTCCTCTTATTTGGGTGAAACAGCAGTTAATTTAAAGAAGATTTTTGATTATATACAAGTCGGTGAGTGGGTTGTACTTTTTGATGAGTTTGATGCTATCGCTAGAGATAGAAATGCTTCTCACGAGCATGGAGAAATAAAGCGTCTTGTTAATAGTCTTATTCAACTTATGGATAATTCCAATGATAAGAGTATATTTATTGCTGCAACTAACTATGAGTCTCTTCTTGATAGTGCTGTGTGGAGGAGGTTTGATGAGGTGTTATTTTTTGATAAACCCAATTTGCAACTAAGAAAAAGTATTATTAAAAGTAAATTGACTGGCATTAGGAATCAAGGTATAAATATTGAAGAAGTTGCATCGAGACTTCAGGGAGCTACTGGTGCTGATATTGAGAGAATTTGTTTTGATGCGATAAAATCTGTTATTTTGATAAATGAAAAAGTTTTAAATGCATCTAAGTTTGATGAAGCTTTGCAACGTCATTTAGAGAGAAACCATATAATAGCACAGCGACCAATTGTACCACTTTTCGTGATTAATAAATCTCCATATTCTGGATGACATCTTTGAGATAATTGTTCATGCTCTTCTTGTGAAATATATTTACATTGCTGGAAAAATATTTGCCCATCCCGAATATCTTTTACTGATAAAAATGGTATTCCGTTTTTAATATAAGTAGGTGTATGATGAGTCCCATCAACAATTTTTTTCATGAGTTCATCCAGTTTTGCCCAACACCAGCTATCCGGTAATTCTGGAAGATAATCAGTATCTATAGACAATTTCTTTATCAATCTTCTCACTCCTAATGCTGAATTTCCAATATATCGATTTTACTCAACTCTCGTGCCAGACTGCGTAATCAACGCTAAATAATTTGCCATCACACTCCCCACAACTTGCTTTTCTCTGAATTTACACCATCTTCAGCGTCCGCATCCCCCTCCAACAAAGCCATCAGTGCTTCTATTAGTTCCAAAGTTTATACCTTGAATACTCTATGACTAGGAATTTCCTTTTAAATTTTATCTTGAGTTATTATACTTTCCTTGGGGATAGCTTTAAATTATGACTTCCGAATCAATTACAATTGGGTCATCAGCACAAATTCCGTAAGTTTGTTCAAAAAAACCGGGTGGATATCCTAAATTTTCTGGTGTTTTTTGCAGTGTTGAAATTTCCAGTGCTTGGTAAATTACCATTATTTCTACTTCTTTATCTGTCATCCCTATGGGAATTTCTAAATGCAATATTCCGTCCTTCCCTGCGTGTGAACGTAATTTAACGCTGTTCATCGTCTATTCTCCTAAATAATTAAACTTTTTGTCTAAGTAGCTGGGCAAAATAAAAACAAACTACGTAACGAAATGTAAAATAGCCATATTTCTATAAAATAGAGATACTACCTGCAAAAATCTGTTCTACAGTCAAATTTAATTCAGGAAAAGTTGGAGATTGAATTTTATCGCTACCTCGAAACTGAGTAACTTGATATTCCCCATCTATTAATTTATAAATTGAAAAAGTAGGTTGTTTGGGATTCCCGATAAACTTCCTAGCACCCAATCCTGCATAGTCAGCAACCCAATATTCAGGAATACCCATTTCTTCATAATCAGCAAGTTTTAAATAGTAATCATCTCGCCAATTAGTACTAACAACCTCAACAACTAAAGGAATTGAAGCCCCATTAGTAACAGTAGAATATTGTTCCCAAAGAGGTTCCGAAGTTAAAGCAGAATCATTTAGTATCAACACATCAGGAAAATAACCTGACTCCCTTTCAGGAGGTTTTACTATTGCTTGATTAGGAATAAAATAGGGAAGATTTAATCGGTCAAACTCTACTGATAGCTTTCTAGATAAAAATCCTTTTACTTTTTCATGTTTCCCCTTAGGCTGCGACATTTCGACAATTTCCCCATTGTGTAACTCATAACGGACTCCAGAGTTTTCTGGATACCAGGCAATAAATTCATCAAAATTAACTATTTTAGGTAATGCTTGAGTCATAATATTTCTATTGATATAATATTAGGTATACTTTTATTCTTAGGACTTACGCAAACTCTACTAAATCTTGGCATTCTTGGCCTCTACCCTGCGGGAAAACCTCCGGTTTATGGTGGTTCGATAAATAAAGCATAAAAGCAATTTTTTGTATAAGTCCTGTAAACCTACCAAATTTGACTCAAATCCAAATATTCTCTCATTTTATCTTGTAATACAGCTAACCCATCGCTTTCCGACCGCAATTCAATGACAAAATCAGGACAAATAGGAGCAAATTTTTTACGTTTTTCTGCTGGTATAGCTTCCCATCGTTCCCGTTTTATCCAAGCAGCATCAGGGAAACGTACAGCACCGTTAGGTAATGTAAACCCACCACTAGAAGCAAAACCGACACCCGTACCATCTTGCTTAGTCCATACACCTAACTGCCCAATAATATCAAAATTTCGCTGGTCATTTTCCGAACCAGTCACGGGCATCAAGACAATTTCTCCCCCTGGGTTGCATTCTATGCGAAAATCACGGTTAAGTTGACAAAATTCAAAAAATTGGTCATCCGTAATGGTGATAACAGGATGGAATTGAAGTACCACTAAGTTCATGCTAATTTATCGTAATCTTCTGGTTCAACATCAGGTACTTTATTTAAAACTTGTTGAAATTTATCCCAGTTACCCCGTTTGGCTTTTTCTTCTATATAATCTTTAGTCATCCAAGCTGAGACTTGTGCGGATAAGGCAATAGACACAAGTTGCTCAATAGGTACATTTTCCTTTACTGCCAAAGCTGTGATTTGTTTATATAAAGAATCTGGAATCTGCACATTTAAATTAGTCATGGTATTTCTCCTACTTGTTGCAAAAACTCTTTAGGCGTTACTACCTTGATACCAAACTTTTCGGCAGGTTGTAAATCTTTTTGATTATAAGTTATTATAAAGTCCGCTTGACATTCAAGAGCTAAATCTATTAAAAAATCATCATCTGGGTCTTTTGCGACTGGTCGCCATAAATAAAAAATATTACATTGATTAGCGATTGCACAAATAGCGTCAATCACGTTATCAATCTCATCATTGCTTAAAGTTAATTGGTATTTTTCTCGTTTAAGGATTTCTTCATACTCTAAAATTAAAGGGGTAGAAATATTTAATTGCCAACGCTTGTCGTTGAGCACTGTTAACAACTTATAGGATGCACCACGACTTGAGCGTAGACCAGCTAGTAATACATTAGTGTCTAACACAAGTTGATAAGTTTTTGTCATTTTTCTAAAGTTACTTTTCAGTATACTATTCTCTGCTATTTGCGCCTCTTGCAGAAGAGGCTTCTAAGAAATTTATATATCAGCTTCCCGGTTTATCAATAAATTTACCCTGGTTTAGTTTTATTCTAAAATCCCAGCATATGAAGGCATTTCCTAGCAGCAAAGCCGTCAGAGTTCGATTTTTGGCTCATTTGGGGAAAGTATAACTGCTCAGAGTATCCACAGGAAGCAACAGTTATACTTTATTTGTATATCAGATATGATGAATTTAAGATGCCTAGAAAAAAACTTGACCGAACAACAGTCCTAGCAAGGGTCGCACCGACAACACCAGATAAAGTCAAAGAAATAGCTGAGAAGCTTGGTTATACATATGCTGGAGAAGGTTCTACAGGGCAACTATTGGATGCGATCGCCTCAGGTAAATTAATACTTATTCATGCTCAGCGAAGTTGAACTCTATATGTGAAGTGATATACACTTATACGGATGAGGGAAAAAATAACCCTCGCAAGGAGGTGAGATAAATAAGTCAAAAAAATGGTAACGAAACCAAAGATAGCAATGGTCGTCGTCATTCCCCAGTCCGTAGTATCCTAGATTTCTTTATATATCTTGGAAGAAATATTTGGGTACGTCAGGTAGATGGGGAAGATGAGTTTCAAACGTCCAAAGACCTGGAAATCAAAGACATGAAACAAAACGACCAAGACCGTAACTAGTAGTTAACAGCCTCCTAGCCCCACTAGGGTCTGTTTCCTATATTTAGGAGTGTAGCAAATGAAAACAGGTTTAGTTTATCCACTAGGATACAGAGTGATTAGACGTGGCGTAAAAGATTCTGAGTTGCTATGGTTTTTTCAACGAGTAGAGGTGTTGTTTAATCCCACCAATTTTTTTGTATCGGATAAAATTTCAGATATAGAAGGGATGTTTGGTACAACTAAAGAGTCAGTAGTTACAGAGTTATTTAAAATTAATGGCGGTAGATTGGGATATTATCTCGCCAATCTTGTTGATAAAGAGTATCACTATTGTGGTGAAAACATTGAGGACGTAAAAGCTAAATTTGTTGAGTTAGGAGTTGCTAAATAACTAGTAGACTGTCACACCTTCTTTATTGGGTGAAAGAATATCCCTCTCCAAAGCTCTACCCGTATCCGTAAGCGGACGCTTCGGGTAGCGTTCCTTAAGCTTAAATTCCCCCTTCCCTCATAGGGAAGGGGGTAGGGGGGTTAGGTCTCTTCCTTAAACCTCCCCTTCCAACAAAGCCGTCAGCGCTTCCATCTCCTCCAAAGCCGTTTGCAGCTTACTCATAATTTCCGCAGCAATCACATCCGGTTCCGGCAAATCATCCCCCGACTGTAAACTATCATCCCGCAGCCAACTAATATCTAAATTTTCGCCCCGTTTAGCCACATCATCCCGACTAAAACACCGGAACCGTCCCAACTCTCCCTCATCAACCCGCTTACTTCCGCCATTAGGGTCATTACCGTAAGCCAACTCAAAAGCTTTAAAATGCTCCTTAGTTAAAGGCGTGCGCTTACCAAAAGCAGGCATATTAGTCCGCATATCATAGAACCATACCGACTTCGTATTACCCTTATCAGTCTTCCCCCGTTGGAAAAACAGCACATTAGTTTTAACACCCTGAGCATAAAAAATTCCCGTAGGTAACCTAAGAATAGTATGCAAATTGCACTTATCCATCAAATCAGCCCGAATGCTCTTTCCTTGACTATCTTCAAACAACACATTATCAGGTAAGACCACCGCAGCGCGACCTCCAGGCTTCAACCCACGATAAATATGTTGTAAAAAAGCCAACTGTTTATTAGAAGTAGAGTAAGTAAAATCATCACGAGAAGGTAACCCACCACCCTTTTTTGTCCCAAAAGGAGGATTAGTCAAAATTACATCAGCTTTCGGTAACTGTTGCCCATCACCAGAGAGAGTATCTCCCAAACTAACCGTACTCTCAATCCCATGTAACAGCATATTCATTAATAACAACCGATGAGCATCTTGCACCAACTCAATCCCACAAAATGCTTGATGACGTTGAAACGATTGTTCGGCTTCGCTTAAGTCAAATAAATCATCAGTATGCCGTTTAATATAGCGGTCGCAAGCAATTAAAAATCCACCGGTTCCTGCCGCAGGGTCTTGTGTCAACTCTCCTGGCTGTGGCTTAATTAATTCCACCATACAATCAATCAAAGGACGTGGTGTAAAATATTGCCCAGCACCAGATTTTTTCTCGCTGGCGTTCTTCTCTAAAAGACCTTCGTAAAGGTCACCCAAACCTTCTTCTTTCGCAGAATACCAATCAAGCTCATCAATACTTTTGACCAACTTATTGAGAATTTGTGGTTTCTTAAGTGCAGTTTGGGCATTAGCGAAAATTGCCTGCACCTGTGGCATATTACTGCTAGTACCTAATTTTAACAAAGTTTCGCGGTAAAAATTCATCTGGTCAATACCATCCTTACTGACCAAATCACCCCAGCGACAACCTTCGGGGATTTGTTTTTCCGTAAGGGTTTCCTGCGCCATCTTCAGAAATAACAGGTATGTTAATTCTGTCACGTACGCAAGATATGTAATCCCGTCGTCCCGGAGAACGTGACAGAGATTCCAGAGTTTTTGAACAATATCAGTAGTTGCGCTCAATTTAATAATTTAAGTAGATAGGTGTAAATAAAGATAATATGATTTGATATGACACTTTACTCTGACTTGTGTGTATAAAGCAAGTGTACGGAGGGAAGCTAGTGTATATTAAATTCATGCTAATTTGTCATAATCTTCTGGTTCAACATCAGGAACTTTATTTAAAACTTGTTGAAATTTATCCCACCTACCTTGTGGTTCCTGTAACTATTTATATAAATCGCCAACATGGGAATGCACTATTATCGTAGCCCCCTCCCCGCGTGCGGGGAGGGGGTTGGGGGTGGGGTTCTTTTTGCGAAGAGGACAACATTTAACCAATCTTCTGCCACAAATCATCATTAATTTGCACCAAAATCTCTTCCAACCTGCCATCAAACAACTTATTTAACCGAACAAATCCACCCCCCTGACTTCTAAACTCCCCCTGGTCAAAAGCCTCCCTATCCACAATAGTTTCAACCTTCAGTTGTTTACCAATACGTTCCAACCATTTACGCTGAGGTTCCTTCCAACTTCGAGAAGCCATTATTTTCTTAATAGCCCCATCCACCCTTTCTTCATAGGGAACAAGCGCATCCCCCAAAGCTGCCTTACGGATATAGCCAATAATACTAGCAGCAATATCTTCATTAGTCATTTCTCGCCATGCAGTTCGCAAATTGCGCTCAGTATAACCATTTTGCTCTAACAACAACCGCACCTCTTTTAACTGTCCCCTAGTCAGTTCGCGAGGACGTTGCGTCACCACCATCAAAGCAGGAACCTGATTCAAATTATCCCGCAAAAAAGCAGTAAAACTATCCAAATAATCTTCCGGTTTTGTCGCAGTCCCATAACCGCGTTCAACACTTCGCAACTCATCAACATGACGAGATATTAAAACTGGTTTTCTACCCCCATCTCGCGAGTCCAAAACTTGAGCAATATTTCTACGTTGTTCAAACCATTTTTTTACTTCTTCCGAATCAGCTTCTTTCATATAATTTATCATTTCCCCAACCGACATTCCCGCAATCGCTTCAATTCTTTCTTGAATATTTTGCTTAACTTGATATGTAGAACCTTGTTCCCCTACCACCAGCTTTGAACTGATATCCTTCCGACTTTCCAATAACTTTGAATTAATTGTGCGTTGTAGTTTAGCTAATATTTGCTCGACAACAGTAGTCGCAATCACCTGATTTTGTGAATTAGTCAATTCATCCACCAATTGAGTAAAAGAAATATTAGGATTTGCCGCAACAGGTTTCATTGTGGAAATTGGTTCCAAAGCATCATAAATATTCACCGCATCATAAATTCTAAATACTTCTTTCCTAATCTCATCACATCTTCGGGTAGCGCGTCCCAACATTTGTTCATACAAAATCCGCGAATTTACCCGACGGATAAAAACCAAATTACAAATAGCAGGTACATCTATCCCCGTTGTCAATAAATCAACCGTCACAGCAATCTTAGGATTTTGCTCATTTTTAAACCGTCGAATTAACTGCAATGGTTTATCTGAAGCACCCGTAATTTTGACTACAGCATCATCTTCAACACTACCATACTCGTTTTGTAATGCTTTTTTCAACAAATCAACAACAATATCTGCATGATTATCCGTCGCACAAAATATTAGAGTTTTTTCCCGTTGCAATGGGTCAATATTTTCTGCTAAATACTCGCACACAACCCGGTTAAATTCTTCCGTAACTACTCGTTTATTAAACTGCTCAACTTCAATTTTTACTTCATCTGGTGCATGGACTAAATCAATAGTATTTGTAACCGGGTCAAAATACTCCATTTCTTCCCCCGCTTCCCAGGTGATACCATCTTCTGATAGCGCGGTGGTAATTCTAATTGGTGGTTCGCAATCAATAAGCCACCCGTCTATAACAGCTTCCCGGTAGCTATATTTATAAACAGGCTCCCCAAATATTTCTGTGGTATGCAGCGCAGGTGTTGCAGTTAAGCCAATTTTTACCGCATCAAAATGGTCTAACACCCGACGATATTTAGAAATATAATCGTTAAAATCCCGAAACTGCAATTCAGTATCGCTCAATTCCCGGTCTAGTAAATATCCTCTATGACATTCGTCAACAACAATACAGTCGTATTGGTCTGCCGTAGGTATGGAACTGTTGTCGCTGGGGTAGAGAATCCGCTTCATAAATGCTTGCACTGTGGCAATATGGACTTTTGTATCTCGCTCAGGTGTGGCTTCTTTGAGTTCTTTGATATCAAAAATATCCGCGAAGGTTTGTAAGTTCTCAATACGGGTTTCTTTGAAAGCATTGGTAGTTTGTTCCCCCAAAGCAGTTCTATCTACCAAAAATAAAATGCGTCGAAATCTATTGGTTTTCAAGAGACGGTAAACTAAAGCAATACAAGTTTTCGTCTTACCTGTCCCAGTTGCCATTGCGATTAATAATCTTCGTTGGTCTTCTGAGAGTGCTGCTTCTACTTTTTGAATTGCCTTAATTTGGTATTCCCGGAGTGTGAGATTGTAATTAAAACCTTCTTGTTGTAATTTTTCGTGTGCGCGTTCGTTGTCTTGGGTTAATAAATCTTGCAAACCTTGGGGACTATACCAAGTTGTAAGGGAACGACTGAGATTATTAGGATTGCGTAAATCACAAAACCAAATCCCACTTTTGGTTGCTAACTGTCGTAAAAAAGGTCTTCCATTGGTAGCAAAAACAAAAGGAACTTGATATTCTCCCCAGAGACCACCTGCTAAGGTCTCGTTACCTTTGATTTGATAGTCACGACTATAACGTTTTGCTTGAACTATTGCACCGGAAACATCTTTTCTTCTGCGTTTGGCTTCCACTACTGCGACTACCTGCAGACCCACACATAAGATATAGTCTGCTCGTCCATCTACTATTGGCCATTCTGCTATTGCCAGATTTTTTCCTTTTTGAGGTTTAGTGCCTTTACTATATATAAGTTGTTCGGAATCAACTTCCCAACCTGCATCTCTTAGCTGAGCATCAATTAAACGACGTGTTTCCCTTTCATCTAGGTCAATATTATTTTCTGCAATTTGCGCTTGCTGGATAATTTCTTGGGTGGTTTGCGTCGATTGGGTTTTTGCTGCTACTTGAATTGCTTTTAGGTGTTGCAGTGCATCAACAGCTTTTGTTTCCGCTTCTTTTGCAAGTTCTTCTGCGTTTATCCGTCTTTGTTCTTCTTGTTGAATTTTAATTTGTGCAAGTTCTGCTTTAGTCCGACTTGCTTTTAGTTCTTCTCGTAATTGCTCTAATTCTTGCTGAAGTGCAATAGTTTCAACTGCTGGGTCTTGGGGTGGTACGAAGGAAGCGGGGGTGAATTCACGGTTTTTGGTTACAAGTCGATGATACCAAATTCCTAAGTGATAGGCATATTTCAGGTTACTCAGGGCTATGCGTTGGTTAGCACTTAATCCGTGGGTAGCTTTATTACCTGCAAACCTGAGTTCGTCGAAGAGTTGGTATACTTTTTCTTTGAGTACACCTCTGTCTCGCAAGCGTCGCATTAAGTCGATTTGACGTTCGCTTGGGTCTGTGTATTCTCCGACTCTTGCTGCTACTAGTTGTGCTAGGAGTTCACCAAATTGTCGCAGTTTGATTAAACAAGTGTTGGGGTCGTCAGTAAAATATCTTTCTGCTAATGCTCCAAGCCTCACCAACTGCTGGTCGTGTTGTTCGAGATATCCAAAGTTGGGGGATACTGGCTTGGGTTTGGTCATACTCTGTAGGTATTTTATCGGGAGTTATTTTTATGACACTATTTTAGTATAGGCGCTTGATGGTTGTGTTTTATATTGCCAGTGTTGGCTTGATATCTATGAGTTAACGAACCGCCACCGGAGGTTTTCCCGCAGGGTAGATGCCAAGATACCAAGATGCTAAGATGCCAAGATGAGTGAAGAGAATAAAGGAAACAATTTTCAACAGAAGCCCATATAAAGCAATCATTAATAGAATTTAAAGTTTAAAAAATTATTCTGGAATCGTAAATAGATAAGGAGTAGTTATTATTCCAGGTAGTCAAAGTAATGAGTAAAAATCTTATTACCCATGAATATTTGCTCGCTTACAACTAGCCTGGAATCAACCTCTTTTATATAAGCAAAATTTATGCAAAATGCTCCTTCATCCCGGCGCTTTCCCCAATTGTTTAGCGGGTTACTTGCTTTATCGCTTGCTTTATTAGGTGGTTCTTTTGTTGCTGCAGGAGCAATTAGAAATCTCAAGCAAGCCGATGATACCTTAGAAGTAACAGGCTCTGCAAAACGCCCGATTCGTTCAGATTATACCATTTGGCGTGTATCTGTTTCTAGCGAACAACCCACAGCCCAAGCTGCATACCAAGAACTAAAAAACCATACTGAACGCTTGCGACGTTACCTTAAAGAAAAACAGATACCTGATGATGCTATTGCCTTAGGTTCCATCGATGCATCTAAAGTTCCGGAAGTTATCAATGGTCGTGAAACAGGAAAAATATTAGCCAACCGTTTTAATCAACGCTTTGAAATTCGTTCATCAGATGTTAACCGCATTACTCAATTGTCACAGCAAGTAACGGAATTAATTAATGAAGGAATTCCTATTGCTTCAGAGTCACCCGAATATTTATATACCCAACTCAGTAAACTGCGTGTAGAAATGGTCGCGGAGGCCACAAAAGATGCTAAAGCTAGAGCAGAAGCCATTGCTCGCAGTACAGGAAATAAGGTAGGAAGAATACGAAAAGCCAAAACAGGCGTGTTTCAAATTACATCACCTAATTCCACTGCAGTCAGCGATTCCGGAGTTTTCGACACCTCTTCTATCAACAAGGATATTACAGCCGTAGTATCAGTAGAGTTTGGCGTAGAATAAGTTTCTGTTCACCTGTTAAATCCTCCTCTTCTCTTGCTGGGAAGGGAGACTAGGGAAAATAGAATGTAGAGACGCGATAAATCGCGTCTCTGTCTCTGTCTCTGTCTCTGTCTCTGTCTCTGTCTCTGTCTCTGTCTCTGTCTCTGTCTCTGTCTCTGTCTCTGTCTCTGTCTCTGTCTCTACAAATCTGTGAATAACCTTTACTGTTCTGGAGCTGGAATGGCACCTGTTCTTACAGACAAGTTCATATTTTGCCCTTGACGACGTAATTCAAAACGTAAATTTTCGTTAACGGGGCTATTTTCTACAATTGCTTGTATAGCTTGGGAATCTGTAACAGCTTTACCATTCACCTTTTGAATCACATCACCAGCACGGAAACCACCTCTAGCTGCAGGGGAATCGGGTACTACTCTAACGACCAAAACACCATTAGGAGTATCGACAGTCATGGGACGATTGGGGTCGCTATTAATTTCTTTTTTGAGTTCTGGGTTCAAACTCACCATTTGAATCCCCAAAAATGCATGGTCTACTCTACCATTAGCTACAAGTTGATTCGCTATGCGTTGAGCAGTATTGATAGGGATAGCAAAACCAAGTCCTTGAGCACCTTGAATGATTGCCGTGTTCATTCCAATTACTTGACCTTGTTGATTTAACAATGGTCCACCAGAGTTTCCAGGATTAATTGCTGCATCTGTTTGAATATATCTTACACGTTTATCGGGGACTCCGATTGCGCTGCTAGAACGTCCTGTTCCACTAATAATCCCTGTTGTAACCGTATTATCTAAACCCAGTGGATTTCCAATTGCAATAGCGAACTCACCTGGTTTTAAATTATCAGAGTTCCCCTTACTCACAAATGGTAGTCCAGAAGCTTGAATTTGGACAACTGCAACATCGGTAACTGGGTCTGCTCCTAACACCTTACCCTCAAAAGAACGTCCATCTTTTAACCTGACTCGCACCTTCTTAGAATCACTAACTACATGGGCATTAGTAAGAATACGACCATCAGAGCTAACTATGAAACCAGAACCAGTTCCGCGTTGAGTTCGACTGCGTGGTTGCACATCCGCTCCAAAAAAATCACGAAAAAATGGATGTTTAAAAGCTTCTGGTATTCGACTAGTAACAGTTCTCTCAGCATCAATCCGCACTACCGCTGGACCAACTTTGTCTACAACACTAGTAACAAAATTACCGTTAAGCATGGGTGGTAAGGTAGCTTGAGCTATTGTACTATTACTAGTGCTAAATTGTTGAAAATTAAGTTGTCTAGAGAATAGTTGATTGGGTGCAAATAAATTAATCCCTATAATCCCTAAAAAAGTAATACCGCTTCCCAATAGTACTAAAGATAAATGAGTTACTGGCTTTTTCCAAGAAAACCTTTTTCGAGTTTGATTTTCGCTGGTCTCCGAATTATATTGAACAACATCGTTACTTTGTCCGAAATTATTATCAAATTCGCGTTGGATACTCATTGTCTTCCTCTAAAAATAATAGATATAAATTAAATAAACAAGGTGGTTCTAGCTGACCAAGGTCAATTGTTTGTCATCTGCTTCTGCATCTGCTTCTGCTTGAGAACTGTTAGGCATCATCGAAAGCAATGCGTCTCCCAAGTCTTCTGTCAAATCATTTACAGCTTGACGGCGATTTATACGGTAGTTATCCCAACGTTGAGAAACAGAAATTTCCTCACCGATAGAAATATCAACCCAGCGCTTACCTAAACTAGGACGTTTTGAAAAATTACCTCCTTGTATATGAGTCATAACATTCCATAGCAGCAAAGCAGTATCAGCTAAGCGCTCAAAGCTAGAAGCGTTTTGTATATAGTCGGAAAATAACACAGAAAAACTCTCTGCTAAACGCATATTCCATAGAAAAAGGTTACTCATTTCTACAATATGGTTAGCAAGACCGTACTCTGTGGGTGGTAAATTTTTAATGTTCTGAATATCTTGACGATAAATCCACTCCCAAGCTGCTTGCTCAATACGGTGACGACGCTCAATAATATTACCTTGAGATTGCAAACCAAAATAGGCTTCGGCTGTACCTAAGGCTGCACTTAAAAAAGCTTGTAGTCTATCGTCTAAACTTCCTTCTCCTGATAACGACTGATTATAGAATCGATTATAAAAATTTTCTAATTGCGATAGCAAGCACTCTGTAATTCTAATTAACTTAGCTCCCAGTAATTTTTCTCGACTGAGAACTATTTGTATTTTCTTGATTTCTAGTTCAGGTAAACCACAATTTTTTTCTAACTGCAAAATCAAATTTTCCAACTTTTTCCAAGAAGGAGAAACGTAGCGATATTGAAGGTTAACAGGTAAAATAACAACTTCCTCGCATCTACCACCTTTTTGTAAATCATCCACGCACCAAAATCCTAATTGAGCAGTACCAGGTTCCAGTGGATTCATACATTCGCAAAAACAATTTAATGTACCTTCAGGAGCAGCCGCCATTGGTAAAATACCATTAGCAAATAAATTACGAGCCGCTCGCAATCCCATTAAATCAGCCTTGCTACGATAAATAGGTGTGGCTCCTAAGCGAGAAAAGAACCAACCTACCAACGAACCAGCCCAAAGAGGAATACCGCGTTCATAGATAAAATGAGCATGAGCTGGTTTGCGTAGTTCAATGTTAAGCTTACGAGCCTCTTGGGGTAGTATGTTTCCCAATAGATGATATAAACAGGCTGGGTCATCTAAAGTAGGATGACGAAAAGCAATGAGAAAACGAGTTTTATTTAGTTGAAATTGCTGATAAAGCTTTACTAATTTTTCTACATGCTGAACTTTAACATCGCTAATCTCTCTGCGATAGCGCAACCAGAAGGGAATTAACTTTTGAGTTACAGTTAGTACCCAAGGATTGAGGTTTGGCTGAATAAATTTTAGAGGAGGTTGCACTGTTTTTGCTGACATGATTTGCTTATGTAATGAATGGTGGAAAGGTTAGGTGGAAAGCCAGATAAATTGGAATCCGGAAATCTAAAAATGAAATCAATATATTTTCTTGTTCTTTAGTCTATAAAATATTTCAGGTCTTCCAAATTCCAACTGACCTGGGTTCCCTCCGTTTTGATAATTTTGCCATTGTTAGCATCTACATAAACCTCTAAATTATTGTCAAGTTCAACTTCCCATGCCAACTTGTCATTTTCGCGCTCTACACTCACACCTATTACATCTCTACCTGGGTTAGCTGTGAGAACAGTTTCAATCGCTTGAGACATTGTTACAGCAGGGACTTTACTATTAGACGAAGCTTGAGCAGACCTGCTATTAAACAGCCAACCCCCTGCAATAACTAGAGTTACTAGCCCAAAGGTTCTAACGACATTTTTGCTCACTTTCATAATTACACCTCCATTCGCATTACGTTTGCTGTGATTCGCTTATATCCCTATATTAGGGAGCATTTCTAAGAAAACGATGAGAGAAATGAGATTGCTTAAGTTCCAGAATATGTAAGGACTTGACATATTTAGTCTCTAGTAGGTATTAAACAGCGCAAAAATGCTGTGACATTCACTAGTAGTTAGCCACAGCATCTTCGTCGGTTTAGAAAATAGGATTGGTTGGTGTGTGAGATTTTTAACTTATGTTTCGTATTCCAGAAAACTCTTGAAATTAAAAGCTACACAATAAAATAATTATTTATGTCCCATTAAAAATTTTATTTTAGTTTTCAGCATTGGCAAAAAAAGCGAATGATGTTTTAGATAAAATTCTACTCTATTTCTAAAAATTAAAAAATGAATTTGCAAAATTTGCCATGAAGAAAGACTTTGCTTATGTTCTTGAAAAATATTGTTCACAATTTGATAATGATGCCCACTTTGCACAGATTCAAAAGTTTTTGTTCCTGCAATATACCGATAGTTCCCCCATATCTCATCCATATATGTTATATTTGCAGATTTAACAGCTTTGATTATAAAATCTGTATCCATTCCATAATGTTCATCAACTTTGTATAAACCTATCTTTTCATGCAGCGATTTATGATAAAAATAAGCAGAAGGATTAAAAGGTAAACAACTTCTACCTGATAATAAAGCAAGCAGTCTGAGGTCTTTTGGTTTATTTATATGGAAAATTTCTTCATCGTCATTCCATAAGTTACAATTACCAACCAAAAAGGTTGGATTTGGCTGTTGTTCTAAAATATCTTGTACGCGATTTAAAACATCTGATTCATAAAAGTCATCGACATTTAATACTCCTATTATTTCACCCCTAGCCATTTTTATTCCTTTATTCATTGCATCTGACTGACCTTCATCCTTTTCAGAAACCCATTTAATATGTGGGTATTTATCAGCATAATGTCTAATGATTTCTACTGTTTTATCAGTTGATACAGCGTCTATAATTATATGTTCAACCAGTGAATTATTCTGCTCGATAACATTTTGAATACAAGATTCAATAAACTTTTCCCCATTAAATACAGGGGTTATAACACTTATTACCATGTTTTTACCTAAATTAGCTAAATTTTCAAATCAAATTAATGCCTTGCTGTAGCTGCATTACCTGATAAATTCACATAGCAATATAGTAATAACTACCAGACTCTACGTTTAAATCTGGAAATTATAACTCTGTTTATATTGAAGCGGCCAAGATGATAATCAAAGAAGATGTTGGTTAATTTAAAATGCACCATTTAGATAGTAATTAAATTATACTAATAAATAAAAACATCTTTTGATTTCTAACTTTCTTTTGCATGTACAGCTTAACTAACTTGCTGGATAAATGTTGATTAAATTGTAATATAATTTACATTCTTAACGTAATTTTCATCTTTGACGTTAGGAATTACATCTCGAAAAATGAATCGATAAACGAATCTGATATTTTCTTATATTCCTACAACGAAATAATATAAAACTATAATTTTTTTAATTGATAATTTTTTGTTTACAATTAATATAAGTTATTAATACTTAATGTTAGAAATTTACAGTCAACAGTCAACAGCTAACAGTCAACAGTTAACAGTCAACAGTCAACAGTCAACAGTTAACAGTCAACAGTCAACAGTCAACAGTCAACAGTCAACAGTCAACAAATAACTATTTAAAGTTCATTAAAGTAATTTGAGTGAATTTAGCATATCAGTTGTCTATCAAATGTACTTTTGCTATATTCCAGCCTTGTTCAGTTTTAATAATTTCTTTGGTGTTTACATCAATATAAACTTCCAAATTATTATTGAGCACAACTTCCCAAGCCAATTGCTGATTTTCATGCTCTAAATTCACATCCACTGCGACAGTCCCAGGATTAGCATCCAGAACTTTCTCTACCGCTTCAATCATAGAAACTTTAGGGGGTGTATTATTATTCATAAAAGCATTTGCGGCTTTAGTTCTGAACCACCAATTCCCCCCAAGGATTAAAACAAATACTCCAATAAGAGCTAATATTGATTGTTTGATTCCCACAACTTAACCTCACATTTTGAAAATCTGATTTTGTGACTCATACCTAATCTTAAAGATTTAGATTAAGAAAATGATGAGAGGAGCAGTTATTAAAACACCAGCATAAATAGACCAATCAAAATTACCCATAAAACTACAGAGAAAACAATACCCCACAAAAGTCCTTTTACTGCATATGGATAACAATCAACAGTGTATGGGCTAACTTGAGCTTCACATACCGTGTTTTCAGATGGTCTTTGCAGTAAATTAGTATCAGGTCTAGCTTCGCTTAATCTCATAATGTTGTCCTATTTCAACTCTATGTAATTTCAATTTATAAAATGAGATTAAGAAAACCATGAGAGCGGAATAATTTATTATTTATTTTCAGCTAATGGTAAAGTGACTGTAAAAGTTGTTTCTTTGTTTTGGATGCTCTTCACAGTAATATTACCACTATGCAAACGAGCAATTTCGTGAGCTATTGCTAATCCTAGTCCAGTTCCAACTTTACCCTGGGAAGCTTGACAACCAGTACGATAGAAGCGCTCAAACAAATGAGGTAAATGTTCGGGAGCGATACCTAGTCCTGTATTACTAACTGTTACATGTAATACTTCTTTAGTGGAGTTTTCTTGGTCGTTTTCTTGGTAATTGGAATCTAGCCAAACAACTCCATTTTTAGGAGTATACTTAACTGCATTATCAACCAAATTCAAAAACAAACTAATTAACTGGTCGGGGTCTCCCTTTACCCATAAATCGGTAGGTAAATTATTTAACAGCTTTATTTCTTGAGTCTCAGCCAAAGGTCGTACTTGCTCTACTATTACGAACAGCAGGTCACTTAAGTCTACAGCTAATGGCTCAAAATTTAATTGTCCCCGGTCAATCCTTGCTAGCAGTAATAAACCATTACTGAGACGAATTAGTCTATCTACCTCCTGCTCTAAAGCTTGCAAAGTTTGTTCGTATTCGGCAGCACTGCGAGAACGACTGCGAGTGACATCAATACGTCCTTTAATTACAGTTAAAGGTGTGCGTAATTCATGAGCAGCATCAGCCGTAAACCTTTGTTCCCGTTCAAAGCCAGCTTGCAAACGGTCTAGCATTTGGTCAAAGGTGGTAGCTAATTCTCCCACTTCATCCTCTGCTCCTTTATAGTTTAAACGTTGGGCAAGGTCTGTTGCACTAATGTTTTGGGCTGTTTGAGTGATTTGTCTAATAGGTCGCAATGCTTTAGATGAAAGAAACAATCCACCTAATCCAGCGATAATTAATATAATTGGTAAATTAAATAATATTTCTGTAGGTAATTCTTGGTATATTTCCTTTAATGCCTCAAGAGACTGCGCTATCTGCAACCACCCAATAATCTTTCCTTGACGAATTATGGGTTGACTAATTAGTCGCCAGTCAGCCTTGTTTCTAACTATTCTACTGTATCCACTAGCACTTGGTATCCATCTCGGTACTTCCTGAAACCTACCAAAACCATCCACCACTTTTCCTTCAGGGGTAATTAGACGAATGGCAAATCCTGCTTCCACCAAACGCTCTGCTGTATTTTGCAGTCTTGCTTTTTCCCTAAAGACGAGGACGTTATCTTTATTATTTAAATACGTTAAAAATTGAGAGCCAGCTATTTGCAGAGCTGTATCCGCTTTGATGATAATTTTGCGTTCTAATCGCAAATACAAATAGCCACTGAATCCACCTAATGTTAGCCCTAATAACAGAACATACCAAATAGTTAATTGTGTTCTTATAGGAATGCGACCCAACCACTTTGCTAAGAACTTTATACTAATCATCAGTAATATCCGCGCTCAGACGATATCCAACACCGCGCACCGTTTTTAGAAGCGGTTTATCGAAACCTTGGTCTATTTTACGTCGCAAGTAACCAACATAAACATCAATCACGTTGGAATTCTCATAAAAGTCAAAATTCCAAGTGTGTTCTATTATCTGCGTGCGGGTCAGAACTTGGCGAGGGTGACGCATAAAATACTCTAGCAAAGTAAATTCACGGGGGCTAAGAGTAATCGTTTTACCCGCACGACGCACTTCTCTGGTCGCAACATCCATTTCTAGGTCGCCAACTTTTAATATTGTATCTTGTTGTAAATTAGGACGACGCAGTAAAGCACGCAAGCGAGCTAACAGTTCCGGAAAAGCAAAGGGTTTAGATAAGTAGTCATCAGCACCCGCATCTAAGCCTTTTACTCTGTCTTCAATCCCATCACGAGCTGTTAGAAGCAGCACAGGAGTCTTAATACCTTGGGAGCGCATTTTCCGCAGTAGTTGTAGACCATCCATTTGCGGTAGCATAATGTCCAAAACGATGATGTCATACTCTGCTGCTAAGGCATAGTCTAGCCCAGATTGACCATCATTAGTCATATCTACTGCATAACCTGCTTCGCTTAATCCCTGGCTAATAAACTGTGCGATACCAACTTCATCTTCCACTACTAAGACACGCATATTTAACTAAGCTAGTTAGTTTCACCCAATTTTATTATAAGGATAAAATAGATGCCCAGAGTAGAGAGAACTAATAGAGAACTAATAAGGATTGGAATCTATTCTTCCTCGGTTGACATTACGGATGTAACTTCCTGCTTTTGGTCTATTTTTTAGATTAAATGTCCCACCACTTCTAATTCTCCAAATTCTAATATTAGAAAAAGTTAAGGGTCTACCTTGTTCGCAAACTTCTGGTTTTCTATCCCCAAGTACAAAGTACGCTGGACCTCTTCCCATGACTTTCGCTTGTCCGTATCTATTAACGACAACCGAGGTTTCTTCACTCAGACCAATACCAAGTACACTTCTTGATTTTCCGTCTTGGATTTGACGAGCGATAAAAGTCATTAGACGACCCATTCTATCCCGTTTGTCAAAGTGGGTGTCAATAACAGTTCCTTTCAGGTTAGCCCAAGGTAAAAAGTTGTAGGTAAATTCAATATCTCGATAAGGGTCTTCTAAAGCATCCCGGCTTTCTACAGCACGACCACAAGCATTGTAAACATAACTACTTTGAATCATCGCTCCCGCACTTGTACCACCAATAGCACCACCCCTAGCTACGACTGACTTAATTGCGGTTTCTAGTTGGGTATTTTTAAAATAATCTATGTATTTACATTGGTCTCCACCTGCAAAGAAAAGAACTTCTGCTTTCTTAACTCTAGCGACTATATCGGAGTTGTTAGCTTCTTGTCTGCTGTTAATTATGATGGTCTCAACTGAGTCTACACCGTTCATGTCGTATATCGGTTGATTATATGCGTCTTCACCAGATGCACGAATCACCACAACATCAACTTTAGAAGAACAGTTAGTACATCCACGAGCTTGGTTTATTGTCCATTGAATCGCTTCATCAACATCTAGACCACCACCACCTAAGTCATAAGCTGGTCCCGCTAAAGGTGGATTAATATCAGCGGGGTTGCCTTTGATGTAGCGTTTTTCCCTTGCTTCTGCTCCGGTGCTAAGCAGGCTCAAGATTATCAATAATAGCGCTCCCCCTATTCGTCGAAGTTTGACTTTAGCATTTTGGGGGTTTGCTGAATGGTTTACTGCAAATTCTTTCACAATCAGCCCTTTTAGCTATCATAATTTCTAACTTTCGCACCAAAACCCAGAAATTAATAGCGTATCGGCTATGTAATAGAGTTCTCCGGAAATTAATTATGCGTTACGTGAAAAGACGTTACGTGAAAAGACGTTACATGTAACGTCTCTACATTCTTTTAAGGGAGATAATGCAAAATAAGGATTCTGAATATCTTCGCTTCAACGAGATAACGCGATTAAGAAAAATATTTTACTAAAAGCTAACCAAGCCTTAAACTTAAACAGTTAGATTTATTCCCAGAAAACTAAAACATGGACTATCTAGCGAATTTCTGGTTTGAGTGTAATTTATAGAAGCTGATGAGTATCAAACGCCGAGAATTTTTGCTGTTAATGGGGGGAAGCGCTGGTGCATTAGCGCTTGGGTCTCTTGCTGGCTGTGACAAAGTTACAAAAACGCCTCAACCTACAGCACAATTAGTCAATGCATCGTTTTCTTTTAATCCCATAAAAGGTTCCATCCCACTACAAACCGATGGATTTAAGCCCGAACAGCAGAAACAGCACTACAACAATTTTGAGGTAGTTGATGATTTGGTACTACCATCTGGCTTTCAATATCAAGTGATTGCAACTTGGGGTGATAAAGTAGGTAATTCCCGCTTCGGTTATAACAATGATTACTTATCTTTTATCCCTATAAACGAAAACGAAGGATATCTATCAGTTAATTTTGAGTATATTAGCGCTGTCCCTTGGATGCAGACCTACGAGCAAGTGATTGGTAAGTCCTTGCCATTTGACGAGGTAAAAGCTGTACTTAAAGGTCAATCATCAGGGAAAAAAGAAATTAATGCATTTGCTTTAAAAGATAATGACCCAGTGAAAGCAAAAATCCGCGAGATTTGCAAAGAAGCCTTGTTAGACCAGGGACTTGGTATTATTTCTATCAAAAAAACGAGCGATGGTAAATGGGAAAGGACTAATTCCCCAGCAGATAGAAGAATTAGTGGTATTTCTGGTTTAGAAGACAAACGCTATCTTAAATCAACTGGCCCTGCTGTTGCTGTGTTTAAGAAAAAACAAGGGGTTGGCTACATCGATAAACTGGGCGATCGCATTATTGGAACCTTTGCAAACTGTGCGGGTGGAACTACACCTTGGGGTACAGTTCTGAGTGCGGAAGAAAACTTCCAAAGCCAATTACCGGAACCCGTGTACGCTGATGGTACATCCTTTGACCCAGGTAAACGACCTTTTGCCCTTGATGACGAGGAACTTTATGGACAGGGTAATGTGTTGGGATTAGCTGCGAATAAATATGGCTGGATTGTGGAAATAGACCCAGCGAGCCCCAAAGATTTTGGCACAAAACATACATGGTTGGGACGTTATCGTCATGAAGCCGTTGGTGTGCGGGTCGAGTCAGGAAAACCTCTGGCATTTTATTCCGGGTGTGACCGTCGAGGGGGACATATTTACAAATTTGTTAGCAGCAAAAAAGTAAATAACCCTAAAGACAAAGCTAATTCCAAACTTTTACAACAGGGAATGCTCTACGCTGCGAAATTTAACCCCGACGGAACAGGTCGCTGGATACCCCTAAAACCAGACACCGCGATACAACCAGAACTTCCTAGCAAAGTAGCAGGAAATCTCATCCGTTTACCAAAAGGTCCAGCAGCGACATCAAAGCAAGCGGATAAAAAACAGGCTCAAACCAAAACTTCAGACTTCTTTGATATTAGTAAGGACGAGCAAGTAGCTCAGTATAAGAAAAAATTCAAAAAACTGAACGACCTATATACAGGAACAGCACAAGAAAAACAGGGTGCAATTTTAATTGACGCACATTATGCAGCCAATGCAGTAGGTGCAACCTGTACTGCTCGTCCAGAAGACACGGAAATTGCTCCCAATGGTGACTTATATATCAGCTTCACCTCCGGTTCTCCCGATAAAGAAGGTGGCCCTGACAATAGAATATTTAAAGGGCCAAATGGAGAAACCCCCTACGAATATGGCTGGGTAATGCGGTTAACAGAAAATGGTAATAATCCTGCAGCTACTACGTTTCGCTGGAAAATGTTAGCAGCTGGTGGTGAACCTTCCGCAGGGGGTTTTGGTTTTGCTAATCCAGATAATTTATTGCTAGACAGCAAGGGTAATATGTGGATGGTGACAGACATGTCCACCTCAAAAATGAATAATGCAGTCAAAACTCGCACTAGCGATAATGATAAACCTGTAAGTATATCTGGTATATTTGGCAATAACGCTCTTTGGTATATACCTACTAGTGGACAAGACGCAGGCAAAGCTTTTCTTTTTGCAACTGGACCGATGGAGTGCGAAGCCACTGGTCCATGTTTCACCCCAGATGAACAGACAATGTTTCTAGCTATACAGCATCCTGGGGAAACACATGGTGTTAGAAAAAATAAAGCTGTAGAAACCAGAGAATTTATAGTTACCACCACTACAGGTGAAGAATTCCTACAAACTCGTCAAGTTCCCATAGGTTCTAACTGGCCAAGCAAAGACCCTGATGCTCCACCTAAACCTGGAGTGGTAGTTATAACAAAATCCAATACCTAACATTTTGTAACTCTTGTGGGGTGGGCATCCTTGCCCGCCCAGATTAATGCCCCACCCAGATTAACTCCTAAGCTTTCCACGACCGCTTGTGGTTTTTGCTTGGTGTTAGTTCCCAGTCACTATGAAATCATTTTTAAAGTTTTCATGAAGACAGCTTCTTGGTGCAAAACCTAAGAGACTTCCTGGGAAAACTATCTCAAGAGATAAAAACAAACTTTCGCTATAAGATAAGTATAATGATAACTACAAGCTCATATCCTGTCATTCCCGGATATAAAATTAGCTCTCAGCTGTATGCAGGCTCAAGAACCAGAGTATACAGAGCTATTCGAGAGCAAAGAAAACTAGCAGTAGTTATTAAAATGCTCACATCTGAATATCCCAGCTTCAAAGAATTACTGCAATTTCGCAACCAATATACCATTAGCAAAAATCTCAACCTGGACGGTATCGCTTGCCCTTTATCATTAGAAGCTTATAGGAATAGTTATATTTTGGTGATGGAAGATAGGGGAGAAATGTCTTTACGAGAGTACATTCAAACCACTACCCTCTCACTTGTTGAATTTTTGACGATTGCGACTCAATTAACGGATATTCTCCACAATTTACGCCAAAACCGTGTTATCCACAAAGACATCAAACCTGCAAATATCCTGATTCATCCCCAAACAAAACAAGTTAAACTCATAGACTTTAGTATTGCCTCTCTGTTACCCAAAGAAACTCAAGAAATTAAAAGTCTTAATATTTTAGAAGGAACGCTTGCTTATATTTCCCCCGAACAAACAGGTAGGATGAATCGAGGGATAGACTACCGCAGCGATTTTTACTCTTTAGGTGTGACATTTTATGAATTATTAACAGGAGAATTACCATTTACATCTGATGACCCGATGGAATTGGTGCATTGTCATATTGCTAAAATGCTTCCAGCATTAGGGAACAGGCTTGGGGGAAAAGAGAACAGGGAAGAAATTCCAGAAGTACTTTCAAATATTGTGATGAAGTTGATGGCAAAAAATGCCGAAGATAGATATCAGAGTGCTTTGGGATTGAAATATGACTTAGAAAATTGTTTATATCAACTAAAAGAAACTGGAAAAATTATAGATTTTGAAATTGCTCAGAGAGACGTATGCGACCGCTTTCTTATCCCCGAAAAACTCTATGGACGAGAAACAGAAGTTACAACCTTGCTAGAAGCTTTTGAGCGCGTAGCCAATGGCAATTCAGAGATGATGCTGGTGGCGGGATTTTCCGGGATTGGGAAAACAGCGGTAGTAAACGAAGTCCACAAGCCAATTACCCGTCAGCAAGGATATTTCATCAAAGGTAAATTTGACCAATTTAATCGTAACATCCCCTTATCCGCCTTTGTACAAGCCTTTCGTGACTTGATGGGACAACTGCTAAGTGAAAGCGATGTCCAACTAGCAACATGGCGAGCCCAAATTCTCGCCGCAGTTGGCGAAAACGGGCAAGTGATTGTGGAGGTGATACCTGAACTGGAGCGAATTATTGGACAACAACCCAACGTCCCCGAACTCTCTGGAAGTGCAGCCCAAAATCGCTTCAACTTACTATTTCAAAAATTCATCCAAGTGTTTACCACAAAAGAACATCCCTTGGTGATGTTTCTGGATGACTTGCAATGGGCAGATTCAGCTTCCCTGAACTTACTGCAATTATTGATGAGTGAAACTGGTTGTGGATATTTACTGGTTCTGGGTGCCTATCGAGACAATGAAGTTTTTCCGGCGCATCCCTTAATGGTGACACTGGAACAGATTCAGAAACTAGGGGCAGTAGTCAATACAATTACCCTGAAACCTTTATGGGAAATTACAATAAATCAGTTGGTGGTAGATACCTTAAGTTGTTCTTTTGAATTGGCGCAACCTCTGACACAGTTAGTATATCAAAAAACTAAAGGAAATCCCTTTTTTATAACGCAGTTTCTCAAAGCATTGTATGAGGATGGCTGGATTCAGTTCCTGTCAGAACAAGGTTACTGGCAATGTGATATGGCGGCGGTACGGCAGTTAGCATTGACCGATGATGTGGTAGAGTTCATGGCATTACAATTGCAGAAACTGTCGGTGGAGACACAGGGAGTTTTGAAATTGGCGGCTTGTATTGGCAACCAATTTGATTTAAGTACTCTGGCGATTGTTTCGGAACAATCTCCTGTTGATGTAGCAACCAACCTCTGGAAAGCATTACAGGAAGGACTGATTCTGCCACAAAGTCAAGTGTATAAATTTTATTTGAATCATGATGAGGCAGATGCAAATACTAGCAACATCGAAAATGTAACCTATAGATTTTTGCATGATCGCGTCCAACAAGCCGCCTACACTCTGATTGCTGATAACCAAAAAAAGGCAACTCATCTTAAAATCGGTCAGCTCTTACTTAAGAACATACCAGGAACAGAGCGAGATAAAAAAATATTTGATATTGTTAATCAGTTAAATTATGGTGTTCAACTAATTACTGAACTTGCGGAACGAGAAGAACTTGCTTGGTTAAATTTATCTGCTGGCTCTAAAGCGAGAGTCTCCACTGCTTACACGGCTGCAACCGAATATGCAACTTTTGGAATTAAATTATTAAAAGTCGATTGTTGGCAGAGTCAGTATCAGTTGGCATTAGAATTACACAACCTAGGAGCAGAAGCCGCTTATTTGGCTGGTAATTTTGAATTGATGGCGGAATTTATTCAAAAAGTCTTAGATTATGTTGACGAGCCATTGGATAAAGTCAAAGTGCATGAAGTGCAAATTCAAGCCTATGGCGCACAAAATCAGGCAAAAGAAGCGGTTCAACTTGGAAAAGAAATTTTGAAGTTATTAGGGGTTAAATTCCCTGAAAATATCAGCAGTTCTAACATACAGGCTGAACTGAATCAAATTGCATCTTTCCTTGCAAATAAGCCAATTGAAGATTTAATCAATCTGCCTCTGATGACGGATAAAACATGTTTGGCAGCAATGAGAATTTTATCCAACATTACGACTCTTGCCTATCAAGCAGCTCCGGACTTATATCCTCTCGTGCCATTAAAGCAAGTGAGTCTGTCTCTTCAATACGGCAATTCTCCCCAGTCAGCTTTTGGCTACGTAGGCTATGGTATTATCCTATGCGGATTAGTTGAAGATATTGAGTCTGGCTATCGATTTGGTCAATTAGCTATCGAGCTTTTAAGTCAATTTGACACTAAAGAAGTGACTTCAAAAGTGATGAACGGATTTAATTGTCTCGTTAGGCATTGGAAGGAACATACTCAAGCAACCGTACAATCCCTTTGGGAAGGTTATTCAATTGGGTTAGAAACAGGAGATTTGGAATTTGCGGGTATTAACATCCGCTACTACAGTACTCATTTATATTTCCTTGGTCAAGAGCTTAATACCTTAGCCAAAGAGATGCGAACCTATACCCAGGCACTCCAGCTTCTTAAGCAAGAAAGGATTGCTAACCACAATGAAATTCAAAGGCAAAGAACTCTAAATTTATTGGGAGAGGTTGATGATGTCTGTTGTTTGAAAGGTGAAGCTTACGATGAAGAGGTCATGCTTCCCATCAGCATTGAAAACAATGATATGTTTGCACTGCTAGAATTTTATTTTACTAAGTTCCAACTCAGTTATCTGTTTGGTAAGTACGAGCAGGCTCAGGGATACGCTGCCCAATTACAGCAGTACGCCCCTGGTGGTTTAGCAATGGTTATTTCTCGGCAATGCAATTTTTACATGTCCCTGGTAAACCTCGGTATATTTTTAGAGGTCAATCAAGATACACAAACACAGCTTCTAAATCAAGTCATAGATAACCAGGAAAAAATGGAACTATGGGCAAAGCATTGTCCAATGAATGTTTTACACCAATATTATTTAGTAGAAGCGGAAAAATACCGGGTTTTAAGTAAGAATTATGAAGCAGGAGATTTATATGATCGCGCTATAGCCACAGCCAAGGAAAACGGCTATATCCAAGAAGAAGCCTTAGCCAATGAACTAGCTGCCAAATTCTATCTCAGCTGGGGTAAGGAAAAAATTGCCGCAGGCTACATGCTGGACGCCTACTACTGTTACGCCCGTTGGGGAGCCAAAGCCAAAACAGATGATTTAGAACAGCACTACCCCCATTTACTGCGTCCCATTCTCCAGGCAGTTACCCAGCAGAGCATGAATTATTTGGACACTTTGGCCTCGATTGCCAATATCTCAATCCATACCTCTACAAAAACCAGTGGCTCTACCAGTACGAGCATTAATACTATTCTCGATTTTACCACTATTATCAAAGCCTCTCAAAGCCTTTATAGTACTATTCAACTGGATAAACTCATCCAACAACTCACCCAAATTCTTTTGCAACACTCAGGAGGCAATCGCTGTGTTTTAGTTATGCCCAATCAGGTAGGCGAGTGGCAGATTGTAGCCAATGCTACACAAAATTCCGTAGAACTTTTTTCTGAACCACTTGAAGGTAGTAATAAATTGCCTGTCAAGCTGATTCAGTACGTCAAAAATACCCAAGAAGTTGTAATGATTGACGATCTTAAAACCGATCTGCCTATAATTGATGATTATCTAATTCATCGGCGACCAAAGAGTGTGTTGTGTTTGCCAATTCTCAATCAAGGTCAGTTAATTGGGATTTTATATTTGAAAAATCTCACAGCCAGCGGAGTGTTTACTAGCGACCGCATTCTGACTCTTAACTTCCTCTGTACTCAAGCGGCGATTTCCTTAGAAAATGCTCGACTTTATCAACAAGCTCAAACCTATGCCCAGGAACTTGAAAAATCTCAACTCCAGATTATCCAGAGTGAAAAAATGGCATCTCTGGGCAACTTGGTAGCAGGTGTTGCCCACGAAATAAACAATCCCATTAGCTTCCTCAATGGTAGCATCAACAATGGTAAAGAATATGTACAAGACTTACTCGATTATCTCACACTCTATCAGCAATATCATCCTGATGCAGCGACACCTGTTAGAGACAAGGCGGAGGAGATTGACCTAGAATTTCTTAGTGAGGACTTGCCAAAGTTACTAAATTCTATGGAAGGCGCGACCGACCGCATCAAAAGCATCAGCACCAGTTTGCGTACCTTCTCCCGTTCCGATACTGAACATAAAGTCAGTGCTAATATCCATGACGGAATTGATAGCACGTTGCTAATCCTTAAATATCGACTCAAAGCCAATGATTTTCGCCCTGCGATTCAAGTCACTCAAGATTATGGTCAGCTACCACTCATTAATTGCTTCCCCGGGCAGTTAAACCAAGTATTTATGAATATTTTAGCCAATGCGATTGATATGTTTGATGAGATGGCAAAAACTCAACCCCCTCAAGAAATCACTGCCCGGACGCAACAAATCGCAATTCACACGGCAATGGTTGAGAATCAAGTCCAAATTTGTATTCGGGATAATGGTAAGGGGATGACCGAAGATATTAAAGCGAGAATTTTTGACCATTTATTTACAACTAAAGCTGTAGGAAAAGGTACGGGATTGGGATTGGTGATTGCACGGCAAATTGTGGTAGAAAAACATAGTGGTAGCTTAGACGTAAAATCTGAGGTAGGTCGTGGGACTGATTTTTTGATACAGTTTCCGACCCAGTGTTAAATTTTTAGGTACTTACAAGTAATAAATCAAGTAATGAATTGTCCCGACGTCGGGACAATTTATTTTAGGAGCTACGACCTCTATGGTGCGTAGCGCTAAAAGTCTTACTGGTACGTTCAAATTCTCACGAAAAGGCTTTCTGTTGTTTCAGCTATAAACTTCCTTTAAATTGTTGCAAATAATATAAATTTCTTAGATAAAATCTTCACAATATAATTATTTATCCAAGTGTTAATACTATTTTTATTCAATTATTTTTGGGATATTTTTTTAAGTGCTAATACTAGTTTAAAAATTATTCTTTTGTCTATATATTATATCTATAGAGATTAATTCCACCGTTGTATTGCCAACACTCTAGAACAATTACAGTAAAAGTTACAGATAACAAATGTCAAAGGAGCTACAATGTTATGTTGCTATCCATCGAAAATATTGAAGATACACTGCGGTCAAAATTTGGCAAGCAAGTAGTTGAGCATGGGATTAAGGATGGAGTCAAATTTTTGCAACGATGGTCATACCTTTCTAGTCAAGTAACACGATTTCATGGAGCCGCATTAGCTCGTATACAAATCCCAGACATTCAATATTTATTAGCAGAAATTGCTTACGGTGAGTGTGGCTCCGGAAATAAAGACAAAATTCACAGCAAATTACTGGCTAACTTAATTCATAAATCTCATTTTGCCTGTTTCATTAATCAAGGATTAGATACATCCTTTGTGCAGTTATTTGAAGAAACAGTCATCGAATTATCTCAGATGAGCCAGGATGAAGCTATTGGATTTATTGTCGGGTTGGAAGCTCCTGCTTATCAAATCCTGCAACTGCTGAAACAAGCTCTAGTAATTGTTGGCATTTCTGAAATGGACGTCATGATGTCTGAGTATTTTGTGATTCATGATGCTGTAGAGAAAGAACATCAAGAGTCAGGTCATGAAGCAATGGAAATTATTATGAATAGTGGATTTGACTTAAGCAAAATCCACAAGGGCGGTGACCTAGCAATTAATTTTTTAATTAAGATGATAGGTGACGCTTAGTAGCTCATCATCAACAGGATAAATCTGACTCATGACACTCGATTTTTGGGCAAAGACAAACGGTACTTGGATCAACGCCATCAGTGTTATTTTGGGTACGACTGGCGGTATACTCTTGAAACACCACCTTCCCTTGAGGATGCAACGCATTATCACCCAAGGAGTCGCGTTGATTACCCTGTTCATTGGGTTTCAAATGGCTGGTAGCCTGTTGCAAGTCAAAAATAGTCGAGTTGATGGGGTAGTATTAGGGCTACTCGCCATCATCATCGGCGGACTCTTGGGCGAATGGTGGCAATTAGAAGAGAGACTTTATAGTGTGGGAGAGTTTCTGAAAGCACGTTTTCAAAAAAGTGGCTATTTTACAGAGGGATTTGTTGCTGGTAGTTTACTATTTTGTGTGGGACCAATGACTTTAATCGGCAGCCTTAACAACGGTTTAACTGGCAATAACGCTCTGCTGGTGTTGAAAGCTGTGATGGATGGTATAACTTCCATAGCTCTTAGCAGTAGCTTTGGCATCGGAGTCGGATTTTCATCTTTAGTAATTGTGGTTTACCAAGGTGGTGTCTCGCTCTTAGCTGGATTTTTAGTTCAATCTCTACCAGACCCAGCTCACGACTCCCATTTATTGCTGATTACTGGTGTGGGTGGTTTAACAATAATAGGGCTGGGATGTAACTTATTAGAAGTGTCTCAGGTGAGAGTAGCTTCCTTTCTACCAGCCTTAATCGTTGCACCACTTCTCTATTTTTTTGTGGCAATAGCAAAGTAATTTACCAAGCTTAGAGGATGTTTGAAAAGTATAATATAAGACACAGAGACCTAACCCCCCTGCCCCCCTTCCCTCATAGGGAAGGGGGGTTAAAAGCCTTTATATAAAGCAGATAGAGAGGTTTTGAAAGCTCTATTTTCTTATTCCCCTTCCCTTGTAGGGAAGGGGTTAGGGGTTAGGTTCTTTGTTAATATGGATACTTTTCAAACATCCTCTTAACAATAGACATTTCCGTCCAAGAAAAAAGACCCCTCTTCAAACCTCTCCCCGTATCCGGGTAGGGGTTAGGTCTGTCTGTAAATTTGCAGTCTATAAATATTTTTCGGAGATGTCTAATGGCTCGCTCGCACATGATTTTTCTGATATAGCAATCCTAAATCATTGGTGAACATTAGGAATTAACGACGAACTGCCAAGTAGCCAAGATAGCTAAGGGAAGAAAACCAAGGTAATTTATTCAATAAGCCTTGACTTTTTCAATTGGTAAAATTTACGATTTGAAAATCACCTCGACATCTGCGAATGAAGCAAAATGGACTTAACTTTTTTTGATTTAGAAATTTTGGAAAAAGAACTTTCAAATCTTCCTGCACTTCATCAACTTGCTTTTGCGGCTGCTTGCTGTGAGCGTTTACTTCCCAACTATAATTATTTATGCAAAAGGTATAATTGGGGAAATCCTGGTATACTTCGTACAGCACTTGACCAAGCCTGGGGATTCTTGCAAGGCGAAGAAATTGATAAAGCTAAAGTTAAACAACTTATTGATGAATGTGGTAAAGATAATACATACCCAAATGACCTTGACTTTGGTGGAATATATTGTTATGAAGCGCAAGAGTCTCTGGAAGCAATTTGTAAAACTTTAGAAGCTTGTATCCAACCAGACACGCAACTAATTGTTAGGGTTGCAAAGTGCGCTAGAAATATAATAGAAGCATATGTACCCGATGGAGATATAACCTTTAATGTAACTTGGGAAAAGGATGGTAGAGAAAAATTTATGGAAGCAATTACTTCTCACCCATTTGCAGTTAGAGAGTTAGCTAAAGAAACAGAAGATTTACAAAAATTAAAAGAAACTCAAGAGTTAGATATAAACTTTCTTGATTGGCTGCGTACCTCATTTAATAATTATGGAAAAAGTTTGATTGATTTAGCTTGAAATTTTTATACCCCCATTGTAGAGACGTGACATGTCACGTCTATGTCACGTCTTTACATTTTTGAAATTCAACGAGCTACAATCTTTAATTTAATGCGATTACTACTTTCCCAAAATGTGCCCCACTTTTAAGGTGTTGATAAGCCTCTTTCGCTTCACTAAACTTAAACACCTTATCAATCACAGGCTGAATTTTATTTTGAGAAATAGCTTTATTCATTGCTTCAAACATTTCTCGGCTACCTACATAAATCCCATTAACTGTGATACTCTTGCCTAAAATTGGCATGGGATTTATCTCGCTTGTAACACCCGTTAGGATACCAATTAAACTGATTTTTCCTCCGTAGCATACAGCAGAGAGAGATTTTGCTAAAGTTCCAGCACCACCAACTTCAACAACATGGTCTACACCCCTACGGTCGGTCAATTCATAAACTTTCTTTTCCCAATCAGGGTGAGTTTTATAGTTTATTACTTCGTCTGCTCCCATTTCTTTGACTCGTTGCAATTTCTCATCACTACTAGAAGTAACAATTGCTCGCGCACCAAACATCTTAGCAAATTGCAGTGCAAATATTGACACGCCACCTGTACCGAGTATCAATACTGTTTCACCTGCGGTAAGATTACCTTTGCTAACTAACCCATGCCATGCGGTAACAGCGGCGCAGGATAAGGTTGCGGCTTCTTCGTAAGTTAAATGTGCGGGTACTTTTACGACTCCATCTTGGTGTAAAACGACATATTCAGCTAGCATCCCATTAATGCTACCTCCTAAGTCAGATTTCATTATTTCTTTGCTAATTCCACCTGCTATCCAGTCTTGGAAAAAAATACCACAAACTCTATCACCAACTTTTATCCTGGTAACACCTTCTCCGACAGCGACCACATCACCTGCACCATCAGACATGGGAATTAAAGGATATTGTACTCCGGAGCCGTATTGACCCTTTGCTACAACTAAGTCACGATAATTTAAAGATGTAGCACGAACGCGAATACTAATTTGTCCGTAATCAGGCTGAGGGTCAGGACGTTGAACGATTGTTAAGGCTTCTATTCCTGTTCCGTTTTGTAGTTCGTAGGCTTTCATAAGGGGGAAGTGGGGAGTGGGGAGTGGGGAGTGGGAAGGGGGAGCATCCAGCTCGCGATTAAACATCTGGTGGATTAATTATGCGTCAGCCCCAACCCTTGTAGAGACGCGATTTATCGCGTCTCTACCTGACTAATGCTGGATAATCCGTATAACCTTTAACTCCTGGACTATAAAAGGTTGCTTGGTCTGGTGCATTGAGTTCAACTCCACGACGGTAGCGTTCGGGTAAGTCGGGATTAGCAAGAAATGGAACACCATATGCAACTAAATCCGCATCTCCATTAACAATTGCTTCACTACCTGTCACTGCGTCGTAACCTCCATTAATCATAAAGGTTCCTTGGAATGCTCGACGCATATGTTTGGAAACTTCTTCGCCTTCTTCCGCTAACACATGTCCAGGTAGTGCTTCTAAACTATGTAAATAAACTAGTCCAAATTGATTTAACTCTTGGGCTACGTGAGTAAATGTTGCTACAGGGTCACTATCGTGCATACTATTGTAAGAACTTTTGGGTGAGAGCCTTATCCCTACGCGCTCTGGACTCCAAGCTTTGACTACTGCTTCTGTTACTTCTAGCAAAAACCGCGCTCGATTAGCGATACTACCACCATAAGCGTCTGTACGTTTGTTACTTCCATCACGCAAAAACTGGTCGATTAAATAACCGTTAGCTGCGTGAATTTCTACTCCATCAAACCCAGCTTCTTGAGCACGTCGTGTTGCACTTGCGTAATCTTGCACGACTAATGGGATTTCATCAAGTTCCAATGCACGGGGTGCAACGTAAGGTTTTTTACCTAATGGAGTGTGAGCTTCTCCTACGATAGCTATTGCCGAAGCTGATACAGGTAACACACCACCAGGTTGAAAATCAGGATGGGAAGCGCGTCCTGTGTGCCATAATTGCAAAAAGATGCGTCCTCCAGCTTTGTGAACTGCATCAGTAGTCATTTGCCAACCTTTTACTTGTTCGTCAGTGTGAATTCCTGGTGCTTCTCTCCAACCTGCACCTTGCTCGGAAATCTGTGTAGCTTCACTTATAATAAGTCCAGCACTAGCACGTTGAAGGTAATATTCAGCCATTAGTGCATTTGGGATGCGCTTTTCACCTGCACGTCCCCGCGTTAAAGGTGCCATAATCATACGGTTAGGTAGTTTTATCGCTCCTAAGGTGTAAGGCTGGAACAGCGCAGAAACTTTTGCATCACTCACTTGCATGGTGGATGACATACATTTTACCCTTAAATATGGTTAGTTCGATTATATCGAACAATCGAATAATATTCAAGTTAATTGTTGATTATAATTATTATGTTTAATTATTATGTCCACTTACGATGCGATTTATCAGATAGTGCGTCAAATTCCTAAAGGAAAAGTCGCAACCTATGGACAGGTGGCAGACTTAGCAAATTTATACGGAAAAGCTCGTTTAGTAGGTTATGCTCTCTATCGCGTAGATACCAACTCTGACATCCCTTGGCACCGAGTTATTAATGCGAAAGGCGAAATATCTCAATCTCCCGAACGATTTGGAGCAGACTATTTGCAACGAACGCTCCTTGAACAGGAAGGGATAAAATTTAATCCAGAAGGAAAAGTAGATTTGCGAGAGCATCGATGGCGACCAAATAATTAAACTCCTCACTAATTTGCTGTATGGGGAAACAAAACCAGCCAGCAAACCAGCCAGCAAACCAGCCAGCAAACCAGCCAGCAAACCAGCCAGCAAACCAGCCAGCAAACCAGCCAGCAAACCAGCCAGCCAGTGACTAAAGTCACTGTCTAAAAGCTAAAGTCCTCTGAAGAGGACTAATAATAAATAAGATTTTTAAGGGTATCTTAAAATTTTGTAAAATATTTGTTTTAGATGTATTATTCAGTCCTCTTTTAGAGGACTTCAGCTTTTAGACAGTGACTTTAGTCACTGGCTGGTTGGCTGGCTGACTGGCTGACTGACTGACTGACTGACTGACTGGTTGGCTGACTGGCTGGCTGGTTGGCTTGTGGAATGAATGATGCACTATTTTCTTTTTATAAACACCCTTTAAGAAAAAAATAATTATAAATATTACGTCGTATAATTACGCACAAATATATATTTTTCTAAGAGAGAAAACGGGAGTAGTGTATTTTATATTTTTTTCACTAAAAATGAGTCGTGCATCACACTTGTGCTTAAAAAGTTTTGTTAGATTTACTAATAATAATTATAGATAAGCTGAGGATGGTGTTTATAATCCCTAATCATCTTGATTTCGGTGATGTTATTTAAATAAGTACAGGGTTGTGTTGTCATCTCCAGATATCAGTTAAGTACCTTACTAATATTTTTGCGACTAATAATGTTTTGTTCCATGTATCATACATGGATTATTAAGCCTTATATCTGACAAGCATTATAAAGAATACATAGAAAGTATTTATTTCTGCTCTCATGAATCTGTAAAAATTCAATATCTAATATCGAAAGGGCACAATCTAATGTAGTAAATTTTACCATTCTTCGTAACAGTAGTGGTATTGAATAGGATTTTTCATGCTTGCAGTGATGAGTAGCTGTGGGCAATTTTTGTAATTACCAACAATGTTGTTGAGGATAAATAATGTTAGCTCTATGTTTTATCTGCTTTTGGATTTTTATGACTATGGCGCTTATTTATAGTGTTATAGCAGCTTTTAAAGAAGGTATATCTCATCTGAAAAAACTACACCAAATACCTTGTCATAAATGCGATTATTTCACTAACGATTATCGACTCAAATGTCCTGTGAATCCAACTCTTGCTTGTACAGAAGAAGCTATTGGTTGTCGTGATTTTGAAGTCCAAACCGCAAATTCTAATAGTTCTTACAGAGGACGGTGGAAAATGTATTAGATAGTAGAGGTCTTTGGAAATCTATTATGCTTTGTCTGCAATTCTTGTATAACAGATGTGACACGATGAAAGAGACGTGACACGATGAAAGAGACGTGACATGTCACGTCTCTACATTTGTTAGATTCGCTTGTCAACAATTGGACGACCTTCGCTATCAATATCTAGCTCTTCACGACGAATGGTTTCTTGTGCTTCGGCTGTACTTGTTTCTACTTCTTTTCTAATTCGTACTTCTTCCCGTACCACAGTTTCTTTATGAATATCAGGTGTTTCTTCGTAGAAATCTGAATTTAGCGTCAAAGCATTTTTCAAGGTTTTGCACAATCCTGGGTTTGACTTGTTGTGGTTGTCGCTCATTTTCTACAGTTTATAGTGGGTGAAAATTGAATGGAATCATTTTTCCTTCAATACAGTACAATAATCTTAAAAATTCTTCCACAAGCGTAATTTTTTGCCTTGTTGAAGATATATACACATTTTCACCAAATTATCCCTTAATTTCCAAATGTTTCGATTGATTCAGCGAGTTTTATCACGTGTGCGGGGTGATACCCTTAAATTGCTAGTTTTGGCAGGAGTCATACTTCTTGCTTGGGGTACATTAGCACCTGTTGGAACATTAGTGTGGTGGTTAAGTGAAGGTGCTGAAATGTTAGGTTTAAAAAAGAACCAAATTAAGAATTTACCAAGAGGAGTAGGTAGTCGCCGACAAGTTAAAAAGGCTACTGATAATAGTACTTATAATAATACTTCACAATCTAAAAACATTAATTGCTATATTATTTTTTTACCAGGAGTAGGAGATTTTTCTGCTGACGAGTTGACCCCCGGTGAGGAAATTTTTTTAGACAGCTTGGTAAAAGTTCACCCTAATTGTGTTGCGGTCAAAGATGTTTTTCCCTATTCTGCTGCTAACAAAGGTTTAGGTGGACAGCGTTTTCTATCTCCTTTATGGCGTGCAGCCGACAAAGCTGATGGCTGGTTCAAAATCGCAGATACTTTAATAAAAATTCGCAATCTTTGGCGGTTTGCAATTTCTGCTGACGAGCGCTACGGTTCTGTTTATAATCAAGGTATTGCTTATGCTGTTGTAGAACGGATGAATGCTGCACATCCCATTGAAGAAACAAATTCTCAACCACTAAAAATAATTTTGATTGGTACTAGCGGTGGGGCACAGGTTGCTCTTGGTGCTGCTTCCCATCTTCACGATTGGTTGAAAGCACAATTAATTGTTGTCTCTGTTGGTGGAGCTTTTGATGGTAACACTGGATTTGAGGAAGTTAGCCATATTTATCATCTTCGAGGCCGTCGAGATTGGATTGAGGATATTACTGGCTTTGTGTTTGCTGAACGCTGGTCTCTGACTGTTGCTTCTCCTTTTAATCAAGCTAAGCAACAAGGGCGTTATACAATTATTAATACTGGTCCCCATGCACATGATGGCTCTGAAGGTTACTTTGGTACAGCATCTGTCGGGAAAAGTAATGTCACTTATGTAGAGCTAACATTACAAACAGTTAATGGGTTACCAATTTGGTAACACTTCAAGTCCCCACATTTACTTTGTAAATCCACTTGAACATACTTTTTAACCTTTCTTCAATCCGTTTTATATAATATAAAATATTTTCCAATAATCGAAAAATAGGGTAATGTACTATCAATAATTTTTGTTGGGTTAATCGCCAAACCTCAGTATTTTTGAATCCATTTTCAGACAAATATTGCTCTAGCCACAACAAATATTTCTCTTGTGTGGGACTCATTTTTCCAAGATGAAATTTTCCATTTTTTGCAGCCACATAGCAGCTAGAGTCTTGATGTTGTCGATATTTATCCCAAGAACCACTTTCGACAAATACAGGAAATTTTAAACATATCTTACTGAAAAAAGCTTGGTCTTCATACATTCCCCGAAAATTGTCTTCAAAACCATCGACTGCTTCTATTACTTCTCGCTTCAACATCACACCACAAGTAGCTGGTGTTTGACCTGCTCTCCTTAAGAAAATATTTAATAAAGCTGGTGGATTAATTACATTATCAGGAGAAACACCAAGACGACGTAAATGGTCGCGTTCTTCGTCTTCTTTTTTTCCTGTCCAACTATACCACATCAAAGTTGCTCCATAAACCATTCCAACCTCCGGATAAGATTGTAAAATTTCTACTTGCTTTTCTAGTTTTTGCGGTAACCAAATATCATCAGCATCAAGCAAGGTTATATAATCACCTAAGGCACGAGAAATACCCAAATTACGAGAAGCACTCATCCCATGATTCGAGTGTTTATCATGCTCTAAATAATGTATTTTATCGAAATATTTTTCTGTATATTGACGGGCTATTTTTGTGCTGCTGTCAGTGGAACCATCATCTACTAACAATAGTTCCCAGTTGTCATAAGTTTGAGCTAGTACGCTTTCGATTGCCTCGATGATGAATTTCTCACCATTTAAAAAAATGATGATTACCGAAACTAAGGGTTTTATATTCATAAATATGGGAATTCAATTAAATTCAAATATTTGAACTGCGCGATTCTTTTGGGATTGCGAAGATTTCTTAATGTGGGGAGGTAGAGACGTAGAAAGATAGAGACGTAGAGACATAAAGACCGTACATGTACAGTCTCTACATTTGTTTGTTAATTAATGGTTGGGTTTTACAGCTCTGACGGTAATAGAAACTTGGTAATTGGGGTCACAGTAATCCAATTCTTGCTTCTTGAATTCTTCGGAAGCCATCCCTTGTAAAGCTGCAATGGCACTCAACGCATTTCCAAAAGTCTCAACCTGAATATTTTCTTTGGGAAAGAACTCCTGAAACAACCGTTGCATCGATGTGCTTGTAAAAGACCAGTACCAGAAATCACGCCAATTAACATCTGCGAGTTGAATAATTCCGGGAACTGCTACCAGTACAACTCCACCCGGTTTGAGAATGCGATAAGTTGTCTTGATAGCTGCAGGTAAATCATAAATTAATTGCAGTGTTTGATATAATATAAAACAGTCAAAAGTATTGTCTGGAATCTCAGGTATGTTAGCAAGGTCACCAATGATAGTAGCCTCTGGGTTGCCTTCTTCGATGTGCAATACATCACTCTTGGAGACGCGAACACCTCCAAATTTACGTGTATAATTGGCATCTCCAATTTCTAGCACATGACCGCGAATATCTAAGGCATGATGAGCAAGATAATTTTCACCATAATAACGTCCAATAGGTTGTCCTCGGTCAAAGCCATATATTTGACTGAGAGGAGTTAAACGATGTAAGCTCCCTAAATCAGCCATCCCTGTCGGGGGACGATAATTTTCACCTAACAACTTACTTCCTACAAAACGGTGCAAAGGTGCTGGTAAAGTATGTTTAGCAATTTGCTTCAAGAGTTGTTTATTCATTGATATATTACCTGTAATTTTGTATACTATTTATTGCTGTTTTTTTGATAGTTCTAGCTGTATCAAGAACTAACTGTGGGAGAGTTTTTGGTGGATTAAGTAAGGATTTATCGATAACTTCGTGTTGCCAAACTCTGGCACTGGATAGATTAGAAACTTCTAAAGCATTAATAAATTCTTTACCTACTTGTTCAACAATTTTAATAGCTTTATTTCGACAGAATGTAGCTTTTAATTTTGCTTCTTCTGTCAAACAATAATCAAATGCTATTTGTAATTTTTCATCACACAAATTGTCTGCTTCAAAAAGCACATCCCAACCCAGAGTTTTTGCTTGACGGCTAACCTTAGCACCACCAGATATTCCGTCAATTACAATTGGTGGAACTCCATTTTTAATAGATAGTACAGTTCCATGTAAACGTGTAGTCACTACCAAATCCATACGAGCAATAAGAGATTCAACTTCTGCAGCGTTACGAAGATTAGTAGTATTAGGGTCAAGTTTTGTATCAATTGGTATAGCAACCATTTCTCGTGAACCAATAAGTCGGTCTACGGCTGCGTTAACAATTTGGTTTTTGTCTTTATTTTTATATTCATGCTGTGGCTCTACAAGAATAATACCTACTAAAGGCACTTTTTTTTGACTTGAAATGATAGAAATATCAGGACGAGAACATGTAGGGCTATCTCTTTCTAAAAGAACATCAAAAGGATTCCAAACATTAAGCGACTCAAACATTGAAAGGTCTAGTCCAATTAGCCGACAAGAATTAAAGTACTGTAAAAATTCAATGGAGATATTTATGTAAGGAAAAGGACCACACACAAAAACTACACAAGAATAATTACTTGGATTTACTTGACGCCAATTTACACCACCGACAAAAGGTGTCGCAAGTGCAACATCATATTCGTAGTTTCTACGTTCCAGCCATTCACAAGCGACATCTTTTGCCATCACATCGCCAGCTGTTACGTTGCAATCTTCAAAACTGAACCAACCTGCAATTAGAATCTTCATTACACAGTTCCTTGATTATTTAAATTATTATTTTCATCAAAAATTATTAAGCTGATTGGCTAAAAATATTATGCATAATTACTTCCCCTGAAAACATATCTAATAGCCCAGATACTACCAATTACTAACGTTAACAAATTAGAAATTAGTACTGATACTGCGACCCAATAAATGCCCCATTTTATTGCAATTAGTAAAGAAACTGCGAATATTATTGTATAAACTAACTGTAAGTAAAAATTTAACCGGGGTTTATCTACAGCATTTAATAGCACATAAGTAGAACGACTTAAGGAAAAGGGTAAAGCAGAAAGACATAATAATACAACAACAGGAATTGCGTTTATCCATTTTTGACCAAAAATGATTGGTATATAAAATGGAGCCAAACTGGACTGAACTATAATTAGTGGAATTAGAATAGCAGAAGTCTTTTTTAAACTGGAAAAAAAATGTCTTTTCAATAACTGTATTTCACCACGTACTTCACAAAGATAAGGAAATAATGCAGAAGTAAATGTACCTAAAACATTCAATCCTATTCCTAGTCCTGCGTTGAAAGCAAAAAAATATATTCCTAATGCTTCAATTCCCAGGTAATTTCCCACTATTAAATAATCTAGATTCCACTTAATCATTCCAATTAATTCTACACCGAGTAAATTTCCACCATAATTAATAATCTTTCGCCAACCTTTCAGAGTAAAATACTTAGGAGGACGCCAAGGATGGTTAACATAAGCAACAATAATCCATATCGGAGTTGCGAAAAGTGTTCCCCAAACTATAGCCCAAATCCCCATATTAAGTATTGCGAAAGTAACAATAATAGCATTACTAAATAGAGAATAAGCTACGTTACCTATTGCTATAACTTTTAATCTATTTTCTCTTTCAATCATAGCAGATTGAATCATATAAATAGGTAAAAATAAATACACGAAAGATATAGTTAAAATAGGAAGTAATATTTGATTATTTTCGTAAAATTTAGCAATAATAAATGCCACGAAACACTGAATAAGGAAAATAGCGCCACATAGCATCCAATTTAACCAGTAAGACGTATCACATATATTTTTAACATCCTGCTCATCAGCTTGAATAATTTTTCCTCCGATACCACCTTTAAGGGTAAAAATATTAGCAAAGTCGATAGTAGTATAAATAATCGCCATCAATCCATAATCCTGAGGACTGAAAGTACGAGCTAAAGTGACAGTTGTTGCTAAACGAAAAATACGATTAGCTAGCTCTGCTGTTCCTAACCAACTAACATTACGTACAAATTGACCAGATAGGAATTGCTTCAATTTATATTCAAATTGATTAATCAATTGCTTGCTCTCCTTGAAAAATTATATTGAGTAATGTTCCTCATCTTTCGGAATAACCGAAGCAAGTAACTAGAGACCTGTGTTGGGAACAGTAGTTTGAATAAAAACCTTATTAAAATCTTAATGGTATCTTGATTAAGTAAAGTTGGTGGATATAAACTAATTGCCATCCAGAGATTTTGCCCAGCTTTAATAATGCCATCTCTATCTAAGCTGTGTTGTAGATAGAGGTCAGCACAATACTTGAGTAAAACACTTAAACTTTGCTTTTTCAGGAATTGATACTCAATTGGTACTTTGTAAAACAGTCGTTCTATTAAAGTACAACCTTCTTCTTTGATTCCATCTACTTTAGATGACATTGAGTTATTAGACTGACGATAAAAAACTTGATATTTAGGTACTACGATGAAAGAATAATCACATGCAATTCGCAACCAATAATCCCAGTCGCTATAGTGCGAAAATCCTGGGTCAAATTCGCCTACATTATCTATTATTTGTTTGCGAATTAAAGGATTTGAGCCGTTAGCAATAAAATTTTTAACTAATAACTTAGTGTATACATTACCTTGGTAAAAAAGACGTTCACCAGGAAATACAAATCCTTCTTTCTCACTCATGAAATATGTCCAACTGTAAGCAAATCCAGCTTCTGGTTTTTGCACAAGTGCTGCAAGTTGTAATTCTAATTTGTCTGATGTCCATAAATCATCAGCATCTAAAAAAGCAATAAATTCTCCAGTTGCATGAGAAATACCTCGATTTCTAGCTACAGATAATCCACCATTAGGATAAGAAAAAATTTTTAAGCGTGAGTCGTTAATACTATCTAGTATTTCCCAAGTTTTGTCTGTAGAACCATCATTAATGACAATTATTTCAAAATCAGTGAAGGTTTGTGATTGAATAGATACAATAGTATCATAGATGGTACTTGCCGCGTTGTAAGCAGGAATAATGATTGATATTTTTGCCATCACTGAAACTTTGGATGTATAAAACTAAGAGTAAAAAACAAAAGTAATCACTGTGTGATAGATTAGCGACGTAAGGCATGAAATAAAGCGAGTAATTTTTTGTAATAATCACGTCCGAGGTATTGCATCATAATAATTGCAAAGCTCAAACGCAAGTATTCCTTGGAAAAACGCACTTGAGGGCAATATGTAGCCGCAATCGTGCGGAAGTTTACAGCTTTACGGTAATCTGGACTCTGGTTTTGCAAAGTTTTCCAAGCAATACATAGATAAGCAGAAGCATAGCTAGATTTTTTTAAATTAAGTAATTCTGCTGGGGTCGAATCAAAAGCTTTTTCAATAGCTAGATTAAGGCTTTTTTCCATTGCAGCATAATTTTTAGACCCACTGCTTGAAGTTTGACGGTAGAAAACTAACGGTTCTTTTACAGCTTTAAAATCATACTTGGTTGCAATACGCAGCCACATATCCCAATCCTCAACCACGGAACCTAAACTTGGGTCAAATTTGCCAACAGTCTCTAAACAATACCGACGTACCATAGCAACGCTACCACATTCAACAAAATTATATTGAGTTAACTGTTTCCAGACATCTCCCTCTGCTTGATGCTTCAATAGTCTACCTGTTGACTCACCTGTATCATTAATATAGAGAACCCAAGTGTATACAAGACCAACTTCTGGATTATTTTCTAAAGCATATACTTGTTTTTCTAATTTATTTGCATCCCAAAGGTCATCAGCATCTAAAAATGCTATGTACTCACCTTTCGCATTTGCTATTCCGGTATTTCTTGCTGCTGCTAAACCTTGATTACTTTGAGAAATTATCTTAACTCTTGGGTCTGTTATTTTAGAAAACCAATCTTCTATCCCATCAGTACTACCATCGTTAATAATTAATACTTCAAAATTACGGAATGTTTGTGACAGAACAGTATCAAGTGTTTCTGGTAAATATTTTAAAGCATTGAATGCAGGAATGATAATAGAGACTTTATACATTATATAATACCTTATTACTTTTGGAAATACATAATTAGACAAATAATTGTGCATCTAACAATTTAGATTTCGTTTTTAAGGATATTCCTAATATTATTAATGCGGGGTAATAAATATGTGTAAATCCCTCTAAATTATCAGCCAGGGAACAGATAAATATTATAAGAATAATATTTAATCCCAGCTTAGCTATATCTGATTCTTTAGCTTTAATTAATAAATCAAGAAAACTCCATACAAATGCTATAAATAAAGCCATGAAACCAACTAATCCATGAGAATATAAAATGCCATACCAAGTATGATGAGAGCCAAGAGGTAAATATGCTAAAATTTTTGGACCTTTCTCTTGTCTAACACCAAAACCCCAAATTAATCCTTCTTTTAACCAAGCTTCTAATGTCATCTGATAGATGTTATAGCGTATCTCAGAAGACCCAGGACGAAAGTTATCAAAATTATCTTTGAAATCCTTTATAAATTCTGTGATAGTCGGGAAAAATATTGTTGTTAAAAAAATAAATATACCTGTTGTAAACTGGACAAACGGAATTTCAAAATTGGTCAACACATAAACTACTAGGAAAATAAATGGTAAGCCAATTGTTGCTGTTCTTGATTGTGATAATATCAGCATAATAATATTACTAAAAATACCTATAAATCTCCACATATTGTCTTTTTCTTTTAAAGCACAGCAAAAATAAAGACAAGAAACTAAAGCCAAAATAGTAGGATAAGTAGCAAAAAGCTGTAATCTATGGGTTATAAAATTATGAAAAATTTCCACTTCATATTGTTTTTCTCCTCCTCCTAATACTGCAAGAGGAGAAATATAAATAATGCTAGACAGATTTAACATAATTGCAATGCCATCAATAAAAGTGATAATTAAACTTTGTAAACAAAGAATACAAATCGCTCGGTAAATTAATTGCGGTCGAATATTTAAATGTCCGACTAAGGGAAACAATGCTAACATTGCCCAGCTTCGATACCAAAGTAAGCTAGATGTAAAAATACGGCGTATATCTAAGTTGAAATTAAGATGCCCGATAATTAAAGCAAATTCTATAATTAATATGAAAATAATCCATACCCAAATAGAAGAGGAAATAATAATTTGTTCATCAGGTGGAGTTTCTGTATTTTGATTCCATATTTTTTTGATTAAGTAAAATGTTAATGATGTCGCCAAAAGCGGTGCAGTAACAAACTGTGCTCCTAATAAATAAATAGGATAAGTTGCAAGAATCGAATACCAAACTATAGTTTCTGGAAAATTTTGAGGTTTCATTGAAATACTGCTTCTTTTCAACTATGAGTCTTTTATTGAATATTATTTATTAGTGATATTTGCTTTATCAATTTTGTTTCGCCTTATCGACAATGTAATAGTTCCAGTTGTTAATAAAATAGAACATACAGATACACCTAATAATACAAATATTGCTTTCGGTCCGTTTGCTTCTTTAGGAAAACTAGGTGGAACTACCATAGAAATCTGTGGATAAGTGTCAGAAACAAGTGAACGACTCAGATTAAGTTTGGTATAATTGGCAGAAAAAATAGCTTCTGCAATTTTGACATCACGTTCAAGGTTATCTAATTTTGATTCATCCTGAGATAGTATTTTCAATCTCAGTTCCAACTGAAAAATTTGTTTATCTAACTCTTGAATTTGTTCTTTAAGCCCTTGTTGCTGTGTTTGTAATGTAATCAACTCTTTAAACAAACTTGTTCGTTCTGTAGATGATTCAGATGCACCGCTACCATTAATGACTAATTGTTCTAATACTAATGATGAAATTGACTTTTTTAACAAAAGCTTACCTCGTTCTAAAAGTGCAGCTTGCGCCGCATTTTTTTCTTGTTGTTTTGTAACAACTACCGGATTAATCGGTAAAAACTTAGCACTTAAATTGCTTAATTCCGCTCCTACTCGACTGTAGTTAGCTAAATGTCCTTGAAACACACGGTCTGATTGCAGTTTTAAAATTTCTGCTACAACTCCTGCCGATAGACCGATATTTGCCGAAAGTTCTTTGATTTTGGCATTGGTATCTTTTATTCGGGTAAGTGCTTCTAATTTTTGTCTTCGTAATCCTTCAAGTGTTACTGATGAGTCTCGTAGTTGCTCTATGTTAATTAAAGAAGAACTTTTTTTATATTCATAGAGTCGTCGCTTGGCTAATTGTAGTTTTTCGGTATCTGACTTCAATGCTACTTTCAAGTTATGGTCTTGCTGTGCTATTTCTTCCTGACGGAGTAGATTTAACCTCTGTTCCAATGCTTGATGAATAGCTAAAGCTTTTGCTTGAGCTTGTTTGGGAGAATCTCCCTTAATCTCAAGTTCTATAAAAGTAGTATTATTTTTTACCTTTATTCGTGGCGTAGTAAATTGTTCTACAGGTATGTTTAGCTTATGAGTTGCTATCTCTAGCAACTCGTTGCTCTCAAGTAAGAATTTATAGTTTTCTCTTGGGTCTACAAAACTTGTATAGGGTGAGGAATTCCAAGAAGAAGCTTGACCAACATTTGGTACGCTGACATTTGTGTTAGGTGCAGATGCTGGAACGTTAATTGTCCATTGACTTGTATATGTGCTTTTTCTTAGTTGTAGATAAGCTAAAGCAATACTCCAAATAGTAACATTTGCACTCAGCCATAAAAGTAGAAATATTCTTCTCCTTTTTGAGGCTTTTTCTGAACGAGAAAACCAATTGGAAATTGAACTAAGTTCAGACATTATCTGATACCAATTTAGAAAAATAATGTAACATATCAACAGCTTATTTATGAATGAATATTCTTCGATTAAAACTCTCATAGAAACTCTTTGAACTGGAATCTAATAACTCACTATACAAATTTAAGTGGTTAGTCGTAATACTTTCCCAACTGTAGTTAACTTCAACATGTAGCTTTGCATTTGCTGCCATTTTTTGCATCTGTTCAGGATTCTGAATTGCCCAGCTAAGAGAATCAACACATTTATCAACACTTCCAGATTGAAAAAGGACACCGCGATTAATACCAATCAATTGTTGATGTGGTGGGATATTACTCGCGACTACTGGAACACCCTCATGCATTGCTTCCAACATTGCTAATGGTAGTCCTTCTAAGTCTGAAGGTAAGACAAATAACCCAGCATTCTGTATAATCTCACTTTTACGTTCTCCCCAAAGTTCTCCTGCATAAATTATATTTGGGTTAGTTGTAATAATATTTAGCAATTTTGCAGTGTACTGTTTTGTATCACTAATACCACCAACTATTACTAATTTCCAGTCAGGAGATTTTAACTTGATGAAAGCTTCAACAAGTAATTCTGGACGCTTTTCCGGTACTAGTCTACCGAGAAAAACTATATAGCGTTTAGGTTCTAAATTCAACTGCTTACCATATAAAAAACTAGAATTACATTTCAAATAACTAGCTGGGGCATTAGGAATATACACCGTTTCTCGTCCATATTCATTTAAAAAATATGATTGCAGTGTATGTGAAACTACAACAATTCGGTCGGCAAATTTTACCGCAGCCTTTTCGCCTTGGTATATTAAATTACTTGATAATGTTCCCCATTTAGCCCTTTGCCAGTCCAATCCTTGGCATGTAACAACTATCTTTGTGGAAGACACAACTTTTGACAGGTAAGTGAATAAGGAGGGTCCTAAAGCATGAAAATGAATGATGTCATAAGATTTCTTTGCTGCTGCAAGTACTCCTAATGCAGATGTGACAAAAGCGTCAACACCACGTAAGGGCAATCCTGGTAAATTAATTACTTGTATACCATGAAAGTCGTAGTGATTGAAACTGTGTGAGTTTGTATAGGAACAACGAGCGAATAAGTCTACCGAATGCCCTTGGGCTACGATACGGGGATATAATTCAGCGCAATAATGTTCAATACCACCTTGTTTTGGTGGTAAGCCTTTAGCTCCAATAACGGCTATTTTCATTTAATTTAGCTATCCAAAGAATGTGTATTAACTTACCGCTTAGGTAAAGAAAAGAAATGACTGAAAATCAGCATGGTAGTAAAGATATTTTTTTCATCTCCCATCGTTTAAACATATCTGTATAGATATTTTTCACGACTTTACTTGCTGCATAGGGACTTGCAACCTTCACGCAACTCTCAGGCAAAAAATTATCCGAATCTTTTAAAACTTCAGTCAATGCAGATGCAACTCCCTGGACTGTACTTTGCGAACATACAATTCCACTCTCTGTAGTTAAAAACTTAGGCGTTTCACCGCATTCAGTAGTCACAACAGGTGTCCCACTAGCTAGAGCTTCCAGAACAACTAAAGGTAAACCTTCATATTTACTAGTCAAAACACATACATTACTAAGACGATACAACTTAGCAACTTCCTTCGCAGGTAAAGAACCTAACATTGTTACTCGTTTTGACTGACCTAGCCAAGCTATTTCACTTCGCATATCCCCTGCTAACTCTCCATCACCTGCAATTAACAAGTGAACATCGCGTTCATTTAACGCTGCAAGCGAACGCACTAATAATAATGGGTCTTTTTGTGGGTGTAACCGACCCGCGAATAAAATAAAACGCGTCGTTTCTGCAAGTCCTAGCTTTCGTGCCAGTTCCCGTCGGTTTATATCCCGTTCTTCCTTAGATAAAGGATAAAAAACTGCGTCATCATATGTGTTTTTGACATAAGCTACGCGCTCCTTTAACAAGGGGTAACGCTCTTGATAAAACTTTACTGCATTACTATTACAAGAAAGAATCTCTCTAAACTGTGGCAGCAAAAATCTTTCCATAGCAAAATATGCTGCGGGAAATTGGCGCCACCCAATTGCTTTACGGTCTCCTTTACCTAAAACCTGCGTTTGGATATCATTATGAATAAATAAAGTTTTCTCTCCCAACCAATTCCGACTGGCAAAAGTTGGTTCTAAGCGATGAAAATGCATGAAATCTGATGCTAAACAACGCCTCATCAATGCATTTGTATATTTAATTGTAGTTGGAATCAAACTCCGAACATTATCATTACTTATATTTAGCAATGGTAGAAAACTAATCTCTTTGCCAGCGAACTCAGTCACTTGCCACTCTAATGTTGGCTGAATCTTATCTGCCCCTGTTCCCACTAATCTAACTTCAAATTCGCTCGGTGCATACTTAATAAAATTTACTATCAGACTTTGAATCCCACCAATTGTACTGTGCCAAGGATTAAACTGATAAAAAATCGTCAGAACAGGTTTCTGCTTCAACTTCTCCTATTATCCTCCTTAATATATAGTGAAGTATTGCACCTCTAAATTACAGCATACTATAATCAAGTAGCAGAGATGGTTTGTACTTGGTTTATTTATATACCGAACAATATCATAACAATCCCGTAATAATAACTATATTTCCATAAAACTTTACATCATTTTTAAGGTATGGTGATAATAAAATCTTATACATAGATTTAAATTTTACAGAACAAGTAGTTGAGACTATTCTTGATGTCTTCAACATATGCTAAAAGCCTGAATTTACACCATGAGTTAAGATGAAATGATTGTATATTTATATATTTTGTTGGGATAATAATAACTTCTCTTTTGTGCCTGATTGTCAGTTATGCTAAATTTTTTTATGATATATAAACTGTAAAGCAAGTACAAAATTTTTCGATATATGCACTAATGAAACTTTATTTATTAACTTGGGAAAATTCAGATTTTACTAAGAAGACTTCATCTCTTAACTTGAGATGTTCCCTTTAACTTAGATATTTTTCTGAAAAAAATTATCTAGAATTAAATTTAAGAATTCTTTGCAAAATAAATACAAATGTATTAATAGATTATGCTATGGATTTAACAGGAATTATAAAATATGAATTATTCTCATCTCACAGCCTTGCTAAGTTTACCAGGAGTAGAAATAGAATTTTTTCAAATATCGGGTGATTGTATAGTGTATGACTTGATTATTTTGAGCAGGGGAACTAAATGTCCAAAATGTACTTTTTATACAGAAGAGCTACATCAAGTTCGACAACTTTCAGTAAGAGATTTGCCTGCTTTTGGTAAAGAAGTTTATTTACAAATTCCACGACGACAATTTTACTGCAAAGTTTGTCATTGCTACATTACAGAACGTTTAGATTTTATTGACTTCCGTCGTAAATATACACAAAGATTTGAAGAAAAAATTTATAAACAAGCAGATAATTTCAGCTTGGAACAACTTAGTAAATTAGAAAATATCAAAGTAGAGGAAATAAAAAATATTGTTTCTCATGTCAAGAAGAAAAACATAACCAAAAAGACAATATCCATTTTGAATCCAAAACTAAGTCTAGCAATTACTCCCAGAAATACAGGCGAAAATTAAATTATTTAGATGCCAATCTTTGCTTTGATGAAAAGATATTCCTAGCAATTTGATAAAATTAGGTGCGTTCACCCTGGGCAAACGCACTTTTGGATTTACTTAATTTCATCATCCTTTTGATGGAGAACAAAGAACTCCTACTCTATCTCATTTATGATGAGACATATTTGCAGAGACCGCTCGCGAGCAGAGCCAATCACTTGGTAGCATTGCAGGCCATCCCCTGCGTATAGCTTCCGGACAAATAGTATAGATAGTTAACTGACAGTCAATCAGTTCCAATCCTGCTTTCTCAACTTGTCTTGACGCTTGCTTGAGAACAGAGTCATTCTCAAATTCTACAGTCATATTACATTGAGAACAAACCATGTGATGGTGATGGTGAGGGGAGGAAACATTAAGCTCGTAGTGCTTGTGTGTTTCAGCTAACTCCAGCTCCCGTAAAATGCCCATCCGCGTCATCAGCTTCAGGGTACGGTAAACAGTAGATAGACTAATCCTTTCTCCACGTTGCTCTAGGTAATCATAGACTTCTTCCGCACTCAAATGATTACCCTGAGCTAAATTTTGAAACATCCCTAATATAATCTCACGCTGAGGAGTCAGTCGCCACCCTTTAGCGTTGAGTTCAGACTTGAGAGAGTTACTGGTATACATAGGCATAAGTGCCTGTTTCTGAGTGTGTTATCATCTAAAATCATAATCGCAAAAGTTAGTCATTGGCAATAAAGATTTTTTATTGAGAAGATTTAAGAAAGAATTTTGGATTTGTAGCACGTAAGTCAGCTTAGGATAATGTTTACTGATACAAATAACTATAGCTAAATTTTTTCAATTATAAATTAAAGCGTTCATCTGGTATAAGCATAAATACTCCCTACAATAGCTAAAAAAGCATAAAAATTAACAAAAATAGTTATCAATAAGGTTTATCATTAAATGAGATAAGCATTACTTACGTTTATCACCCAATTTTGCCTACGGGTAAACTTGGGAATTTTATGTATCAAGGTTATTTTTTTATATCGGGGTTAATTATATATTGCCACTCTTAAGTACATATACTTGATTTATTGAAAAAGATTATTATCTGAGTAAATTAATTCTTAATTGGCTTACCAAAGGAGATTCCGACTTGAAGCGTCCTTCCATAATGTTACATCGCTATATAGGAATAGTGGTTGGTATTTTTTTAGCCATTATTGGCTTAACAGGAAGTGTGTTAGTTTTCCACTCAGAAATCGATAGTGTTTTATATCCTCAGGTACACCAGGTAGTTGCTCAAGATGTACCTATATCTTTGCAGCAGGTAGCAGATACTGTTAAGCAACAATATCCCAAGGAAAAATTACGTTTTATCGCTATTCCCCGACAAGTATCAGAACCTTACAGAGTAGTCACTGGTTCTAAAAATGAGCCTCAAAATAATATTTATATTAATCCTTACAATGGAGAGATTTTAGGAGTCCATCCAGAGAACTCTACTTTAATGAGTATTATCTTTAAAATTCACACCAGTTTTCTCGCTGGTGATACAGGTGTGTTTTTGGTGGGTGCTTGTGGTCTATTATTATTAGTTAGAGCGATTAGTGGATTGATTATTTGGCCAGGATGGAAAAAATTAGAAGCTGGTTTTAAAATACGCTGGAATGCACCTTGGCAATTACTTCACTATGATTTTCACAAAGTCATTGGTTTATTTTCTGTCGGATTTTTGATATTAGCTGCAGTCACAGGAACTTTGATGACATTTAATCAGGAAGTTCGCAGTTTAGGTTATTGGTTCGCAGGAACAACACAACCAGAAAAACCTATTTCTTCTCCTCAAAAAAATATTTCTCAATTAACCTTAGACCAATATTTACAAAAAGCTGAATCCAGTCTACCAGGAGGTGAAACTACCTTTATTTTTCCTGCTTCAGATAAAAAAGCAGCAGTGAGAATACGTAAAAGATTACCAGGAGAAATTCACCCAAATGGTAGAAGTTTTATGTATCTCGACCAATATAGCGGTGAAGTATTAAGAATAGAAAATATTTACCATGCTGCTTGGGTAGAACACCTTTTAGCTTGGACTTACCCATTACACATTGGTAGTTATTCTGGATTAGGAGTAAAAATTCTCTATTTAATTTTCGGTTTGACTCCAGCAATTTTAATGGTGACAGGATTTGTGATTTTCTGGATGAAAAACTACGGTGCAACAGGTAAACGCAAACGTGCTTAAGGACTTTTCCATGAAAAAAGGATTACGGCAGAGAGAAGAACTCTACTACCCACCAGAATCACCGTAGGTTCTTCGCAATTGGGTTCGTAGTTGAGGGTGATTTTTTCAATAGGTTTGTAGTTGGGTTTTAATACCGTGCCTTTTTTTCCGTTCTAGCAACAACTTCATCCCAAATTTCGCTCCAACGTCCCTCTATCAACGTCCTCAGTTCCTCTGTATACTCATCAGATAAAGAATTATTATCAACATTCTTAAGCCTTCTAGTGAAAAACTGCGTCCGGAAACTTGAAACCATCTTCATTGCTATTGACCCAAAGAACACTATCTATATATTATTGCAATTTTATTTCAATAATATATAGATATAATCAAAAGCTTACTCTTTATCATTTTTAATTACTTTTCCTAATTTCCGCATCACAGTTGCCCGGTTTTGCAATACGCTTTCATTCCAAGGATTTATTGCTAGAGCTTTTTCAAAGGAATCCAGCGATTCTTCATAGCGACCGAGATTAAACAAAACATCACCCCGGTTGTTCCAAACCAACATTTCTCCTAAAGTTCCCCACTCTTTATTTCCAGATAATGCTAGCTCACAAGAATTCAAAGCTTCAGCGTATTTTTGTAACTCACTCAGCACAGCACAACGGTTAGCCAAAACTAAAGAATACTCAGGGTCAATTAGTAAAGCGTGGTTATAGGAAACTAATGCATCAACATATCTGGCTTTATTAAATAATTTTTCTCCCCGGTTATTCCAGTTGACAGGGTTACTAGGGTTAAGTGTAATTGCTAAATTGCAGGCTTTAATTCCTGAGTCACCTGGTAATATTTTGCAGTAATTTGACCAACGATAAGAATCAGATACTGGGTTGTATGTTCCCGTCATCACTATTCCTTCTGCCCAAACTGGCTGTATAAATAGCAGCAATATAATTGTGGTAATTGCTACTGTTGCTAATCGCAATACAAATTTCATCAAATTCTTCCTTGCTGCTTTAGGTAATAAAGATAATATTTTTAACCGCGTTATTGCCAGCAGCTTCCTCGAAAATCCTTGTAAATGCAAGATTTATTTTTTACATATAAGCTAATCATTTTTCTAAGTGTTTAGCGAGGGTAAATGAAAATACCCTCCTTAAATAGTCTAATAATTATTACAGGAGGGTAAAATAAAGTAGGCTGTTTTGAGAAAGAATATCAATAAGTTTCAGGTTAGCATATCTTCTATATTTGAGGTAGATAAACCCTCAATAATTACTGTAATGAAAATTTTTGGCAAGAATTACAGACTTTGCTATAATCTCCTGATAGTTGAGTGTAATTTTCAACAACTGCTGCTCATATTTTAGATACGTTATGACTGGGAGACCGAATGCTGGCAAAGATTGGGCTGTTTTACGGCAGTACAACCGCTAAAACGGATGCGATCGCCGAATTAATTAGAAACGAGTTTGGGGGTGGGATGGTTAAGTCGCACTGTATTGCGGAAGCTAGTAAGTTGGACTTTGCCGAATACAGCTATCTGATTATCGGTTCGCCAACTTGGGGTATCGGCAAATTACAAATTGACTGGGAGATATTTTTTCCAGAATTAGATGAGATAGATTTTAGCGGTAAGCAAGTTGCTTATTTTGGTTTAGGAGACCAAGTAGGATACCCGTATAACTTTTTGGATGCGATGGGTATCTTAGAAGAGAAAATCACTTCCAGAGGTGGTATAAGAATAGGTTCATGGTCTGCTGATGGCTATGATTTCAAAGAATCAAAAGCCTTAATTAATGCTAGGTTTAATCGCCTTAGTAACGGTTCTATGAACTCACTAGAGAGCAAATTAGTTCAGCTAGCTCATGGTGCTGGATCTGTAGATGGAGACTTTGTGGGGCTTGCCATTGACGAAGATAACCAACCCCACTTAACAGAAGAGCGCATTAAAGTGTGGGTATCTGAAATTAAAAAGATAATAGGAATCTAAATTAAATTTAATTTAATTTTTTAATCGTAAAAAAGTTAGAGAATTAGTTCTGATAGAATGTAATTATTAACTATATATTGTAACTTTTATACAAACATAGCTGGTTACTAACATTAATATCTTCTAGTGGTCAAAATTTAGAATGATTGCGATTATGATTGCTATAACAACATTTAGTTAGATATAGTAGAAAAAGCAGTTGTGGAGGAAGCTATGGCACAGGTCGTAATAGCAGGAGCAGGACCAAGTGGTGCGTTTCTTGCTTTATTGCTTGTCAAACGAGGTATTTCAGTAACATTAGTCGAAGCAGCGACAGACTTCCAACGAGTCTTTCGGGGTGAAGGATTAATGCCGAGTGGTTTAGATGCTATCGAACAAATGGGGTTATCGGCAATACTGGAGAAAATTCCCCATAGAAGTATCAACGCATGGGAATTTATCCTAGGTGGTAAGCAACTATTTCAAGTGAAAGAACCTATTGAAAAAAATTCTCCACCCTGTACCCTAGTATCACAACCTCCTTTTTTAGAAGCACTGATTGCAGAAGCAGAGACTTACACTGGGTTTGAGTTTATACGAGGCATTCCTGTAAAAGATTTACTACAAATTGATAATCGCGTCGCGGGTGTAAAATTGGGTGATGGTAAAGAAATTTCTGCTGATATTGTAATTGGTACGGACGGAAGAAATTCTGTTGTGAGACAGCGTGCTGGACTGTACTTGGAGAAACAGCCGAAAGATATAGATATTCTCTGGTTTAAACTCGCAGCCAGTCCTCGCTTTGCGTCAGAAAATATATTTTACGCTATCTCAAATGGGGATAGAGGATTTGGTCTGTTTCACGGTGCGGAAGAAAGTAAACTACATTTAGCGTGGACGGTGTTTGCTGAAGATAATAATAATCGAGAACCAGCAGAATGGGCAGAAGTTTTTGCATCTTTAGCTCCATCATGGATAGGAGAGCATATCCGTAACCATGCAGAAACTATCGAAAGACCTATTAAACTGTCAGTTGTGGTTGGTTGTTGTCCTCGTTGGTATGCTCCAGGAGTGCTTATTATAGGTGATGCGGCACATCCTATGTCACCTATCCGTGCTCAAGGAATTAATGTAGCCTTACGGGATGTAATTGTTACAGCAAATCATCTTGTGCCGTTGTTGCTTACAAAAGCCGGATATGAAGCAATTGATGCAGCGCTACCCAATATCCAGGCAGAACGAGAACCTGAAATTATCCGTGTTCAGCAACTTCAAGCAGAAGAAGCTAACCAAGGGGAGCCACTAAGAAAAAATATATTGCTGCGCTGGTTGGCAATTCAACTCGTACCTATACTGGGTAAAAAAATTCGTAAGTCTTGGATTAAACGTCAGTATGAGATGCGTCAAGGTGTTACACAAGTGCGCTTGAAGGTTTGACTATAGAGAACCGATACGTAACATATAACAATTTTATTGGCATCTTTGGGAGACTAATTCCTACACCAGGATTGGCTAGTGGTACATTTCCAACCGTGAATCGAGGTCTGTTAAGTCTACATTTATTGCGAATTAATATTGACAAAATTCCAAAAATACCCATCGGGAGCAACAAAAGAAAAACTAGTTTCTCCAAACTCATTTACAGAAATATTGGTAAGTTTCTGTGCGTTACTAGATTTTATTCGGTCAAAATATTCTTGGATATTCCCTACTCTATAAGTGTATAAACACATTCCCAAACTTCCCGGTTGTGCAGCTTCAAACTGTGAGTTTAATGTGATGTCATCAGGAAATCTAATAATATATAGCCTACCACTCCTGACAGCCATTAAGTCTGAGACCGAAGAACGAGGGTCATCAAAAGCTGTTAAGAAAAAACGCTCTCCCGGTAAAAGGTCAAAAATTTCTCGACCTGCAATAGATGAATCATAGCTAGTTTCTACGTCATCGCGTACCCTTAGTAAACCAAAAACATCTTCATAAAATTTCACGATTTCTTTGCTGTCATCTTGAACCACCAAACCCATGTGGGTAAATTGACTCGTTTTTAAAAGAGAATCATGGTTAATATTTCCGTAATGGGGCATAGTATAACCAAATCTCTGAAAGAAAACTTGTCTACTAAAAGGTTGTAATAACATCATCTCTCGCACCCCCATCATTGATTCTATGAAAGGGTTCATTTTTTGATTTTTGTTGTAAATAATCTCCCATCTAGGATTTGTGTATTTAATATCGCGACCTGCTTTTTCTGCTTCTTCAGCATGATTTAAAATATTTAACAAATCACTAGTTAAACTTGTAGACCAGCGATTTCCTTTTACTTTCATCGAACCCATTCCCAAACCGTCGTTAGTTGGTTGTTCCCAACTCATTAATCTAATTAAACCGTGGTCTGAATTTTGGTGATAAAGACGAATAGATTTTAATGAAGAATTTACTCCATATAAAGGATAAGCTTCGGAAGCATTTAAATTTCCTTTACAACCCATGTGATAACCAAATTGCTGCCAATATTCAATCGCAGAGGTAGGGTCGGGTACACCAATGCACACCTCGTATATACCTTCTATAGCTGTTTTTTGTCCCTGGTTCATAATACATTAAAAGTAAGAAGTTAAAAGTTCAAACAACAAACTGTTGGAGTATACTTTCGATTGGTAGAAATAATGAAAGTTGATTATCTAAAAAAGGAATAAACTCATGCTGGAGATAAAATTCTTTTGCTTGGGAATCTATAGCATCAACTCTTACAGCGTATATATCTATTTCTTGCGAAGCACGAACCGCACGAAAGAGAGCATCTACTAATAACTCGGTTCCTAAAGCTTGTTCTTTTACTGAATTATTTACAGCTAATTTTCCAATCAGGATAGCAGGGACGGGATAATTAGGCATACCACGTTGATAAGATTCAGGAAGTGATTTAAATACTTGCTGCACGCTCCAGTAATTCTTTTTGCTCTTGGGTAACTCTTAAATCAATACGGTAATTTTTTGCAGATGATGATTCTGGCATAAATAATTCCGGATTTTTACGGATTTAATTATTAGTATAGCAAATATTGGCGGACAAAGTACACACAATTTGGCGAAATTCATGAATTACCAATTGGCAAATTATCAGGGTCTACACCAATTGTTCGCAAATACTGCGCTAACTGTTGATTCTACTTGTTAAAGGAGTTAAGAATAATGCATTTAATTTTTAACTTCTTTGAAACTCGCACGATTTGGACAAACCACCAAATGTATTTTCCCCTGAGTATCAGTTACAAAACCATTGGCTTCTACAATATTACGAGTACCAGATGTTGATTGAGGTTTAGTCTGAGAAGAGTTGCCAGCTTGTCCCGAAGACAAAATTTCTCTATTTTGAGGGAGATTTATCCAATCAACAATAGTGTTTGTATCTTGCAATATTTCTGTGGGACTATCAGGTATTCCCCCTCGTCCCGTAACAGTAAAATAATTTTTAGTATATTCACCACCTGGGACACAAGCAGTAGAAATTTGCCTAACCACATCAACTAAATTAGTAGGAAGTTCAACTAATCCTCTATTGGGGTCAACATCAGGAGTGTTGATATTTACAGTTCCACTTAAAGTTGGATTCTCCTGGGAAACAGCTGTAATATCATTAGTAGAGAGATTTTCAGGATTAATTTGATTTAAACGTTCTAAATCTTTTCTACTAAGCAACTGCATACCAAAAATACCACTCGTATTAATCTCAACTTTGCCACCCCTTCCAGTAAAAGCATTTGCGGTGATGTCGTTGTTTTGGTTAGGTCTAGCAACAATAAAACCATTAGAAATATTAATAGTTATGTTACCGCCGTCACCCCCTTCTCTTTCAGTTCCAGCTGTTGTTGAAATGGAACTGTTATTGCTTAGTAATAATAAATCTCTAACTTGCAAGTCAATATTACCAGCACCACCAGATACAGATTGAGCGCCTAACATACCTTGGTTTTGCAGATGAATAAAATTAGCATTTATATTAACATTACCACCAGTTCCTTTACCTAGAATTGAAGCATAACCAGGAACATCAGTTCTAGAAACTTCAGCAAAAATACCAGTACTATAAAAAGATGTTGGCGTACCCAAAACTTCTATTTCGTCTGCACGAATAAACAAATTACCAGCTTTTACCGTTGGTGATTGACTAAAACTAGAAACCTGTATTTTGCTGCCATCACTCACACTCAAACGTCTGGTTTCGATATTCAAATTACCCCCATTTCCCGTACCTTCGGTATTAATTTGAGCAAATAAACCCCCAGGAAAGTTTGGTCCTTCTCCATCTAAAATTACAGAGTCGGAAGCGTGAATAGTCAAATCCCCAGAGTTTCCTCTACCAGATGTAGAAGCACTAACTTGTGAGCCACCTCGTACAGCTAATGACCCTGTATTAATTGTTAGCTTACCCGCATCTCCAGCAGAACCTTCCTCAGCATTCGCAGACAAGTAACTACCAAATAATTCTATTGTTTTTGCTGTGACGGTTAAATTTCCCCCTTTACCCTCACCAAGAGTAGAAGCTGATACTTCTCCTCCACCAGTAATACTCAAACGTCCAGTTTCAATAGTTAAACTACCACCACTTCCTTTACCTATAAGTGAAGGTAAACCAGGAATATCAGCTCTGGAAACTGCAGCAAAAATGCCAGTACTATAAAAAGAAGTTTGTGTACCCAATACTTCTATTTCTTCTGCACGAATAAATAAATTACCAGCTTTCCCTCCAGGTGATTGACTAAAAGTAGAAGCCTGTACTTTACTACCATTGCTAACAGTTAAGCGTCTAGTTACTACGTTCAAGTTACCCCCATTTCCCGTACCTTCGGTATTTACTTGAGCCAATAAACCCCCAGGATAGTTAGAACCTTCTCCCTCTAAAACCACAGAGTCGGAAGCATTAACTATCAAATCCCCTGAATTTCCTAAACCGGATGTAGAAGCACTAATTCCTCCCCCATCACGAACAATCAATTCACCAGTATTAACAATTACATTCCCACCTTGACCTCGTGCTTGTTGTCGCACATTATTAAATACACCACTATCTTCCCCAACAATTCTTATTTTTCCTGTAACATTGAGTATAATATTTCCCGCAATAGAATTAGGCATCCCCAAACCTATCCCAAAACCACCAAAAAGCTGACTCCCTCCCAAAATTTCCAAATCGCGAGCGTTGACTACAATGCTACCCCCTCCAGCAGCTTGCACACCTACAAAAGCTCCATTAGTAAGGGATATATCTGCTCGTGTAACTTTTTCAGGAAAACTCAAACTCAAATTATTATTATCTACAGTTAAACCCACCGTTCCAGAAGAAGCTAATCCTCCCAACTCAACTCTTCCACCATAAGCATTTAAACCAGAACCATTCATAGTGATATTGCCACCAACAAGCAGTAAGCTTTTTCCATCCGGTACACGTAAACCCTTTACATCGAATTCCGCTGTTTTTTTTCCTCCAGTTACTGTTGAATTATTTTCAATTGGTGCGGTTACAATTTGGTTAAATAATAAAGCAGAAGGATTAATTCTAAGTATTGGAGAAGGAGCTTCTGGGTTTGTTGCGCTGAAATTTCCTAAGCTACCAAATTGAAGTCCGTTAGCTGTTGTACCCAAAAAAGAACCATCAATATTTAACTGTGCATTTTGTCCAAAAATAATTCCACTGGGGTTTATTAAAAACAAATTTGCTTTACCATTAGCACGAATTATTCCATCAATATTTGAGACTGACCCACCCGTTACTCGCGTCAGTATATTTTGAATATCTGTGGTATTATTAAAATAAGCTGTGGTGTTTGTTGGAACAGAAAATTCTTGAAAACTATGGAAAAGATTACCACCAGCTTGAGTTCCACCAGTGATAGTTCTGACATTATTCTCTAAATTAACATTAGAAATATTAGATAATGTTGTATCTGGGGTAATTTGAGCAAAAGCGCTGTTCAAGCCAAGTGCAAGCGTGATTTTAACTGCAACCGAACTCGTAATTACAAACTTTAAGTACAAGTTTTCATAGTACTTATTTATCATGAATAACCCCTTGCAGATGCACCTGATATTAAACCTTCATTTAATATTTTATAAACATAAATAAATACCTTAGATTGTAAAATTTAAAAAATTTAACTTGTATATCTGGACGTTAATACAAACAAAATATTATCTTTTACTTCCCCCCTTCCCTTGCAGGGAAGGGGGGTAGGGGGGTTAGGTCTCTACTTACTAATCGCTCCCCGTACTAAAATCACCGTACTATGAACCCCCGAAGCAATAGCCCCTGGAATATTCCCCTTAAACGCTCGTTGCAACATACTCTCACGAGTAGCCCCAATAATTACTACATCATATTTTTCGGTATTTACTAATTTAATAACCCCTTCCGCAACAGAGTTAGCTTTCACCGGAGCAGATATAACAGTTGTAGAAAGCCGACGACGACGAATCAAATGACGAACAGCTTTTTCTAAAACACTCAAATCTGGTTCAGACTCCGAAGGTTTAAATACCCGTGTCAAACGAATTTTAGAATTATTTCCCAAAGTCACCAACGCAGGTAATAACTTTATCGCTAACCAAGCATTTGGCCCCCCAGCCATTGGTACTAACCAACTATTGAATTGGAGTGGGGAGTGGGTAGAGACCGAATTTATTCGGTCTGTAGGGAGTAGGGAATGGGGAATAGGGAATGGGGAATTACTATGGTTTGCCAATTTTACCAACATTACTTCGCAGGTAGCTTGACGAATAATTGTATCTACAACATCCCCAAAAATACGATTAGGGGTGGAAGTATTTCCTTTCCACCCCATAATGATAATGTCTATATGACGGGATTTGATTGTTTCTAAAATAGCTTCTCCTACATTATGAGCTACTCTGATTTGGGTATGGGTGGGAATTTTCCATTTTTTGCCCAAAAATTCAGCTTGTCGCAATATTCTACGGCTTTTTGTTGTCGTGACAGTCGTTTCAGAAGGAGAACTTTGACGAGAAGTCAGTATTACTTGCAAGCACTCGATTTCATAATGTCTATCACGAGCAATTGCTGCAGCCATTTCCAAAAGAGTTGCCGCTGTTTCGGGATTTGCTACAGTTACAAGTATACGTCCTTGACCGACACTTGGTGATTGAGTTTGGTAAACCACATAGGAAGGAGCTGGACGTGGGCCAGAAGATTCGTTTTCGCAATTAAGAAAATGGGCTTCAGCACGAATAATATCAGCACGACTGATAATCCCTAACAACTTATGTCCATCAACTACTGGCAAACGTCCAATTTGATAGCGGTCGAGCAAATATAATACATTACTTAACTTGCTGGTGGGTTTAACAGTAATCGGTTGGTGCGTCATAATCTCCGTGATAGGAGAATCTAGATTTAAATTTTGTTCTCGTATTTTCAACAAATCAGACTGAGTAATAATTCCAACTAACCCCCCATCATCCATTACTGGAAAACCCCGATGCTGAGAGGCATAAAACACCTTCACTGCTTCATCTAAAGTCATTTCCGCATCGACAGTTTCTACCCGTTCCTGCATAACACTTTTAGCAGTCAAATTAGTTAAAGTCCCATCAGTGACTTGTTTTTTTAGAGAAACACCATTCAACAGCAAAAGTTTTTCATATAAAGAACCGGGCACAACTTTATCCGCTACCAAATATGATGTAACCGAACCTATCATTAACGGCAACACCAAATTAAAATCTGTCGTCATTTCAAACACAATTACAATAGCCGTGATTGGGACTTTGGAAACACCACTAAAAAAAGCTCCCATTCCAGCTAGAGCATAGGTCGTAGGTGAACCTATTCCTAAAATATGGTGTTCTGACACACCCACTAAATAACCTAAAGTAGACCCAAGAATCAAACTTGGTGCAAATAATCCTCCAGGAGCACCGGAACCAAAAGCGACTAAAGTCAGAATAAATTGTGATACGAAACCAATAGCTGCTAAGGGTGTATTGGCAGACCCTGTAATTACATACTCTCTCAAACCGTTATTATCACGGAAAGCTACTGGCAGCATCGCTACAATAACACCTGATAAAAAGCCCGCTAACGCAACTCGTAGCGGTAAACTAATGTGTAATCTTCGGTATATAAGGATACTTGCAATCAAACCGCGATGAAATAAAGCTGCGAATAATCCAGCAAGAATGCCTAACAGCAAAAAGAAAGGAAGTTCAGAAATAGAAAATCTGCTACTATAGTAAGTCCATTGAGTATTAAGTTGTAAACTGCCACCACCTAAGAGCCGAGAGATAACTCCACCAATAAACGAAGCAAGGATAGCAGTTCCCAAAGTTAACCCTGATAAATCCTGTAATAATTCTTCTACGATAAATAGCACACCAGCAAGGGGAGCATTAAAAGCCGCAGCCAAACCAGCACCAGCACCAGCGGCAATCATTTGTCGTCGATGGTCAGGAGAGGTAGGAACCCAACGACTTAGCCCAGCAGCTAAACCAGCACCAACATGAACAGTGGGACCCTGCCTTCCTAGGGTTATTCCAGACCCCAAAGCAATCATGGCACTAACTAATTTAACTAATGCGACCCTCCAAGATAGAGTTATGGGTATATTCGCAAGAGAAGCTTTAACTTGGGGAATACCACTACCCGAAGCTTCTGGAGCAAACCTTTCTACCAACCAGCCAGACAAGAATCCAAAGCAAAGTCCAATAGCAGGTAGTACCAACCATCCGGGTAAAAGCTGAGAGCTATGAACTCGCCATGTTCCCAGATATCCCGAACCAAACTTAAGAAATACAGCAGATAACGCAGCGACAACACCTATAACACAAGCTTCTGCAATCGCTAAACCTTTTCTCGGTTGCCACCAACCACGAAAGCGCTGAGTTAGCACAGAAAGCAACATAAAAGTTAAAAGTAAAAGGTGAAAAGTAAAAAATCAAGGATAACAGCTACGGGGGGGGAATGGGGAGTAAACAATTCGCAATATGCCGAAGCGGCACGCTGCGCGAACGCAATTCGCAATTCGCAATTACTTTTAAATTTGGTCAACAGTCAACAGTCAACAGTCAACAGTCATTGCTTACTAATGCTAGATAATCCTTCCACTATTAAAGAGGATGTATAACAAGAACCATTCCACTCTGCATCCCCACTCAGTTTAACTAATTGCTTGAGTGCTGTATAGACATTGCCTGCTATCATTGTATCTTTTATACGACCTAATACTTCTCCGTTTTTGACTTGGTAACCTAAATCAACGTTAATAGAGAAGTCGCCTGAAATACCGCTACCCCCACCCAGTATTTGGTCTACAATTAACCCATCATCTAAATATTTAATTAAATCTCTAAGTGTTCCGTTTCCTGGTTGAACTAAAAAATTAAATAGACCAGGGGTCGGGTAACTACCTAACCCAGGACGAAAACCATTACCCGTGGTGCGAATTCCTAGTTGCTTTCCTGTAGTGCGGTCGCTATAAAAATGTTGTAAAATTCCATTTTGAATAAATACTAATGGCTGAGTTGGTGTTCCCTCATCATCAAAGGGACAACTATAAGGACCAGCTTGTGGGTCTTGATAAATTGTAAATGTAGACGCCATAACCGGTTTACCTAGACGTTCTGCCCAAGGTGAAGCTCTTTCCAATACTCGTTTGCCATTCAAAGCTGCTTGTACTGTACCCCATAGCATGTCAGCGGCTTTAGAAGTAAACAAAATAGGTACGCGACCACTGACGGGGGTAACATTTTCTTTTGCCCAAGTAAGTCTTTGTACTATTTGTTGAGCTAATTTATCTGGATGGAGAAAGTTTCGTTGGATTTGACCATCGGAAACGCACAAAAAATCATCACCTCGCACCCATTCTGCTGATAAGTAACAACTAAGGGTGGTGTCAGTATAATAACAATCTAATCCTTCAGTATTAACAAGCCTAGTTTTCTCTACATCACATTCCCAGTCACCGTGACACAACACATCAGGGTAGACCTCACGAACTAGAGCAGTAGTTTCTTTACCCCAGTCAACTAAAACCTCTATCGGTACATCTGTTCCTAAGTTAGGGTACTGAGGCTGAAAATTGCTATTTAACTCTGGTGTTTCTGGTTGATTGAGTTCGCTCAAAGCAAGAGCGCGTTCCACCATTGTTTGCGCTTCTACTGGTCCATAAGCCACAGCCAGTCCCGGACGACCATTTCGCCACAAACGCAGTGCAGTACCTTCAGATTGACTGGTTTCTAATTGTTTTAGACGGTTTGCTTCAAAAAAAACTGGCTTTGAATGCCCAAAAGACTGATACACTTCAGCAACTTCAGCTCCCGACCTGAGGGCAAGTGAAAGTAATTGCTCAGCAAGTGTATCTTGTGATAAATTATGAAACCCCATGAGTTGTAATGTTGACGGTTGACTGTTGATGGTTGACGGTTGGCTGTTGACTGTTAACTGTTAACTGTTGACTGTTGACTGCTAACTGCTGACTGGGGTTTCCTGTCATTGCGTGCGTATTCTATAGAAGAAGATTGAGGGATGACGACGAAGCAGCCTCCTTATTACCTGTGTAATTCATAAAACATAACCGCCAACCGTCAACAGTCAACCGTCAACCGTCAACCGTCAACAGTTAACTTATGGCAAGCTGACTTCGCACAGTAGCCAAAAACCCGCAAAGGATTCTGATTCCGGGTTAGATTGTACACCGATAAAATGCACACCGTTAGCTTTTTTCTTTGCTTTTTCAAAGTTTTCTGCTTGCTCTAGCTGTTGGGGGTTACGAGTATTTGCTACAACCCAGCTTTCTGTCGCTCCTGTCTCTAATACTAGTCTTGCTCCTTGGGAACCGTTATCAAATTTCAACCAAGCTAATTCTAATCCCGACATCCAAGCTGCAATCGGTAAAGCTCTTTGTGAAAAAAGCAAGACCCCAGGAATTGGAGTGTCAGGGGAAATATTCGCCAAATCTAAGGGAAAAGATTCACCAAAACCTATTTCCCATTCTGGCATATCAGCGAAATCACTAGCTTTTAAAGTAACAAAACCCCATTGTTCCATTTCTAAAGCATCTGGCAAACGTTGAGGCAAGGGGGCATCTAAACGTACAGATGGATTTGTTCCACCTTGATAGCCAGGTTCGTTTGGATACACTTTTTCTAAACGTTCTAAGAGCCATTGATTTAATAACAAAGTTTTACGACTTGGAAGTGCGGGAATACCAGCATCCTTACAGGCTTTGATAATCATATTACTCATTTGCCTACGGAAAAAGCGGATGCGTGTCGGTTGTTGCTTGGACTCTTTAATTGCTTCTTCTAGTGCTGTTCTTAACCATACTGAGTTTACTTGAGTACTAGGGCAATATTGCGTGTAACGAAATAAAGATTTTACATCTTGAGTGATACCGTCCGGACTCTCGCAAATCACAACTTCCCAAACTTTTTTATTGTTTTCGTCCAAGATAGGACGGGAATAAAAATCTAGTTCCCAAATACTGCTCATTTTATGCTGTGCTTATGCCGTTTCAGGCAATTTTATATTTTTCTCATATCTCATGATAAAGGAGCAAGGAAAAACAATGTCACTTCCCCCCCCTGTAGAGACGCGATTAATCGCGTCTCTACATTATTAACCCGAGGCTCCTAAGGTTTTTAGTGTGGCTTTTTGCGCTTCTGTTAAACCCGTAATTCCGGTAATGTTCATACCTTCGTAGGGTCTTTGTGCTCTTAGAATATTAAAACACTCACCTGTTTTAGCATCCCACAATTTAATTGTTTCATCTTGACTACCGCTGGCTATGGTCGCACCATTTGGACTTATGGTTACCGACCACACAGCACCGAGATGGGTTGTTAAAGTGTTTATTTCTTGACCCGTGCGTACATTCCACAAACGTACTGTTTGGTCGGAACTAGAACTGATGATAATTTTCCCATCTGGGCTAAAAGCAACTGATTCAACAAAATCAGTATGAGCTTGTAATGTTTTACTCAATTCACCCTTGCTTACATTCCATAAACACACTGTCTGGTCGTGACTCCCACTGGCTATGAGTTTTCCATCGGGGCTAAATTTGACTGAGGTAACCTCAGCATTATGTCCCTGCAAGGTTATTATACATTCACATGTACTAATATCCCATAACTTGACTGTTCCGTCATCGCTACCACTGGCTAGGATTTTGCCGTCTGGACTAAAGGTGACTGATTGTACTCGTCGTGTATGTCCCTCAAAGGTTTGAGTACATTCACCATTAGTTGTATTCCAAAGCCTGATAGTTTCATCAGCGCTGGTACTAGCAAGAATACTAGCATCATTATTGAAGCAAATGGACTTGATATGATAAGTATTTTTTCTAATAATTTTTAGGCATTCACCCGTCTCTATATCCCATAATCTAATTGTTTTATCGTCACTGCTACTCGCCAGGATTTTACCATCGGAGCTATAAGTGACACACCAGACGCGACTTGTGTGTTTTCTGAAAGTTTGGAGACATTCTCCTGTCGATATATCCCACAATCTGACGGCAAAATCATCACTTCCACTAGCCAAAATTTTACCATCTGGGCTAAAGGCAACTGACCACACCCAATTAGCATACCCTTGTAAAGTTTTTAAGCAGCGACCAGCAGCAACATCCCATAACCTTACTGTTTGGTCGTAACCACCGCTGACAAGGTGTGAATTGTCGGGACTAAAGGCGATTGATTCAACCGATTGGGTATGTCCTCGGAGAATTTTTAGATATTTACCAGAAGTAACATCCCATAATTTAATAGTTTGGTCTCGACCTGTGCTAGCAAGTATTTTTCCATCGTGACTATAAGTTAATGACCGAACTTGGTTAAGATGTCCGTGAATAATTTTTAGGCATTCTCCAGTATTTATGTTCCAAAGACGTATGGTTTGGTCGTCGCTACCACTGGCGATAGTGTTACCATCTTTAGAAAAGGTGACTGAACGGACTTGATTACTATGTCCCTCTAAAATTTTTGAGCAAACACCTGTTTCAACATCCCACAAACGTATAGTTTGGTCGTGACTGCTGCTAGCAAGGATTTTTCCGTTGGGACTGAAAGCTATTTGCCGAACTACGTTGGTGTGTCCTTGTAAAATTTTTAGACATTCACCCGTTCTCACATCCCATAAACGTATAGTTTGGTCAGAACTACTACTAGCTAAAATTTGGCTATCAGGACTAAAAACAACTGAACGAACTTCGTTAGTGTGTTCTGCTAAACTTGTTTCGCATTTTCTTTCAACAATATTGCACAAACTTATGGTTTGGTCAGAACTTCCGCTAGCTATTGTTCCCCCTATTGTAGAGTCATCAGGGATAGGACTAAAAGCAATCGACCAAATCCAACTTTGATGTGCTTTACAACTCAGAATTTGCTTTCCATCTACGAGTTGCCATAAAAGAATTTGACCATTAGCATCACCTGCGGCAAAAATCTTACCATCTGGACTAAATGCGACTGTTTGGATAGTACCAAAGGTTTGAGTGAAAATAGATTTTTCAATTTCACTTCCCGCAAAATTTACTTGTTGTAGATTGACACCTTGTAGATATGCTTGTTTTATTATCAAACCGGAAAAATCATAGCTTGTTAAATCAATTTTTAATTGGACTAATAGATTAATAATATTACCAGCAGCATAACCAGAATAAATTTCTGTTTGGCTTCGCAATCTTTGTAACAAAAATTCACCGTTGCGTTTTTGTTCGGTAGTAAATCTATTCAAAATTGGTCTAACAATCAGTCGAGCTTGAGATAATCTAATATAGTCGTTTGCTGTTGCCTTAATGAGGAGATGGCTATTAAATAAATTAAAATCTCCCTGATTAATTTCGGAGCTAACTTGTTCGATTAATTTGTCAGTCATATATTCCATGACGACATTTTGTAATGTAAATATAGCTTTACTTGAGTTATTATCTCTGCCTTTTTCAATCAAAGAGCGTCGCAATAAAGATTCTAATACTTCGATTATCTTTGGTGCTTGGGTCTGAGATATAACATCTTCTCGTAATTCTGCGATTGTCATCGGCTCTCGATTTATTGCTAACCAGTAGATAACCTCCTGTTCTAAATCAGACAAGCGATTAAATTGACCTTCTAATAAATCACGAATTCCGCCAAAAACTATTAAATCTTGTCCTAAGAAATCAGTGATACTACCATCAAATAGTTCTTTAATTGTTGTAGAAATTATTTTTAGTGCTAGGGGGTTACCTTGGTAAAAATCTATTAATCTAATACGTTCGTCCCCATCACCAGCCAATCCCCTTTCTTGAAAAATTACTTCTCCGTCTTGCGCTTTTAAACCATTAAGTTGTAAAGCACGAATTGGCTGTGTTTCTCCTTCTAATACTGCAAATTCTTTTGGCTTTTCTCTACTGGTAATTATTAAACAACTTTTATGGGCAACTCGACCAATTATTTTGATAAGCTCACCATAGTCTTCGTATCCATCTCGATACTCTCCTGCTTTGTCTCCTTCAGTTAGAATTGATTCAAAATTATCTAATATTAATAAACATCGCGAAGTTTTTAGATATTCGATGAATAGGGAAATTCTCGCGCTGATTTCTTGTGGTAAATCTGCTTCTTGTTCCTGAGAAAAGAATTTAATTAAATCAGCTAAAATGTCTTGTAAAGGTGGAGCATTACCTAAACTGCGCCAAATTACAAACTCAAAATTGCCTTTTTGGATAATTTCTTGTGCCAGTTTGATAGATAAGGAAGTTTTACCCATTCCCCCCATTCCCAACAGGGCTATCAGACGACAACCATCTTGCAAAACCCACTGCTCCAGAAGTAATAGTTCTTCTGTACGCCCATAAAAGACTGACACATCTACCGCTTCTCCCCAGTCTTGCCGAACAGTAGTAGCATAAGCAACATCTGTAGTTTCTGTTTCGGAAGGTTCGGATGAAGAGTCTTCTTGGGTCTCATCCGCTTGTGACTGTTGTTTTTCGGATTGTTTTTTTGATAGTCTAGCGCTACGTTTTTCTATTTGGTCAACAAGCTGAAACGTACCGGCAAGAATACCGACTACTGTGCCGACAACGCCTATAGTGCCTGTAATGGGGTGGAGGTTTTCAAGGGGCATACTGGCAAGATGCTGTCCTGAATTTTACATATTTTTACGTGAATATATTTTATGAGGTGAGACAGCAACAAGTCACGAATCATACGCTACGTATTTTAGTCATGTTTTTAAGTATTTATCCTTATTTTTCCCGAATAACTTGGGTAAATTCATTTACTGCATCATACTGGTCAGCCATGCGGGAATAATGTGCTAATAATTCTAAATCTAAATCTGGTACTAAAGAACTTTTGGTCACTTTTTGATATTCTTCACCTTGCAAGCAATAAACTGAAACTAGCCCGTCCTCCCAAAACCATACTTCTGGAATCCGCAAGCGTTTGTAAATTTCCAACTTGTTTATTCCACCACTGGTTACGGTAATTTCGATGATTAAATCAGGAATGGATTTTTTTGTCCCAAAGTTATAAGATTCATCCGGTTCCCGACGAGTACGGTTTCCGCGTTTGCCTAGTGTAGCGCTTCCTCGTGCGTAAAAGCGAATTTGTTTTTCCCGTAAATATGCCTCTAACAATCTGCTAGCAGTACTTTTCGCCTCTTGATGTTCATCAGTAAATGAGGAACTAATTTCGAGAATACCATCCAAATAAGTCAGATGTGCCCCAGTTCCTTCCAGAATTACATCTAGTTGTTCCAGTTGCTCCCAACTGACGTTATACAACAAAACGCAGGAATTTTTGAGAGTGGGTTTTTCCAGAACTGGGGAACTCATAAAATTGCGATCGCTTTTCTAAAGACTGTTGTTTCTATCATAGAAGATGTCACGAGTATCCTAAGCGGCTCTGCTTGGTGGAATGTATTTGAGCTAAAAATCTTACCCCAAAAACGGTAAAATATTCCTAATTTGCCCCTTCATTGCAAAAATCACTATGACGATGCATCAGACTTTGCAACGTGCATTTGCCGAACAGCGTGTCCTTAAGGTTATCAGCGGTTTGAACAACTTCGATGCTTCCAGCGTCACCAAAGTTGTCAAAGCAGCTCAACTCGGTGGTGCAACCTTTGTTGATATCGCAGCAGATGCCGATTTAGTAAAATTGGTTAAAAGCTTGATAGATTTGCCAGTTTGTGTATCAGCAGTCGCAGCCGAAAAATTTGTAGAAGCTGTAGCTGCGGGTGCTGATTTAATAGAAATTGGTAACTTTGACTCTTTTTATGCTCAAGGAAGAGTATTTGAAGCAGAGGAAGTTTTAGCGCTCACAAAAGAAACTCGTTCTCTTCTTCCTAACATCACCTTATCTGTTACCGTTCCCCATATACTTACCCTCGACAAACAGGTACAACTAGCAGAGGAACTAGTAAAAGCAGGTGCTGACATTATTCAAACAGAAGGTGGAACCAGCAGCCAACCTCAAAATCCTGGAACTTTAGGATTAATAGAAAAAGCCGCTCCCACCTTAGCAGCAGCTTATGAAATTTCTCGTGCAGTATCAGTACCAGTACTCTGTGCTTCCGGAATTTCCAACGTTACCGTACCTCTAGCGATTGCTTCTGGTGCAGCAGGTGTTGGTGTTGGTTCCGCAATTAACCAACTCAACAGCGAAGTCGCAATGATTGCTGCTGTACGCGGTTTGGTTGAAGCATTTGGAATAAGAAATTTGTTGACGGTTGACGGGTAACGGTTGACGGTTGACGGTTGACGGTTGACTGTTGACGGTTGACTGTTGACGGTTGACGGTTGACGGTTGACGGTTGACGGGAGAATACGCTTAACACTTATCAGTCACCAATCATCAGTCAACAGTCATCAGTCACCAATCACCAATCAACAGTCATCAGTCAACAGTCACCAATCATCAGTCACCAGTCACCAGTCAACCGTCAACTAATTACATCTTTCAAACTATAAATAACTTGGTCTTGTTGTTCTTCGCTCAGTTCCGGGAACATAGGTAAAGATGTAACCTCTTGAGAAACTTGCTCTGCGACCGATAATTGTCCTGGTTTATAACCTAAATTTTCATAAACAGGCTGTAAATGTAGAGGATGAGGATAATACACCATCGTGTTTACACCGCGTTCTTGCAGTTTTGTGCGTAATTCATCACGTTTATTGTCCAAAACGCGAATAGTGTATTGATTCCACACACCAACCCCACCAGGTAATTCTTGCGGGGTAATAATACCCGGAACTTGACTCAATAATTGCTGGTAACGTGCTGCAATTTGCCCACGTTGATTATTCCAAGTATCCAAATAACGCAGCTTAATTTGCAAAATAGCCGCTTGTATACAATCCAAACGACTGTTAACACCTATTTCTTCATAGTAGTAACGATTTTTTTGCCCATGTTCTTTAATAACCCTCATCCTCTTAGCAATTTCTGAGTCATTTGTAGTTATAGCCCCACCATCCCCACAACCACCAAGATTTTTTGTCGGGTAAAAGCTAAAACAACCGACATGTCCAATACTTCCAACCCTTTTCCCATCCCAACTAGCACCTGTAGATTGAGCACAATCTTCGATAACAACTAAATTATGTTCCTCAGCTAAACTCATTAATGCCGTCATATCCACAGGTTGTCCAAACAAGTGAACAGGAATAATGGCTTTAGTTTTAGGTGTAATCGCTGCTGCAACTTGTTCTAAATTGAAATTAAACGTGGTCGCGTCAATATCCACAAAAACAGGTGTAGCACCCGCTAAGCTAACAACTTCTGATGTGGCAATAAAAGTAAAAGGCGTAGTAATAACCTCATCACCAGCACCAATATTAAATGCTCTTAAGGCTAAATAAAGGGCATCCGTACCTGAGTTGCAAGCGACACAATGAGATGCTCCAGTATAAGCAGCTAACTGTTGCTCAAAACCTTCAACAACAGGACCACCGATATAGCGTCCAGAAGCCAAAACCTCCAGAACGGCTGCACTGACCTCGGATTCGATAGTACTATATTGCTGCCGAATATCAAAAGCTGGAATAGAATTTATGCTTTGTATCATGGGATTTCATTTTAATTTAGAGATAGACGCGACCGTCAATTTTCGCCTCTTGAATTTTTAATCAAAAGAGGCACTAAACTCTGTCGCAAGGAATACGCCAGTGCAGCGTTTTTACTGAGTCTTCCACAAAATGGTCACTGTTGCAAAGGGTAAAGTGTAAAATATGTCAATTAAGATTCAACATATGTAACTTAGGTTCCCCACAAAGGGGAGTGGGGAGTAGGGAGTAGGGAGTAGGGAAAGATGATAGTATTTTGGCTAATTAAATTCTCATACCCAATTCCCCATTCCCCATTCCCAATTCCCAATTCCCAATTCCCAATTCCCCACTCCCCACTCCCCACTCCCATCACGAACTATGAAAGAGTTGATAGAACTGGATTTTTTTGATTTAGGTGCTGCAGTAGCTTTAATGGTTCTGGCTATTGGTATATCTGCTTGGGAAAAATTAGGGCTGGAAATAAACTTAGCCCTTGCGACAGTCAGAACCATATTACAACTAGCGGTGTTGGGATATGTGCTGGATTTCATCTTTGCTTTTGACAGTAATCCTGTGGCAGTTTTGGCGATTTTAGCAGTAATGCTGACAATTGCGGCGATTGTTGCAAAAAATCGCATAAATCAAAAAATGCCTCAAATTGTGCTTTTTGTCTGGGGTTCAATTTTTTTAAGCACTGCTTTGACAATTATTTATACTAATGCTTTGATAATTCAGCCAAGCAAATGGTTTGAAGCGCAATACGTAATTCCTTTGGCTTCCTTGGTGTTGGGCAATGCGATGAACACAGCTACTATTGCTGGAGAGCGTTTAGTCAAAACTATAAACTCCAGTCAAATAGAAATTGAAACTCACTTAAGTTTAGGTGCAACACCCCAACAAGCAGTAGCGCAGTATCGTAAGGATTCTATCCGTGCTGCTTTGCTTCCTACTATTAATCAAATGATGATTATTGGTATGGTGACAGTGCCAGGATTTTTTGCCGGACAGTTACTCAGTGGTATTGATGCTCGTAATGCTGCATCATATCAAATTGTTATTATGTTTTTGATTGCTTTTGCCGACTTATTGACTGCGGTTTTACTTACACGGGGTTTGTGTAATCAATTTTTTAACTCTGCAGCGCAGTTAGTTAATAAGTAGATGCCATCTTGAATTTTGAATTTTGAATTTTGAATTTTGAATTTTGAATTTTGAATTTTGAATTTTGAATTGTTTAAGTTCTTCTATGGATTACGGCTCCTTTTGCATCGTAAACTAAAAGGGGCAAGTTGGAGTTTTCGCTGATAACTTCAAAGGCTTCTTGTAAAACTTTTAAATGCAGTGTGACGTTATTCACTGCTTCTCCATCACCAGTATTACTTGCATTAACTAAACTAGTTTGCAGCGTTTGTTCATATTCTGGGGTTATTCTGACGGTAATACCTTTGTCGTCCAAAATAAAATTGCAAATCCTAACATCACCTGCACATGTTTTTTCCAAATCAGTACGAGTTTTGTTTTCGTCAGTTCTGGGTTGCATCTGTGCTTGTGCTTGTCTGAGAGATATTGAAAAGGGTTCAATTAGGGTTTGTGCTTTTTGGTAGTAAGGATTATCACTTCTAATTTGTTGAGCAGTAGTCAAAGCTTGTTGCCATTGTGTTACTGCTGCTTGCCATTGATTTTGTTGTTCGTAACTTTTTGCCTGTTCTGCTGCGTTTATAGCTTGGTTATAAGTTTGGGCTGCAAATAATTGTTTTGTGCTACGTTCCCGTACTTTAGCTAATTGTGGTTGATATTCTGCTAGTAGCTTTTGTGCTTCTTGATAGCTGGGACTCGTTTGGGGAATGGGTGTTAAAGCATTAACTACTACCTGCCAAGTAGATAACACTTTTTGCCAGTCTTCTGCTGTTTTTGCTACTGCTTCCCGCTTTATCGCTTCATTAGCTACAGCTTTTGAGGCTGCTAACTTTTTTAACCATCTCTCTTCTGTAATTAATAACTGATTTACTGTTTGTAAACGTAGTCGATAAAGCGATAATTGTTGCTGTACTAATCCATGTAGGTCACTATTACTGTTAATTGTTTCTAATGGAGTTATTGCATGTCGCCACATTTCTTGTCTAAGTTGTAATTCTTCTAAAGAATTAGCTGGGGTTTGAGTTTTTTGTAGTGCTGAATTGGCTGCAGCAAAACCTTTCACCACTTGGCTAACTTGTTCTGATTTTCCAGACAAATCTGTAGTAAGTTTTTTTGCTTCTTGATGACGTGGTGACCAAGGTGGTATAGCTTTTAATGCTACGGTCACACTCTCTAATCGTTTTTGCATTTGCACCAATTCTTCTTCTGAGTTGGCATTGCTTGCAAGCTGTTGAAATGAGTTTTGCAACGCTTCTGCTGTTTGGATTTCTTTACATTCAAACATCAAACAAGGACTAGTTACTAAAAAAGCACCTGCACCAAAAGCTGCGGCAATAAACAAGAAACTACCCAGGAGAGGGAGTGGGGAATTGGGAGTGGGGAGTGGGGAATTGGGAGTGGGGAGTGGGGAATTGGGAGTGGGGGATGGAGAATCTGAGGAAGAGAGGAATTGGGATTCGCTTGTCTCTGGTGTTTGCTTCTCGATGGAAATTTCTATTATTTCGCTTATTTCGCTAGTCTTGCTCTCCCAATTTTTTTCTACTCTCAAATTAAGGGAATGTTTGGCATAAGGAAACTTTGTACCAGACATTCTCACAAAAAGTTCTACCTTCTGCTTTTTATGAGTTGGTAGAGATTCAAGCACTGTCTCCAGTTCTTTGAAGACTGCTTCTGTATTTACTGTCGCTTCTGGGGGATGTTCAACTAAAATCATTAGCTGGTCTTTTTTGACCGCACATCTCACCTGAAAAAATTCACTCGCATCAACAGAATAACGTAAGCGCTCTTGTAATATTTTGCTTAAAAGCTGTAAATCTTCTTGCTGTGCTGTAACTTTCATAGGGTAAGTCCCCACTTCAATATTATTTTCATTCGCTTGGGGAATGACAGATGAAGGATTTTCGTTTCTTGATAGTAAATGCACAGTTTCAACAACCAAAAACTAACAGGACTTTTGTAAATAAAGCAAGTTTATATGGGAAATAAAGCTTTTTAGGACTGTTAACTTGGTAAATACCAGATTCCTGGAATCTCCATGTGTAAACCCTGTCTAAAAAACCAATCGACCAACTTTTCTAACACATCTTCAGAGTTTTCACCAGTACTTGAAGACGTAAGTAAAAAATATGTCTTATAGATATGCAATCTATAATTCATCGCTCCTGTTCACAACCGAGAAAACACGCAATTTACCCACAACCTGTAGAGACGCGATTAATTCGGTCTCTACATTCAGGTAATCGCGTCTCTACATTTAGGTAATCGCGTGTTATAATTATTATCCCTCTTTAAAGGAATTAGATGTTCTATCTTAAATGTGCCTTATAGGTCTAACACTTAAATAATCAATGTTCTTATTGTGTTTGTAAATGGAAACCATAAGATACCCTTGGTAGCAAAAATTGCCAAACATCAGCCTGCCTTGGAAGTATAAATCAGTATAAATATTGATTTAAATTTGCTTGCGGCCAGTTACTAGCAAAATTACCGATGCTCAAAATCAATTGTTGTATTAATGATTGAGAACGAGGAAAATATAAAAGTAAATTTGCCTAATTGCCTTAATTAGATAAAATTAATAAAAGACATATAAAATTTTTCTTGGTAACAAAAAATTCTTATGCTCACTGGTGGCAGCCAAAAAGTTTTAACCGCGTCGCATCAATCTACTGAAGAAGGTAGCAGCAAAAAGTTTATGTCAATGGATTTATTGGAGTACCAAGTAAAAGAATGGTTTGGGAATATTGGTATTCCTGTATTACCTTCGCAAAGGATTGACCATCCCACGGATTTGAAACGTTTAAAAATCCGTTATCCTATTGTACTCAAATCCCAGGTACACGCAGTAGGACGCGCAAAAGTCGGTGGAGTTCGCTTTGCAGAAACTACAATTGATGCTATTGCTGCAGCGCAAAACATTTTTAATTTACCCATTTTAGGGGAATTGCCAGAGGTTTTACTGGCAGAAGCAAGGTTTGAACCGGAAACAGAGTATTATTTCGCAGTTGTTCTAGACACTGCTCTTTGTCGTCCTGTGATTTTAGGGTGCAAAGAAGCTGATGTGGATTGGGAAGAAGCGGGTGAAAAAATGCAATACGTGGTTGTAGAGCAGGAATTTTCTCCGTTTTATGCGCGACGGCTGGCTTTAAAAATGGGTTTACAGGGTGCTTTGATGCAGTCGGTAAGCACTGTCATTGAAAAAATGTACCAGTTGTTTGTACAAAAAGACTTGGACTTGGTGGAAATTAATCCCCTGGCTGTTAGCCAACGCGGTGAAGTGATGGCTTTAAATGGAAAAGTCAAAGTCAATGAACGGTCTATTGGTCGTCATCCAGATATTGCAGCAATGGTAGCGAAGATGGTGAACCGTCTTCCCAAAAGTGAAGTAAACGGGAATCTGGGGGATTGGGATGGAGTGGAATTGCATGGGAAAATAGGTATTCTGGGTAATGGTGCGGGTTCGGTAATGGCTACTCTGGACTTGGTTGTGAATGAGGGTGGCAAACCGGGTATGTGTTTAAATCTACGGCACGGTTCCCCTATTGATGAATCATTGACTACCTTTAGAAGTAGATTGGAAAAAGGTTTAGCAATTTTATCAGCAGACAAAAGCATTCAAGTAATATTACTTAACCTTTTGGGAAGCGTCCCACAACCCTTGGAAATATCTGAAGTTCTCGCTAATTTTATCCAAGCAGAAGCCGATGTTATCCAACCGCAAATTTTGCGTGGGAATGGAAATAAAAACCGTCGCGAAGTAAATATACCACGTTTAGTTGTTCGTCTCGCAGGCTCTGAGTTTGATGAAGTCAAAAAACATTTAACAAACTTAAAAGCTGAAGGGGATAAACTGATATTAGTCGAAAATTTAGATGGAGCCGTAACTGAATCTGTACGTTTTGCTAAATCAATTAGTTTGAAAAAGTACTAAGTTTTTACAAGTAAAAAGTTAAAAGTAAAAGAAAGATTGTATTCTTTTATTTTTAATTTTAAGTTTAACTTTATAGCTTTTAGCTTTTTACTTATGTAAAAACCCATATAGATATCTAAAACGCCATCAAAGATAGTGAATATGTCACTTTTACTTAATGACAAAAGTCATTGGGTTGCAAAATTTACAGTGCTTTTTTATGAACTTAAAGCTGGATAGTAAAGTAATCATCCAAGGTTTTTCTGAATTTATATCCGCAACTCATATCGACCAGATGAAAGCTTATGGAACTCATTTGGTAGCAGGGGTAAATCCTGGATGTGGTGGACAAAAAATCTATAACCTCCCTGTATATGATTTAGTTGAGGAGGTGATAACAAAGTATGGTAATATTGATACTACTATACTATGCGTACATCCGTATCAAGTATTAGATGCAGCCTTAGAAGCTTTAGCATCAAATATTAGACAAATAATAATTATTTCAGCTGGTGTACCACCTTTAGATATGGTACAACTACTTCGTAAAGCCGAAGCTTGTGAAACCTTGGTGGTAGGGCCAAATAGTCCGGGAATTATTGTCCCAGGCAAAATTCTTTTAGGTACTCAACCTAGCGAATTTTATACACCGGGTAAGGTGGGAATAGTTAGTCGTAGCAGTACTTTGACTTACGAAATTGCTTGGGAATTAACAAAAGCAGGTTTTGGACAATCAATCAGTGTCAGCATTGGTAGCGACGCAATCGTCGGTTCATCATTTATTCAATGGCTGCAAATTCTTGATGAAGATGATAGTACTCAAGCGATAGTACTAGTTGGTCAAGCCGGTGGTGACAGAGAAGAAGCTGCTGCACGATATATTGCCGAAGCAATTGATAAACCAGTAATTGCTTATATAGCTGGAACACATGCACCACAGGTAAAACACTGGCATAAAACAGGGACTTTAGCTGCAGTTATTGGACGGAATCCAGATTTTGGTGCAGCAACAAGCAAGCTAGCCGCATTTAAAGAATCAAATGTACCAGTTGCAGAACGTCCTTCAGAAATTCCTCAATTAGTTAAGGAAGTTTTGAAAAAAAAAAGTTGACTGTTGACAGTTGACAGTTGACAGTTGACTGTTGACGGTTGACTGTTAACGGTTGACTGTTATTGTTTCATTCATGTTTGTTGTCGCTGATGCTCCCAGTAATTTGATTGTGCGTCTCAGTTGAAAATTTAAAAAGGCTAAAGTTATTAATTGACCAAACAGTGCAAGTAGCATTGTCATTGTTGGTTGAGAAGTTTTACCAAGAGAATAGAAAGGAAAACTTATTAACATCCATAGGAAATTTTCTCCGCTTGAGATACCAAGTAATGATAAAACTATAGCTGGAAGTACAACAATCGAAGTTACTATACCAATTGCCCACAAGTTACTTCTAGATTTTTTCATTAACAAAACCATTTGAGCAACAGTCGCGTAAATTAGCATTAAACTAATGAACATTATAATTGCCAAAAGACCTGTATTCCAGCTAATTTCATTTAACCAATTGATTGAATCGTTCTTATTTAAGTTAAAAAAGGGTACAAGCTTAATCCAAATCACGACTGGTGTTACAGCGATGATTAAATTAATTGCTATAGCTAAAATTGCAGGGCTTTTTTCACCTAAAATCAACTCAATCAAAAAAGATTTAAAAGATTTATTCCTAGTATTTTGACTAGCACAATTGCTTTGATGTCTATATCTTGCCCAATCTTGTACGGTTTGACGATTTTGTGAAAGTATTACTATTAAGCCAAATAAAAACAATAAGTTGAAAAAGATAATTAGGTACAAATTTTTTCCTATTTGGTAATTTACGTCATAATATTTATCATGATAATTACCTTTACTTTTATATTGCAGAGTATATCCCCAAAGAACGACTTGAAAGAAAGCTATAAAACAGTAACTTTGAATTTTGCTTATAATTGTTATATTTTGATTGTGGAAAGAACGTTTTAAAGCTACCCAAATCCAGTAACCCCACACACAAAATTGTAGTACTTGAAAGCTGACTAAAGTGATTAAACTTTTACCTATAGGTAAGTTAAATAAATTTAAATCTCCCATAAACGATATAATATATTCCGAGAGAACACCAGGAAATAAATAGTATATCAATGAAAGCGGATTCAATATTACTAACCACCCAAAGACGTTAGTTATACCATTACTCCCACCTAATATTAGTAGTGGAGTTAACATCAAGAAAACTAAAACAGTACCACTACCCAACCAAGGTTGAAATCCACATAACCAACGACAAACTAAGGCAAATAATAACGCTCCACTGAAGAATAAAAAACAACTTGCTACTAAGACAACGTAAAAACTAATTATTTTACTAAAGGGAATATTTGCAGATAACGCACAAAAAATATGGAAAGGAACTGTTAGAAAAATCAGTAAATAAATTAATATTGGAACTCCTAAAATTTTGCCTATTAAAATATCAGATTCTGTTTGCGGACTAAGACGTAAAAAACTTAGTGTTCCGCGATGCTCTTCTTGATATAAATTATTTATGATTAAATAAGTTCCCCCGACTAAAAGTATGAAGACAAATGCCACACTCATATACACGAAAATATATTTCCAGTGGTCTAACCACCATTGCTGCATATTAACTTGGTCTGGAGGACAATAATTATTAGATAAAAACTTTTTAAATTCGCTAATTTTATTGTTAGCAGCATCTACCTGCGCGTCGAATTGAGTTATTTTAGTACTATTAACTGGTTGAGATATTGGCTTTTGATATAATAAGTTAAGCGCACTATTAAGCTGGTCTAATTTATTTTTATAAATATTTTTTAAGTTGCAGTGTTTACCTACAAGTGAGTATTGTTTTCCAGGAATTTCCAGCGGTTGATAAAAGAAAAGTGCTAACTGACTCAACAAGGAAATTCCAGCAATAATCGTAACATTAAAAATTTTTAGACGACCCTTAATTTCTCGGAAAAGCTGTGGGTTCCAATCGCCTATTTTATCTAATAAATTTAGCATAGTAGTAATTGGGGGAGTGAAGAGTATCCCAATTTAAAAAAAAGATAAGTAGTAATAGGATTCAACAGTCAACAGTCAACAGTCAACCGTCAACAGTCAACAGTCAACAGTCAACAGTCAACCGTCAACCATCAACCGTCAACCGTCAACCGTCAACAGTTACCTTAAACTCTTAACAAAGCTTTAGTCGCAGATTCTCCAAGAAATTTTATAGTACGTGATAGCTGCAAGTGTAATAAAGCCAAAACTAATATTTGACAAGAAAGTGCAAACAGCATTACTGGTGTCGAGTATGCATCAACATAGTAAAAAGGAAAACTTGTTAGCATCCACACAAAGCTATGCTCTCGTGGGTTCATACCAACCATAGATAAAATAATTGGTGGTAATATAACAAGCGAACTAACTATACCAATTGCCCACAAAGTACGACGAGAATTTTTCATTAACAATACCATTTGAGCAACCATAGTGTAAATAAGCATTAAGCTAATACACATAACTATTGCTAAAACCCCCCTCATTTTGTCAATTTTTTGTATCCAATTAGCAGGGTTTTGATGGAAATTCAAAGATGGTGCAATTAACATCCAAATAGCAACTGGTATGGCAACAATCACTAAATTAACAGCCATTGCCATAATTGCCGGACTTTTTTCACCCCGAAGCAAATCAGTTAAAAAAGATTTGTTTCCTGATTTGTGATTAGGAGAAATATTTTGATGTCTATATCTTTCCCAATCTTGTACAGTTTGACGATGTGGTGAAAGAATTGCTAGTAATCCAAACAGCAGTATTAAATTAAAAGCAATAATTATCGGTAAATTTTGCGCTATCTGGTAATTTAAATCGTAAGTGCAAAGTTTATCTTCGTAACGAGGACAATAGTTTCTGTCATAGTACTGTAAAGTAAACCCCCAAGTAAGTACTTGAGAGCAAGCTATGAAACCATAACTTTGAGTTTTGCTTAATATTGCTACATTTTGATTGCGGAAGGAACGTTTTAATGCTTCCCAAATCCAGTAGCTCCACATACCAAACTGTAGTAATTGCAAGCCAACTAAAGTTATCAGATTTTTACCTATAGGTAAGTAGAAGAAATTCATCTTCAGTACATTTGAGTTAACAGAGCTAGAAAGTACACGAGGAAATAAATGGTTTACCATTTGGAATGGACTTAATAGTTCCAACCATGCAGAAGCATAATTTAAACTAGCACTGTAACCGCTGGATGCCATTTGTAAAGTAATTACCAAGAAAAGCAGAATAGAACCACTACCTAACCAAGGTTGAAACCCATTTAACCAACGACAAACTAAACCAAATAATAATGCTGCACTAAAAAAGAAAAAACAACTTCCTCCTAAAATGCTGTAGAAGCTAAAAATATGACTCTTAGCAATATTCGCAGAGACTCCAGAAAAAAAGTGTAATGGGAGGGCTAAAAAAACCAGCAAATAAATTAAGATTGGAACCCCTAAAATTTTGCCCAATAAAATTTCAGATTCCGTTTGTGGAGTCAGACGTAGAAAATTCAGCGTTCCCTTACGTTCTTCTTGGGCTAGGTTATTTATCAGTAGATAAGTTCCTGCAATTAAAAGTACAAAGACAAACACCACAGAAAGAGTCATGAAAATATATTTCCAATGGTCAAGCCACCATTCCTGCATATGTATTTGCTCAGGTGGGCAATAATTCTTGGATAAAAACTTGAACAAATCTTCACTTTTATTACGAGCAAGTTCTAATTGCCCCTCTATATCAGTGATTTTCACCTTATCGACTGGTTTAGCACTTTTGGCTGCATACAATAAATCGTTAAATTTATTTACTTCTCTTTGTATTAAATCTTGTTGTTTTTGATAACTACTTCTTAAACCACAGTACTCACCCAAAAGTTGGTATTTTTGTCCAGGAATTTCCCGTAATTGATAGAGAAAAAGTACTAACTGACTTAAGAGTGATATTCCAACTACGATTACAACGTTAAAAACTTTTAACCGTCCCTTAATTTCTCGGAACAGTTGAGGATTCCAATCACCTATTTTGTCTAGAACATTAAGCATTATAGTAATCTCCAAAGAGGGGGAGTGGGGAGTGGGGAGTAGGGGAGATGGGGAAGTGGGGGGAGATGAGGGAGATGGGAGTTAGCAATTACCAATTACCAATTACCAATTACCAATTACCAATTACCAATTACCAATTACCAATTACCAATTACCAATTACCAATTACCAATTACCAATTCCCAACCAATCAAGTCGCTTGTTTGTGTCCCATTTTGAGGAAAATTGTTTCTAAGTCTTCTTGAGTACAGTGGAAATCGTTCAAGGGAATACCTGCTGTAACGAGCGAAAGTAATAGTTCTGCGCTTTCTTCTTGTTTCCCGGAAAAATATACACGGACGCTGTTCTGTCCTGTTATTACCTGAGTCTCTTCCACTGCTGGATGATTTTTTAGCTCGCTCAAAAGTGGGTCGAGTTTCCCAAGGGTAGATATCAAAATTTGCTGACGAGAAAGACGTTGGTAAAGGTCTTTGAGTGATGTACTTTCCACTAAAAAACCAAATTCCATAATTCCCACACTCGTACACAGTTCCGCTAAGTCACTAAGAACGTGGGAAGAAATTAGTATTGTCATTCCCGCTTCTTGTAAAGCTTTTATAATTTCCCGAAACTGTTGTCTCGCTATGGGGTCGAGTCCGGAAACTGGTTCGTCTAAAAAAAGTACTATCGGTTCGTGAATTATTGTTCTTGCTAAGCCTAAACGCTGTTTCATCCCTCTGGATAAGGTGGAAACTAAGCTATTGCGTTTATTAGCTAGTTGCACGAGTTCTAAAACTTCATGCAGTCTTTGAGTTCGTCTAGGGTGTCGTAGCCGATACAACCTGGCAAAATAATCTAAGTAATCCCAAACGGTTAAGTCTTCGTAAACTGGGTAATCGTCGGGTAAATAGCCAATGCTGCGCTTGAGGTGAATGTTACTTTTTTCACGTTGTAATTTTTCTCCACTGATGTAAATTTCCCCGGTTGTTGGTTCTTCTGCGGTCGTCAACATTTTAATCAGGGTTGTTTTTCCTGCTCCGTTGGGACCGATGAGTCCATAAACTTCACCAGATTGGATTTCTAAGTCAACGTTGTTCACAGCAACATGTCTGTCAAATTGTTTTGTTAGTCCGTTGGTGCGAATTGCTAATTCTTTTACCATAGCTGTTTGACAGTAGTTTGTAATTGTATCGATATTTATCAGGTTTTTTTGATAATAAAAACGCACCAAAGAAACTATGAGACCAACTATCAAAATATCTGGTCTTGTGCGGTTTTTAGGCTGATAGTGATTTTGTTACCCTGTCTTGATTTAAAGCCAGCCTAGCTTTTTCCTACAGCTTTTGTCTGCTTCGTTACGGAAATTGAAACTAACTTCATTGAAACTTTATTTTTTACAGGATAAATTTCGTAGGATGGGTTAGGCGCATTTTTAAAACCTAATGGTCGGTTGTTAAAGTTGTAGAAAGCGCCGTAACCCATCATTGTAATAGCTTAATATTTACTTTTTTTCATTATCCATGTCAAATTGCTGCATAAATAGCTCCATTCCATGAGAACCAAGAGCTTTTGTTAGCGCTTCTATTCCCAGTTGCTGAATTTAAACTTGACTCAGTTGACTAACATCTACCATATTCATGCTTGTGACTTGAGGTAGATTATCAATACTTTTAATAGGGTTTTGGCGTCGTTTTTTAATTCGGTCAAAAATATCTTCAAGGGTTGGTTCTCCCAATATTTCATGCCTTGAAAGTGTATAATCTCCTATACCTTTTTCAAATTTATGCATAAATAGCCCCATTCCTGCTGGACCCAAGGCTAAGGTAAGCGCATCAACTCCTAATCGTTCAATTTCTGCTTGACTCAACTTACTTACGTCAATCATTTCTAACCTTCATTAGCCATTGCAGGGGATTATCTACTCTTACTTGTAGCAAGTCTTGATGCCTTGCTGCTAAACGTAGCATTCTGTCATCAGTCGTGAGCAAAACATCAGCACCTTCTGCTTCAGCACAAGAAATATGTAATGCATCATAGCTTTTAAACCTGCCCAAATTATCATCTGGCGTTTTCTTGCTCCCTCTGCGGTATTGTTAAGCTCATCGTCAAAGGCTTCGCTCCCTAGCAGTTGCCAATCACCTACTTGAAATTTAGTCAGGATAAAGAGTATTGCTTCTGCTTCTAAGCGGATACGTTCCTGCGTTTGGTCATCAAATGGTCGATTCAGGCAACAAACATCTAGATATATTAAAAATTCCATCAGTGCTATTTACTCGGTATGATATATAATCTCACCGAATTTTAAAAACAAACCAAAGAAGCATCTATGACTAAGAACTACCGCGTAACCCTACTCCCAGGTGATGGCATCGGTCCCGAAATTATGGCAGTAGCGGTAGACGTACTTAATATAGTGGGGAAAAAGTTTGATATTAATTTTGAATTCCAAGAAGCTTTAATTGGTGGAGCAGCGATTGACGCGACTGGTGAGCCTCTACCTTCTGCGACTCTGGACACTTGTCGCAACAGCGATGCTGTTCTACTAGCTGCTATTGGTGGTTATAAATGGGATTCTTTACCAAATCATCAACGTCCAGAAGCGGGTTTGCTAGGTTTGCGTGCTGGTTTAGGACTTTTTGCCAATTTGCGTCCCGCACAAATTTTGCCGCAATTAATAGACGCTTCGACTCTGAAAAAAGAAGTTGTGGAAGGCGTCGATATTATGGTAGTGCGCGAACTCACTGGGGGAATTTACTTTGGTAAGCCCAGAGGAATTTTTGAAACTGAAACTGGTGAGAGACGCGGTGTGAATACGATGGTCTACAGTGAATCGGAAATCGAGCGTATTGGTCGAGTTGCTTTTGAAGCCGCTCGTAAACGTAGAGGGAAACTTTGTTCGGTAGATAAATCTAATGTTTTGGATGTGTCTCAACTTTGGCGCGAGTGTATTACCAAGTTGGGGAAAGAATATCCTGATGTGGAATTGACTCACCTTTATGTTGATAACGCCGCGATGCAGTTACTACGCGCCCCCAAACAGTTTGACACTATTGTCACAGGAAATTTGTTTGGTGATATTCTTTCTGATGCTGCAGCGATGCTGACTGGTAGTATTGGGATGTTACCATCTGCTAGCTTGGGTGCTACGGGAGCAGGGGTCTTTGAACCTGTTCATGGCTCGGCCCCAGATATTGCAGGACAGGATAAAGCTAATCCTTTGGCGCAAGTTTTGAGTGCTGCGATGATGCTACGTTACGCTTTTAATGAAAAAGCTGCTGCCGATTGTCTAGAAAATGCAGTGTTGGATGTTTTACAGCGTGGATACCGAACTGGGGATATAATGTCCCCAGGCATGGATTTAGTTGGCTGTCGTGCAATGAGCGCGGCCTTAATTAACTCTCTTGGAGGCATATAAATTACTTATTTCGTCTAAATCTGTGAATTTAGGCAGGTACAAATGAATTTTTTCGGATAAAATATAGTCCAAACATCGCAAAATAACTTAAAACAAGCAGTGTACGCTGTACAACCAACGCAACCTAATTACACAAATACCAGAAGCCAGCCCCATTTGATTGATGCCGCCGTCGTCAAATCTGCTGGAGATATTTATCGCGTCTACTGCGAGGTTCATCCAGAAATGACTGGACACGCCTCTGGAGTCGCTATTAATCGGTTTAATCACCGGGGTAAGGTAATATTTACTCCCAATCCAGTGCTTTTGCCGCAAGAATGTTTTGTCCCATTGGCTCAAATTGAGTCTTTTATTTATTAGTCAATTGGTAATTACTAATTGGTAATTGCTAATTGGTCATTGCTCATTTCACAACCAACAACAGTCAACAGTCAACAGTCAACTGGCAAGAGTCAACTGACAACTGACAAATGACAAATTACATATGGATATCTTATCGATGACAGGGGCGAGTCTTATTGTCTTCGCCTTGGGTGCATCTGTTGGCAGTTTTATTAATGTTGTTGTTTACCGGCTACCCGCAAGGTTGTCGATTCTTTTCCCTCCTTCTCGCTGTCCCCATTGTTTAACCCAACTTAAACCTTACGATAATGTGCCCGTGTTCGGCTGGTTGCGGTTGAGGGGACGTTGTCGCTATTGCAAAACTAAAATTTCTATACGTTATCCCCTGGTAGAAGCGATAACTGGTTTAGTATTTTTACTCGTTTTTTGGGTATTTAAAGATTCACCACAAACCATCGGTTACTGGGCTTTTTGTAGCTGGTTACTAGCACTATCTCTAATTGATTTAGATACCATGACTCTACCTAATCCACTGACAAAAACCGGGTTAATACTGGGTTTTATGTTTCAATCAGTGGTCGGTTATTTACCTGGGTCTAACTTCGGTCAAAGTGCGAATACACTTATGCAAGCAATAGTGGCAGCTGTATTAGGACTATGGTTATTTGAAGGTATTGCTTTTGTCGGAGCAATAATTTTTGGCAAAGAAGCAATGGGAGGTGGAGACGCTAAACTTGCTGCTATGATGGGTGCTTGGTTAGGTTGGAAACAGTTATTGCTAGCTGGTTTTCTCGCTTGTTTAGTGGGGGTCATAGTCGCTGGGGCTGCAATAATGTTTTCACGTCTTTCTAAGGGACAAAAAATACCTTTCGGTCCTTTCTTAGCTTTAGGAGCAGTAATTACACTGTTTAGCGGTGAAGCTATTTTATCTACTTATATACGCTTATTTTTTAGTTAGCGTGTTCGCAGGATGAATACTTACTTGTAACTTTGTCCTTACTACTTTTTTATCCCTAGTTACTGTAATTTCTATTACTACTTGCCTTTTAAGCTTTTGATAATATTAGCTTGTGACTTGGATTACTCTCTATTACTAAGAGCAATCTTGACAAGCACAATCTTTAATGCTGCTTTCTTAATTATGCAAAATCATGCTATAGATACTGGCTGTCCATAATATTTCCTAAGTAAGATTATGGGATTGAGTGTATAGTAACCAGTTCTCTGCTGGAAATTTGACCGCTTTATAAGTATGCGAATACAAATATTAGACTACTTTGCTGGTGCAAAGTACCACAAAAGGTGGACAATAGGCTTACATTTGTTTATGTATTTTCATTAAGCTCGCAACTTAAGAAGCATTTTAAAGGTCTACATTGTTTACACTCATAGTTTGAGTCAATAGTCAATAGTTAAAAGTTTTGAGTTTTGAGTTGTTAATGCTCACAACCAAAAACTGACAACCAACAACTGACAACTGACAACTGACTAGCACACATTTGAATAACAAAACAAAATGGCAAACAACGAAGAATCACGCGGTTTAAAGTCTCTGTTTGATTGGTTCGCTAATCGAAAAAAAAATGGTCAAATTGGTATAGAACGTCAACAAGAGCGAGAAATTGCAGACGGTCTTTGGCATAAGTGTCCTAAATGTGGAGTTCTCAGTTATACCAAGGATTTACTTGCTAACCAAATGGTTTGCGGTGACTGTGGCTATCATAATCGGGTGGATAGTGATGAGCGTATTCGTCAGTTAATTGATGCTGGTACTTGGAGAGCAATGGACGAAAATCTCCACTCAGCTGACCCACTCGGTTTTCGCGATCGCAAAACTTACAGTGACCGTTTAAGAGAGTTGACTGAAAAAACAGGTTTGACCGATGCCGTAAAAACAGGGTTAGGTCAAATTGATAATCATCCCATAGCTTTGGGAGTAATGGACTTCCGATTTTTGGGTGGAAGTATGGGTTCTGTGGTAGGAGAAAAACTTACCCGTCTGATAGAACAAGCAACCCAAAGACGCTATCCCGTGGTAATTGTTTGCGCCTCTGGTGGGGCGAGAATGCAAGAAGGAATGCTATCTTTGATGCAGATGGCAAAAATTTCTGGAGCGCTACAAAGACATCATGATGAAAAGCTTTTATATATTCCTGTTTTAACCAACCCGACAGCAGGGGGTGTAACAGCCTCTTTTGCGATGTTAGGTGATATTATTTTGGCAGAGCCTAAAGCCATGATTGCTTTTGCTGGTCGGCGCGTGATAGAGCAAACTTTGAGAGAAAAATTACCAGAGGACTTTCAGACAGCAGAAGATTTGCTGAAACACGGCTTTGTTGACGATATTGTATGTCGTACTCAGTTGAAAAAGACTTTAACGCAGCTGATTGCTCTGCATCAACCTTCTTCTACTCCCAGCCATAATATGGTTTTGTGGGAGACAAGAAGCTTGAGTTCTACTGTTGCTGAGTAATAAAAGTAACCCATACCAACCCCCTCCCCGCAAGCGAGGAGGGGGCTACGAAAACCCCCCTTCCCTAGCAGGGAAGGGGGGTAGGGGGGTTAGGTCTCTTTTGATTTGGTGGGATTATTTCAATCTCTAGCAGTTCTTGCGAAGACCGCTGAAAACATAAATACCCGCTCCCTCAATTTTTGCGCCACATTTTTAAAAGATAATCCTCTTCCTTCTTGTACAAAAAATAATGGTGTTAAAGAGAATAATCTAAACACACTAGAAATTATAAATAAAGTTGTTAACCCTCCCCAAGCAGGATTCTGAGCAATAAAACCACCTATAGTAGTACCTATTGCACCACTAACACCTGATGCCGCTGCTGCGATTGCAAAATAAGCAGATTGATTTTTGATTGCTGCGACCCCCAGTTGCAAATTGTTGTTGCACAAATCAAGTCCAGCCAAAGTGCCTCCTAAAAATATATGCAACAAAGGTAACCATAGCCAAACACCCAACTCACTATTACTAGTACCTAACCACAATAATGGTGTAATCGCTACTAAAATTCCGATTATAAATAGAACTGGACGATTGCCAATCTTATCAGCTAAGCGACCCCACAGTATCATCATTAGCAAATTAGCCGCAGCTTGGAGACTACTATATAACGTCACCCAACTCACATCCAACTTCAAGTTCTGTAACATATATAAGTTAAAGAATGGAGTGCTGAGATTAACAGCGAACATCCAAAAACTAAAGTATGCCAAAAATACTAAAAAGTTTGAATCCTTTAAGATTTCTTGGAATGGGGAGTGGGGACTTGGGATTGGGGAGTGGGGAGTGGGGTGCTGGGGACTTGGGATGGGGAATTGGGAATTTTGTTGTTGTGGGTTAATGTCTATTTTAAAGTGTTGACATAATAAGCTAATTACACCAAAAAGAATACCCACCAACAAAACAATTCCATAACCTTGAATTGCTCCACCAGACCATTTCGATACAAACAATCCAGCTAAAGGTACGCAAACTAAGTTAGTCAGGCTGGAAACACTATTGCGTATGCCAAAATATCTTCCCCGCAATCGTCTAGGAACTATCATTGCTAACCATGACAGCCATGATGCGTTTCCTAATCCTCCCAACAAATTAGTTATGAGGATAATTGAGAGGGTTAATGTCATTAACTGCTTATTATCTATAAATCCCAAATTGAAGCCGATGATTGCCAACGGTAACATCAGCCACACTAAGCGTGAAGTGCCATAAGTCCACATCGAATACCAAAAGCGGCTGGTTGTACGCTCTGAGATGACAGCACCCAAAGGTTGAATCAGATTTACCAGCATTGGGATAGATGACAACATTCCAAAAACCATAGGGGAAGCATCTAATTCCACCAGAAAATTACTTAGTAAAATCCCTGTAGTACTAATTGAGAACACAGCGGCAAATAAACCATCAATAGTTGAGGCTTTTAAGCTAGTTCTAATCGTATCTTTTGATGTAGGGGTACTTGCCTTCTGTGCCTCGATACCCTTGTTTGCATCCGTCAGAGTTAAAGGAAGGGGTGTTTCGCAAACTGGAAGGGTTGGGATGTCGGGAAATAAAGGAGTAGAGCTTTGAATTTGGAGAGAATCCATAACCTTTGTTTTTAAAAGAGGCATCCTACAAATATTTAAATTGCTTATAAGTCAGTAACGTACATGTTAATTGTTCGTTATTGTAACTTACATTTCTCAATAAAAATTAAAGATAAGAAAATATAAGTCTTTAGTTGAGGGAGATATAAGGGAGATAATAAGTCAAAAGTTAAAGTTGAAAAATCAAAAGAAAGATTAAAGAGAAACATATGGAAGAAATGGTTGAGGGTGAAAAATGAAGGAAAAATTGCTTAGATTTGTGTTATTAGCATTACTTATAAGTTTTACTTTAGTAGGTTGTTACCCCTCACCCTTAGTAAGTAATACAGCAGACTCAACTATAGTTACTATTAAACTCAGTAATTGGACGGCAAATCCGGTAGAACAAAAGTTATTAAAACAAGTACTTACGGACTTTGAAACTCAACACCCAAATATAAAAGTTAAACAGGAAGTAATCAACGACCAATATATGGACGTGATAAAAACTCGATTGGTCGGAGAAGCAGCAGCAGACGTATTTTATTTAGATGTATTTGAAGCACCTTTCCTTATGAGTCAAGGGGTGTTAGAACCTTTGGATAGTTATATTACACCGGAGTTTGCTTTAGAGGATTTTGAAGAAACTTTATTAGATAGTTTTAAATATAATAACCAAATTTTTGGTTTACCAAAAGACTATTCAACTTTGGCATTATTTTATAACAAAAAAGCTTTAAATAATGCTGGGTTCGCTAACCCTCCTATAAGTTGGGAAGAATTGCGTAGTTATTCTAAACAACTAACAATTGATAGAAATCAAGATAAAAGAATCGACCAATACGGTTTTGGAGAAACACCAGAGTTAGCACGTCAAGTCTACAAAATAAAAGCCTTTGGGGGGAAAATAATAGATGGAAATGATTATGCCGCGTTCGCTTCAGAGTCTAGCTTGCAAGGATTACAATTAGTTATAGACCAATATTTAAAAGACCGCACTTCAGCACAAAAATCTGATGTAGGTACAAACTCCGGGAGTGAAATGTTGGGTCAAGAAAAAGTAGCAATGGTAATTGAAGGTAATTGGGCAATTCCTTTTTTAAAAGAAACTTTTCCTAAGCTAGAATTTGCCACAGCAGAATTACCAACTCTAAACGATAAAAAAGGAACGATGGTTTTTACTGTTGCCTATGTAATGAATAAGCAGTCACAACATAAAAAAGCAGCCTGGGAGTTAATCTCTTATCTTACAGGTAAACAAGGAATGTCCAAATGGACGGGAACAGGAATTGCTTTACCCACACGCAAATCTATAGCCAAAGAATTAGGGTACGGAGAAGATTTGCTCAGGTCAGCTTTTGTTGCTGGAGTGGGTTATGCGACCCCTTGGCAAATTGGAAAATACCCTGCTGCAATTATGAATAATTTTGATAATCAATTTGTGAGTGCAATGTTAGGACAACAGCCTCTACCGCAAGCAATGCAAAAAGCAGAAATGTCCGCAAATAGACTAATTAAAGCAATGGAATAAAAGGTTTCATAGTAGTGCTTTAGCGCACCTATATTTTAGAGGTTAAATTTGTGTCTGTATTTGAACTGAGAAAACGACGCAGTAGATTTAGAAAAAATGTAACCGAAGACCTTGCTGGTTACTTATTCATGACTCCAGCGATTTTAGTACTAGGGGCATTTGTAATATTACCTATTATTTATGCCGTTTACCTTTCTTTACATAGAGTACAACTTTTAGGCGGTATTGAATACCAATTTATTGGTTTACGTAACTTTACTCGCTTAGTTGAAGATGACCGCGTTTGGATTGCACTTTGGAATACTGTGCAATATGTAGCAATAGTTGTACCGTGTCAAACAATCCTAGCTTTAATTTTGGCTGTAACTCTAAACTCTGGTGTTCGTGGAAAAAATTGGTGGCGTATCCTTTACTTTTTACCCACTGTTACTTCTTCTGCGGTACTTACTCTTATTTTTATGTGGATTTATAACGCCGATGGATTACTGAATGATTTTCTCGCCTTTTTAGGACTACCAACTTACAACTGGTTGGGTGACCCCAGTGTAGCCCTTAAAGGCATAATGATAATGAATATTTGGTCAACTGCACCGTTTTTTATGGTGATTTATTTAGCAGCATTGCAAGATATACCCCAAAGTCTTTATGAAGCAGCATCCCTGGACGGAGCATCGGAGTGGCAAAAGTTAATACGCATAACAGTACCCATACTTAAACCAGTCACATTTTTTGTTGTAGCAATGGGTATTATTGGCACTTTTCAGTTATTTGACCAGTCATATATATTTTCTGGAGGTACTGGTGGACCAAACAACGCGACTTTGACAGTAGTTTTGCTGATATACCAAAGTGTTTTTCGCAACTTACAAATGGGTTACGCAGCCGCTATCGCCTTTTTATTAGCAGGAGTAATTATTACTATGACTTTAATTCAACGGCGGTTTTTCGGTGGAGAAAAAATGTAATAGTCTTTAAGTGTTGACTGTTGACTGTTGACTGTTGGCTGTTGACTATTGGGTCTCAAAATGAAAACCTAAAACCTTCGCAGTATCGCTTAATATATGATAATGAAAATTAATCAAGGTGTCAAAATAATGTTAAAGCAATTAATTGTACCACCAGGACAAAGAGTGCTTTTAGAAGATACTAGTTGGCAGGAATTTGAAGACATTTTAGAAGAATTAGGTGAAAGTCGTAGCTCCAGGGTAGCTTATAACAACGGTATTTTAGAAATCATGACGCCATTGCCAGAACATGAAGGTAGTAAAGAAATAGTTAGTGATTTTATAAAAGCTCTTTTGGAAGAATTAGACATTGAATTTTGGTCACTAGGTTCAACAACTTTTAAAAATGAATTAATGAGTCAAGGTATAGAACCTGACAACTGTTTTTATATTAAAAATGAAGCAACAGTAAGAGGAAAAGATAAAATAGACTTGGTAAAAGACCCACCACCAGATTTAGCATTAGAAATAGATGTTACTTCGCGCACTCATCCAAACATTTACGCCGCATTAGGAACACCAGAATTATGGCGATTTGAAAAGGGTAAATTACAAATTAATGTACTAGAAAATGGTAAATATACAGAATCAGAATTCAGCCCTACTTTCCCTAGTTTACCTTTGCAAAAAGTTATCCCTCAATACCTACAGCAGTGTAAAAATCAAGGTCGAAACAAAACAATGAAAGCTTTCAGAAATTGGGTACAACAGCAAATTACGTAGGTTGGGTTGAGGAACGTTCGCGTAGCGTCCGATAAAAGATAACCCAACAAGCGAGCGACCTAAAAACGACCGAAAAGTTGGGTTTCCCAAAGCCATGCCGAAGCGGCACGCTGCGCGAACAACCCAACCTACAAATATGCTACTCCCTACTCCCCACTCACTAATCCCCCAATGACACGTCAATTCCCAATCGGTAAGTGGCTGCTTTACATCTTACTTACGTTATATGCAGTTATTACCCTGATACCTTTTTTATGGGCTTTTTCAGCATCATTTAAACCATTATCAGAGATAGTTAGTAGTGAGCCAAACTTTCTCCCGAAAAACTTCACTCTTGATAACTACATACAAATCTTTCTACGTGAACCGCTATTTTTACGCTGGTTATTGAACAGTGTATTAATTGCTGGCAGTGTAACTCTATTAAATTTATTGTTTAATTCAATGGCTGGTTATGCTTTAGCCCGATTACGTTTTTCAGGAAGACGATTTTGGTTTGTATTAATTTTAGCTATATTAGCAGTCCCAGCACAAATAACACTTATTCCTACATTTTTAATATTAAAAGCTTTCGGCTGGTTGAACTCTTACCAAGGGATGATTATTCCCAGCATGGTAAACGCCACATTTATTTTTATGATGCGGCAATTTTTTACTAATTTTCCTAAAGAATTAGAAGAAGCTGCAGCCTTAGATGGTCTAACTCCTTTTGGTATTTTTTGGCGTATTGTTTTACCTTTAGCAAAACCAGCACTTGCTGCACAAGCGGTTTTTGTGTTTATGGGTAGCTGGAATAATTTTTTATTACCTGTAGTAATTTTGTTTGACCCAGAAATGTTTACATTACCTTTGGGTTTAAATGCCTTTAAGGGTCAATATATTAGCTATTGGAATTATATTATGGCGGCTTCTATGGTTTTCACCTTGCCAGCTTTAGCAATTTACGCTTTCTTTAATCGTTATTTTATTCAAGGAGTCACATTTACAGGAGGAAAAGGGTGAGGAAATCAATTCGCAGTTCGCAGTTCGCAATTCGCAATTGCTAATTACCACTCCCAACTCCCCACCCCCAACTCTCCCATCAACAAATTCTTCTAAAAGTCAAATTGATTCTTTCCTGTAGGAATTTACCCCCCTTGGGTATTTGGTGCTGCCAAAAGTGCTGCGTTGTTCCTCTCATTATCAAAAGGCTACCATTTGTTAACTTTATCTCTACTTTTGGTAAACTTTTATCAAATTTGTGCCTCAATAAAAATCTTCTCGTTTCCCCAAAGCTGACTGAGGCAATAATTGGATTCTTCCCTAATTCCTGTTCATCATCACTGTGCCAGGACATGCTGTCTTTTCCGTGACGGTAAAGATTAAGAAGCACGCTATTAAATTTGACTTGCTCAGTGGTTTCTATCCGACTCTTGATTGCAATTAAAGTGGGAGTCCAAGTCTCAGGATGCATTGTGATACCAGAATAACAATAGGACTTCCCCTCATCACCATACCAAGCAGTCAAGCGAGGTTGGTCAAATTCTTTACCATATACTTTTATCTTATCGTGTCGCCAATTTATCCCTCTTAACAATTCTTGAAAAAAAGCCTGACTTTCTGGCTGAGAAAAAAAATTATGGTACAAAACAACCTCAGCATCTGGAGTCGCTTGACCATGAGCCATTTTGATAATTTCTGAAAGTTGACTGTTCACTGTTGACTGTTGACGGTTGACTGTTGACTGTTAACGGTTAACTCCCCCATACCCCTCATCCCCTCATCTCCCCCGCTCTCGACTCCCAATTATCAATTAATTGCGAATTGCAAATTTCAAATTGCGAATTGTTTCCCCCACTCCCCACTCCCAGTAGTTTAGGCGACAAATTGCACTCTGAACATGATATTTGTATTACAGCGACTTTATCTTTTTTCTGTAACCAAACAAGCATTTGGTGTATGGCTAATGGCTAAAAACAGTCAACTGTCAACTGTCAACCGTTAACAGTCAACTGTCAACAGTCAACTGTCAACAGCCAAAGATTAAGTACCGCAATCTTTATTAGCTGTGTTGAGCGTGAAAATCTTTAAGGGGAAAAAATGTTTAGAAGATTAATTGGCATCTTAGTGGCAGCTGTTTTGCTGACGTTTCAGTTAGCTGTCTCCAACGCGCAAGCTGTAGGATTGGATAAAGAAACCCGCACTCTGCCATTAAATGATAAAGGCGACAACATTACACTCAGCCTTAAACAAGTTAAAGAGGGCAAAAGTTTATTTCAATATGCTTGTGCCCAATGTCACGCTGGTGGCGTTACCAAGACCAACCAAAACGTTGGATTAGAACCAGAAGCTCTGGCACTAGCTACACCACCTCGTAATAATGTTGAAGCACTGGTGGATTATATGAAAAATCCGACCACCTATGACGGGGAGGAAGAAATTTCCGAATTACACCCCAGCATTAAGAGCGCTGATATTTTTACGGAAATGCGTAACTTAAGCGACGAGGATTTAAAGGCTATTGCAGGTCATATTCTCCTGCAACCTAAGATTCTCGGTGACAAATGGGGTGGCGGTAAAATCTACTACTAAAGAAGAGACCTAACCCCCCAACCCCCTTCCCTACTAGGGAAGGGGGGGTACTATTTAAGGTAAAACCCACTCCCTACTCCCAAACAAAAAACTTCTACGACAGCTTGTCATATTTCGTTCAAATTGCATTTAAAATAAGAGTAGAAAGACTAAGACTGTTTGTTAGGAGCGACTCATGAAACAGGTTATGGAAAATTTCGCTGCAAACTTGCGGCGTTTAAGTTTAGTTATGTTAACAATGTTTCTAGTTGTTAGCAGTTTCGCGGTTTTCGCTCCCACTGCTGCGGCTGAAACGTATACCGTTAAATTAGGTAACGATAAGGGAATGTTAGCGTTTGAACCAGCAAAACTTACTGTTAAAGCTGGTGACACCATCAAATGGGTGAATAATAAAGTTCCTCCCCACAACGTAGTTTTTGACTCCAAAGGTGGAGACTTGGCAAAAGCTTTAACTCACAAGCAATTGCTGATGAGTCCCGGTCAAGATTACGAGACTACCTTACCCGCAGACACAGCACCAGGTCAATATACCTTCTACTGTGAACCTCATCGCGGTGCTGGTATGGTTGGTAAACTGACTGTTGAATAAATTTGTTGACTGTTGGTTGTTGACTGTTGGTTGTTGACTGTTGGTTGTTGAATGTAAATGTTCTAGATGTGTTGGTTTTCTATAAGTATTATTTCCATCAACCGTCAACAGTCATCCGTCAACAGTCACCCATCAACAGTCATCCGTCAACAAATTCCAAATAAATGGTAAAGGTAGATAGAACTACATCCATTAGGCTTATGGCAACCATAGAATAGTTTTGGAGGCTGTTTTTATTAGTTGCTGGAAGCTTATTGCGAGGAGAATCTCTTGAGAAAAATTTTTTATATCATACTTTTGGTATTAATTCTATTTAATTTTATATTTACTAGTCCAGCACGAGCCGCAGAAATATCAAATGGAGCTAAAATTTTTAACGCAAACTGTGCTTCTTGCCATATCGGTGGTGGGAATATTTTAATTGCTGAAAAAAATTTGCAAAAAGAAGCCTTGGAGTTGTACCTAGAAAATTATAAAACTGACTCAATTAATGCGATTGCAAATCAAATCAAAAATGGCAAAAATGCGATGCCATCTTTTAAAGCTAAATTGAGTCCAGAAGAATTATTAGAGGTATCTGCTTATGTATTTCAAAAAGCAGAACAGGGGTGGGAAGTTAAGTAGGTTTAGGTTTAATAGCGGGTACATGTGATTTATCTACCTATCAAAGCTGCTTGTGGTAGATAAACCACTAGTTACCTTTATCTTTGTTGATTTAGGTTTTCTCTTTGTTCTTTAAATTCCCGCAGCCTTCTGATTAGTTTTTTGCTGGAATCAGTGGAGGATGTAGGTTGATTGTTGCTGCTCACTTGCGCTTCTGGGGATGCGGTTGGTTTTGCAGTTGTTTCCGGAGCAGGTGTGGGTAATGAGTTATTTCTCATCTGGGAATCTCGTAATCGTCTAATTGTAGACTCTTGCGTGGAAACCGATGTGTTGGTTCTATTTAATGACTCCGAAGCTGGATTTTTCGTAGTTTGAGTAAATGGAACTTCAGTGGGAACTCGTTGTCCAACTGGTATTTCTGATGCAGCGGAAGAATTATTCCCCTGTTGCGTACCACCTATAAATGGCTGAGAAGTTGCTCTTGGTATGGGAACAAATCGATTTATTCTGCTCTGCTCCCCAGATTCTGGTTTTGCAGATGGAGTCGCTGATGGAACAGGTGAACCAGCAAGAGGTATAACGGTTGATTCTTGTAAGGGTCGATTTTGATTGTTTGTAACTTGATTGTTTGTAGCTTCTGTCCGTGCTTCTGATGGTTGTGGACTAATTGAAGATGGTGTAGGTTTTTTCTCTACTGTCGCTTGGGTGTTACCGCTTCCGGCAGAAGGTGTCACACTAAATGTGTAATATGTTGGTTTGCTGGATGTTGCGGGGGTATTTTCTTTGAAATGTTCCCGTAAGCTTTGTTTAACGGCTTCGTTGACTTCTGGTGACACTGATTCACCTAAAAATTCTAGAAAATCAATCCGACCTTTTTCATCTATTACTAAACCTCCTCTAATGGTTTTACCTTGTAAAACAGGTTTATTTAGTGCTAATGAGAAGGGTTTACCTGTTACAAAATTGGGGTATTGCTCTCGAACTTTCTTAAATTGCTGTTCCAGAGTTTTAATCTCACCCATTGTTTGAATTGTGCCTGGTGATGTAACTCCTGAAGTTCCTGGGGTTCCAGAAGCTGGTAAGCGAAGTCCAGATGTGGGTAACGACGGTGCTGTTCCACCTGAAAACTGAGGTAAATTACTACCGTTTGCGGCTAAATTTACGTTACTTCCGTTAACTTGTGGAGCCTCTCCTACAGGGGCTATCAAGTCTGGATTTTGAGAAGCACCTGGGGGAAGATTTTGAGCCATTTGTGTTCCAGTTCCATCCGGAACAGTATTTCCAGCCCCTGGAGTAAATGGCATACTGTCAGAAGGGTTTGGACTTGGGGTTTGAAGTATTGCGTCAGTTCTTGGGGTTTGAAATTCTGGGGTTCTGCTGACTTCCGGAATTCTGTCTACTGGTAGCGGTGTTTGGGAGCGTCCGATTTGCGGTTGGCTATTAGTGAAACTCGGTGTTCTTGTTCTACTAGAACCGATGAAAGAGGGGTCTATTTGGACTTCTCCTCTTCTTCTGGGACTTATCCGCACCGACTGTCCTGTTCTTGGCATTGCTGGAATACTCAGCTTGCTCAGGTCAGTTTTGATGGGAGGCATTATCAAGCTAGTAGCTGAATCCGCTGGAGGTGCTGGAGTATTTGATGGTAATGAAGAGAGTGCTGTTGATGATAGACCTGGTGGTAGTCCGTTTGGTGACAATGCGCTGAGACCAGGAGGTGGTAATTCACCTGCTTTACCTTGAGGAATTGGTGCAAGTCTTGGAACTTGGGGGAGTTGTCCTTTTAAAGGCACCGGAGAAGGTAAGCCAGGTTGGGGTACACGGCTTTTTTCTGAGGGTGTTAATTCCACCATTCCCACGCTAGCTTGGGGTTTGGGTGAATTTTTGGTGGAATTTACCGATACTAATGGCAACAGAAAGGCAATGGCACCATGAATACCTATCGATGCTATAGCAGCGATTCCAGCTGGTTGACCTAAAAAATCGGGTATACTTTTCAGCACAGAAACATTAGTCATAGTTTTTCTCGTTCACTCCACTCAGTTCAATTCAATAACAATTTTATTTTTGAAGCAAGTAATATAGGGACAGTTTCCTGTCTATTGATATTAACTTCTGACTTTTTAAATTTAAACAGGGTAGTAGCCAATTTTTACTGTTATTATTCTCTCAAACGACGGCTGACTGTATCTGAAAGTTGCGCTACATAAAAAGATTATCTTAATTTTTAGCTAGAGTTATTGTTTATTAATATCTATTTTTTCTTATAATTGTGGAGTAGGGAGTGGGGATGGGGAGCGGGAATTACACATGGTAAATGAGAAAGATTTATTTTCATGTTTTTGTATCAGCAATCGCTTATTATGAACTAAATTTTCAAAAAACGTAAATTACTGGCTTTCCCAACCTTTGTTTCCCACTCTTTGCTAGAGAAAAAGAGCATAACTTTTTATCCTGCTGTGAGATTTCGTTCTTAATTACTAAATTCTTATTGCTTGACGTCTAAACATATAGGGTAGTCCCACCGCGATATGCTTCCTTACAAACTCCCCATTCTTTACCTTCTAGCAAAGGTTGACAAGAAGAGTTGAGGTGTCACAGCCCGCATACCCTATTATATACGCAACCGCTTAAAAATCATCTTAGTAACTAGCAATCAGCAAGTGAACCCAGATGAGATAATAATTTTTACCTTACATACAATATATACTTACGTGTAATCTAGAAGACTAAAGTCTAACTCAAAGCCTTAAATCTATAATCAGCAAGTATAAATCTTAGATGCCCTTACCAACAGTTATTCTACCCGGTTTTTTAGAAGGTGCTGAAGCTTACCGCGCACTCGAAAATTCTTTGGTTCGACTAGGCTTTCCCACTTGTACCGTGCCTTTACGACAACGCGATTGGTTAGTCACTTTTGGTGGACGACCCGTAACGCCTATTCTGCAACTGTTAGACCAAACAGTCAAGGGAATGTTACAGCAATATCAAACACAGCAAATCAATTTAATTGGTCATTCGGCTGGTGGTTGGATATCGCGTATCTATCTTGGAGAAAAATCTTACGGTGATGGACGAAATGGAGGACTAGCGAGTGTAATTAAAGAGTCAATTTTTAACGCTCATCCCACAGTCGCAACATTAATCACCTTAGGTACACCCCATATCAGTCAGGAGCGTTGGACGCGCTGGAGCCTGGATTTTGTTAACAATAATTACCCTGGTGCGTTTTACCAAAATGTTCGTTACGTTTGTATCGCAGGAAAATCTATCTTTGGGCAAAGGCGTCCTGGTAGCTGGTTGGCTTATAGTAGCTATCAACTAACCTGTGGTCAAGGTAATACCTGGGGAGATGGTATCACGCCTATAGAAGCTGCACATTTACAAGGCGCTGAAAATATTGTCATTGAAGCCGTCAGGCACTCTCCACGCAACCCTAATAATTGGTATGGGTCACCAGAAATATTGCAAGAATGGGTCTCTTATTTAACTTAATTGCATAAGTATTATTTCTTAATTGAGAATGTGGCTATGCTTTATCTTTTAAGGAATATTTTTTTTAACAAAATTAATAAAAAAAAACTTTTATCAATAAAACGTAGCTATAATCGTAACATAACTACATATTTAAGAAAAACTTAAGGGGAAAGAGCAATGCAGACCACACTTTTGGATTTTAGGCTACGAAGAATATCAACTGTACTATCTGTGGCAATTCTTACCCTGAGCTTGATAGCTGCGATTAGTGGGGTATTGCTGTCTTTTTACTATCAACCGACAGCGGGGGGTGCGTATAATTCTTTGAAAACTATTAGCGAAACGGTGAATAATGGTTGGTTGTTCCTCAAAGCCCACAGTTTTGCAGGAAATGCACTTATTGTTTGTGGTTTAGTTCAAATTGTGGTGATGTTTTTGGGCAGACAGTTCCGCAAGAGTTGGTTGACTGCTTGGATTAGTGGAATTTTCTTAGTCCTTACAGCTATTGGTTTAGATTGGACAGCAATGATTTTAGGGTGGACTCAGGAAGGTTACTGGCGTTTTAATATTGAGTTAGGCACTATTCAAGCTATTCCTTTTATTGGTAATCAGTTACGCGATATTCTTACTGGTGGTAATGGTGTAAGCAGTATCACAGTTGAACATCTTTTCGCTATACACAGTTATATTCTTTCGGTTGCATCAATTGTTGTTGCTTTGGTGCATTTAGGTGGTTTGTTGTGGCAAGAAAGACAAATGAGCAAAGAAATGCTCGTTTCCGAAATGTCTGAGATTGCTGAGCAAGGAGATTCTTCTGCTAACCAGATGGTTTAGCTTATATATCACTCGTCCTAACAAAGCGAACCCCATCCCCAACCCCCTCCCCGCATACGGGGAGGGGGCTACGATTTTTGTGCTTTTCTTTTTCCGTCGTCCTCTTTTTCCTTTGTCCCCTCGCTCTCAATACTGCTCGGTTAAGGATTTTTCGTGTTGATTCAGGGTATGTAGAGACCGGATTAATACGGTCTCTACAAGGTTTTTGGGTTACCGAATTTTCTTAACCGACAAGTATTGCCCTCGCTCTCAAAATATGGCAATAACGAGAAAAAACGAGAAAAAACTATGAAAATTAGTAAAAACTGAGAAAATCGTAGCCCCCTCCCCGCTTGCGGGGAGGGGGTTGGGGGTGGGGTTCTTATGGGGTTTTTTACGACTTACGAATTAGAAATTTTTCCAACGCTACTTGCTCAACCTCTGGCAAAGTTTCCAGGGAGAGATTTTTTAATTGTTGTTTCCCACCAGACAACCGTTGTAAGAGCGTCGGTTTCGGGTCATGCAGTAAATAAATAATCCGGTCACCCACTTCCCATTCTAAAGTTGCGGGCATAACATTAAGATTATCTTCGCGTTCTACCATTAAAGGCAACATTTGTCCAGCACGAATTAATTCTCGGAGGTAGTCTTGCTGGGTAGAAATTTCTGCTTCCGCTAAAGTCGTAACCCCCAACTTAACTCGTCCATCATTCAGATATTCGTTCCAAGTTTTGATTGTTAAATCGGAAGCAAAAGCTTGATAAACTTTTTGATTAACATTAGTTGCTTGTGGGTCGCGGGGAAAAACAGCCAAAGTATTTGGTGGATTAAACTCTTCAACAGCACGCTGAGCTAAAACAAAATTTACCTCACCATAGCTGGTCATTGCTAAAAAAGTGCCTACTGAGTCTATACCAGCATCTTCTAACACACCTTCGTCTAACGCACTACTGGCAATTACTTTTAAATCTTGGGCTTCAGCTTGGACACAATATTCAGAATCAGTATCAATCATTACTACGCTCTCGCCGCGTTGTTGAAAGAAACGAGCAATCAATAAACTTAATGGATTGCAACCAACAATAACTGCACCTTTTGCTTGTTTAGAAGTAATTCTTAGGCACTTAGCAACCCAACCAGCGGTTAGACCTTGGCAAAAAACAGTGATGAGAATCGTCAAAAAAACTAAAGCCTTAATAGAGTCACCACCGTTAATATTGCGCTGTGTCAGCAAAATTGCGAACAACGAAGCAATCGAAGCACAAACAATACCTCTAGGAGCAACCCAACTTAAAAAAACCTTTTGTCGCCAATTGAGTTCACTATTCCAAGTACATAATAAAATATTTACGGGGCGAACAACGAACATTATCACCACAACAGTAGCTAAACTACCCCATCCCAAAGCAAATACACTATCAATTGAAAGGTCAGCAGCAAGCAAAATAAATAGTACGGAAACACATAAAATCGTCAATTGACCTTTAAAGCGACGTAACAAACGCTCTTCCGGCACAGAAGAATTAGCAAATACCAATCCTGCAACAACGGTAGTCATCAGTCCCGACTCGCTGCGAATCATTTGAGCGAGAGTAAACAATCCCCACAGCACAGCCAAAACTACCAGATTTTTCAATTCCAACGACAGCATATGAGCATGTTTAAAAATCAGACTCATAGCAATACCACCAAAAGCACCCAGAGCAGCACCCAGACCGAGACGTATCGACAAACCAAAAAAAGCGTTAACAGGGTCAGTATCGTTGTTTAAAATCGTATCCAAAACCACAAACGCTAAAATAGCTCCCACAGGGTCAATTAAAACCCCTTCCCCTTCCAAAAGCGTTGCAACTTGCCTATCTACATTAATTTGCTTCAGTAGAGGACTAATAACCGTCGGGCCAGTGACCACAACAATCGAAGCATAAAGAAAAGCAATCGGCCAAGGAAATTCAGACAACCAGTGAGCAGCCATACTAGCACCTATCAGGGTAACAAGCGCTCCTAAACTCACAAGTAGCTGCAAACTGCTAGAAACTTTGATTTCTCTCCAATCAAGATTTAAACCGCCTTCAAACAATATGACGGCGGTTCCCAAAGCGACAATAACTTCCAATCCAGTACCTAAAACATGGGGATGTAATAGCCCAACACCATCCGACCCAAGTAAAATGCCAAACAACAGCAAAAAAACAATACTAGGCACTTTCATATATGCTGCCAAAACTTGGGCACCAATGCCAGCAACAACAGCAATTACAATTTGTAGAGTGATTTCAAAAGATGCTTCCATGTTTTAAATTGTGCGCGATGGATTGCGACATCTTTTGTAAAGGATAGTAAATACTAGCTCCATTTGGTCTGAGGTCACACCCTCTTTTAAGCATTGAACTCAGCTAATCTATCATACCTAGTTTTTCATAATACTCTATTTTTTGCCGCTTGACATGTAAGTACCGCTACAGTTCGCAATTCGTAGTGGGGAGTGGGGAGTGGGGAATGGGGAGTGGGGAATGGGGAGTGGGGAGTGGGGAATGGGGAGTGGGGAGTGGGGACTGGGGAATGGGGAGTGGGAAGTTGCGAATTGCGAATTGTTTCCCCACTACCTCTGATTTTTTTTTCGAGAAAGGTGTTGACATCAACGATGAAATTCGCTAAATTATTGATTGTTGAGTCCAACGCGCCCCCATCGTCTAGAGGCCTAGGACACCTCCCTTTCACGGAGGTAACAGGGATTCGAATTCCCTTGGGGGTATTTTAAGAAGATAAACAATCCACAGATATTGGTAGAGACGCGATTAATCGCGTCTTTACATATTTTGCTGTCGATTAATCGCGTCTTTACATATTTTGGTGCGGTGAATGGACAAACTTTTATGCTGCAAGTTGCTGTACTCGTTGACTTACTGCAAGCAAATTGGCTTGCAAATCTTGAGAAAGACGACGCTCAATCATAGATACAGGCATAGTCAGTTTAGGCCAAATACAAATTGTGTAGTAGAGATTTGTTCTTATTTCTTGACCAACGGAACAAGGCTCTAAGTTCCAACTACCGTAAAAATCTTTGAAATCTCCTTCTACCATACGGAAACTAATTTCCTTGGGGAAATGCTCCACTAAGTCTAGAACTACACGAGCGCAAAAATTTAGCCCCAGAAAGCGTTGAGCACCTATTTGCTCAACACGTATGCCTCCAGAGGGATGCTTTAATTTACGACTTTTGGCTAAGTTTGGGATAAACTCAGCCAGAGTTTCGTAATCTGTAAGTACCTTCCAGACAAGTTCATTTTCAGTAGGAATTTGAACCTTAGCGGTTATTTGTCGCTGCCGCTCAGCAATTTTTTTAATATCGACATCCACAGTTGTTAGAGGAGTGGGTAGAGCAACTGCATCATTGCCCAAATTCGGTTTTATGGCGCTTCCTTCACCAAAGGTGGTGAAATCTAGTTCCTGTGGTTTGTTATATTCTTCAATCACTGTTCGAGATTTATGGTTTGCTTTCGTCGGAATACTGAGGCAAATTTAAAGTAAAGCAGATGCTACTGTAGTCGGTATCCTCAATAGGTATACTTTCCACAGAAATAGTCCCATTCAAATGTTGGACTATAGATTTTACCAGAGCTAATCCTAAGCCAGTACCAGGTGTCCATCGTCCTTTACCACGACGGAATTTGTCGAAGATAAAAGTAGCTTCTTCTTGAGAAATACCACTTCCAGTATTGGTCACCTTAATAATAACTCGGTCTACAAGGTCTTGAACCTTCTGGGTGACTTCCACTTCGACGGTGGTATGTCTCTGAGAAAACCTGCTGGCATTAGTTAAAAGTTCTTGTAAAATACGGTCGAAACTTTCGACTTCTGTTTGAACTGACAGGGGTTCTGTCGGTAAATCAACAGAAATGCTTAAACCTTTTTCTTCTAATTTTTTCTCGAAAGATTTGGCTAAATCCTGAATTTTTGTATTTAAATCTATTGTTTGTAAGCGTGGAGGTTCTTGATGGGTTTCCAGTTTCTGGAGTGTTAGCAAGTCATTAATTAAATTAATTTCCTGTGTACACTGTTGCTCAAGAATATCCAAATATGTGACTTGACGCTCTGGGGGAACCGAAGGTTGACGTAAGTTGCGAATAGCCATCCGCATGTTTGTCAGCGGGTAGCGTAAGCGGTCACTCATGTTGCTCAAGAATTCGTCTTTAAGTTCATTGAGTTCGCGTAATTGCTCTACATACTGCCTAGTTTTTTCGTACAATTTTGCCTGTACTTCTAAGCTACGCTGAAGTTGGGAGGTACGCTCATCTACTAGCATTTGTACTTGTCGCAGTGTTTGTGATTGGATAATGGCGTTGCCAATTTGAGCACAAACCATTTCTACAATATTTAACTCTGCTGGTTGCCACTCTCGGTTTACGACCTGCTGTAGTACTAAAAAACCTAAGATTCGACCTTGGCTTTCTATAGGTACCATTAACGCTGCTTTCAGTTTGTCTAAAGCAAATAAAGGAGCAACTGTTGATATATCTATATCTTCTGTAGTTTCACTAACGATAAATGGTTTTCCTGATTCACTATAAGCACGCTGAGACAACGTACAATCAGCTATCCAAAAAGATTTATCTTCTTCAGTTAATTTTATGTTGTTGGGATTTTGTGTAGAACTAAACCATTCTCCAATTGCCGTAGCTTTGGCTTTTGGTATTTGCCTTCTCTGTCGAATTCTAAATAATGGGTCAGAATATTTCAGCAATAGTAATAAACCTCTGTCTGCCTGTAATGCTTCCGCACTAGCAGTACATACTAACTGGAGCATTTGATTTAGCTCTAAGTTGCTGCGACTGAGTATTGTTAATTGCTTGATTAAACTTTGATGCTGAGCGCATGTTTCAACAAATTTTTGCTGTGCAGCAATTTCTTTGGCTTGTGCCACTTGAGAAAATGCTATCGCACAGGGGATTTCTAGAGCTTTGAGAATTTGTTTTTCTTTTTGGCTCCATTCATAGGGTTGTGACTTGATTAAACAAACCACACCATTGGTTTTGCCACCAAACCTAGCGTTAATTGCCAAAACAGATTTTACTGGCAGTGGTAAATTCCGCGAACCAACTACCAAACTATTTTCAATTGTTGCAATATCCTCGATGGTCAAAGGCTCTGAAGCACATTGTACTACTGGTAAATCCAGTTCTTCCATCGAAAATATTTCATCTGGTTGCGCTAATCCTAGATGTGTCACTGCTGACCAATTAGCGGTTGTAGCCTCACTTGAAGTATTGTCGATTAATGTCATCAAGCAGCAGTCTACCTCAAAGGCGACTCCTAGCTCTGTTGCAACCTGTTGCAGCACTACCGACGATTCGCTCGCGGCAATTATTTGATTAATTTGTTGTACCAGTTGCTTTGCTGGCTCTTCCTGATGCTGCATCAGTTTTACCGAATAATCTTGTAATCGTTCTTCTACTTCATCTGGGCTTGATGGCGATGATAAAGACTGTTTCATTGCTGACAAGCTTCTGGATTGTAAACCCATTTTTTTTGTAACCAACCTCCTGGTGGTGTAGTCTTATCCCCTAATCTCGTAGCAGCACCCTGATATATCTTTGATTTTGGCTTTACTGTTTCTCTCACCTGTTATAGCCCCTTTTTTTTTAAATGACTAAACTTACTGGTATCTTAAACAAATTGTTATTAAACTTGAAAAAATCCGAACATTGTAGTAAAGTTCTCCGGGCAGAAATTATCTGAGCTTTCGATTTGGTGCTAATTTACCAACTTTGACCCAGGTTATCCTGTTTAGAACTATACATAAACCGTATTTACTCTGTATTTCAGGCATAAGCTCTATAAATACGCTCTGCGTTATTACTGAGGCAGTGAGAAAAAAATTGTAATATATTCCGTGTTAATAGTTAAGCTGAATACAGTTCTTTTTGAAAATTAGTTTTGAAATTGTAAATCAAATTGGGTTTTTAATCTCGATTACTATCGCGGGACTTGATATTTTTCTCCAGATGTAGAATTGTGTCAAGGAGTTCCTGGGGATGTGAACTCTGATGTGAACTCAGCAAGCCAAAACTTTGTTGCCTTCCTCCTGTTATATGCTGCATCACCATTTTTTAGTGTCATCGCTTATTTATGTCAAGTGTCGCTAACCCCTTTTTTGGGCAATATATGGACTAGGGAAATAGAAAAAAGAGAATAAATACGCTTTATTTAATTATCTTATGAATTTATCTTTAAAATTTTAAATTACTTATAATCAACTTCACACGTAATTGCAAATTGCGAATTGCGAATTGCGTATCCGGCTATCGGACGCTGACGCGAACGCGCAGCCCAATCGCGTTTCCCGTGATACCGCTTTTGGGCTGCCAATTGTATGTAAGTTTAATCGGCTAAACTCTGGACACTTAAAGGCACCATATCGCCATTCCTCGTCAGTCCTAAGAACATGGGTTGTTGAGGCAGAATAATATCCCCTGTTAGCACACAGCGTTCTTCCTGTTGGGCTGTGGCTGCAATACTCGCTCGAATGTCTGATTTAGAAAATCGCGGCTTCCACTCTCCGGATTTTTGCTGAACATAATTCCACAGAATGTCTCGTATTAGAGCCTGATATCCCTGATTGCCTGAGAGGTCTTTGAGCTTTTCTTTCAGTTCCCGCTCCAAACGAATGCTAGTAACTTCCATTTCGGTGGTTGGGGTGCGAGTAATTGTATGCATGAGTTTTTCTCCTAAAAGTATGGACAGGATAGTAATACAAGTGTAGTATGTTTAAAGGAATCTTCAATAGGTGAAATTTTCTGTGATAACACTTTACCCAAACTCCACTTCTTTGCAAGCCGCCAATTGCCCACTTGGTTGGGAATCGGCGGCTGCGGAGGTGGAGTATTTATTTATGGGTATTTTTTCCGGTAGTTTTTGGCTAGGCTCGCAGCTAAACCAACAGCGAATAGAAGAAAGTAATCATAATTATAGAGATTCTATTATTGGTGGGCTGAATGCATCACCAAAACGAAACAACAGAAGCGGGAGGTACAGAAAACTGGATGCTGTACCAATATAAGACTGAAAGACTTAAGGGTTAATTCCCCCCACCCCCGCTTCCACCCAAACAGAGAAGCGGGGGTTTTTAATTTAAGGAGTCAAGTCGTGACGAGCGCAACCCAAGTTTTAGAGCAGTCCGTAGTGGTCTTTTCGCAAAATTATTTGCCGCTGTGTCGAATCAACATCAAGCGGGCAATTGTGCTTTTAGTTTCAGAAAAAGCAGAACCGTTAGATTTTGCCACAGAACAAAACGGCTTTTTCGTTCATTCGCCTAATTTAATTCTTTATGTACCCAGACATATTCGCTTAAAAATTACATCTAGCGAACGGACATGGAAAGTTCCCCCGGTAAATCGTCGGGAGGTGTTGCGAAGAGACCATTACAATTGCCAATATTGCGGTAGTAGCAAACACCTGACCCTAGACCACGTACTTCCCCGTTCTAGAGGAGGTCAACATACTTGGGACAACGTAGTAACAGCCTGCGAAAGGTGTAACTCCAAAAAAGGAGACCGCACCCCCCCAGAAGTAGGAATGCATCTGCGTACTAAGCCTAAAGCACCAATTCATCCGACTATTGCCTTTGCAGAAAAGTTTTGGATGGAAGCACAAGCAAGACTGGAGTAGCAGGAGAGCAAAGGAATGCTGAAATTAACATACACCGAAACTAGCTTTTTTTTAGAGTGCTTTACTCAGTCACTGGAAGACTGGGTACAAGCGCGAGTAATTTTAGCTATGAGAATTGGACAACCTCTGTGCGTGGAACCCAGCAACGCTTCGTTTTTGCTCCCTGTCGATTTACCAGAAGTTGACGTGCTTTACGGGCAAACTAAGCGCCAAGACCGAGAAATTTTATCTGTTTGCGCTTGTGATACTGAATACCTTGAAGTCTCCTTGCGCGGTTCTTGGTTGTCGTGTGGAACCAGCAGTGTTGAGGGCGTTTTCGTCACCGAGATGAGCGACCGCACTGAATTTTTCCTGCACAAACTTTGGTTGGAAGCGCAGTTAACTGTTAACTGTTGACTGGTGACTGTTGACTGGTGACTGGTGACTGGTGACTGCATATTTTAAATAGAGCAAGCGTATAAGTTATGAGTCAACCGTCAACCGTCAACCGTCAACCGAAAACAATTCGGGAAGGGTTACAAATCGATACCCTTTTTCTTTAAGTCCTTTAATTATTTCTGGTAAAGCTTGAACTGTTCGGCGGCGGTCTCCACCTCCGTCGTGCATCAAAACTATACCACCTGGTTTTGCGTCCCTCAGCACATTTTTGACAAATACTTGATATTTTGCACGAGGGTCTGTGTCAGCGGAGGTTTGCGACCACATTACTACAGCGTAATTTTGGCTTTTAGCGTAGGCTGCCAGCCCATTATTTAAAACACCTCCGGGTGGGCGAAACATTAATGTTTTTACACCTGTAGTTTTGTACATAATTTCGGCTGTACGCTCAATTTCGCTTTTAGCTGTGGCTACATCCATTTTTTTGTACCAATGATGCCAGGTGTGGTTCCCAACTGCGTGTCCTTCTGCTACTACTCTTTTGGCATATTCGGGATTTTCTAATATTGATGTCCCTACCCAAAAGAATGTTGCTTTGACATTATTCTCTTTGAGGATATCCAGCATTTGTGGTGTGGTCACTTTCCACGGACCATCATCTATTGTCAAAGCTATGACTTTTTCGTTGTTGGGAACTTCCGCTTTATATATAGTTGTGCCTTGAAATTTTTTAGGAATTGTAAAGTTAAGGTTTTCGATTTTATTAGGTGGTTGTTGTAATTGACTGTTTTCGCGATTTAGGGATAATCGTGCTGTTGCAGCTTCTTTTGCAGGATTAGTCGTTTTTGATTCTAAGAATTTACCTGGTGATGTGCTACAGGCTGTAATCAAGGCGACGATTCCCAGAATCACAAAAATATATCTCTTTATCTTTCTCTTTCTTGCCATTTTCTGGCTTCCTAGTTTCTTGTCTGTCACGTCAGGTCACCTAACTTTCAAATAATCATAAGCTGTAGTATGGCTTTTTGGGAGGTGACAGTAAAACACAATTAAGCTCAAAGATTTACCAGGAGGAGCTTGTGACTATACCCAAAAAAGAATCTCAAAAAATTTTCCGAAACCCCTTGACATCTTTTGTAGTATAACTGTAGTATTAATGTAGTGAAGCAAAGAACAAAGCTTCCAGGAGGTTAAAACGATGTTCTACGTAATACAGCCCAAGTGGCCTAGTAGAGCCAAGTCTCCAGCAAATGAAAATACTCGTAATCCCAAAGCTCCTACAGCAGAGGAAACAAACGATAAAAGTTTAGAGTTTGCACGAGAAAAAACTACCGAATATATCCGAAATGCACGACAGGTTCATTTCCAAGAGCGTCGGATGTTCTTCTAATGTTTTCGATTAATTTCTAATAGTTCAAAGTACACTTTTCTGAACCTTGAAAACTGAATAAGACTAATTTAAAAAAGGCAAATCACCACGAATGTAAAACTTCTGTGCTTGATTGTTTCCTCAAACTTTTAGGCACAGTTACTAAAAAATGGGGGTGTAGCTCAATGGCTAGAGCGTTCCGTTGTCTGCGGAAATGTTGCGGGTTCAAATCCCGTCACCCTCGTTGTGGCATCTCTGTTCAATCCGTAGAGACGCGATTAATCGCGTCTCTACCAAGGGTTTCGGATAATACGTAATTAATTTTTAGAGATGTCTACTGCATATGGCGCTATCGAATAATGGTTAATTCCTCTGTCTTTCAAGCAGAAAATGCGGGTTCAATCCCCGTTAGCGCTTCCTATTAAGGCTGAGTGGCCAAGTGGTTGAAGGCGTCGCTCTGCAAAAGCGATATCGTGGGTTCAAATCCCACCTTAGCCTCTGGTGATTGTGGCAGTGTAACTTAACGGCAAAGTGTCCGGCTCATAACCGGGATGATGCGGGTTCAACTCCCGCTGCTGCTACCAAATGCAGGGATGGTGTAACGGTAACATCGCGGTCTCCAAAACCGTTGTTCTGGGTTCAAATCCTAGTCTCTGCGTTCTACTCCGTGCCCTAACGCAAGAAGCTTACATACTGGTCTGAAAAACCAACTTCTATTCCAAAGGAGAAACAAATAGCTTCTTGAACTTGTACGGACTAGATATTTTGCTAATTGGTAATTGGTGATTGGTAATTGGTAATTGGTAATTGGTGATTGGTAATTGGTAATTGCGAATTGCGAATTGCGAATTGCTTTTGGGTCGGCTCGCCTATTGGTGTGGGCAGCGCTCTGTAAAAGCGTCCTTATGGTTGCAGGTTCAATTCCTGCCCGACCCATTAGACATCACAATCCGTAGAGACGCGATTAATCGCGTCTCTACCAAGGGTTTAGGATAACGCCTAATTAATTACCATCAGATGTCTATTGGTATGGAGAGGTGGCCGAGTGGCTTAAGGCGACTGTCTGCTAAACAGTATCGGTTTATTTGACTCTCACCGCTCTAAAGAGACGGTGATTCACAAGAGATTTTAGTCTATTTTCTCTTGTATCCCAGTGTTTAGGCAATGCCCTAATATTGGGTTCCCAGGCTCACCGCGTTTGCCATAAAGGCGCAGTGATATCTCCTTAAAGGTTTTTCAGGCGTCTACTTTCCCTTAGTCCACGGGTAGGTTTTAAGGTCTTGTACTGACATTAATTATCCTACCACAGCAGCGTAAACGCTGCAACTAGCATTCATCCCCTGCCTGAAGTACGTAGGCAGTAACTGTGTTACTGCTACTCAGGGGTTTTCTGCATTTTTCTTATAAGCCGACGCAGGTTCAAATCCTGTCCTCTCCGCCTGAATTTTTAGCATCTGAGTGCGTGGTGTAATTGGAAACATCTCAGTCTACGAAGCTGAAGACGTGAAGGTTCGAGTCCTTCCGCACTCGTTACATGGGAGAGATGGTGGGGTGGCTGATTCGACGTGTTGAATTAAACCAGTCCACTGGGTAGTTGCCCATCTCTCCTCCTTTTTTCCCCTGGTAGCTCAGCTTGGTGAGAGCGCTGGTCTGAAAAACCAGAGGTCGTCAGTTCGATACTGACCTGGGGGACTTCGTTGCCTTGTAGCTCAGTGGTAGAGCAGTCGCCTGTTAAGCGAAAGGTCGTAGGTTCGATACCTACCGGGGCAGCCATTTATTGCCGGATGGACAATTGGGTAAGTCGTCGTGATTCTGACTCACGAAGAGGTTGGTTCAAACCCAACTCCGGCATCCATTTATTGCCCTGTGGTGTAATCGGCAACATCTCCGGTTTTGACCCGGAAGAGTCCTGGTTCAAGCCCAGGCAGGGCAGCCATTTTATTAGTTCATTTTTATACTCCTGTAGCCCAATTGGAAGAGGCGACTGTTTCAAACACAGTTCATTGTAAGGGTTCAACCCCCTTCAGGAGTACTCCCTCTTGCTCCTGTAGCCCAACTGGAAGAAGGCAACCATCTTAAAAATGGTTCATGTAAGGGTTCAAATCCCTTCAGGAGCATGAACAAACGGGGTGTGGCGCAATTTGGTAGCGCGGCGACTTTGGGAGTCGAAGGTTACGGGTTCAAATCCTGTCACCCCGATTTGTCCTTGTGATGTAACTGGAAAACATCGTCGAGTATCGGCGTTTTACAGGTTCAACTCCTGTCAAGGACACCAAAAAAGTAAACAGTATAGTGTGACTTAGCTGGGAACACTGGTGTTTAAATCACTTGAGTTGTGGGGTATTAACCCTACTACTCACACTCAACTAAACTAAAGCGAGGAAAATTACACTTTGATAAAATAGAGTTTGTAAGGATTATTTTTCACAAATTATGAAATGTGAATTGTGCGAAAGAGAGATGGATAAATTAACTGTTCATCACTTGGTTCCGAAACAAGAAGTTAAGCGAAAAAATGTAGAGTCTGGTTTGACTGTTGATATTTGTTCTGCTTGCCATCGACAGATTCATGCTTTGTTTGATAATAAGCGTTTGGCAAAAAAACTTAACACAATTGAAAAGCTTAAAGATGAGCCAAAAATGCAAAGTTTTCTGAGTTGGTTAAGGAAACAAAATCCTGCTAAAAAAGTTTCGGTACGTCGTCAAAAATAGAAATTTTACAAACTATGATTAGCTTTAATTAACAAGTTTGTGTTTGCCCCTGTAGCCCAATCGGGAGAGGCGCTAGATTTAGAATCTAGTCAGTGCTGGTTCAAGCCCAGTCGGGGGTATTGGTGGTATCGCGGGGATGGAGCAATGGCGGCTCGTCAGTCTCATAAGCTGAATATCAGCAAGTTCAAATCTTGCCCCCGCCACCATATATAATAGTAATTATTAGTAATTAATAGAGGTTAAAAAATATCAAAAATATGAAGCGAATTACCATTGCGAAAGATACACTCAAAATTATTGCAGCAGGTTACTATCTTTCTCCCAGTGGTGAAAATGTTGATATTACACAAGAATTATCATCTTGTATAGCTGAAACAAAGTCTTACCTTCCTGATGCTCTCTCTAAGTTGGAAAATGAGGTGTTACTTAGTAATCCCACATTTCCTAATACTGAATTTGAAGTTCGCAACGAAACTACTTTGATGGGAGCGGAACGGATGGCACGAAGCCAGGAATTTAAAAAAATTGCTGTCCTCAATTTTGCTTCTGCTAAAAACCCTGGAGGTGGATTTCTTAATGGTGCTCAAGCTCAAGAAGAAAGTTTAGCACGTAGTTCTGCGCTTTACTCAAGTTTATTGAAATGTCGCGAACATTATGATTTTCATCGCTCAGAAAGCTCGTTATTGTATTCCCATCGCATTATTTATTCCCCAGCTTGTCCAGTTTTCCGAACAGATGATGGAACTTTGTTAGAAAAGCCATATTTGGTTGATTTTATAACTAGTCCTGCTCCTAATGCTGGTCAAATTAGAAGACAAAAACTGGAAGATGAGAAAAAAATATATCAAGTTCTACAGGAACGGGGTTCTAAATTATTAAGTTTGGCTGTTATCCATAATTGTGATGCTCTTGTTTTAGGTGCTTGGGGATGTGGTGTGTTTAGAAATGACCCATCAATGGTTGCCCAAATGTTTTCAGATTTTTTATTACCCGAAGGTCAATTTTGGGGAAGATTCAAAAGTGTTTTATTTTCGATTCTTGACTCAAGTCCTGAACAAAAAACATTTACCGAATTTCATAAGCGATTTTTGCTGGTGTAGCTCAATCGGCAGAGCATTCGATTTGTAATCGAAAGGTTACTGGTTCAATTCCTGTCACCAGCTCCTAAAATAACATTTTTAAGTTATGCGAATGTAGTGTAACGGTAGCATGTAAGGCTTCCAACCTTTTGGTGCCAGTTCAAATCTGGTCATTCGCTTTGATAGTTCTTAGGACTATCAATTATGGGAGTGTCACCTAATGGAAGGGTATCAATCTTCTAAATTGACCAGTGTAGGTTCGAGTCCTACCACTCCCGCCACATCAATTCAAAATGCAAAATTCAAAATTACTTATATTTTCCTAATTTTGAATTTTGAATTATAAATTTTGAATTGTCGAAGTACCCCCTCTAAATTAATAAATTCAAAATTACCCCATTCTTAAATTTTGAATTTTGAATTTTGAATTTTGAATTGTTTTGGGTCTGTAGCTTAATTGGGAAAGCGTCTATCTTGCAAATAGAAAGATGTCGGTTCAAGTCCGACCAGTATCCACCAAATCTTGTTAGTTTGTAAAAATTTGACAAAATAGGAGGAAACGAAAAATGAATGGAATTACAAAATCGCAAGCCCTTAGGTGGTAAAAACTACGGTCACATCCCCCATTTACCAGGTTCTCGTATGGGGCCTGGTGACTACACATGCAACGAGGGACAAAGCCTAATTGCCACAAAACAAAAACGCGATCGCCACGATAAAATCATCGTCCAAGAAAAGCTGGATGGTTCAAATGTGGGTGTTGCGCGAATTGATGGCAAGATTTACGCAATTACTCGTGCAGGGTATTTAGCTGAAACATCGCCTTTTCCCCAGCATTGGGTATTTGGTCGGTGGGTAGAACAACAGAAGGAGCGATTTTTAGCGGTACTTGAAGATGGGGAACGATTATGTGGGGAATGGTTAGCGCAAGCTCATGGGACGAGATACAATTTACCTCACGAGCCATTGGTTGTGTTCGACTTAATGCGGGGTCAAAAACGAGCGACTTTGGATGAATTAAGTAAGCGGGTGGAGAATTATGGATTTGTGCAACCGCGAATACTACATGTAAGCAATCCTTTTACTATTGAACAAGCTTTACAAGAAATTCAAGTTTCTGGACATGGTGCAATTGACCCTGTTGAAGGAGCAATTTGGCGGGTGGAAAGAAATGCACTGGTAAATCCTGGAAAAAGTAGCGAAAGAATTTGGCAGGTTGATTTCTTGGTTAAGTATGTTCGTCCTGAAAAGCTAGATGGGATTTATTTGCCAGAACTTAGTGGTAAAGAACCTGTTTGGAATTGGCAAGAATAAGTTAAATCAAAGTTTCTCACTTATATCCATCAACTATCCATCAACTATGGGGTCATAGCTCAATTGGCTAGAGCGCTAGTCTTGCAAACTAGAAGAAGGGGTTTCAAATCCCCTTGATTCCATTGATGGCGTCTGGAGCCATATTGGTAGCGGCACTTGTTTGTGGAACAAGTTATAGCGGGTTCAATTCCCGTCAGACGCCCTGCTTTGAAAAAAGCACGCTTAATAAATGGAAGATGCTGCTCACGGGAGGGCAACTGGTCTTGAAAACCAGAGTAGGGTAAAACCTAGGGGTTCGATTCCTCCATCTTCCTTTATGCACCGAAGGCGGAATAGCGACGCGCACAGCCGATAACTGTGTTGGAGAAAGGGCAGTACTTTCTCGGTGCATTATCCCTCTACCAATGGATTTGGTACTAGCTTTCCGATAGCTGGATGGGTGGTTCGATTCCATCTGGAGGGGTTATTTTTAACCAAAAGGAGAATTTAAATGCATGGCACGCGCTAAGTTTCAACGGACTAAACCCCATGTGAATATCGGTACTATCGGTCACGTAGACCACGGTAAAACTACTCTAACTGCGGCAATTACTAAGACTCTAGCAGCCCTAGGATTAGCTACAGCAAAGAGCTATGACGAAATTGATTCATCTCCCGAAGAAAAGGTTCGTGGTATTACCATCAACACTGCTCACGTAGAGTATGAAACAGTTTCTCGTCATTATGCTCACGTAGACTGTCCCGGACATGCTGACTATGTAAAAAATATGATTACTGGTGCAGCACAGATGGATGGGGCAATCTTAGTTGTTTCCGCAGCAGATGGTCCGATGCCACAAACACGGGAGCATATTCTGTTGGCAAGAAATGTGGGCGTGCCAAAGTTGGTTATTTTCCTCAACAAGGAAGATATGGTGGATGATGCTGAACTCTTGGAATTAGTTGAACTAGAAGTCCGCGAACTTTTGAACGAGTATAATTTCCCAGGTGATGAAATTCCAATTGTCGCAGGCTCAGCACTGAATGCATTGGAAAAAATGAATGCGAATTCTCAAACCCAACGCGGTGAAGATATATGGGTCGATAAGATTTACCAATTAATGGATGCTGTCGATACCTATATTCCTACACCAGAACGGGAGATGAACAAGCCTTTTCTATTGGCAGTAGAAGATGTGTTCTCTATTACTGGACGGGGTACAGTTGTATCCGGTCGTATTGAACGCGGTAGCGTAAAAACTGGTGATGTCGTGGAACTGGTTGGACGTGGAAAGATTCGTACCGCAACAGTTACGAGTGTAGAAATGTTCCAAAGAACTATGGATGAAGCTATAGCTGGTGACCAAGTTGGCTTGTTGCTGCGAGGAGTTCAAAAAGACGAGGTAGAAAGGGGAATGGTACTCGCTAAACCTGGTTCAATTACACCTCATACCAAGCTGGAGTCAGAAGTCTATGTACTAACAGAAAAAGAAGGTGGTCGTAAAACTCCTTTCTTTGCTGGTTACCGTCCTCAGTTTTTTGTACGTACTACCGATGTTACAGGAACTATTCAGGCTTTTACAGCAGATGACGGTGTTAACACAGAAATGGTGATGCCCGGAGATAGAATCAAAATAACTGTAGAGTTACTTAATGCTATTGCAGTAGAACAAGGTATGCGCTTTGCGATTCGCGAAGGTGGTCGCACTATTGGTGAAGGGGTTGTTTCTAAAATCTTGGTCTAAGGTTTTGTAAATAAAAGACCTAACCCCCCTACCCCCCTTCCCTAGTAGGGAAGGGGGGAAATTAGAAGCTCCAGCTGACTAAAAGCTAAATTCCTATCTAGTATCAGTTCTACTCTTACCCCCCCAACCCTAGCGCAGGGAAGGGGGTAGGGGGGTTAGGTCTGTTGTTCCCTAAGTCGCTCTACGTCCATTCGCTAAGCTCATAAAGAAAATGGCAATCAATGCGCCAAGAACAGCATAAATTAAGCTAGCAATACTCAATCTTGTGGGTGAAATGAGTCTGAATGTTCCTGTTTCTAGGAAGCGAACAAAAGTTCCGCCAATCACAGCACCAACGATTCCCAAAAGCATTGTGGCAATAAATCCACCACCTTGACGCCCTGGGTAAATAGCTTTAGCAATTGCACCAGCAAATAAACCAAGAATCATCCAAGCGATAATACTCATAATTCAAGACCTCAGGCAAATTATTAAAAAAACTTTATATTTTTCCGAATATTTTTCTGAATATTTTTCAGAATATTTTTAAAGGAACACTAATTACAACTGACTCTTCCACACCCTATTCATTACCCTAAATGATAACTATTGTAAATCAGGAAAAATATAGAAAGACTTCAATATTATCACAAATCTAACTAAAGAGGTAGTAGAAATTTCAAATAGGAATAAGCAAGTAGGAATAAGCAAGAGGGAATATTGTTCTTATCCCCTTGGAATGAGGGTTTTGGGGAAGGGTCGCGATAAAGGCAAAAATCATTTGGGAATATTTTGTTATCCGTAAATAATTCTAGGGAACACTAAGCTTGACTGAATTAAAGCCAGACTACAAATGTTTCCAGGAGATAAGAATAAGGGCATGTTACCAACCCAGGTAATATCAGGATACGAACTTACAGAGGCTATTCATGAGGGGGCGAAGACTATTATCTATCGCGGAAAGTCCCTGGAAAAAGAACAGCCTGTAATTCTCAAGGTGCTTAAAGATGAATATCCTACCTTAGATGCTGTGGCTCGTCTGAAGCATGAATACCAAATTATGCGACATTTGGAACATTCAGGAATTATCAAAGCCTATCAATTACAAACTGCATCTAACCGCTTAATGCTGGTATACGAGGACTTTGGAGGTATTAGTCTTAAGCAATTGCTGAAAACTCAACAACTATCGCTGGAATATTTTTTGGAAATTGCCGCACAAGTTGTACAGGCTATAGCATACCTACATAGACACGAGATTATTCACAAAGATATTAAGCCAGCTAATATTATAATCAACCCGCATACGGGAATAGTTAAACTGAGCGATTTTAGTATTGCTTCTGAGTTATATAAAGAATCAACAGCAGTTACTTATCCCAACGAAATTGAAGGAAGCTTGGCTTATATGCCACCGGAGCAGACCGGTAGAATGAATCGCATTATCGATTTTCGCAGCGATTTTTATTCGGTGGGAGTAACTTTTTATGAAATGTTAACAGGGAAACTGCCGTTTGAATGTAACGAAGCTTTAGAGTGGGTTCACTGTCACATTGCAAAAGTGCCAAAAGCGGTAGAGGAATTAAACCCAAATGTTCCTTCTCCCATATCACAAATTGTGATGAAATTAATGGCTAAAGATGCAGAAGACCGCTATCAAAGTGCTTTAGGTCTTTTGTTTGATTTGGTATCGTCTCTTTTTCAAATAAAAACGAATGGAAAAATTAAGAAATTAATTCCTGGACAACGTGACTCTTCAGGAATTTTACTTATTCCACAAAAGCTTTATGGAAGAGAAGAAGAAATTTCTACTTTACTTGCAGCATTTGAGCGATTAATTCAAGAAGATGAAGAAAAAGATGAAAAAACTAATTCTGATTCTACATTATCTAACGGTACATCTAGAAGCGAGCTAATGTTAGTTTCTGGTTACTCTGGTGTGGGAAAATCATCTCTCGTTAAACATATGCATAAATGTATTATTGGAGAGCGGTGCTACTTTATTTCAGGTAAGTTTGACCAATACCAAAATGTACCTTATGCTTCTTTAATTCAAGCATTTAAGTCTTTAATACGGCAATTATTAACCGAAAGCACAACATCTCTACAAATATGGCGTGAAAAACTTTTAGCGTCACTTGGTAATAATGCTCAAGTAATTATTGATGTTATTCCTGAGTTAGAACTAATTATCGGAAAACAGCCCGTAATTCCGCAGTTAGGACTAGTCGAAACTGAAAATCGTTTTCATCAAGTTTTTCAAAAATTTCTTCGTGTATTTACTCAAAAAGAACATCCTTTAGTTCTATTCTTAGATGACTTGCAGTGGGCAGATATTGGTTCTTTAAAATTGATACAATTGTTAATATCTGATAATTTTAATAAACATTTTTTAGTAATTGGGACTTATAGAGATAATAATATAAACAACACTCATCCTTTGAGAGAAATATTATCAGAAATAAAACAAACAGGGATAAAAATCAATCATCTGGAAATTAAACCTTTAAAAATAAATGATGTCAAACAAATGTTATGTGAATCTCTATCAGAGAGAGAAAACGAACGCATACAAAATCTAGCATCTTTATTATTTAATAAAACTATAGGTAATCCATTTTTATTGATACAAATATTAAAAACACTACATCAAGAACATCTATTAAAATTCGATTTTGCTCAAGGATGCTGGATATGGAAAATTGAAGATATTCAGTCATTGGGAATTACTGATTTTGGTGTGGTGGAACTGATAGCACGTAATATTGATAGACTACCTCAAACAAGTCAAGAAATTTTAAAGTTAGCAGCTTGTATCGGAGGAAGTTTTAAATTAGATGTGCTTGCTATTTCTAGTGAAAAAACTGTCTCAGAAGTTACTGAGTACTTATGGTCAGCTTTACAACAAGGATTAATTTTACCGTTAAACAAAGATTATAAATTTCCTTTATTATTTGGTGCTAATGAACTAGATGAATTAGGCTTTGATGACTCTAGATTAGAGTACAGGTTTCTACACGATAAGGTACAACAAGCAGCTTATTCTTTGATTCCCGAAAACCAAAAACAAGATTTTCATTTAAAGATTGGTAAATTACTTTTAACAAATCTACCTGAAAACGAAGTAGAAACGAATATTTTTGATATTGTTAATCAATTTAATATTAGTTTAGAAAATATCAATAACCAAAATGATAAAAGAGAATTAGCGAAATTAAATTTAATCGCTGGAAATAAAGCAAAATCTTCTAATGCGTATGAACTGGCATTTAAATATTTAACTGTTGGCATATCTCTATTAAATGATTCAGCATGGGTTGATAACTATGATATTACTTTAAATTTATATGTCAAAGCAACGGAAGCTGCATACCTCTGTAACGATTTTGAAGCTATGGATAAATTTGCAGATGTAGTCTTAGAAAAAGCGAATAATCTACTTGATAAAATTCCAGTTTATGAGTTGAAAATTCTTAATATTTTTGCATATAAGCAGGGTTTTCAAGCTGTGGAATTAGGATTAAAAGTTTTAAATTTATTAGGTATAAATTTGCCAATAAATCCTAGTAAGTTTGATGTTTTAATTAGTATTTTACAAACAAAGTTAGTACTGAGAGATAAGCATATTAGTGAATTAATTAATTTACCTCAAATGACAGACCCTTACTCTCTTGCTGTGATGCGAATTACTAGTACTATGTCTACTGCTGTTGCTTTTACAAATCCAAAATTATTATCTTTACTAACATCTATACAATTACAATTATCGGTAAGAAATGGTAATTGTCCTTTATCTTGTTTTGCCTATACTGGTTATGGTACTCTTATATGTATTGCATTTAACCAGATAGAAAAATGCTGTGAATTTGGGGAACTGGCTTTAAAATTATCATCATCTTGGAGTGACGAAAGTATTAGTGCAAAGTTATTAAATTTTATTGCACTTTATGTCTTTTCTTGGAAGGTTCACTGGCGAGAAAATATACCACTTTTTACGTTAGGAATTCAAAAGGGATTAGAAGTCGGAGATTTTGAATATGTGGCATGGAATTATGTAAGTGAATGCCAAATACTTTTTTTAGTCGGTGAGCCATTAGATATTCTGTCGGAAAAGATGGAAATTATTAATCAAAATCTCTCTGGAATTAAGCACGAATTCATTAAAAAAGCACATAGTTTAATTTGGCAAGCGGTTTTAAATTTAATGGGACATTCCCATAACCCTTGTAATTTAGTAGGTGATGTTTTTAATGAAGAAGATTCAATCACCGGGTATAGAATATCAGATAATTTTTCGTTCGTTTTTTATTATTTTTGGTACAAATTAGTTCTTGGTTATTTATTTTGTGAATATCAACAAGCCTTAGATAATGTTATTAAAGCTGAGAAATATATCGATATAATTGTATCACATCCAGTTGGTCGCGTTTTCTATTTTTATGATTCTCTCACGCGCTTGGCTGTATATTATTCTTTATCAAAATCTGAGCAAAAGCAAGTTATTAAAAAAGTCAGAAATAATCAGGAAAAACTTGCATTTTGGTCAAAGTATGCAGCAATGAATTTTCTACATAAACATGATTTAGTTGAGGCAGAATTAAATCGGGTATTGGGCAAAAATTTTCAAGCGATGGAATATTATGACCGTGCTATTAAAGGTGCATCTGAAAATGGTTATATCCAAGAGGAAGCTCTAGCAAATGAACGTGCAGCTATATTCTATTTTACTCTAAAAAAAGAAAAAATTGCCAAAATTTATGTTAAAGAAGCTTACTATAGCTACATTCGTTGGGGAGCATTAGCAAAAGTAAAAGATTTGGAGTCTCGTTATCCGTTTTTAATTTCTTATACCAAAGAAACAGCATCAGCAGACACAGCAATTACGAGCAGTTCAGTAAATATTAAAAATTATTCTTGCTTGGATGCATCAACTGTAGTCAAAGCATCACAAGCATTATCTAAAGAAATTATATTGAGTCATCTACTTGATAAATTCATGCTTTTAGTAAAAGAAAATGCTGGTGCTCAAAAAGTGTTATTTATTAGTAAGATAGGTCATCAATTAGTAATAGAGTCTTCTTTACAAGATGATAATTCAGATAGTATTACAAATTCACAAAGTTTTTCCATTAATGATACAGAAATATTGCCAGGTAGTCTAATTAATTATGTAGAAAGAACTCGTGAAAATCTTGTTTTAGATGATGCAGCAGGAGAGTCAGAATTTAATAAAGACCCTTATATTGTATTCAATCAACCTTTATCTGTACTAGTTTTACCTATTATCCAATCTGGTAGTGTTACTGGATTTTTATATTTAGAAAATAATTTGACTAAAGGTGCTTTTAGTGGTGACAGAATAGAAATTTTAGAGGTTTTAGCCTCTCAAGTCGCAATTTCGTTAGAAAATGCTCGTTTTTACAAAACCTTAGAAATAAGAGTTGCACAGAGAACTCAAGAGTTGCAAAGTACATTAGAAGAGCTACACCGGACTCAACTACAGTTGATTCAAACCGAAAAAATGTCAAGTTTAGGACAATTGGTAGGAGGAGTTGCTCACGAAATTAATAACCCAATCAGTTTTGTTTACGGTAATTTAACTTATGCTGAAAATTATACAAAATCACTCCTTGAGCTAGTCAGTTTAGTGCAAGATATATATCCAGAGTTAGATAAAAAACTAATAGATAAAATAACAGAGATAGAACTAGATTTTATTCAAGATGATTTACCAAAACTTTTTTATTCCATGCAATCAGGAGTAGAAAGAGTTCAGAATATAGTTGAATCGCTGCGAACTTTTTCGCGATTGGATGAGGCTGCGATTAAAAAAGTCAATATTCACGATGGTATTGAAAGCGCATTATTGATTCTTCAGCACAAGTTTGGCGATATTCAGTTAATTAAACATTATGGTAATTTACCTAAAATAAATTGTTATGCTAGCCAGTTAAATCAAGTATTTATGAATTTACTGGCAAATTCTATTGATGCTTTAAAGGAAGGAATAGGAAATAATTCTAAAGCTCAACCCCCGATTCCAACAATTTGGATACGCACAGAAGTCGTTACAAAAAATCAAGTCTCTATCACTTTTGCTGATAATGGCGTCGGGATGAGTCAGGATGTAAGAAATAAAATTTTTGACCCGTTTTTTACTACCAAACCAGTTGGTAAGGGAACGGGTTTAGGGTTATCTATTAGCTATCAAATCGTAGTGGAACTACACGGGGGAGAGCTACTTTGTGCTTCTACTCCTAGTGAAGGGACGGAATTCACTATTTTACTTCCTTATGCTTGAGGAGTGGGGAGTGGGGAGTGGGGAGTGGGGAGTGGGGAGTGGGGGAGATTGGGGAGTTCACTCTTGTTACCCTTTAGAGACTCTTTGTTAAGGAAAAATAAAGCTTAGATATTTTCTCTTTTACACCCTTGACACAGGTTGTAGTATACGAGTAGTATGAAGACAACAAAGTTAAAGTATCGCTTTTTAATCACTGATGAATAGTTACTAAAAATTACAGTAAGGAGGTGTCAAATGGTTCATGTTAGATTTGAAGGTCGTTCTTATGATATTAAAGAATCCCAGTTGAATTTAACCGCTTCTATGAACGACACCGCCATTAAGGAACGACTGGCACAACATTTTGATGTGAGATTAGATAATTTTGAATACTACATAATTGACCGTAGACCAAGCGGCGATTTAATTGTTAGACCGGAAGCGGTTTACGGTTAATGTAGTTTTGAAGTTTCAGTTTTGAGTGCAAGATTTAAACTCAACTCATTTACTAAGTATTTAACTTCGCGCCCCAACAGAAAAAGCCTACATACTAGCCGAATGGTCAGGCACTTGATTAAGGTTCAGGAACATGTGGGTTCAACTCCCACGTATGAACAAACAGCTTTTTCAACTTGCGCGAAGCCCTTAATTTTGTACCCCATATGCGTTCCTGTTGGGTATTTTGAATTGTAATACCCCGCGCCCTAATCAGTAAAGCCTACATACATGTGTCAACCTGGAGGTTATGGGTTCAAATCCCGTCGCTCGCGTTATGCGAACGTAGCTCAATTTGGTAGAGCATCAGGAATGTTATTTGAAAGCTTTGTTAACTTGCGCGGGACATCAAATTTATCATTCCTTATAAATCTTTTCTTGAAGTAATTTTTCAGCCATTAACTAAAATTTTCAGGAATTATATAGACCTAATTTGTAGCTATATAATAACTGAATCTACCGTTAAGATTGACAGTTTTATTATCTGAAATATAATAGTAGTTGTCGCCGCGCCCTAACCGGGAAAGCCTACATACTCGCTCATTGGTAGAGCAATATCCTCTTAAGATAAACATGCAGGTTCGATTCCTGCGTATGAACAAACAGCTTTCTCTACTTGCGCGGTGATTTTTCACCTCGTAGTGTGCGACAACTATCTCTAATTCGTATCAATAGGAGATAGAAATAATGAATAGTGCAGAACGCGATTTACGTTTAGAATTACTCAATAGCTTGCTCACAACTCCTCATCGTGAGCTAGAAAAAGTTGCTGAATTTCACAAATTAATAATTGAACTTGACCCGATTTTCTATGGTCACTTAGCTGTATGGTATCAGCGTAATGGCGATGTTCGCGACCACAAGGAAGTTTTTCTTGGTCATTTACTAACTAGTAATTTGGAAATGCATCGTGATGCTGGATTCATATTGCTGCAAGAGTTTCCTCCTTACCAAGTGGCACGAATTATAGATTTTATGAAGCAGCAACGTGGTAAGGTTCCCCGTTCTGCACGTACAGCAGTACGTCTATATTTAGAAGCACGAGAAGCAAAGCCAGAATTTTTTGACCGTGCTGCTTTACGCGGACGTAAGGCGATGAAGCATCTTTATGCGACTTTACACATTAAGCCTAGTAATCGTGCGGATGCTATTTTGTTTAAAGGAAAACCTCCTGAAGGTAGTCTTGCTTTTGTTATGAAGCAGCTTGCTAAGGCGGAAACTCCTATTGAACAAGCGACTTTGATTGTTGAACATAAAATTCCTTACACTATTGCTGTCGGTGCTGTGAATCAAATCACGCCTACTGTTTTGGTGGCGTTGATAAATTCTATGACTCCGCAAGAGATTATTAATAACCTTAAGTCTCTTAAAGAACGTGGTGCAATGGAACACCCAGAAGTTAAGAAATTAATTGATGGGAAGTTAGAAAAAGCGGCAACTAGTGACCGGGTATCAGCTTTCAAAGCGAATGTTGCTGCTGATGCGGCTCAGTTTGATGCAGATACTATCGCTAAGTTAGAAAAAATTACTAATGAACAGGTGAAGAAACGCGGTCAGATTTCTAAGAAGACTGCGTTGCTGGTAGACAAGTCTGGAAGTATGGAAGTTGCGCTGGAAGTTGGCAAGCAAGTTGCTGCTTTGATTTCTGGTGTGACTGTAGCAGATTTGTATGTTTACGCTTTTGATACTATTGCTTACCCTATTAAGGCTAACGGTAATGAGTTATCTCATTGGGAAAAAGCGTTTCAGCATATTTTCCCCAATGGTGGAACTAGTATCGGTGCTGCGGTAGAAACGATGCGTTTGAAAAAGCAGGTAGTAGAACAGTTTATTATTGTTACTGATGAAGGTGATAATAGTACTCCCTATTTTGCTGATGCTTATGAAGCTTACAAGCGCGACTTGGGTGTATTGCCTACAGTTATTATTGTTCGTGTTGGGCAATGGTGTGATTATGTTGAACGTCAGCTGAAGGAAAGACAAGCTCCTGTGGAAACCTTTACTTTTGCTGGTGACTATTACTCTTTACCTAATCTTGTTCCATTGCTGTCACGTCCATCTCGCTTAGAGTTGCTCATAGAAATTTTGGATATACCGCTTCCAACTAGAAAGGACAAAAAATAGCACATGTAGAGACGCGATTTATCGCGTCTTTCATGGGAATCGCGTCTTTCATGGGAATCGCGTCTTTCATGGGAATCGCGTCTTTCATGGGAATCGCGTCTTTCATGGGATTTATCGCATTCCTAAACCTTATGATTAAAAATTGAGATAAGTGCAATGTTACAAATATCTGCCAAATTGGTTCAACAACTGCGCGAAAATACTGGCGTTAGTATGATGAAATGTAAACAAGCATTAGTTGAAACTAATGGTGACATTACTAAAGCTGGGGAATGGCTGCGAATAAAAGGTATTGTATCTGCTGGAAATATGGCACATCGTAAGGCAACAGAAGGTTTAATTGGTAGCTATATTCACACTGGTAGTAAGGTCGGTGTGTTAGTGGAAGTGAATTGTGAAACTGATTTTGTTGCACGTACTGAAGATTTTCAGATTCTGATTCAGAATATTGCTATGCAAGTTGCGGCTTCTCAGAATGTTGAGTATGTGAAAATTTCGGATATTCCTGCTGATGTGGTGTCCAAGGAAAAAGCTTTGGAAATGAGTCGGGATGATTTAGCTAATAAACCGGAGAATATTAAGGAAAAAATTGTTCAAGGTCGAATTGATAAGCATTTGAAGGAAATGTGTTTGCTTTATCAACCTTATATCCGTGACCAGAGCGTTTTGCTGGAGGATGTGTTAAAACAGGCTAGTGCTAAGTTGGGCGAAAATATCCAAATTCGCCGTTTTGTTCGGTTTGTTCTCGGTGAAAAAATTGGGGTTTGATTCTTAATCGCAATTCCCCCAATTCCCCCAATTCCAAATCCCTCACCCTGGAAGGGTGGGGCTATACAAACAAAGCCTGCGCGGGCTAAATATAACAAAGAGTTATGACAATACCTTCGCCAAAAATAAAGAAGGCTTTCTGTAGTAGAGTTGTTGTTACCACAACCACAACTCGTGCATCCACAGAAAGCCCATGCCAGATATATTAGCATTTTTTTTTACCTTACAATTGGA
>JAESGU010000031.1_pt1 | contig 163995 bp, 120 predicted proteins | sample 9266271 | NCBI WGS metagenome assembly JAESGU01 (sample SAMN15740544, study PRJNA653495) | algae metagenome | isolation source: Scytonematopsis contorta HA4267-MV1 and co-occurring heterotrophs from mud... | place: USA: Palolo Valley Trail, Honolulu, Hawaii | collected 2009-07-25 | reverse complement strand
ATTTTGTCTTGCTCAGGAGTGAGAAATACCCTTAAACGAGCGCCCATATTTCAGTCACCTCGGCAGATACATTCTACGTATTTATTTATCTTTACATAGTTTGGTTTTTTCGCGCCGACTTACTTAAGATTATTAGTGATACAAAAGCTGCATCCTTTTTTGCTACGGGTACTAGTTTTGTCATTCATCCTAATAATCCAATGACTCCTACAGTTCATGTAAACTATCGCTATTTTCAAATTGGAGATGGTAGTCAACCTGATTCTTGGTGGTTTGGTGGTGGTGCAGATTTGACACCAGCTTATCTGTTTGAGGAAGATGCTGTTCATTTTCATCGGGTGCATAAGGAGATTTGCGATAAGCATAACTCTGACTATTATGCACGCTTTAAAAAATCTTGTGATGAGTATTTTTTTATTCCTCATCGTCAAGAAAGTCGTGGTATAGGTGGTATTTTCTTTGACCACCTCAAGTCAGATGAAATACAACAACTATTTTCGTTTGTCACAGATTGTACTAAAGCCTTTGTCCCTGCCTACATTCCCATAGTTAGAAAGCGTAAGGACATGTTTTTTACAGAGGAGCAAAAACAATGGCAGCGAATTGTTCGCGGACGTTATGCTGAGTTTATTCTCACAAGCGACCGTGGTATCCGCTTTGGTCTTACAAGTGGGATAGTTAATTATCAAAGTATTTTCAACTGTATGCCTCCTGCTGCTTCTTGGGAATATAACGACCAACGCGAAAGTGGTACTGAAGAAGCAATACTTAAAGAAGTTTTGAAAAATCCTCGAATTTGGCTGTAAACCTGTAATTTTTAATTATATGAAGACAACACGTTTGTTTCAAATCACACAATCGAAATCTAGAGTTAGGTTAATAAATTTATCCCAAATCTATTCCCAAATCTATCAAAAAATACAGAGTAGTTTTTTGACCGACGAAATGGAAATAGAAATCGTACTAACCTTACTTATGGTTTGCAAGTATTTTCTAGTCGTATTAATTTTTTCGTATATTTTTCTCGGCAAGTAGAATTTAAGGGTTTACATAAAATACCTTTAAAACTCTTATTTATTTGTGTTGTTTGGTTTGTATCTTTGTAGTTCAGAAGGAGTACTAAAAATGGAAAATAAAATGGGTGCTGGTGATTTGCGAATGGAAGATGTCCTAAAAATGGATAAATCCAAAGCAATGAATCTTTTCCGAAATCGCTTTATGAGATACAAAAATATGGTGGAAGAAATAGGAGAAGAAGCAGCCTATGAAAAAATGTTGGAAAAATATCCCGAACAGCAAAAAGCTTTAATGGGTGCTTTTATTGATAATGACACTATTGCCAATGGTTTTAAAAAAGCTGTTGCTTTGCTAGCTCCTATGGGTTTTATCACAGAAGTTATTGATGTTTCTAAAGATGGGAGAGATGCAGCAATCGAAATTCAAAAAGTTTGTCCTGCTTTGCCTTTAGCGAAAGAATATGGTTTTGATACACCTTGTCATATTCTTTGTGAAATGGAGCAAGAAGCAGCTAGAAGAGCTTTTCCTGGTATGAAAGCTTCAATTGTCACCAAACAATCTGAGGGTGCTTGTGCTTGTATTTTTCAATACGAAAGACCTGCTCAAAATAAAATTTATTCTGCGAAAAGACCAAGTATACTGTCTCAAGTTTTAGACATTATCGGACTCATTCCTACTTTGCTTGGTGTCGCTTTAAAATTACTCAAGTCTGCTATATTGCGGCAAATTTCGGATAAGTAAGTCATGTGCAGTTCGCAGTAAGCGCTACGCTCCACTACGAACTACGAACTGGTTTTGGTTTATGTAGGTAAAGGGTTGGTATATGAATAGCATTGTTTCTGATTTAAAATGTATAATTGACGGTGAAGTAAGTTGCTTAGAAAAAGATTTAGATAAAGTTTCTCAAGACTTTGGTGGTATTATACAGAAGCGTCCTCAAGTTGTAATTCGCCCTCAAAACTCAACGGATGTTGTAAAGGTAGTTAACTATGCTTTAAATAAAAATTTAACTATCTCTTCTCGCGCTGCTGGACATTCTTTAAGTGGTCAAGGATTAAACCAAGATGGAATTCTCGTAGATATGAGGAGTCTTAACAAAATTTATGAGTTTCATCCAGACCAAATGTGGTTTAAAGCTGATACAGGTGTTACTTGGAGTCAAATAGTTGATACCTCAATACCACAAGGTGTAATTCCTCCTGTTTTAACAAATTACTTTGATGTTACTATTGGCGGAACACATTCTGTAGGAGGCATAGGTCAAAGTTCTTTTCGCTACGGAACTCAAGCAGATAATTGTTTAGGTTTGGAAGTTGTTACAGGAACAGGGGAATTACTTTGGTGTTCAAAAGAAGAGAATAGTGAATTATTTAATCATGTTCTAGCAGGTTATGGTCAGTTTGGTTTTATTACAAAAATAAAACATAAACTCAGAAAATATCGTCCTTTTACCCGTACTTATTTCTTTTGTTATGATAATCTAAGTTTATGGCTAAAAGATAAACATTTTCTAGCATCATCAGGAAAAATAGATGGTTTGTTATCATTATTTTCTCCCTGCATATTAGGGATATCTCGCACTGAGGAATGTCATATAAAACCAATAATTGAATGGTTTTATAGGATGCAGGTGACTGTAGAGATGGATTCAAAAAACGATTTCAACGAAGAAAAGTTTCTTTCTAACTTAAGTTTTTATCGTCATGTCCATACAGAAAATATGACTTTTGATAAATTTATCCAGCCAGTAGCAAAAGTGTCTCATCTTCCCGATACAGCAAATCCCTGGATAGATGTACTATTACCAGCTTCTAAGGCAAGCAGATATATTGAAACTGCTTTGTCGAGTATACCTTCTTTTATTGATTTTAGAAACACAGCTATAGGTTCCTTTAGTATGTTTTCTTCTAATACTAAAATTCCTATGTTCTCATTACCTCAGGAAGAATTTATTATCGGCTTTGGAATGTATCCAACTGTGCCAAAATCTCAAATTAAACCAGTTTTAGAAAAATTAAATTTACTTACAGACCTTGGATTTCAATTAGGGGGTAAAAGATACACAGCTACTTGGGTAGAATTTGAACAGCCACAATGGCAAGTTCAATTTGGCAATTATTGGAGTAAAGTTAATGAAATGAAAAGGAAATATGACCCAAAAGGCTTACTCAACCCAGGATTTTTAAAGTACAAGAATGCTAAGCAATAATCTTTAATTAGTTAATTAATTTTTCACCTCAATTAACTAAGAAAAACTAAACCAATCACCAATTTCCAATTCTTCGTAAAAATGTTAAAAAACTTTTGGTACGCTTGCGAATTTAGCTCGGCTGTCACTTATAAACCGAAACAAATTCAAATGTTAAATCAAAAATTTGTTCTATATCGCAATCAAAAAGGACAAATAGTTGCTCTTAAAGACCAATGTCCCCATCGTGGTGCAGCTTTATCTCAAGGTTGGATAGAAGAAGATTCGATTCGCTGTCCTTATCATGGATGGAAATTTCAATCTGATGGAAAATGTAGTGATATCCCATCAAATAAACCTAAAGCAACTATTCCTAATAAAGCTTGTGTGGATAGTTATGTAGTCCAAGAAGAATATGGTTTTATTTGGATTTTTTACGGAGATTTACCACCAGAACAGTGCCCACCAATCCCATTATTACCAGAATTTACAGACCCAAATTTACATCCAATTTATTATGAATGTAAGGTCAACACAAATTACACTCGTACCTTAGAAAATGCTATTGACTTTGCTCATATTTATGTTGTTCATAATAACTCGTTCGGGAAAGGATTTAAACGCGGACAAAAAATTGAACAACATGAAATTGAATTAGAAGAATGGGGTGCAAGTATCAAAGTTGATTTCCAAAATTACACCAAACCCAACGGATTCTTAAAATATTTTATTCGTCCGTCGAGTTCAAAGGTTACATCAAAGTTAAGCTTTTATTTACCTAATATTAATAAGTTAGAAATTCATTTTGCAGCAGGTAAAATCATCAATTTTGGAACTCATATTCCTATTGATGATAATACAACTTTAATTAAGCGAATCCAGTTCCGAAGTTTTTTTACTTACCCTTGGGCAGACCCTTTGTTTAAAAAGACAAATTTCAAAGTAAGTATGGAAGATAAGGTTGTTTCTGAATCTCAAATTCCTCAAGCTATACCTAAAGATTTAGGTTCGGAAGTTCACGTTTATAGTGACGCATTATCACTTGCTTATCGCAAATTTTATCAAGAAAATTTGGAGAAATTGTGGAAACAAATCAACTAATAAAAAAATTATTACTACCACATAATAGAGGTATTGTCATAGCTTTTAGCGTTGCTTCAATTATGGCAATATTTACGGGGGTGTATTTTTTCAATAGTATTGAAACTGTAAGAAATAAACAAAGAACTCTTACCAATATTCAACCTGTTATTTCTACAGTAAATGCTTTGGGGAGATTAGAGCCAAAAGGAGAGGTAATTAAGATTTCAGCTTCTTCTAACGCTGGTAGTGGTAGTAAAATTGCACAAATGTTAGTTGAAGAAGGACAGCAGGTTAAAATGGGACAAACTATTGCTATCTTAGATAATCGTGATAAATTACAAGCTAATTTAGCTGAAGTGCAAAGACAAGTTACGGTGGCAAAATCTCGTCTTGCTCAAGTAAAAGCGGGTGCAAAACAGGGAGAAATTTCTGCTCGTAAAGCCACTATTTCCCGCTTACAAGCGGAATTAAGCGGAGAGATTAACAGACAGCAAGCAGAAATTGCACGCTTACAAGCTCAGTTAAGCGGAGATGCTACAGTCCAACAAGCGACAATAAACCGTTTAGAAGCTGAACTCAACGGTCAAAAAGATTCACAACAAGCAACGGTTGCTCGTATCCAAGCTGAGGAACGTAATGCTTTAAATGAAGTTCAACGTTATGAGGCTTTATTTAAAGATGGGGCAATTTCTCAGCAGGAATTACAAAGAAGACGTTTAACAGCAGAAACTTCTACTCAACAGCTAGCAGAAAGCCAAGCTACTCAAAGAAGAAGTTTCGCTACTTTACTACAACAAGTTAATGAAGCAAAAGCTAACCGCAATAAAACTATTGCTATTTTACAACAACAAATTAATGAATCCAAAGCTAACCATAAAAAAATTATTGCTACTTTACAACAACAAATCAATGAAGCTAAAGGGGAATTCAGAAAAACTTTAGAAGTTCGTCCTATCGACGTAGCGAATGCTAAAGCAGAAGTTGACAGTGCGATTGCTACCGTCAAGCGTTTGCAAGCAGAATTAGATTTAGTATATATTCGTGCTCCTAAAACTAGTCAAATTTTGAGAGTACAAACTCGTCCGGGAGAAACGGTGAGTAACCAGGGAATTGTAGAATTAGGGCAGACGAACCAAATGTATGCTGTTGCAGAAATATATGAAAGCGATATTGGTAAAATTCGTGTCGGTCAAACTGCCACAATTACTAGTTTTACAGGAGTTTTTGATGGTCAATTACAAGGAACTGTAGAGCGTATCGGTTTAAAAATTGCCAAAAAAGATATTCTTGATTCTGACCCGACTACAGCTACTGATGCTAGAGTAATTGAAGTCAAAATTCGCTTAGATAAAAAAGCAAGTCAGAAAGTTACAAATTTTACAAATTTACAAGTCAATGTGGAAATTAATATATGATAAAATATATAATAAGACGTAAAACACCACTTGCATGGCTTCAGTTAATTAAAGCAAAAGGTAGATTTTTTGTAGCACTTTCAGGTATTGCTTTTGCTGATATTCTTATTTTAATGCAGTTAGGTTTCCAATCGGCTTTATTTGATAGTAATACTCGGTTACATAACTTATTAAAAACAGATTTGATACTTATTAGTCCAAAAGCACAAAATTTAGGACTTATTAATACTTTTCCGCGCCGACGTTTGTTTCAAGCCGCTGATTTACCGGAAGTAGCATCTACATCTCCCCTATATGTTCGTCTGGGAATTTGGAAGAATCCCGAAAGCAAAATTGACTCGTCAGTTATTGTTATTGGCTTTAATCCCAAATCAAATCCATTGAATTTACCAGAAGTTCAAAGAAATTTAAATCTGATAAAATATCCAGATAAACTTCTTTTAGATAGTTTTTCTAGTCCAAAGTATCAGACTACTATTGCTCAAGTTTCTCAAGGTAAAAATATTTCTACAGAACTTCAAGGGCGTAAAATTACTATATCAGGTTTGTATGAAATTGGTGCTTCTTTTACATCTGATGCTAGTGTTATAACCAGCGACCAAAACTTCTTAAGAATTTTTTCACAACAGAAACCAGGTCAAGTAAATATTGGTTTAATTACTCTAAGGCCTGGTAATAATCCTAGTTTAGTTGCTGCTAAATTACGCTCTCGATTACCAGATGATGTAAAAGTTCTTACTCGACAAGAATTTATTGATTTTGAAAGAAAATATTGGGAAACAAGCACTACAATTGGTTTTATTTTTGGCTTGGGTGTGGTAATGGGATTTTTGGTTGGTGTAATAATTGTGTACCAAATTCTTTACAGTGATGTTTCCGAGCATATGGCAGAGTATGCCACTCTTAAAGCAATAGGTTATAGTGATTTATACTTATTAAATGTTGTTTTTCAAGAAGCAATAATTTTAGCAGTAATTGGTTACACTCCCGGTTTTATAATTTCTACAGGGCTATATATGTTAATTCGTAATGCAACAAAATTACCACTGATTATGACTTTGGGTGTTGGTATAAATGTTTTAATTTTGACAATTGTTATGTGTACAATTTCTGGAGTAATCGCAATGCAAAAATTACGCTCGGCTGACCCTGCTGATATTTTTTAACATTGTGCGGAATTCCCCACCCTCTACGTATTATCTATAACTCATAAATAATCTTACACAGCAACGTGCGTAAATGATTTCCTATCTTTTTAAAATGGTTGATAGCGTACCGAAAAGTAAAGACCATTTTCTTGCAAAGAGTTACCTTCTTTTTTTGCTGCTATTAAAGGAATACCATAGTCTAAACTTAAAAATAAATTTTGAATAGGCTGTAAATTCAAGCCCAATCCCAAGCCAGCAATTGTCTGTGGGTTTGGGTTGAAATCTTTGTTGTTCCAGGCTGTACCAATATCAAAAAAAGGTCTAATTTGTAGTAAATTTGGGTTTGATGTCACAGGGATACGAAATTCTACTGACCCAATAATACCATTGTCCGCAACCAATTGATTTTGGCGGTATCCTCGCACTGTATCTATTCCACCAACTCCAATTTTTTCTAGAGAAAGTAAAGCGTCTGGCGTAAGTTGGGTATTAATTTTAGCTATCATCAAAGTGTTGGGGGAAAGTTCTTGCACCCATTGAAATTGTCCCAACCATGTAAAAAATCGCCCATCTATACCAGTATTGTTAATGGTCGCATCAAAGGCTCCAATACCAAAACTAAATTGCGATCGCAATGCAATAACTTGTCTAGGATTACGTTGCAGCCAGTCTTGGGAGAAGCGAATGACAGAAACTCTAGATTTCCCCTTTTCTGCTTCCTCAGAAAAAGAAAAAGGTATATCATTAAACAAAAAAGTTTGATTACTACGTATATCTAAGGATAAACCTAGAGTAACTTCCGTATTGGGTTTTTTAACCAAAGGTTGCCGCAAAGCAAATGAAAAAGTTTCTGAGTTGCTTTGAATACCCAAATCAGCAAATAGGTCTGAGACTATCTGGCTATTGTTTTTGTTATAGCGGAAGTTAAATGTACCGTCCAGCGCATTTAGTGGTATTTTATAGCTGACATTGTATATATCTAAACCTCTGGTTAAGCCATATTCAGCATTAAATTGGTCACCAAAACCCGACAAGTTGTTGTGATTAACAAATACAGCCCCTTGAAGAGAACCGATACTGGGGGATTGATAGTTGTCAATTACGATACCTGCGTTAAAAGCAATTGCTTCTTTTAAATTTACTTGTAAAATGCTCCTACCTGGTGTAGTACCTGCAATTAAGCGTGCGTTAACTTGCTGTAATAATGGGTCAAGTTGCAGTAATTGTAAAGATTCTTCCAAACGCTTAAGGTTTAAAGGAGCTTTAGTTGCTAATTGAAGACGACTACGAACATAATCTTCTTGTAAGCGACTTAATCCTTTAATTTCAATTCGTTCTAACTCACCCTCAACAACCTGAATTTGAACGATACCACTCTCTGTAAACTGGTTATTTAAAATAAATGCACCAGAGGTTTGATAACCATTTTTAATATAAAGTTGGGTAATATCAGAGCGTAATTGAACTACTTCTTCAAACGCTGTAGGACAAACTTTTTGCTGACAGTTTATATATTTTTTCAGAAGTTGATTAATTTCTACCTGAAGAACAGTATTGCCTAAAACTTCAATTTTCCTAATATTAATTAACTCGTTCCTAGGTGAATCAGGTTGTAATGGTATATTTATAGAAGGAGAAGGAAGCTGAAGAGAGGGGGTTTTAGAAGGTTCTATTCTTGGGGGTGGAAAAGTTTCTCTTGGCTTGGGAATAGTTTCTTCAACTCGTTGAGGAATATTTCTCTTAATTATTACCCCACCATCAGGAGTTGATTGAGCATTAGCAAATTGTTGAAATTGCTTTAGTTGTGTGATAAAAGTAATAATGAGTAGATAAATTCCTAGTCTGAGTAGCTTAATAATAATTATTTTCATATATTTATTTTTATATTTATTTTTACAAAACTTACCCAGTTAACCTAAAAATTACCAAGTGCATTCCCTACCAAGTATCTGCTGACCATTATTCAAACGATATACTCCACTTGGTTCTATAATTGGGTCACCAATCTTCCAAGGACGAGGTTTATTTTCTAATGGTTTATGTCTTGGTATATTACTTGATGTGTTAGCGGGTAAAGATTGAATTTCAACAGCAGTATAATTGGAGGGAACTGTATCTCCTGGACGGTAAGGTAAACCCCCAGTACCTGTGATAAAAAATGTCCCATTTTTATCATTACTTCTAGCAACGCAACTACTAGCAATTAAACTATTGGTATTAATTAAATTTTCTGGTAATTCTGCAAGACTGCTTTGCAAAAAACTAATGTCTTGAATACTAGTGATAGTACCAGGGTTGATACCACCAGAAGCGTTAACATCCACACGGTTATTACCATCTAATTTTTCCAAATTAGGGGGTTCAAAAACATCACGGTCAGTTTTAGAGGGTGTTGGACGATAAAAAAGAAGAGGGTCGCTCAAAAAAGCACGAGTTTCAAAACGGATATTACCTCCTTTTCCTTCTGGTGCGAAAGCAAAAATGTCACTGTCTTCCAAAGCGACTATGGCACTATTAGCATTGAGTCGGATATTGCCACCCCTACCAGATGTACTAGAAAGAATAGCTATGATGTCACTATTATTACGAAGGATAATATTTTTACCAGTCGTAATACTAATATTACCTCCATCCGACTGTTTTGATTCAGTGGTAACTTGACCGTTATTGGCATTAAAATTGTTCTTAACACTGATTTCTACGTTCCCTGCGATACCTGCACCTTGACTTCGTGCAGTGATTTTACTATCATTAATTAAATCCATATTATTAGCTGTAATAGTAATGTTACCTGCTTGACTATTACCTAAAGTATTAACATTGATAAAAGCCTGATTATTTACTTTAAGAGTGCCAGCGTTAATATCGATACCTCCTGCTTTACCCTCAGAGCCAATTGCTACCGCATAACTGGGTATTCCGTTACTAGATTTTCCATCAAATAGAACCATACCATTAGCTCTAATCTGAATTTTACCAGCATCGCCCGCTCCTAATGTACTGGCATCAAAAGAAGCGCCATTAGTTACGCTAACATCACCTGCATCAATTTGAATTCCTCCTGAGCTCACTTTGGCTTTTCCTACCGCTTGACTTCTTGCTGCACTGAGAAAACCACTTTGAGATTCCCCATCAAAAACTACCCGGTTAGTATCAGTAATAGAGATTAGACCCGAACTACCATTTCCTAAGGTACTTGCATCTAAAAAAGCTCCACTAGTAACCTCAACGTTATTTGCCTTAATCTCAATTCCTTCAGAATTACCTACCGCGTTTTCTTTTACTTGACTTAGTGCGGAACTGAGGAATTTTGAAGGGGATTGTCCATTAAAAACAACTCTATCAGCAGCAGTAATTTTGATTTTACCTGCATTTCCTGAACCCAAAGTACTCGCACTGAGTTGAGCACCATTAGTCACCTCAAGGTTACGTGCATTAATTTCGATACCACCAGAATTACCTGTAGCCTTTTGCTCCACTTGACTAAATGCAGAACTAATAAATCCCAAAGAGGATTCTCCATCAAAAACTACTTTATCAGTAGCAGTAATTTTGATTTTACCTGCATTTCCTGAACCCAAAGTGTTAGCTTCGAGGTAACCACCATTAGTAACCTCAAGGGTACGTGCATTAATTTCTATGCCGCTAGAATTTCCTACAGCATCTTTACCGACTTGACTAAACGCAGCACTACGTAATTCAGAAAAAGTCCCATCAAAAACTACTTTATTATTAGCATTAATTCTGACTATACCAGAATTTCCTGTACCCAGAGTACCACCATTGAGTTGAGCGCCATTCTTGACCTCAACACTATCTGCATTAATCTCAATTTTACCTGAATTACCTATAGATTTTCTTTCCACTTGATTTAGTATACCGCTAATAAAACCGTTAGAGACTCCATCAATTACTACAGTTCCAGTAGCATTAATTTTAACATCTCCAGCTTGACTTTCCTGTGAACCTGAGCTAGGTGCTATCCCAGCAATTAAGCGACTTCCTCCGATAATATTTACATTGCGAGCGTTGACAGCAATATCACCAGCACCTGAGTTTGCTACATTAACAACTGCTTGTTTAGAAAGTAATACATCCGCACGTTCTACATTATCAGGAAAAATTAAAGACGCAAGCTTTGGCAATCCTTGTGAGTCTTCAACATTAATTTTGACTTTTCCTGAACTTGCTAACCCTCCTAACTCAACTCTTCCACCTGGAGCGGATATTCCTCTACTTTCTTCTTCACCATTAATACTGACATTGCCACCGATTAAAAATAAACTTTTACCATTACTAACTTGTAAATTATTAACACTATTACTTTGAATTACAGCTTGAGCATTAATCTGATTAAATAGAAAAGCTCCAGGGCTAACAGTTAATAAACTAGAAGGAATCTGAGGATTTGTAGCGCTAAAAACACCTCGTTCACCAAATTCAATAGAATTAGCAGTTGTTCCTACAAAAGAACCACCTACATCTAAACGCGCATTTTTACCAAAAATAATTCCCGAAGGATTAATTAAGAAAATATTTGCGCTAGAAGGGGTGAAATTTCTATCAGACATTGTACCCAAAATACCTAAAATCTCAGAAGAATTTTTTCCTGTTACACGGGTAAAAATATTTTTAATTCTATTACCTGGCGCTAAAAAATACACTCCTCTCTGCTCACTAACATTAAATTTTTCCAGACTGTGGAATAGATTTTGACCACGTTCTGCACCACCTTCTATTAATTCAATATTTCTATTATTAAATTCTGTAACAATTTTTGATGACTCTGCTCCCAGTGTATTATCTGGAACAATATTACTTGGTACAAGATTACTTTGTCCGAAACATGGTTTAATTGATATTAGAACTGTACTGATACATAACATTAAAATATTTACATTTAAATTCCAGAAGCCATTATGAAAAATATAACTCATTACGCTCTCTGCTTATAAGAATACTTTATAACTACACTATAGACTATTTTATTATACAGTCAAATGTACCTAAGTATTTATAAGTAAGCAAATACTGCATTATGCACTTAGGTAAAAAATGTCTCAAATAACACTTTTAAAATACAAGAATATATTCGGAGTAAAAATGTCAAAAATATATCCAAAATTCGTAAAATATAAAATATTTACCAAAATATCTACAAGATTTTTTATTATCAGCTTTATACTTAGCTTATGTCTGACAAATGTCTCGGTCACAGTAAACAAATTAAATTTAGGTATGCTTGCCAATGCACAAAATCAAAATGTGAATCATCTGGTAAAATCAGGTATAAATTTTTACCATCTATCTAATTTTAAAAAAGCAATTGAAGAATGGGAAGCAGCTTTAAAAATATATAAAAGTGACAACAATAATAAACTTGCTGAAAAAGCAGTTATTCTAGGAAATTTAGCTAATGCATATCGACAACTAGGTAATATAGAACAGACAGCTATAAATTGGGAAAAGGTAGTATCTTTGTACAATCGATTAAAAAATCCTCGCGAAACAGGACGAGCGCTTACCGAATTAGCACAAGCATATAGCAGTTTAGGGCAACCCAAAAAGGCGATAGAAATTTTATGTAATGCAGATTCGGAAAGCGAAATAGAAAAAAAAGTTAAAAATGAATCAAATTGTCTTGCGGAAAGCTCATTACAAATTGCTCGTACCCAAAAAGACAAAATAGGAGAAGTAGCAGCATTAGGAAGTCTAGGGGAAGTTTATCGTCAATTGGCTAAATATAATGATGCAATTGAAAAACTAGAAGAAGCTAAAAAAATTAATGGTGAAAGTAATAGTTTTCTAATTACAAATAGTCTAGGTAGTGTATATTTTAGCCAAGCACAACTTTGGAGTTTACGTGCTGAGTCTGCTAAAATAAACGATTCAGAAAGATATGAAGAGTTCCTTAAAAAAACTAAATTCTATTTTGAAAAAGCTGATAAAAACTTTCACGAAAGTTCGCAAGATGCACAATATCAAAATAATAAACCTGCCAAACTTAGAGCATTATTAAATTTAAGCAAGCTGTACTTACACAGTCAAAAAAACGATACAGAGTCTACCATATTTGATAAAAATAAAATTAAACAATTTACACAGGAAGCTTTAAATATTTTATATCAATTACCAGATTCATCACAGAAAGTATACGCAGCAATTGATTTAGCAAACCTACCCGATAATGATAGTACTACTAGTGTCACTTCACCATTAACTCAATGTATTGTTAAAAGACAGTTCCCAGATACAGAAGTTATTACATTATTAAATAAAGCCGTTGAAATCGGTAACAATATACAAGACTCTCGCTCAGAATCTTTTGCTTTAGGAGCAAAGGGGCATTTTTATGAGTGTAAAAAAGATTATAATAAAGCAATAGAGTTAACCAATGCAGCAATCTTGGTTGCTGACCAAAAGTTAAAAGTCCAAGATAGTATTTATTTATGGGAATGGCAACAAGGAAGACTTTTAGAAAAAAAAGGGAAACATTTAGAAGCTACGGCTGCTTATAAACGTGCTTTTCAAACTTTGGAAAAAATCCGTAGAGATATTCTTACAGCAGATAGAGATTTACAATTAGACTTTAGAGACGTAATTAGACCTCTTTATCGTCAGTTAGCCCAATTAAAACTAGAAAACGTTAAACAACTAAATAATTTATCTTTACAACAAAAACAAGAAAAAGATACAAGATTGAATTCGCTTAACCAACCATTAACTGAAGCTCGTCAAATAATTGATTCCCTAAAATTGGCAGAGTTACAAAATTATTTTGGTAATGAATGTATTTTAGCAGCAATAACACCAAGAAGAGTTGATGAACTACTGAAAGATGATACTGCTGTTTTTAGCTCTATAATTTTAGAAAATAAAGTTGCGATTTTGCTGAATTTACCAAATAAAAAGCAGTATTTCAAGTGGGTAGAAGAAAATGGAGAAGAAATTACAAGTGAAAAATTAAGCGAGAAAGTAGAAAATTTTCGTAAAGGATTAGCAAATGCAAGAAAGGAAACAAATTACGATACAAATCAGGCTGCAAATTTATATGATTTAATAATTGCACCTTTTGAACCATATTTAAATGCAAAATCGAGTAATAACCAAATTAAAACTCTTGTTTTTGTACAAGATGGATTCTTACGCAGTATACCTATGTCTGCATTATACAACAAGAAAAAAAGTCAATATTTAATTGAAAATTATGCTATAGCTACAACACCAAGTCTAGAGCTAACAGCGCCAAAAAAGCTTAAAGCAGAAACTAGCCGTGCTATGATATTAGCTGTTAGCGAAGTAGCTAATATTGATGGGAAGAAATGGGATGCGTTATTAAATGTTCCAACAGAAGTAGAAAACATACAAAAAATATTTCCCGCTAAGACATTACTTAAAAACCAAGATTTCACTTTAGAAAAAGTAAAAGAGCGACTTAAAAAAACTACTTATCCAATTATTCATATTGCTACTCATGCACAATTTGGCATTATCCCGGAAGATACTTTTTTAGTTGCTGGAAATAACCAAAAAATAACTATTAATGATTTACAAAAAACTTTGAAAGAATTTACTAATGACATTAATGTAGTTGAGCTTTTAGCCTTAACTGCGTGTCAAACTGCTATGGGAGATGACCGCACTACACTTGGTTTAGCTGGTGTTGCTTTACAAATAGGGGTTAGAAGCACCTTGGCTTCTCTGTGGTCGGTGGACGATGAATCTACACCAATTATAGTAGAAAAATTCTATCAAAATTTACGTGCAGATAAAAGTAAGGCAGAAGCCTTACAATTAGCTCAACGAAATTTGCTTGAACAAAAGGATAAGCCTTATAGTAACCCTGGGTTTTGGGCATCTTTTGTTATGATTGGTAATTGGTTATAAAAATAATGTATAAATTCAAAATTCAAAATTCAAAATTCAGAATACCCTACGGTATATTTTGAATTTAAGTATATTTTTAGTAAAGTTTTGTAATACTTTCTAAGTTGATTCTTCGTTGCTGAATTTCTTTCTCACGGACATTTTGTTCGTTTGGGATTACTGTCGCTACTAAATTGTCCCATTGGACAAGATTTTTCACAAAAAAAGCACCTGTTTGCCCAAGTTTTCCTGGGGGAGCAACCTTAAGAGCTTGTTCAAGAGCTTCATACCATAAGCCAGCCTCTGCATAAATATTAGCTTTTTGAGAATCATTTGTAGCGCTAGATAGTTTCATTTCTAAATTAGGTGTTTTTTGTACTACCAAAAATTCTGCCCTCTGCATAAGAGAACCACCCTGACAATCTATTGATACTTGCCATAAATATCTCTTACCTACAGTTAATGATGGTAAACTGCTTGGAAGTACTAATTGGTTAATCCCTGGAATACTTTTTAGCTTTTGAGGGACACCTATTTGTTTTGCTTGGTTATTTGCGTCCAATTCTGACAACCTAAATTCTGTTGGTTGAGCTTTAGATGTGAACCAAACAAATGTAGGACGTAAGGAAGTTGTTGTTCCCACAAATGTATTTGGTGCTAAAGATGTTAAAGGTATAGCATCTCCGGGACATCCTCTTGAACCTCCAGCTCTAGAATGGTCGCTAGGAGGCTTCCTTGAACTAGGTGAATAGGTTGCTTGAACTACTGTTGGTAAAAACAAAAACAAACTGAAGAATAAAATACTTAACATTCTGTAGCTGAAGGGTCGTTTAATTAAGGTCAAATAAATTTGGTAAACCATAATTTTTCTCCGTTGAACCTTGAAGATACTCAATGTGAGATAAATATCTCTAAACTAATTGTAAGAGTTCTCGAAATCGCTTTATGCAATTTTCCTTGAACCCAATAATTTACAGATACACATAACTTGTTCTTAGTTACGGAATTTTATGGTTTATTCAAAAAAATTAGGAATTTCTTCTTATAAAATAAAACATTTTCAAACTAAATCATACATTTTGATACTAAATAATACTATTACAAAGTTATTTCCCCGAAGGGGTGACCTCAACTTGCAATTTTGAATTTTGTAGACCGAAGGTCTTTCCGTAGGGTATTTTGAATTGATGTGGCTGTTATTACTATTAGTAAACGAAGAATTTTAATCGCAATTAGTAGTACTTGCACTTATAAGGAGTTTGTTAAAATCCAACTAGTGAGAGCATCCAAGCGTATTCAAATGCAATGTCTTTAAGTACCTCGTAACGACCACTGGCGCCTTGATGACCTGCTTCTAGGTTAATTTTTAGTAACAAAGGATTATTGTCTGTTTTTAAGGTACGCAATTTAGCGACGTATTTTGTCGGTTCCCAATATCCAACTTGGCTATCATTAATACTGGTGGTGAGAAGTATTGCAGGGTAAGCTTTAGACGCCAAATTATCATAAGGACTATAAGCAAGCATATAATCGTAGGCAGACTTTTCATGCGGGTTGCCCCATTCGAGGTATTCTTCTGTAGTTAATGGTAAGCTCTCATCCCACATCGTGTTCATGATATCTACAAAAGGTACACCGAGATGTGCTGCTTTGAAAAGGTCGGGACGCATGTTGACGACAGTACTAATGAGTAAACCACCTGCACTTGCACCACTAATTAATAAACGGTCTTTCGATGTCCAACGGTTACTGATTAAATATTCGGCACTATCAATAAAATCATTAAAAGTGTTTTTTTTGTTCATCAACTTACCATCTTCGTACCACTGCTTGCCTAATTCATCCCCACCACGTATATGAGCAATGACATATATTACACCTCTATCGAGTAAGCTAATCAAGTTGCTATCAAATTGTGCGTCTTGTCCCAAACCGTATGCACCATAACCGTACATTAACAAAGGCGTCTGGCCATTACGCTCAACACCTTTACGGTAAACTATAGATAAGGGAATTTTCATACCATCTCGGGCTGGCGCCCATACTCTTTCGGTTGTATATTTACTAGCATCGTAGTTAGGAACTTGTCTGCGCTTAATTATCTTCTGTGTACCTGTAGCAAGGTTTTGCTCGTAAACAGCTGTCGGTGAAATCAAGGTTGTATAAGTGTAGCGAAAAGAATTAGAATCAAACGGTTGATTAATAATCTCACTTGTAGATTCTTGCTCAACTCCTAAAGAAGCAGTGTAAACACTATCAGGAAAATTAACTTCACGCCATTTTTTGGTTTGAAAATTATATACTAAAAATCTATTTAAACCAAGCTTCTTCTCCGATACAACCGCAAAATCTTTATACAAGTCAATACCATTTATCAATACACTTTGATTATGCGGTAAAAACTCTTGTTCGGCGCGTTTAGAATTGCCAACAGGTAAAGTTACAATTCGGTTATTGATAGCTTTTTGATTATTTACACCTTTATTAGTGGTTTTATACCACAATCCATTACGGTGTTCAACCAAGTACTTGTAACCTTTCGCACGTTTCGAGATGATTTGTAAATTACCTTTGGGTTTAGCTGCATCAAGGTAATGTGTTTCGCTAGTATCTTTACTGTTGACTGTGTATAAAATGTACTGTTTGTCTTTAGTGCGACTAACTTCTGAGGAAAATTCTACATCTTTTTCTTCAATCAGCTTTTGCGGTGTGCTTCCTAATTTAAACAGCCATAAAGTATTCGCACGGTTAGTAATTTGGTCTGCGGTAATATAAAATAGTGTGTTATCGCTTGCCCAAGTTAGCGAAGTAATATTTTTAATTGAGTTAGATATTATTTTCCCCGACCGTAAATCCTTCACAACGAGATTGTAACGAATATCTCCTTTGGTATCAATAGCGTAAGCAAGCAGATTACCATCGTTACTAACATTTAAAATGCTAACGTTCAAATACTTATATTGAGCCGCAAGTTGATTTTGGTCTAATAAAATTTCTTCTTTAGCATTCGCGTTCTTTTTGCGGCAATAAATAGGATAATTTTTACCTTTTTCGTTGCGCGTGTAGTAAAGATAACCTCCCATTTGTATAGCGACACTGGTTCTATTCTCCTGTACTCGCCCTAGCATTTCCTGATACAATTGTGTTTGCAGCGGTTTTAAATTAGCAGTTAAGGACTCAGTATATGCATTTTCGGCTTTAAGATACTTTGATACTTCCGGATTTTCTATATCGCGTAACCAAAAATAATTATCGTGGATAATTTCACCATGACGAACTTCTTGATGAGGTTTTTTTGGCGCCAGTGGTGGTTGAATAGACTTTACTTGTTTTGTGGCTGCCTTATTATTGAAATAAAATAATAACGCTGTTTTGGGTTGAACTGTAACGCAAGAATTTAATAATAATGTACAAAGTAAAGAAATTGCAAATAATTTTGTCAGATATTTTTTCAGCATTAGAGTATCCTTAATAGATAATTTGAATATTGCCAACTTTAAACCCTTTTCTATTGCGGCGTCTACAGTTATTTTAATTTAGGCAAAACTTTCCATAAATTAAAAAAAAATAACCACTTTTTTATAACTAAAGAAAAAGGTATAGAAATTTTTTTAGCATCTAAATCTTTATTTTAATCTTTAATTGAAGGCCACGTGAGTTCACATAAAGTACCTCTGGGTAAGATAGACTCTCGTTTAAAATTACCATTTAACTTGTTAGCTAGTAACTGACACTGTTTTGTACCTTTGCTTTCAGCCGATGAACTAATGCCACAACCATTATCTTTGATGCTTAAAACGTACCATCCATTACAATATTTTCCCGTTACTTGAATGCGCTTAGCTCCTTCAGCATGTTTTCCTATATTACATAAAGCTTCTTCAAGAAATTGACAGAGTTCTCGTTTTTGTTCAATATTTAAATTTTTATCCTTTATTGGTTCAAAAGAGCGAGTTTTAATTTTAATAGCGCTTAAATATTTAAAATCGTCTCTTTCAATAGTGCTTGCGTATACCTCATAAAAAAGTTCATTAATTGGCTTGTTTAAATCAAGGGTTAAGCCACTTCCTAATCGCAATATTTCTTCACTGCTCAGAGCTTGTTTTTTTAAAAAATCTCCAATATCTCTAATTTCATGATTGAGTCTTTCCAATTGATAGATAAGTTCTTTCTGTGGAATTTCTTTCGTTTTAGCATTACTTAAAGTATGAGCTAATGTCTGTAGAGGTCCATTATGAATAACATTAAACGTATATTCAATAGTACTTTGTCTTGCTTTGATTTGAGATTTTAAAGCTTGGTCATGTCGATAGAAGGTAAAAGCGCTTAGTCCAACACCATTAATAGCTAAAATCAATAAAACTGGTGCAGTGGGAATCCACAATCCATAGTGCATTAAAAGTAAATAACTAATTCCGATTAAAAAAATGCTATTAAAGCTAACAGCTAACAAATTATGCCATATCGATTGTGTCAATCTACCAATAATAATAGGAATAAAACCCCAAACTATTATCCATAAATATTCCATTTTATCTGACCATGTTTTTAACAAAGGACGTCCGTTTAAGACGGCATTTATAATTTGACTAATAGCATGAGCGTGATACTCTACCCCATAAATTTGCCCATTTAGTTTTAAATCAGAGATGGCAGAAGTGGAAAAGAAATCTGGAATGCTACTAGAGGTCATTCCTATTAACACTATTTTATTTTTTAAAAAACTTAAATTATTTTTTCTATATATAATATCTTTTAGAGAAAAAAAATTAAATCTTTCTTCACCATTACGAAAATTCATTAATATCTGAGTCCCACCATCATCAGTTTCTACATATCCCCCAGTATTTCGAGAAAAAAGAGGGAGTTCTGTTTTATCAAACTTTATAGCACCACCACGGCCTTCTTCTATCTGAATGCCTTTATAAGACAAATAAATTGCTGCTAGACGTAGGGAAAAAGAGAACTTACCTTCTTTTCTATTTTCCGGATTAGGAATCCAAAGTAAATAACGTCTATATTTACTATCTTTGTCTGGAATTATATCTACAAAACCAACTTGTTCTTTAGGCAAACTTGGAGGTGGAGCGATTTTACCTGGTTCTAAAGCTTTTTCAACACCAACAATATTTTTATTTTCTTGGAATATCTTTGTTAAGTCTTTACTACCCGGCTCTACAGGTATATTTTTAAATATGTCAAGACCAATAACTTTTGGGTTATAACGTTGTATTTTGTTGATGAGTTCTGCAATATTTTTATCTGGTATTGGATACTTATTTATTTCTTGAATATCATCTTCATTAATACCAATAATCACAATTTCTTTGTCTACAGGTTCGGCAGTTCGCATACTTAAAAATTTATCAAGTAGCATTAATTCACTATCTTGTAGTAAGCCGCTAAAGCGAGCAGCTATAATAATAATAATAACACCTATTCCTGGAAGTGCTGCACTACGCCAAATAGAAACTTCATCTTTAATTAATGATACAATTTTTTTCAACATAAATATGAGTATAAATCTCAACCTTTTTCTTGATAATTATAAATATAAAAATTTATGTTTTGACCTGATAACTGGCATACTTAGTGCTTATATTAGCTAATCAATTAAACCTTCTTCTCTTGCGCGAATTTCAGTTTGAATTCTTATATTTTTACCTTCTTGTTTACAATTTTCAGGATAGACATTTAAAGCGTCTTGGACTTTTGTCCAGTATGCACGTACTGTACGTTCGTGTATGTTCATTTTCTCAGCAATTAATTTATCTTGCAATCCTTCTTCAAATGCCAAACTCAAAACTTCGAGCCATTCTGGTTTCATTTCTAACCCCATTTTTATATCCTTTGTATGGGTCGCCCCGTTTATTGCTAAATTAAAACGAGTCAACATTTCCTGTTCTGAAAGTCCTTTGTCAGCAATAACAAAACCTCCTTGATGTTCGTCAATTTCGTATTTTATTCTTACTAATGCTTTTGCATAACTACTTTGCACCATTAAATTTAAATTAGGATATTTATTTAATAAATTTTGGAGTAACTGAAGACCTGTCTCAATGTTTGCAGTCATTCCAGGTTTTTCTGGAATGGATAAGTCCAATACAATGAGGTCAAACATGAATTTTTGTTTTTCCGCATGTTCTAATTGAATAAAAGCACTCTCTGCTGTTTTAGCTACGAAAATTTCTGTATCTGGATATCGGTCTTTTAGTATATTAATAGTCCCAGATATAATTAACTGATGGTCATCAACTACAAGAATATTACTCATGGGTGTTCTCAATAGGTGTTATCAATAAGTGGTTAATAATTCTTTACTAAATAATCAAGCAAAATACTATAACAATCCTAAATAATTCGTAAACATTATATGTAGTGCAAGCCGGACAGCTTGCTACTGGAGGCGGGCTGTCCGGCCCGCACTGCGATTTTACATATTAATAAGCTCAGTTTTTCGCAAATGAATTAGAACTGCTATATTAAACTATTTTAATTCAGGTAGTGCAGATAATCTATACAGTTTTCTGTATGAATTATATATTATTTATTGATAAGCTTATAAGCAAGTCAGCAATAATAAATCTAACTATAAAACTTACTCAAATAACACAGTACCAATGTACGCTCAAGCAAGTATTGCATCAATCAAGAATTATAGATTTATAAGGTAAATATAATGAACATCAAATCTCAGTGTCAACAAAGACTTATAGTTCTATTGCTATCTACCCACACAGTTCGCAAACTTTCTGCTGCCGGAATGGTATTTTTGTTCTATTTGAATATGTTATTTTTACTACCTGAATTTAGTTATGCTGCTTCTCGAAAATGCTATTCTATTGCTCAAGGACAGCAAATAAATACAACTCAGTATACAGTGCAAGCAGGGGATTCTTTATCAAACATTGCTGAAAGATTTTATGGTGATGGTAGTGAAGCTTCTTGGAGAAAAATTTACGAAGCTAATCGGAATGTAATTGGGTCTGAACCCACTCAACTCAGTGTTGGTATGATACTGATTATACCTGGACTTAATCAACCTCAGCCTACTCCTATTGGTAGCAAAGGTAGTTTCCAAGATATGCTCTTGGCATTGGGAAGAAGAGAAACAGGAGAATCGAACCCTCCTTACGACAAAGTGAACTCATTAGGATTTATGGGTAAATATCAATTTGGTGAAGCTCTACTAATTGACCTTGGGTATTATCAAGCTAAAGACAATTTTTATTATGGTAATGGTGCTAGTAAAAATGAGTGGAAGGGTAGCTGGACGGGAAAAGACGGAGTTAATAGTCAGCAAGAGTTTTTAAGTAACAAAAATAACGTTCAAGAAAGAGCGATTAACGAGGCTATGAAATTGAAATGGGGCGTTCTTAACAGTGAACTTGCAGCAAATAAACGCTCTGTAAAAGATTTTATTGGACGTACGCAGAGAGGAATAGTTATTACTCCTTCTGGGCTTTTGGCTGCGGCTCATCTACGCGGACCAAAAGCAGCTGCAGAAATGCTACTGTTTGATAGAGATAATCCAGATGAAAACGGCACATCAATTTTTACTTATTTAAGTGAATTTAGCGGGTTTACAACTCCTTTTGATTAGTTTAAACAGGGATTCATCATATGACTAACGTATAGCGCTTCTCGCTCCGGTGAAGTACACAGGGCGGGCAGGGGTGCCCCGCAGTCGCCTCAACTCTGGGAACCAGAGCAAGGCGCTGCTCTCCACCCCACAATAACTTTATTACTCTTGTATGTACCTTACTAGACTTAATCTCTTTCTTTAGATTCGTGATAATAGCAGAAGTATAAAATAGCATTATATAATATTTAGAACTGCTTTACTTCCTTAATCCTTAAGAAAGAGATGAAACAGTTAGCAAAAGTGATATGTACTAAAGTTTGGTATTTGTTTAAGTATGTATTGAATATTGCCATCCACCTTGATTCAAGTGTAAGTAGGACTAACCCTCTTGAAGAAGAGCAAAAAGGCTTAACTACTCAATTAGATGCACAGCCTGCAAAGGAAAATCATCAAAACACATTTAAAATTAACCAAAACTTAAAAGATTCTCAACAAAGTACACAAAAATCTCGACAATACAAAAAAGCTTCCTTATTTAATGATGGTAAAACGAATAAGGCTGTTTTGTCATTAGTTATGCGTGGCGTTGCTGAAGTTTTATCCCAAAAAATGCATTTACACTGGAAAACTGAAGCAAACAGTATTCTTAACTATGAAAAAGAAGCTGATAATACTCAAGAAAAAATTTTTTACTACATCACAGATAATCCAGAAACTCCACAACCAGAAACTTTGATTGAAGAAACTGCGCTTAATGTTATTGAGCAATTTGACCCCAGAGCGTGCGCTATTCACTTAATTTATTGTGCCCTAACTGCTAATCTTGAAAAGCCTTGGGAAGAAAGTTTTGTTATTGACGACAAACAACTACTTGATTATACTGGGCTTGCCAAACGCAGGGACTTATGTCGGCACAAAAAATTGAGTCTTTTATATCATCTTTTACAGCAGCCAGCGCAGATACTTGTTCGTATCGCATGGCCTAAGCAAGGAGAAGTTGGAGCTTTTACCGTTGCGGATTTAAAGGTTTGGGATATTACTATACTTAGAGATTACAAAACAGACAAAGACGGCGATACTAAGTTAGTAGGTTTAAAAGTAATTGGTAAGCCTGGAGCTTGGGCAAAATACTTCTTGAAGCAATCTGAGTATTATCGTCATACCGGGATTATTAGTAAGAAAACTGTACAGAAATTATTTAGTATTGGCAAACAAAATGCAGGTGCAGCTAGAATACTGGTTTGGTTAACTTTCCAAATTCAACCTGGATTTGCTGATGGTGTAAGTGGTAAAACTCTTATGGAAATTGCTTATGGTATCGATAAAGTGTCAATTGTTGAACAAGACAGACAGCTAAGACGACAAATGGCAGATGACTTTGAAACTGATTTAAAAGTAGTTAAGGATGCAGGATGGCAAGTACAACTTAATCAAAGCTCAGTTTGGTTAACAAGTAATAATCATGGTAAAAGACCTATAGGTTATTGGAATCAATTATTAAATACTAAATTGCATTTTCAGTTACCGATGGAAGTTCAGGAATGTCTAGCTGTAACCGGACATTACAACATAACACCTCTTATCGAAAAGAATCTCCCTATTCAACCTCCATCTGGTAATGTGATTAGAGAAGCTAGAAAAGCAAAAGGCTGGTCTAGAGCATTTTTCGCTCAAACGATGGGAAAAAGTGTTTCCTGGGTTGATGCAGTTGAAACTGGTCATCGTTGCTGTTCCCAAAAAGACTTACCCAAGCTCTTCGACGAATTAGACATTTCCTCACTTTATTTAGATGCAGACCTAACCCCCCTACCCCCCTTTCCTACGAGGGAAGGGGAGAAATAGAGCTTTTCTTCGTTTTGGGAAGAGGTTTGGAGAGGAGTCTTTTTTTCTTAGACGTTTACTTAAGAGGATGTTTGAAAAGTATCAATATTAACAAAGAACCTAACCCCTAACCCCTTCCCTACAAGGGAAGGGGAATAAGAAAATAGAGCTTTCAAAACCTCTCTATCTGCTTTAGATAAAGGCTTTTAACCCCCCTTCCCTCATAGGGAAGGGGGGCAGGGGGGTTAGGTCTCTTTGTCTTATATTATACTTTTCAAACATCCTCTAAAAGCAGATTCATCAATTCCACGTTTATTATTAGGCAATCTCATTATATTGGTTGTCCCATTTTAACCTCAAGGTGTATGTAAAGTAATCAAAATAACACTATAATTTTATTCAATAACAATAATCGAAGTTAATAAATTAGGCAGCAAATCATTTTTAGCAATATTTAAAGGCAGCCTACAACGCTAAATATAACTTGAAGAAAGGAGATTTTAGTTATGTCTAAGTCAAGTGTCGTGGAATTTTTAACTGCTGCGAAACAAAATGAAAGCTTAAGGGAAAAACTCAAAACAGCGATGGATGTAGAAGCCTGTGTTGATATTGCAGAAGACATTGGCTACGACTTCAGCACAGAAGAATTACAAATGGAACTTAGTAACATGCCAGAAGAAGAAGTGGCAGTAATAATTAATCCAGGTATTTCTCCACGAAGACACATCCAACCACGCTAACGCAATTTCTCTCTCTGTTGGGACAATAGACATCTCCGTTCAATAATGTAGAGACCGTAAATTTACGGTCTCTACAAAGGTTTCCACATGACAAAACTGTAATTTATTTTGATTAGCCCGCAGACAGAGGTAATAAATTGCTTTGAAACAGTACTTTTAATAAGTGTAGAAAGTCGCAAGCAATATCATGTTTGGTTAAACACAAGTAATTGAAGTAGTTAGGCTGTGGAAAGCAAACCCAACCCAAAGCGAAAATTTGATTACAAGTAATTTACCAGACTATATACCAGCTTAAATCCCATAGTTTGGTCAAGCTAGAAATAGCATTTCCAAATTCGTATCAATTGCTTTCTGGCTCATTAAGACAAGTTTTTACTTTTTTGAAAACCTGTAAAAAATCAACTACAAGGGGCATTAAGTAATGTTTTTCCACAAAAAAGAAACTATTCATAGCGTAGATATTCGCGAACCAAATCCACGTTTTGCTCAACTTTTGTTGGAACAATTTGGTGGAGCTACCGGAGAACTTACCGCTGCATTACAGTACTGGGTGCAATCATTTCATATCGAAAATGCAGGCATCAAAGATATGCTTCAAGACATTGCTGTTGAAGAATTTGGACACTTAGAAATGGTGGGCAAAATGATTGAAGCCCATACCAAGAATGTAGACCAAACAGAAGCTTATAAAAGTACTTTGTTTGCTTTGCGCGGTGTCGGTCCCCATTTCTTAGATAGTCAGGGTAGTGCTTGGACTGCTAATTACATCAACGAAGGTGGTGATGTTGTGCGCGACTTGCGGGCTAATATTGCTGCTGAAGCTGGAGCACGTCAAACATATGAAGAGTTGATTAAGCTGGCTCCTGATGAAGGTAGTAAAAAAACGTTAGTGCATCTTCTGACTCGCGAAATCTCTCATACCCAGATGTTCATGAAAGCGCTGGATTCTTTGGGTAAGCTAACAGACCCCTATTTTGGTAATATTAAGCCAGACGAAACAGTAGATATTTACTACAATCTATCTACTTCTCAGCCAGGAAATGGAAGTCAAGTTGAAGAACGTGGTCCTTGGAACACTGAACCAACTTTTAGATATGTTGCTGACCCCCTTAAAAGCTAATCCTGAGTAGAAACAGATTTAGATGATGCGTACGTAATTAATTCCCACCTGTAGAGATTAAACATGTTTAGTCTCTACATTTTTTTATACAGGCTTAGATAACATTGGTGTAAATAGGGATGAGGGGTTTCCCCCTTAAGATTGGGAAAATGCTGATTATTCTATGTCTTACTGTGGAGACAATCGAGGATATGTAAAGTTTAGTATCGAGGAGTTGGAAGCCTTTATCGATGCCATTAAAAATGTACCGTTAGAAACGAATGGTTTGCCACACTCGCTTTTATTAGTAATTAATTAACCCACATCCGTGGGTTTTCATTCTGTAGGAGTGATTTTTAATCGCCTTTATTTTTGCATGTGTTTTTGATTCTATAAATAGGCTTATTGATTGTTTGCCTTATCAAAACCAAAGCTACAGTCTACAACATTTGTGGTAATTACCTTTACCATGCTTTCCTGAAATCCAAAATTTCACAGCAATTAGTTTCTTATCAGATTACTTAATCAGGAGTTCTCATGAATCTTCGTCATTTCACAAAAACCTTTTCTTTAGTCAGTTTCACATCTGTTATTGTTGCTGCTTCTGCACTTTCGGCACAAGCTCAAGAAGCAAAAAAGACAGTTTCAGCTAGAACAATTGCTAACTCATCTGTGAATACTTTAGTCGCAGATAAGAATGTCAGCAATAAAGCAGCTGATTTGCTAGTTCAAACACCCAGCAATCAAACACCCATCAATCAAACACCCAGCAATCAAACACCTACAAATCAAACACCTACAAATCAAACACCTGTTGAATCAGAACAGCAAACACCTATATATCCAACGCAACCACAACAACAAACACCCTCATCTCCTACTGTTCCAACATCTCCTAGCCAAACACCTGTACCAGAATCAGCCCCAGTACAACAACAGTCCCCATCAACGGTATCACCAGGTAGAGCTACTCGTGGTGGTTCCAGCTACATCGGGGTCGGTGGGAACATTGGATTGGGTGGTGATACAAGTTTAAGTGAAGGAGCATTTGCTGTTTATAGCAAAATTGGTTTGACCAACAATTTTTCTTTCCGTCCTGCTGGCTTGTTTGGTGACAATACAGTCGTGCTTCTTCCTTTGACAGTTGACTTTCCCATAGAATCAGTTACAAGCTCAGGTGTTCAACAAATCAATGTTGCTCCATACCTTGGTGCAGGCGCTATAATTACCACTGGTGATAACGATGATGTTGGGTTTTTACTAACTGGTGGTGTTGATGTACCAATTTCATCTCAATTTACTGCTAACGCTGGTGTCAATGTTGGTTTTATTAACGATACTGAAGTCGGCTTACAATTGGGTGTTGGCTACAATTTTTAACAAGCTGGAGTTAATAAATTATTTGAGTATTTATTAACTCCTCCAAAAGATAGATGAATAATCCCAAGGTGCTGAAATACACTAGCCGAGTTTGCTAATCTTTCGATAAAAGAAAATGTTGTCTCATATCAAATTAATCAGGGAGAAAGATATGAAAAGCCAAACTTCTGCTAAAGGATTTAAGAAACTCGCTTTCTTTGCCGCTGGTGTGTTGATGCTACCTATGTTCGCAGCTTGTGGAAACGAACGTGTTGCAGAAGCTCCTGGAAATCCAGCTATCACAGAAACTATTCCTCCAGCTAAAGATGTATCCGACCCACTTAAAACTCCTGCTGCACCCGGTGCAACAACTAACACAACACCTGGTACAACATCCGCAAACAATCTTGCTGAAGCCGTAGCTGCGAATCCCTCACTCTCAACCCTTAAGAATCTTCTTGATGAGACAGACTTAAAAGATAAATTGGATAAGGAAGTTCCTTATACAGTGTTCGCACCTTCTGACCAAGCCTTTGCAGCAATTCCAGAAGCGACTAGAGAAAAGCTGCTGCAACCAAAAAATCGTGAGATTTTGAAGCAAGTTTTAAGTTATCACGTTGTTCCTGGTAATCTAACAGCAAGTAAATTGCAACCAGGGAAGGTACAAACTCTTGATAATAATCCAGTCAATGTTCAGGTAGATAAAACTGCTAATCAAGTCAAAGTCAATGATGCGAAGGTAATTCAGCCAGATATTCAAGCAAGCAATGGTGTAATTCATGTAGTTGACAAGGTAATCCTACCCCCCAATTTAAAGCTATAGTGATTACCCTATAGAATCAAACGTAAATCCCCACCCCAATGTAGAGACGTGAACTTTCACGTCTCTGTTCCCGTCTCCGTTCCCGTATCTATTTTGTTTGCGAAAAATTATTTAGCATATTTTTTCAATTTAAAAGTATTTTTAGTCACTTTTCAATCACATTCTTCTTTAATACTAAAGCTATATAAAAATCTAATTGCTCTATACTAGGAAGAATAGAATGAGTTAGCAAATAATACCTACTTGTTTAAAAAGCAAGCAATGATTACTTTAAAAAAACTTTGGTTCCCAATTGCAGCGCTCGCATTATTAGTAATGGGGTGTGAAAGTGTAATTGAGTACTTACCAACTTTGCCCAGAATCGAGATACCATCGGAAACACCCCAAACACCTATTGTTAATCCACAGTCTGCTAATACTACAAAAATTGAAGCAGCTATTCGAGCAAGCATTAATCAAGTGCGTCAAAAAGAAAAACTTCAGCTCCTGCAAAACAATGAAGAGCTTGCCGAAGTTGCTCGCAATTATAGTCGAAAGATGGCAGAAAAAAATTTCTTTAGCCATACTGGGATAGATGGGAGTACTCTTGCCAGCAGAGTTGAAGCATCAGGCATTATTTATTGGTTAGTAGGAGAAAACTTATTTAAGGGAACGAATATAAAGGAGCCTGTAGATATTGCTGTAGAAGGGTGGCTAGAAAGTCCCGGACATCGTGCGAATATTTTACGTCCGATTTTTAACGAGACTGGTGTGGGTGTTTGGCGAGTCAATAATACTTACTACATTACGCAGTTATTTTTACGACGATAGTAACAGAGATTTTTATTGATTTAAAATTATACTCACACTTTAGATATAAATTTAGTTAAAAAATAATTTTATACAAACAATACACCAAGTAATACTGAGTCATTGTTTATGCAAAAGCATCTTAATAAAATATCTCACAAAGAAATATCTAATTCTTCGGTTTTTATGATGAAAATTAATAATTGTAATCGTAAAGCTTTGACTATAAAAATATACATTCAAATATGATATTGATACCTGTAAATATATTCAAGTTTTTTGCAACACAAGCGTCTAATATACACCTATAGATAGAAGGTAGTTTTAACTAGGATGAATATGATGGCTTTATAAGTTACTCTTTAACAGAATTAAAAAGTAGTTTAATACAACCTTATTACTAAGCTGGAAGTTGAGTAAAGTAGTGTCAGTTACTTTTGATATTACTTGTGTAAAAACTCCTAGCAACATAATAAGCTCAAAAAAGACTTCTGCATCTTAGCTTTAACCCCTAATTATTTCCAAGTCATAAGTTTCCAAATAATAAATTTATCAGCAACAAACTTAATGTTAAATAAATAAGAGGTAAAAACAGATGCAAACGCAAATTGAGCAACAAATTAAAGTTTGTCAGAAACCTAAATTTAAGCGTCTTGGGCTGATAAAGACTGACATTGCAATTAATTAATTCTCGATAATGATGTTGAATAGTATGTCATTCGTCCCACAAACTCTGACGCTGATGTACCGTTGAAACTTTTTTTGAGTTAATTGGTATCGGTTATATATTTTGGTTAACCTATGACTAATTACTCAAATATCTGATTCGCAAACAATTAGCTGTAGCATTTTGCTTCGCTAAAAACAATTATTTAAGTACGAAATAATTTACTTTAAGAGGCAATAAAAGTGCATTACTTAAAGAAGCCCACCGTTGTTCCTAAACGTATACTTGGGCAGCTATTGCCATTTTTGACAGATGATTTGGTGAATAAAAATAACGGTAATACTTTAATTCAACTATCTAATAAGGATAAGGCAGATATCTTACCCAATCTGAGCGTATCTCTTTTAGGACGTCGTATTAGCTGTATGACCGTCCCTGCGATTGTGAAAGCCATAAATACAGCATGTGTTGAAGGAAAACAAATAACTGTGGCAAATTACAACGTACACAGTTTTAATCTTTCCATGCAATTGCCTTGGTATTATCAATTTCTGGAAGATGCTGAAATCACACATTGTGACAGTATTGGAATCTTAAAAGCCATTGGCTATATGGGGCTGAATTTACCCATTAGCTACCGTTCCTCTTACAGTTTGTTGATGCCGAAATTACTGGAAAGTGGCAATATTACTGGACTTTCAGTTTTTTTGCTAGGTTCACAATCGGAGGTTTTAGAATCTGCTATAGCACGTCTGAGAAAGCAATATCCAAATGTGAAATTCGCTGGACATCACGGGTATTTTGACAAGGAAGAGCTTTTTCAGAATGAAGTTGTTATACAGAAAATAAACCGAGCAGAGCCTAATATTTTACTAGTAGGAATGGGGATGCCAATTCAAGAAGCTTGGGTACAAAAGCACCGCAATCGTTTAGATGTGAATGCCATTATGTTAGGTGGTGCAATTATTGACCGACTTGCGGGAGTTGTACCTGAATGTCCACAGTTACTTTCTAATATAGGGTTAGAGTGGTTATACCGTTTGTATCGCGAACCTAAACGATTAGCTGCTCGTTATTTGCTAGGGAATCCAGCTTTTCTACTGCATATTGCCCTAGCGAAGTTTTATAAATCGTCTTTACAAGTACAATCAATGCCACCAATTGATTGTTCTAGTTCAGGAAGTCAGGTTCAACAAAGTAGTCTTTCTTTAATTCCCACAATTCAAAATCAGGAGCTAGCAGCAGGTATTTATAGTAGAGTTAAAAGGATAGCGGAATATTTTATAGAAGCTAATCTTTTAACCAAAGCACAAGTTGAGGCTGCTTTATCTGAGCAAAAAGTTATTGAAATACTTTTAGGTGAAGTTTCGGCTCGAAAGGAAGGAATTTCCGAAAAAACTATTGAGTATCTCAATGAACTGTTGTTTCTTCATAAAACTCAAGCATGGGAATAATTGTTTTCATTTAGATAACGCCTTGTCAACAGACGTTATTTACTAATTATTGATAAATCTTTCGTTTTAGGAGTTATTGATGGTCATTTGCCCTAAAGTTAGTGTGATAATTCCCGCTTATAATATTCGTTCGTATATTGGGGATGCGTTGGCTTCTTTAAAACGTCAGTCGTTTCAAAACTTTGAGGCAATTGTTGTAGACGACGGGTCTTGTGATGGTACTGAGCTTGTGGTTAAATCTTACGTAGAGGAAGATTCGCGCTTTAGATTATTGCAAAAACAGAATGGAGGGCTATCATCTGCTCGCAACTATGGTATGCGTCATGCTCATGGCTCATACATTGCGTTGCTTGATGGTGATGATGCTTATCATCCAGAGAAATTAGCGAATCATGTTGCTAAGCTTGATAATAACAGTGATATCGGGGTGGTTTATAGCAGTTCTCGGACAATTCGTGATGACGGCCGTCCTACTTTTATGTATTTGAGTGGCAAGCCAGTAAAGTCAGACCCTGTTTTAGCTTTACTTTGCAAGAACTTTGTCTGTCATGGTTCAAATGCTGTATTTCGACGCTGTTTGGTAAATGAAGTAGGTGAATTTGATGAAAATTTACGCAGTTCTGAGGATATTGATTTTTGGTTAAGGGTTGCACTCACTCGACGATGGGGCTTTTATCGAGAGCCACGTGCGTTATGTTACTATCGCGTCCGTCCTTCTGGACTCACTTTTAATGTGGAGCAAATGCACCACTGTTGCGAGCAAGTAATTCAACGTGCTTACTCGCGTTATCCAGAATTAGTTGAACCTATTTTACCAACCGCCTATGCTTACATGTACCGCTATCTTGCTCGCTTGTGTCTGCAAACTGGTAACATAAAACAAGCTCGTGATTTTGTTAACCAAGCGCTTGCAAAAGACAAATCTATCTTTTACACCGATTTGCGATCGCTTATCACTTTAGTCTCTGTGAGTTTAGCACCGCTTGCCAAATTGGCGATTCGGCAAACTCTTCAGATTCCAGCGAGGTAATGATGAAGCGGACTTTGCTAATCAAAGGCGGGTTTTGGATATCTTTTAGTACTATAATACTAAGATTTGTAAATTTACTAAGTAACTTAATTCTGGCACGCTTATTGTTGCCATCGGAATTTGGGGTTGTTGGGATTGCTTATGTTTTCTGGTCTTTCTTTATTCTATTTACACAGGACGGGCCTGGGTCATTTATTGTTTACAAAGGAACAGAAGATAAACGTTACCTGAATACAGCCTACACAATCAGTCTGCTAATAGGCTTATTTTTTGCCTTGGTAATGGTAGTATCAGCACCATTTACAGCGACTTTTTTCAATGAACCAAGTTTAACTTGGATTTTAATTGCATTTGCCTTCAATCTACTCTTGTCATCAATCTTCAATGTTCAAGTTGCAGTGATGACCAGACAAATGCAGTATCAAAACATAGCGGTCGCAAACATCGTTACCTCTATCGTAAGAGTCATTTTTACAACGACCTCTGCCCTTCTGGGTATGAGCTATTGGTCTTTTGTAATTGGTGATACAGCTTCTTGGGTAACAGGTTGTATTCTGACACGCTACCAATGCGGTTGTACTTTCCGTCTTCTGATAGACCCAGAGGTAAAATCCGAAGTTTTATCTTATTGTTTTGCAGTAACAGGCTCTAGTTTTGGCTTTTATTTCAATGCAAACGCTGACAACTTTACTGTTGGTAAATTGCTTGGGAGTACTAGCCTTGGGTACTACAATCTGGCTTACCAACTGACTATGGCTCTATCAACAATTTTAAATTCAGTTATTTCTCAAATAGGAATGCCTGTTTTTGCCCAACTCGATTCGGATGAAGAACGGAAAAATGTACTATATAACGTAGTTGAGCAAATTGCTTTCCTGACTGCTCCCATATACGCTTTATTTTTTCTCGTTATTGACCGTAATGCAATCGCTTTAATGTTTGGTGAAAATTGGATACCTCTATGTACAGTTATTCCCTGGTTACTCATCTTCGCTTACTTTCGTCTTATTAATGCTCCATTAAATACAATGCTATCTGCTGTTGGACGACCAGATGCAAATGCTAAAGTCAATATTTGTATCGCTCCTATTGCAGTTGTGAGCTTTATTATTGGTGCTCGCTATGGGGGAATTGTTGGAGTTAGTATTGCAGTTGCGTTAGTATTGGGTATTTTTTGGACATTTTGCTGGTGGTGGTTTGGTTGTCGAGTACTTAATTGGTCAATGATGCACTTTTTACAATCCTCCTTTATACCCGTTTTGATTGCAATTCCAGCCTTAGTACTTTCTATCTATCTACCAACACTTATAAAGCCGATAACATTTATTGTGATTTATTTATTATCAGTCAGGCTATTACAACCTAAACAAATCGAGTGGTATCAAAAAATAATCACAAAAACAGTAAACAAGCTTATAGCACAAGTAACAAACTAGAGGAAATTAATCAATATGCAAAATAAAACAGTCTTAGTAACAGGAGAGCCTATATTTCTAAAACGTCATGAATTTCTGTTTCGTGCAATGTCTCAACATTTTGAAAATATAAATTTTTTACCCAGAGATAAAGAATGGTACGAATATACACTACCAAGAATACTAATTAAGGCTCTTTACACTATTCGTACAGGTTCTTTAAGTAAAGCAAATGCATATTTTCAAAAAAACAAAATCGCATTTATTCTTAAATCTCAAAGAACTGAGCAGCAAATTAAACAAATGCAATTTCGTCCAGATATAGTCTTTCATATATTTGGTACATATTCTCCTTTTTTACATAAATCTGATATTCCTTATGTTATCTACTTAGACTATACGGTAGCTCTTGCGGAAAAAAAATGGTCAGGATGGGCTTACTTTATTAACGCTCAACAACGTGAAAACTGGGTAGAATGTGAGCGCAGAACTTATACACTAGCCCAACATATTTTTTGTATGAGTAGCATAGTAAAAAAATCTTTAATACAAGATTATAGTATTGAACCAGAAAAAATAACTGTTGTTGGTTCATCGGGTGATTTCCAATTACCCTACGTAGGAGAAAAACAATTTGGAAGCCAGCAAATTTTATTTAATGGCTCTGATTTTAAAAGAAAGGGTGGAGATTTAGTCATTGCTGCATTTAAAAAAGTCAAGCAAGCTATCCCCTCAGCCAAATTAATAATTATTGGCAAAAAATTACCCCTAAATGAAAATGAAGATGGTATCGAAAATCCGGGACATGTATCATCTCGTGCGGATATTCATAATCTTTTCTTAAATACCGATTTAGTGATAGCACCAGCATATTGCGACCCCTTTCCAACTTTTCTTATGGAGGCTATGAATTATGGAATCCCTTGTATTGTCTCAGCAAACGATGGAATGCCAGAAATTGTTACTGATAAAGAAACAGGTATTGTAATTTCAGAACCAACTGCTGATGTATTAGCAAATCACATTATTGATTTGTTGAATAATCCTTTGCTATTAACATCAATGTCTCATGCAGCGCGAGATAAGATAAAAAATAAGTTAAACTGGAATAAAATAGCTGAACAAATAGCGAAACAAATAGCAGAAATATTGTCAGAGAAAGTTCCTGCAACATTGAGTAAAGGAAACTAAATTATGTATAATCAAATCACAAAAATCAAAAATATTGTCATTACAGGTGAATCACCCTATTTATTTCGCCATGATTTTCTTTTCAAAGCCATGTCTGTATATTGTGATAATTTAGAAATCATTCAAAGAAAAAATCAATGGTATGAAAAAAAATCAATCCGACGTTTACTGAAATATTTATATGCTCCTTTAGTATTTTCAGTCAATAAAGCAGATACTTTATTTCAAAAAAATCAGCGAGAATTTATAGCTAAATCAAAGAAAGTAGAAACAGAAATAAGACAATTGCCATATACTCCGGATATTGTCTTTCACATTTTTAATACCTACAGTCCTTTGTGGAATAACTCTGATATTAATTATGTGCTATATCTAGACTACACAATGGCTCTTTCTGAAAAAAAACAGTTACCTTGGGCTTTTTTTCTGAATCGTAACACTCGTAATGATTGGTTTAAGTGCGAGCATCAACTATTTGAAAAAGCCAAGCATATTTTTGCACAAAGCAATTATGTAAAATCTTCTTTAATCATAGATTATAATATTTCTCCTGAAAAAATTACCGTTGTCGGTGCTTCCGGAGATTTTGAGTTACCTGACTACGGAGAAAAAGAATTCGGAAGTCAGCAAATCTTGTTTAATGGCTCAGATTTTAAAAGAAAGGGTGGAGATTTAGTAATAGCTGCATTTAATAAAGTTAAACAAACGCTTCCGTCAGCTAAGTTAGTTGTGATTGGTAGAAAAATACTTTCACAAATCGACGGTGTAGAAAATCCAGGACATATTTCTTCTTCAGAACTACGTCATCTTTTTTTAAATTCCGATTTAGTACTTGCACCTGCTAATTGCGACCCCTTTCCCAGATTTGTCATCGAAGCCATGAACTATGGAGTACCCTGTATTGTATCAGATAACGATGGGATGCCAGAAATTGTCGAACACAAAGTTAATGGCATTGTAATGGAGCAACCAACACCCGATAAATTAGCTGACTCTATTATTAATCTACTTAGCAATCCTTCTGTATTATCATCAATGTCGGATGCTGCAAGAACTAAAATAAAAACTGAATTGAATTGGGAAGAAGTAGCTAAAAAGATAATGGGAGTTTTGCTTACATTAAAATGAATTTTGTTGAGTTTTATTGGATGGTCAATTTAATAAAATTACAAAGGGAGTGCAAATAAAGATGTTTATTAACAATTTCAGAAATAAAGTTAAAAAAAACTTTCCTGATTACAAAAGCTCTAAATTATATAATTATTACAAAACATCTAAACCATATTTAAAACTTATGAACTATAAGTTGATGGAATTTCAAAATCCCAAAATTAAGCAACTCACCAAAGTACTAGAAACAAATGACCCTATTATTTTTTATTCGATTGGTGCTCGCTACGGTCTCCCTTGCAAATTTGCAAATTATTTAAGAGACCATAAATTTTTGTTTGGTATTGGTTTTGAACCTGACCGAGAAGAAGCACAACATCTTAAAGATGACAATTTGTTTGATGTAATTATGCCTTATGCATTAGGAAGCGAAAATGGAACACATACATTAAATATAACTGAACATCCTGGATGCTCATCTATACTTTTTCCTCATGCGGAGAATTTAAATTTGTTTTGCGAATATCCAGAATGGTTTAATCTGAAAGATAAAATTGATATCAAAGTACATAGACTGGATGAAATAATTAAAGCTGAAAAAATACCAAGTCCAGATATATTGCAAATTGACACTCAAGGGTTTGAGTTTGAAGTATTAAGAGGAAGTACAAACATTTTGAATCAGGTATCTATTATTGAATTAGAAGTCCAAATGTACCCAATATATTTGGGACAAAAGACATTTGCTGATATTCATGATTTTTTGACAGAACATGGCTTTGTAATGCTTTTAATTGAAAAATCTGGAGTATTTGGTATTAATTATGTTGAGGCAAATGTTTGCTATTTTAATAAATCATTAGTAGATAAATCCCAAAAAAGTCGGCTACTAATCGATTATTGCAGTATTGCTCACGAAATTGATTTGCTAAAAGTGGCTTAAGAGATGATTTATAAAGTAAAAGATTGAGTCTATATCAATGATGGGTTACGGCGCTTTTTACAACTTAAAGAGCCTCCAAATAATTTCTACAAATGCGCTTAACCCATCCTACGTGAATTTAACTTCAACTGTTCATCAATTTATAAGGACTTATGTTTATCTATGAAATTCAATAATGAATTATACCAAGGAATGGCACGTCTTGTTGATTTTTTACCAAAAGCAAAAGAGAAAGTCAGAAAAATTTTGTTTTCAGCTTGGGGAAGTTATCCTAGTTGGGACCCTTGGATTTTAAAAGATGGGGATATATACCGTCTCTTCTACTTAGTTGGACCGAGAGATTCTGTAACTTGGTGGATAGAAGGTACTATACATGGTGCAATTTCCAAAGATATGAAATCTTGGAAAAATATTGGAATTGTACTTGATGCTGACCCGAATAATGCATGGGAATCAGGAAGAATGCTAGCTGGTTGTGCTCGTAAAGAAGATGGTGTTAACTACCTTTTTTACTCAGCAGCAGGACAGGGAGAAGAAATAATGAACGAAGGAATTGGTTTAGCAACATCCCTTGATGGCTTGCATTGGGAACGACACTCAAATAAGCAACTTGTTAAATCCGATTGTGAACATCTTTGGTATGGACGCTTTAAACGTCAAATGGGAGAGCGCATTTTTGACCATCATCAGTGGCGAGACCCTTATGTAGTAAAGGATTCTCAAAGTGGTAAATATTATATGTTCATTTGTGCTTATTTAAACCAAGGAGGAGAAGGACTATTTCGAGGATGCGTTGGTGTAGCAGTAGCAGACAATATTGCTGGTCCGTACGAATTGTTACCCCCTGCTGCAGCTCCATTTGTTGAGGGTACAAAAGAATCACCATTTTATGAAATGGAGCGACCACAGGTAATTTATAGAAATGGAAAATATCATTTATTTTTTTCATGTTGGACAACATGGTTAAACCCTAAATGGCTGGAGAAAGTAGGAACAGATAACATAACGGACTCATCACTTTATTGGTATGTTTCTGATAGTATTACTGGACCTTTTGAACCTGTGAGCGAAAAGCCAATTGTTACAGGAAGCGAAAAAACAGGAATATATGGGACAAACTTTTTTCCAGCACCCGATAACCCAGAAGAATTTATCGCTTATGGCTGGTACTACAGACGCATGACATTAGCGACCGCAGCAGTACATCAGGTTCGTTGGGATAATGACTCCATCGAAATTGGGTAAACCGTAATTGCGTAAATAAAAGTCAAAAAACTCAAAAAAATATGACGTTATCAAGATTTAATATAACAAAAAAAGAAACTATAATCCCTCAATCATCACCTGATGTTGCGCTTTTTCTACGGGGACTTTATGAGGGTGGTGCTGAGCGAGTAATGCTCAACTTAGCTCGTGGCTTTATCAAAAAGGGACTAAAAGTAGACTTGGTACTTGCTAGAGCAAAAGGTGTCTATATGCAACAAGTACCATCTGGAATTAGAATAATCAATTTAGAAGCGGAATGGATGCCAAGCAGCCTTCCCAAATTAATTCAATATTTGCAAAAAGAACACCCTAAAAACCTTTTGGCTGCGCTACACTACCCCTGCGAAATTGCTCTTTGGGCAAAACGTTTGTCTGGAGTCTCTACAAGAATAATAGTATCCGAGCATAATACTCTTTCTCAAGAAGCGCAACGCATAGCCCAAACTTCAGTACGCTTAACACCCCTAGCAGCACGTCTTTTCTATCCTTGGGCTGATGGTATTGTTGCTGTTTCCCAGGGTGTAGCCAAAGACTTAGCAAACATCACGGGTATACCAAGAGAACGTATTCAAGTAATTTACAATCCTATAGTCGATTCTGAATTATTCGCACAAGCTAAAGAGCCTGTACAACACCCTTGGTTTCAATCTTCTGAAATACCAGTGATTTTGGGAGTGGGAAGATTATACCCACAAAAAGATTATCCCACCCTTATCCGCGCTTTTGCACAGGTACGAAAAATTCGTCCTGCTCGATTAGCAATTTTAGGATGTGGTCCAGAACAAGCTCGACTAGAAGCTTTAATAGATGAGTTGGGTTTAAAAGAAGAAGTTGCATTACTAGATTTTGTACAAAATCCATATGCTTACATGGCACGTGCTGCTGTATTAGTATTGTCTTCAGGTTGGGAAGGTTTCGGAAATGTACTTGTAGAAGCAATGGCTGTGGGAACTCCAGTGGTATCCACAAACTGCGAAAGCGGTCCATCTGAAATTTTGGCTGATGGTAAATATGGTTTGCTAACTCCTGTTGGTGACCAAATTGCAATTGCAGAAGCAATCAACAGCGTCTTATCAGGTAACACAAAAAGAGTCGAATCAAGTTGGTTACAACAATTTTCTCTGGACAATAGCGTTGAAAAATACTTAAAACTATTAAATATACCTGTCGCGTAGTGTTTCACTCTCCCCCCACTTTGGAGAGTTTGTCTTGTAGGTAAAGGTAAGTGTGACTATCGCATGGTAATGTAAAAAAGTCATCGTCCAAATCTAAGCTAAAGAGGCTCTTGCGTAAGTGTGCTAAAATAATATATTTTTCATCAATTTTAATAAAAATCAATCATGAAAAGGATAATGACTCAACTCTTAAATTTACCTGAGATAATAGTATAATCCAATATACAAGAAGGTTATACCCTGATTTTATCAGTAAGTAAAAAGGATAAAAGTGCCCCAAAGTCCTCATTGTGGTACTTTATCCAGGAATCTACATCAAAATCACAATTATTTAGTTAAAGATTTACCTATGGGAGATAAGGATTTTTTGGGTTATGCCTTTATGGGCACGCTACGCGAACGCAAAGCCTCAACCCAACCTACAAATACTCTTAACCGAGCAGTATTGCGAAGCGTCCTGAAGGGATACGTTCCTCAACCCAACCTACGAGTTTTCGTATTTTCGAGCAAAACCTTCGCAGTATTGGAATAGGTAGGGTTGTTTTGTACAATTAACTTGGTGATTGACATTAAATCTCTACCATTTATTTACGTCAAACCCTCTGAGAACCAATTAGTTAAATCAGCAACCGAAGTGAAATCAAGTAATGCCTCACCCAATGCTTCCAACTCTTCAACTGATAACCCACGCAGACGGTCAACTAGGGTGTCATCAATATTACCCAAACGGCGATTAAGTTGCCGTGTTACTAGCGATAATGCCTCTTGTTGCTTTCCTTTGCTTAAAATATCTTGATAAGTTACTGACTCCTGCATCATATCCTCCCTTAAAAATTGACGAATTAAATCTTTCTCGAACCTTAAACCAGCTAAAATATCAGCACAGGAGGCGATATTTTGCCTCTCATCCCTATCTGCAATTCTAGCAACACGTTCTCCAATCTGTGCCAACAATGTCCTGGGGGAATCAGTACGTGTTAAAGGTGCTAGTGGTAACAACGCTTTATTTTCTAGAAATAACGCTGAATCCTGTTCCCACAACCGTATTGCTCTGTATTGGTGTACTGTTGTCGCGTCGCGGTATTCTTCGGTAAACGCGATTTCATCAGTAGTTTCCTGCAAGAAAATTACTATTTGGGTAACAGGACAATTGTATTGACGCTTCAAGCGCACCGAATAGTCGAGCATTCGGAAGGGAATTGGTGGTTTGGATTTAGCTAATGTCTGAAACTCTAGGTGGAGTATTTGATTATTTGTCTGCAAAAAAGTAACAGAATCTGCACGAATTGGTTCTAATGTCAATTCTGTTTTTAATATCTCGATTTGTTGCGTTTCAACTCCAAGCAACCAACGAATAAAATCACTCGGATATTTTTCAGCAAGCAGCTTACAGGTATTATCGAATTCCACGCAAAGCACCCATTAATATCACTACAGTATTAAGAATATATCAATTAATATGGCATAATCAATGGTTATTGCATTCCAAATATTTGTTATCAGTAATACTCACATTTATTGCAACATATTTTTTTGTTGCAAATAGTGGTTTTCTATTTATATTGTAGTCAATTTACCGAGTTTGTAGGAACGTAAAATGTTTATAGCAATTTTTACTCTGGTGATGTACACAAGGGCGGTTCGGGATGCCTACCCACAATACTTTACTAATTTAGTATATACCTTACTCGATTGGGAAACGCTATAAGCATCAGATTAAAAACTAGGGATTTGAGGTAAGTTATTAATAGTTGTAGTAGTTGCATTAGTAGATTAGAGGCTACGCAATACGAAAATAAAAATTTCTAATTCTTTTTCTGTAGGTGTCAAGCAATTGCTATTAGATGGTGTTTATAAATAAAATATAAAGCTTAATTTATGCTACAAGCCAGCGATTAAAATCGCTGTCTAAAAGCTAAAGTCCTCTAAAAGAGGAATAATAATAGGGTTTCTAGAGCTTAATCATTATTTTATAAATGTCCTTTTAGTTTGTAGGGTCTGCTAAAATTTTATTATGGATATATACAAATTGACATGCTGCTAATTCTTCTAATGATTGATTTTCATTTTGTCTGTCAAATGTTGGTGAATCTAATTTTTCACCATATATTTTTCTGAGATGCTTTATCAGTAATTCGGGGTCAACTACAGAAGTAATTTGGTTATAAGTATCTTTGTCAAGATTATTTTTTAACGGTAAACTTGTAGGATAAAATGTTCTCATAAGCGTAGACAAAGCTGTGGGGATGTAACACTTAAGGAAATCAACTGAACTATGAGGAGATTTATCAAAAACAATTTTTAAATAGTTATTGGTTTTTTCTTTTGAAGACCAACATGCCCAAAAAGTAATTATCTCACGAGCGCGTTCAGGATATTCATTATAAATAACTTTTTCTTTAGTTATATCTTCAATTCTATTAATGACTACTTCTGCAAGGTTTCTTATCTCAGATTCAGAAAATAAATTTTCTTTTGCAAAAGTTATTGTCTTAGGCTTAGAGGATAAATCGAAGCTATCTTCTTGTTCGTCATCTTGCGTACTTGCATATATCCATTTAAAGCATTCAATCGCAAAATAAACAGGATTGGCTGTCTGAATAATTTGTTTAGATAATTTAACCTTGTTATCTGATGCATCAAATTTTTCAATTAAATGACTAATTAAGATTCCTGTTTTAATAAAAGGAGTATCAAGAGAATAAAGTGTATCAGATTTAGAAAAATAATCTCCCATTTTAGCCAAAGCAAGAGCTAGTTTGAAGGAAGCTGAAGATGACAATCCGTCAAGTTTTCTATAACTTTCAGTAATAAATGTGTCTATACAGGAAGCATCTCTTGTAATTTTTACAATTTCATTACTGATGTTAGATGCGTTTTCTATGTTTAACTGGTTAAAAAATACTGCTAAGCTTTCGTCTGAAATATCATCTTCGGGGATGCCATATGCAAAATATCTTTTAAAATACCGTGTAGATGCTATATGTTTTTTCTTAGTCCATGTTTGTTCCCAATCTGACCAATCACGATTACTTAATTCGACCTCGACCAATCGAGGAAATAATTCTTTTAATAACTTTTTAGCACATATTTTAGCTTCATTGCTTAAATCAGCAGTGCTTTGCTCTAGAATCTCAGTTATTATATTTCTTTTTGATTCAAACTCAGAACGGCTGGTATTTTCTCCTGGCTCTTCTTCGTAGTCTAGTAAAAAATCGTATTGTGTGGAGATATTGTGCCAGCCGTAAGCATCGAGTACGGCTCTATCCATTTTGGTATGGAGTTCTCGTAGTTTTAGGATATTTGGGTCGCGTTCATCTGGGTCGTGGAAGCGGTTATAGGTGTCTGTTAGTCCTTGGTTGTTGCGAACCATTAATTCGGCGCGGTATTCTTCGTATTCTTTACCTACGGCTTCTAAAGTGGGGTTGGTTTCCCAGTTTTCGGGGAAGGGGAAGGTTTCAAAGCAGTCGCTGGGGGTGTAACGAAGGTCGTCTTTCATGGATGAGCCGAAAAATCTTGCCCATATTTCGTGGATGCGCGATTGGAGGGTGCAAAATGCTGAGTTGCTGGGAATAGCGATAACAACGAGTTGTTCAGAATAAACCATTCCTGTTGGTAAAAATGTAAATGAACCATGTTGACCGACTCTTGCAACTACTAACACGCGGTTTAGGGGTGCGATCGCATTTACTAAACCTGGTCTTTTTTCGGCATATTGCCACCGAATACGTAGAGCATCTCGTTTTTGAGTATCACGAATAGGTTTAACCTTCTTTTAACCAATCTTGATAACCAGGTGCGTGAGCATTAATTGTTGTGTTTTTTCCTGCAAACGGTGGGTTTCCGACGATTGCATCAAATCCGAATAGAAAATTTTTGCAAATATAGAGATTATTATTATCAAAAATCTCTCAAAATTTTGCTATATAAGGTTTATTAATTTAAATTTATTGACGATAATCTAAAAATACAACCCTCAAATGCCTATGAATTCTATAAAATAATAATGATTATCCCTCGGATGAGTAGATAGAGATTGGAGAACCGACGCGAGTTTCTGTTGAGGATGTGCGCGATATTCCTACAATTAATTTACCCTGTCGCAATCGAAAATAGGAATAAATTGGATAATTGCTTAAACTAAACACAATTTTTTAATTCAGAGCATACTCTTTCTTTTCTTGGCTACCTTGGCTTCTTGGCGGTTCATAAATTATTTTCCTGTACTTCTTGCATAACCGCACCCAACCAAAGAAAGAAAAACCACAGAAAAACAGCCATCCAACTTAAAGGAGTAGCATTTATTTGTACATATAATATAATCAAACAGGCAAACGCTCTCTTACAAAAAGCATTACCATTAACTGCCTCCGGATAGAAAAAGAATAGTGTTAGTAGCAATGCCAATAAAAACACAATAAAACCCACAACTCCGTTTAAATAAAGTACAGCAGCGTAGGTTGAAAAAGAGCCAAGAGTAATATGAACATTTTCGTATAATCTAGCCGTACCTCTGATAACTCCCCAGCCTAACCAAGGTTTTTCTTGCCAAGCTTCAATAGTTTTGCTCACAACCAATGAGCGGTCAGCAGATGAACTAGCGCGAGCTTGATTAAAAACCTCTAGCGGTTTATTCAACAATTCACCAACATTTAGTCCTTTAAATGAGCATATTGAAAATGTCAACGCAGCCAACCAAAGATACACCTGACGCATCAAGGAACTTTGCAAGCAGGCTATTATTAAAAGTCCTAAAGGCAAGCATATCCAAGCTAAACGACTAAAACTTACAAGCATTGCACATAAAGAACCAATTAAAGCCCAAGTACGTAAACGAGGATTTGTTTCACCCAGACAAATAAAGAAACTTAACACAGCACAAATCCCTAAAATTGGAGGGTCTGGTGTATAAAGTACTGTTCTTGGTAAAGGGATACCAAAGAACGGTTGTACGCTTGCAAGGACTATTAGCAAACTAGATTTATCCCCAGGAATTAAGCGTGCTAGTAAAGGTGTTAAAACTGCATTACGAATTCCAACTACAAGCAAAAGCATCTGAATACAGGTAGTGATTAAATACCCTATTGTCAGCCAAACAACTGCACGAGTAATTACATTTACCCGTAATCGACTCCAAAATGGTAGGGCCAAACAAGCAAAGATAAAGAAGTAGCTTTTAATGAAGGTCACTCCTGCTGCTAAAGTTTCTTGTATCGGCCAACCCATTTCATCAAGACCAAGCACCGCAGTCCAAAACATTGCTACCGACATAGCTAACCAAGCCCATACGCATCCTGGTAGCAAACCTTGAATTACCTTATCAATATCAAAATTTTTTATCAGCAAAGCAATCGCAACCGCTGGGTAAAACAAAGGCTGTATACCTAACAACCACCAAACAGGGGTGAGAATTATCGCCCAATAAATAATCCGTTCGGTAGATGACAAATCGTCTAGTTTAAAAATTAAGGATTTAGAATTCGTTTTGCTGGAAGTAATACTTAACATGTCATTAAATTAGGAATGGGACGAACCGCCAAGAATCCAAGGAAGCCAAGGTAAAATTCACTTATTATGTAGAATTAAGATTTACTGTGTAAACTACCTCTAAACGTAGTGTATTTTTTTCTAAATGTTATAAAATATCTATAATATGTATACTTAAGTGCAGGTAAACTTTAGCCACTAAAAATTACCTGGAAAAGTAAAACATTTGCTAATTCACTTTCGCCTCCACCAAAAGTTATATTTATTAATCATTCACAGTAATCTTTAGGAATAATTTTGGTATAAATTTTATGAATAGAATCTTTGCAATTACGGCTAGGCATTGTTCATGGTTGTTATGCTTAAATGCTATTTTGTTAGCAGCCGCATACTACTCTTATGCATCTGTAGCTAAAGTTTGGACAGCCAACACACAAATGATTCTGCCCGCTCAAACCACCAATCTTGATGCCAGTTTGGGCACTCTTGGTTCTCTGAGAAATTCTAATCCTAGTTTTTCCGACCAAGTTAACCCCTTAAAAGTGCAAGCATCGATTTTAACCAGTGATGTCTTAATGGAGAAAGTGTTAGCTTCTGACCCAGAGAAAGAAAAATTTAACAGGCTTTCTAACTATAAAGGTTTATTTAAAGTTGCACCACAAGAACAGTCTACAATTATTTCCTTAGCGGTGAATGGCTCTAGCCCAGAAATAGCACGTCAGCGGTCTTTAATTTTAATACAAGCATACGAAAATCGTTTGAATGAACTACGACAAACTAATAGTCAAGCACGACAAAAATTTAGTCAGCAAGAACTAGATAAAGCCAAGCAAGCATTAAGCCAAGCACAACTGAGATTGACAAGATTTAAGCAGTCCAGCGGACAGGTCAATACTGAAGAACAAACTAAAGGTATTGTCACAACGATGAACGCTCTCATAAGTGCTAGAGCTCAAGCCTTGGCTCAATCTCAGGCAAGTGTGAATCGAGCTAAGGCTTTATCAACACGCCTTTCGCTTGCACCGAAGGAGGCAATAAATTCTTTGGGTTTAGGTGAAAATCAAAACTTTCAGTTTATACGCACTAAACTGTCGGAAGTAGATGCTTCTTTAGTACAGAAACGCGCAAATTTTACTGATGAACATCCACAAGTTCGCAGTTTACTCACCCAGCGCGAACAGTTGCAGCGTCAACTTCAGCAGTATGTTGTACAAGCGACTCAGGGTGAAGGTAAAGTTGATACAGGCGTATCTGGTCAAGCTCAAGGACGTGCTCTTTTAATTCAACAAATGATTTTAGCGGAAAGCGATGGTATTGCCCAACAAAAACAGGCACAGTTACTTGATAAACAAATTGCCTCACTTAATGCAACTCTACAATCTTTACCTGGAAGTCAAGCACAAATTCAAGAACTTCAGCGACAAGTTGAGGTTACAGAGGGTGTTTACAAAGGTTTGGTAGCTCAAGTGCAGCAGTATAACATTAATGCTTTTGATGCATATCCCAACGTACAGTTATTAGATGGACCACAAGTTGACTCTAAGCCAATCAGTCCCAAGTTGTCTTTCATGGTGATTAATGCCTTAATGGCATCAGTTATTGGTAGCATTGCTCTTATTTTGTTGCTAGAAAGTCGCAACCCACTATTGAGTCCCAAAGATTTACAGGCTTTCAAATTTCCTATTGTGGTTGGTATTCCCAAACTTAAGCCTTGGAAAACTAAATTGGATTGGGGTAATGAAACAGAGGTTGAGTTTCAACGATTGGCATCGGCTGTCAGTTTACAACCTCTTGAAAATCGTCGTTTATTAGTTACGAGTGCTGCTGCTTCTGAAGGGAAAACAACTGTTAGTATAGGACTAGCTTGTGCCCTAGTAGATTTAGGTTTTCGGGTGCTGGTAGTAGATGGAGATTTCCGGCAAGCAGAACTAAGCCGCAGTCTCGGTTACACTAAACAATCGAACGTTAATAACCTGCAGGTAATACATCCAAATCTTGATTTGCTACCAGCTATATCCAATCAAGGCAAAATTGTCGAATGGGTGAGAAGGGGACGCTTTGAAAAAACATTAGCAGATGTTGAGTTGGCTGGTAATTATGATTACGTTATTATTGATAGCGCTCCCGTAGGTTTAACTAGTGAAACGGCTTTAATGGCTACTGTTATTAGTAATGTTTTGTTTGTTATTCGCCCTAATACAAGCTATAAAAACTCTGTGAATGAAAGTCTTGAACAGCTATCTCAACATAATGCTCATGTTTTGGGTTTGGTTGTAAATTCTTTGGAGACTGGAGCCAAATCTTACCCGTATAGGTTCAGTGCTCCTTTGGTTAAAATTTAGGTTTTTATACAAGGTAGAACATAGAGTCGGGCAAGGAGTTTTTGAGGCTCCCATAAAACGTAGAACATAGAGGCGGGCAAGGGTTATCAGCGGTTCCCATGAAATGTAAAACATAGAGGCGGGCAAGGGTTATCAGCGGTTCCCATGAAATGTAAAACATAGAGGCGGGCAAGGGTTATCAGCGGTTCCCATGAAATGTAAAACATAGAGGCGGGCAAGATGCCCGCACCACTTGTTTTTTTTAAACAGCTTTTACGCTGATAATTTTTCCCCCGCGTGAGTGAATTTCCTGATATCGTCGGGAAAGTTGCTCAAATGACACGGTGTACAATTGTCGGCTATGGCGTATTGGTATATTAGTATTGATGTTTTGATTCATAACCTCTATTACATACATTCGTTTGTCTCCTTTAGTAGGAAAAACGGTTGACTGTTCTATGCTTTGGGTATCTGTAAATTGGACTGATGAGTCGGAAAAAATAATCTCATTAGGCTGATTCATGTCCACCTCTGCTGTTTCTAGTGGATTTTTACAAATCTCATTCTTGCCTTTGGTTTGACTTTTTGCTGGGCTAATAACAGATGTCTTGGCTAAAAATTTTTTGCTTTGTTCTTGGAAATATAAAACAATATCTTTAATTCGTAAGCCAATTGTTTTAAAGCTAAAGTTTGGTTGGAAAGTTACAAGTACATTTCCTGTAAGTGGATTAGCAAAGACATCCCTAATAGCTTCTTCATTTTTAAGTTTTGACTCGATGTATTTTTTGAGTGACTCCGAGCCATAAAGACCATGAACTTTATATCTAGCTCTTCCTTTGACAGCAGTATGTATTGCTCGAACTACAGTGGAATTACTTGTGTGGGAGTTTTGTAAGTAACTGTTCATTTTTTAATTAGCTGAACTTTGCGGCAAGTGTTGAGTACGATATCAGAATAAGGAGTGTCACATCAATTCAAAATTCAAAATTCAAAATTCAAAATTGCAATTAGTGGGGGCAAGCAAGCGCCACTAATTGGATGCCACTAAATCTATGATTTAGTGTTAGCGCGACGCACAACGTAGTGAACGCAAGTACCCAGAACTAAATTAATAAATTCAAAATTACCCCATTCTTAAATTTTGAATTTTGAATTTTGAATTTTGAATTTTGAATTTTTAAGGTCTAATGAGAACTCAGTTCCTACTTTCATAATAAATTTTTAGTAAAACCTTGGTTAGCTATAGCCACAATTCTTATAAATTGAGTAAAAAATCGAGTCAACACTGAACACTCAACAATCAACAGTCAACAACTTATTATAAAGACGGGTCGTTAAGCCCGTCTCACAAACAAATTAGGTTAATCCAGTTTATCCTATCTGATTTCGATTCAAATTCTGCTACATCCGAGGTGGTTCGTTACGTTTACCTTTAAAAGAACCAAGAAATTCTCGCACTTGTTCTCCTGCTATATCGCGTGCCCCTAAACCGAAAGCTAAGGCGATTGCCACTGCAATCGCACCCAATAACAAGCCAAACGCTAAGTTAACGATATCGCTAGCAACACCAATTTGCTGTAGTGCCATTGCTGAGACTAAGGCGATAATTGCTACTCGTGCGATTTGACCCAAGATTTGCGTTTGCCGTGAACCAGAACTGGTAATAATGTTAAATGCGAGATTCGCCAGGAACAATCCGACAGCAAACACTGCTAATCCTGATAAAATTCGACCAAAGACTACCACAAGACCGCTAACTAGTGCAGTAAGCGCAGGAATGTTGAGAATATCAACTGCGGCAACCGTAGCAAACAGCATGATACCAACTAATACAACAACTCCCACAATTTCTGATGGTGTGCGGGTTGTTGCCACTGCATCTGCTTGCTTAGGCACATCAAATTGTGATGCTGGTTCTCTTCGTCTTATGTTTGTTCTCAAACCGAGAGCAGAAAAAATGTTGTCGAAGCCAATACTTGTAAGAATATTGGTTACTAAATCCGCAACAAATTTCGCGAAGAAGTAAGCTGCAATCAATATAAATGCTGCGGTAAAAATTGCGGGGAGAGCATTCAAGATTTGTTGCAACATTGCTATCGCTGGGACAGAAATAGCGTCAATCCGCAAAGCATTAAGTGCTGCGATTGCTACAGGAATTAAGATGAAAATATACGCAATTGTACCAATGATTCCCGAAAGTGATTGCCCCCTAGTAGTTTGCCGTAGACCAAATCTCGCACCCAATCTATCGCTTCCTGCTGATGCTAGCAAGTTAGTGACAATGCGTCGTACTATAGTAGCCAGAAGCCAACCAGCCGCAGCAATCAGTACCGCTGCTAAAATGTTAGGTAAAATTGAGAGAATTTGGTTAATTAAAGACTGTATCGGCAGTAGTGCTTGGTTTAACTCCAGAGCATTTAGAATGGGTAACAGAAATAGTAAAAAAATGAACCAGTAAAGAGCATTACCAATCGTGTCAGCCAGAGACAACTGGTTTTGACCGGGTGTTGGTGTTGCTTCAGGGTCACTATTTTGTAGTCGCTCATCCAACCTCAAAGCTTGCAATCCGCGTGTTGCTAAAAGTTTGACGAGCGTTGCAACTACCCAAGCGACACCAAACAGAATTGTTGCACCTAGTAGCCTAGGTATAAATCCAGTTACTTGAATAAGGAAAGTATTCAGAGGTTGAGAAACTGTCTGTAAGTTTAGTGCTTGTAAAACCGCGACTATAGTAAACAGTACAATCACCCAAAAGACAAAATTAGAGATTAAATTCTCTACTTTGGGTAGCTCTCCCCTGTCTGAGCGACCAGTTAACCCAGCAGCAATTCGGTTATCTATGGTAGTACGGTTCAGAAGAGAGCGTACTGCGGCAGATACAACTGCGGCAATCAGTAAACCGACCAACAAAATTCCTATTGCTGCGAGCAACGTGGGCAAAAAATTCACCAATTGTGCCATCAATCCTTCCACATAATCTACCCCAGTCTCTAAAGCTTGTCCTGGTCGAACAGGCTGAACCCTATTTGAAGGTTGCGTTTGAGCTAATATTTGCTGCATCATGAAAAATAAGCTTGCATCATGCAAACCTGTGGTCATTCCTTGCCAAATTCCATTCATGTTGTTTCAGTTAAGTTTGGAGACTATAGAAGGAGATACAGAAACTTCTGTAAATACCACAGAATTTAATCTCAATTAATTTAATGATAGAGATATATCTATGACATCTATCTATGTGTTGATATTGGATTTTCTTCGGACTCAAAAAATGCTTGCGAAAAATAAAAATTGTCGTAGGGACACTATATATCAGGTATTTAAGTATTTTTTATATTTTTTTAGAAATCGTTATTAATTATATCTAAAGGCTTATGTCGAAAGATGGATAAAATTATTTATTACATACAACTATGGGCAATTAAAAAAAATAGCTAAATATAAAAAACCTCTCCGATGAGAGGCTTAACTATTAACCCATGAAAACTTTAAACAAAGATGAGCTTATTTATGTCCACCAAACCACTTTGATGCAATAGCACCCAAAGCTGCACCTACTAAAGGATTACTGATAAACTTAAAGATTGCTGGCTGCTCAGCCATTACATCTTGAAAAATATCAGGATGATTATGATATGCAAATGAAGCTATTTTGCTAACATCATCAGCATTCATGCGACTGGGGTGGTGTGTAGAAAGACCTAATTGTTGTTCTAAATGACGCTCGTCCAAACCTCTTTGTTTGAAATGCTTAAAAAATTCACGAGCTACATCATCTCTTTCCTTTGGCTGAATTTGTGCAATCGCCTTTTTGAGTTCTGGCTCCATCTGACTTGGAGGTATTTGATTATGATTCAAAGACTTACGAAACAATTGACGTCGTTCTTCATGCGATGAGCGTTGAGCAAAATCATCAAAGTTTTGGTAACTTTCTGAAGGGTCAGAAACATCATCAAGGGATTCTGTATTACCTTGAGATAAATCCTTCATGATTTGACGTTTATACTGGTCGCTGCTAGACATATTATTTATCTCCTTTTTTGACATTAAAATTAACTAAATTGCTCATGTGATGCTTATAAAAATCGAGCAATTATTTGTATGCGATTTCATTTGACTGCGTATCATACTGAGCCGTCAAAATTAATTGTTTATCGGGTGCGTAAACCAAAACACTTAAGTCTTGATTTGGGAAATTCTTATGAAACCCTTGCAGTAAAGATTTTGCTAATGGTCGCACTTCTGTCGGACGAACTTTAGGTGTAATTACAATACCTAACTTATTGTTGTCACGTACATAAGCATCCTGAACAATTCCTTTGGCTGTTGTTGCAACCCAACTACCAAAATCCTGACCCTCTACAGTATTACCGCGTTCTAATTGAGCATATTCAGCACTGTAACTAGTTCCTGGCAATTGCGTTGTCGGCTGTTTTGCTTGCACTGTACCGCTACAGGCAGCAGTAGTTGTTAATAAGAAAACTAAGGCAAACGCGGTCAAAATACGACGAAAATTTTGAATCACTCTCACTTAAACCTCCAGTAAAATCAAAAACTCAAATCAAACTTGTAGTAATGCACTCGCACTACTACAAAACTTAAGTAGCATTAATTATTTACGGTCTTTCTTGTTTCGGTCGTTTTTATTGGTAATGGGGCGTCCATCAGCATCAACATCCAATTCTTCACGACGAATTGTTTCTTGAGCTTGTACTGTTTCCTGGTCTACAACTTTTTTAACTCGGACTTCTTCTCGCACAAAAGCTTCTTTGCGAACATCAGCAACTTCTTCGTAGATTTCCATATGTGCAACTTCACCCTCACGGAAAGCTGTTGAATCAGCAGAAACCGCTCTACCTGCTTCAGATGGAGTTACTCGCTCAACAACAACTCTTTCTTTTTCAACTGGTACAGCAACCCGTGCAGTCTCAGTTTCAACATGTTTACCAATCGCGACTTCCCCAGATTTACGACGCTGTTTGCCTGCAACTAAACGTTCTTCGTAAAGTTTAAAGGTTTGGTCGTCATGGGTGCTAGTGTCGTACAAATCTGCATCTTGTGCGTAGTTGTAAGTGTCACGGTCGTAGCTTGGGGTACGTCCAGCCGCAGCAGCCGCTCCTGCAACAGCCGCAGCAGCACCAGTAGCAGATGAATTTACTGCAGGACGATATGCCCCACGCACCTGCTCTTCATAGTCGAAGTCAAGCGCCATTCCTTCTTTGTATTCAGGTAAATCTTCTGCTTGCTGTCTTGTCATTCCAACATACACGCGGTCTGCTTTTGAATCTATTCTGCCACGACCGATGGGCAACAATATTTTCTTACCAAAAATCCAGAAGCCTAAATCAACTATGAGATAGCGTAACTGTCCTTGGTCATCAACTAACATCTCACTAACTGTACCAATCTTCTCTTCACTTCCTTGAGCATAAACACTCATTCCTTTGATGTCGTTACCTTGGATGGTATTACGGTAGTCTGTATCAAAATCGCTAATCTTGTGAAGTGCCATTATTTTTTTCCTCTGTGTTAATTTGTACTTCAATTACAAGGTTAAAAATATAACTGATTACAATCATCTTTCTAAAGAGTTAATTAATTAAATCTTCTGATTATAAACTTATTTAATCAGTAAATATAAACTATGCTTATGCAACAATGTAAGTAAGGTTGCGCTATAAAGTAGTATTAATCAAGGTTTAAGTCAATTATTAAGAGTGATTTTTAGCATAAATGTGACTAGTTTCTAGCAGAAAATACGTGACTAGTTTCTAGCAGAAAATGTAAGTTATAAAAGTTTATATTTTACTAGTGATTATGTACTTAAAAAGTCTATATGCTCCTAAAATTTTCACTCGTATTTAGAATAAAGCGTGTTGACCTGAAATATATAATAAATAATATGGGTGAGCGTGCATTTGCGGGTGTATTATTTTTTTGTTCCCTAACAGTCAACAGTCAACAGACAACAATCAACACTCACAGTAAATTAATAGGAGCAACAGGTTCAATATCAGAATCAAACCCACCAACTTGATTTGTCCGCAGTACCCATACCATCGCTCCTTGCTCAATAAAAATTTTGGCAACAGTATCGCTAGCAAGACGGGGTAAAATAGTTCTGAAACTTCCTATTGCTCTGAGTAAATGTTTTAGAGGACGCTCTTCTAAACTAACTCCTAACGTGTATTCATGTCTTTCCCAATCAGGACGAAGATTATTAAACGGAAGTAATTTACGTTTCAGTTCATAAGCAAGCTGAACTAATTGCTCAAATCGTTGAGTTTGTTCTGGGAATTGTTCCAACCACTTTTGTAAAGCAATAGGATTAGATTTAATATTTTTTTCTAACTGCTGAACACTTCCATAAAATGCTTGATTAGCATCCTGAACACAGTTGTTTGCAGGAGTAACAAAAGTGCCACCAGTCCCATCCCCAATACGATAACGAGCACCCATAGCTTCAAGATGTCGCATCAAGTTTAGCAAGACCGAACGTTGACCATCGCTCACCTCGTATTCTTCTGTAAAAGCATCAAATTTAATCAATATATCTACAACGGGACGAACACCTAACCATCCAAATTGACGGTCACCCATAAAACGCGACCAATGAAGCGTCCCGGCAATAATACCTTCTTGATTGTGAGTGTAAACCTGATGGTAGTTAATTTCAAACCTTAATTCATCGCAAAGTGGTTCCCACACAACTTTAGCAATACCATAGGCGAAATGTCCGAAATAAAGGGGGCTTTTGGTAGCTGGTTCTTGCTTTTTACCACCAATACCACCATACATATGTATTACTAAAGCATAATCGCCATTGCTCCAAGCTTCAACAGGTTGATTTTTAAGGTGTTCATTTTCTTGCTGTGGAACCAGCAAAGTAGATGAGGCTTTCCCTTTTTGTGTTTTTATACCTTTCCAGGACTGATGTTTAAGGTAATGTAGTGCAGGCTCTTTTCCATAGATTACTTGATTGGGTTCAAGACGTAATAAAGCACGTGGAGCAATTGCTTGTACTACAAACATCCCATTAATATCATTCGCACCGTAAATATACCAACCTGTTTCATTGAGAGAAGATTGTTCTATGCAATTGCTGGTGGAAGGAAAAATACCTTGTTGATTTGCAATTACATGAGGTAGTTTTAGTATTTCCTCAACGCCATTAAACTGACGTGAAACACGATTAAAATGAACTACTCGAAATTGCTCTGGTGGATTTTTATCAGTATCTGTTTGCGTATCTATAGGATACAAAAATTTGACTAAACCATAAAAGCGTCCAGTGATTTGAATCGGCTCTTGGTAAATATACAGTGTTGTAAAGTATTGTTTGTCATTAGTTTTAGTGCGGATTTCTTCAACCATTACAGGCTCGGACAACATTACTATGACATCATCCTGGGGTCTAGAACCTGCTAGTGATTCTAATGGGTTTACTTGTCGCCAATGATTTATTCGCTCTGGATGTACCCGTCCTTGTTGGCTACTAGATTTCGCCTTAGTATTAAAGTGAACATCTTTACTAAATGCCCGAATATAAGCCTGAACATTTGGGTCATCACTCCATCTTAAGTTGACAATCTGCCCAACGAGGTGTTGATATGCAGACTCAGCATGATAAACCTCAAACAATACACCTTTAATAAACTGACGGTCTTCAAGTTTGGGCAAAATCAATCTTCCCATCCAGGTTGCAATTGGACGATATAGCTGGGACGAAACGACTTGATTGATTGGGTAATAGCTTGGATGATTAAATGCTGCTTGTTGATAGCGTTTATAATTGCTGATTTTTTGTTTTTTAGTCATACGGACAACTAACCACGTAAACCGGCGGTTTTCCCGCAGGGTAGGCACAAAGGAAACGAAGGAATAGGTCTGGGAAGAATTTTGGCTAACGTTACCAAAATCAAATTATCAAATTTTTTGGTTATCCTGATACTACTTATACATTGTTCTATGAATTTGATTTGCTTCCTCTAATATTTTTTTAATTCCTTCAGACGAAATACCTTTAACATAGTTCATTTTAATTTCTTCCAACATATCTATAAGTAAAGATTGAAGTTCTTGGATATTATTTTTTTTCTGTAATTCCTTTTCTAAGATATCACGAAAATTTGTGATTAAACGAGCGGCCAGATTACCTACTACTGGGTCTGAAAATGCTTTAATGAAATTGCGATAAGTTGATTCAGATAAATCACGAGCCAATTTTTCTGTTAGTTGATGGGGTAAATTATTTAGGCCAGGTATATTCTGTATTTGTTGGTAAATAGGAGATTCGTTGAAAGTGTTGGCAAGACTGTGATGTACCAAAGCTTCTATATCAGGTTTGATTTTTGGTAAAACATCATGGACACTGACATTAACCAAACGAGTTGCAATCGCTTGTACTTCATTGATATCATTAACTTGGAGGTAGGGTTTGCGCGTTTCGGGATGAAATAACCAGCGAGCAACATCCCCTTGACGAATCGCATCTTGCATCTGGTCAATTACTTGAATACCTACCATTTCCGTAATTTCCTCAGCAAAATTAAACGCAAAATCATTATTTAACTGTTTGCGTAGAGGTTCCAGATTCAATAAATTTACTTGGTAAAGACGAATTGTCACAGGAATTACTCTTAAGCATCGCCAAGTGGGAAGTAATAAGAATAAATCATGCCAACGTTGCAGCATGGCTTCCAACCATGTTAGCGATGAATTACCCCAACTGATATAAAAAGTACGTGCTAAAAACTCTAGGGAAAAAATAACTACAAAAGGTAAGTCAATCATCCAGAAATTATCGACAAAGTGACCAAATTTATCAATATCTCGATAGTAGTTACTTTCAATTAATGGTCGAATTTGAGTATTGAATAAGTTTATTTCTTGTTGCCATCCTGCTTGAGATAGATAAGCTTGACTCCAAAAAGTTGCAAAAGCATCTCTAGCAGATATTTGATGAGTACGTAGACGTATTTCATTTTTTATTTTTGCTAAAGTACCAGTTTTATTTGCAACATCAAACGGATTGTCTTCAATCATGCGACTACTGAGGAGACGTAATTCAGCAAGCGCATTTTCTGACTGTGGTGATTCTAAACCATTTTGTGAAACCCGTTCTTCTAATTGATTAACTTTGTAAAGATAATTTTGTGTTTCAGGATGGGGTTTAATACCTTTTATTGAATCATAAATTAGGGTTAAGGCTGGTGAATATTGTAAATAAAAGTTATGTCCGTTTATATAAGTAAGGTCAAAAAATACTAAAGTTAAGTTGAGCAATGCCAATAAAGCGATTAATCGTTCAAACCAGCGATTGCGACGAATAGAATATTTTTTGGAACTTACTGCTAATGTCAATTTGTACTCCTATGGTTCTATCTTATTTGTAGGGAGTGGCGAGCTAAATTCTACCAGAAAGTGGCCTCAGTTGTACATTCACTGGTTGGAAGCCCGCACTACAAAAAAAACACAGCACATTTACGGGATGAGAAAAATACCAAGAAGTATCAGTTATTGTTGTATTATCAGTTTTGTATTAAGCCCATCATAAGTTTGTTTTAAGCAGACCAAGCTTCTCGAAAGTCAGCGTAGAGAGTTAACCCACCATCAATAAATAGTGTTTGACCCGTAATATATGCTGCTTCATCGGAAGCTAAAAAAGCTACAGATGCCGCCATTTCTTCAGAGGTTCCAGCACGACCCATTGGAATATGACTTTCCACAACAGCTTTCTTTTCTGGGTCATTAATCCAGTCTTCGTTAATAGGTGTGATAGTAGCTCCTGGTGCTACAGCGTTAACTCGGATACCTCGGTTTGCATATTCCAAAGCTAAAGTTTTGGTCATATTTTCCATGCCTCCTTTACTGATGGAATAGCTCACATACATTGGTCTGGGAATAATTTCGTGGACGCTGGAAATATTTATAATTACCCCCGGAGTGTTTCGAGAAAGAAGGTGTTTAATAGTTTCACGGGCACAGAGATAAGCACCCCGGAGGTTCACAGCAATCACTCGGTCAAAGTCTTCTGTTTTTACTTCGTGGGAGGAACTCTCTGTTTGAATTCCTGCATTATTGACCAGGATATCTAAACTGCCAAATTTATCAACTACGGTGTTAATCATCTCCAAGATATCTTCTTCTTTAGAGACATCACCCTGCACTAGCAAAGATTTAACACCACAGTTGTCAATATTTCCACAGGCTTTTTGCATTGCTATTTCTTCCGTATTTTCCGCTTCTTCCGCACTTTTACGATAGTTAATAGCGATGTTACAGCCTTCTTGAGCAAGACGGATAGCTATTGCCTGTCCGATACCAGAGCTTGCACCTGTAATTAAAGCGTTTTTACCTTTTAATCCTTTCATAGCATTTTTTCAACCTCAATAAATGACAATCAAAATTTTCAATTAATAGCGGTTTTTAATTAAGTGAGAGAGATATAAAGAAACACATGAATTCTTCTCTTGTGGGGTGGGCATCCTTGCCCGCCCTCTTGTGTTTAGCCAAAAAGACCTCTTATGTTTAACCAAAACGACGCCATACAATTACCATAAATTACGCTCCTTATTTAGCCATCGCAATAACAGACTGAGAACCACAACTGGAAAACCTGCTGCAAGACAAATCAATGCTTGTGAAAAATTCAGCGGTACTGTATCAAACAATGTATTAAATGGCGACCACTGACTAAAAAGAATTTGTAATATAATTACAGAAACAATGCCCAAAGCTGGAGCATAAGCAATCGATACTTTTTGTCCTCGTTTTTTTCGTATTTTTGCCCAGAGCGAAGGTATTAAATGGCTCATACTTAATAAATAAAATATCTCAGCCGCAACCAGTGCATGGACTGCCATCGTTCGTGCTAATGCTTCATTTCCTGTTCTATCATTCACCCATTCAAAAATTCCAAATGTGACAATCCAATTAAATAGTGTGATGATAATAATGCGTCGGAGGATACTCCCAGCTAATAATGGTTCTCTTGGGTTGCGGGGTGGTTTTTGCATTACTCCCGGAACTTTTGGTTCAAACGCTAGGGGAATTGAGAGCGCAGAAGAACTTACCATGTTAATCCAGAGAATTTGTACTGGTAAAATCGGTAACGCGCTGTTTAGCAACACACTAGCTAGAATTGTTAACCCTTGCCCAAAATTAACAGGTAAGAGAAATGCGATCGCCTTTCTTAAATTTTGATAAACAGTACGTCCTTCTTCGACCGCTGCTGCAATTGAGGCAAAATTATCATCGGTGAGAATAATATCCCCAGCTTCCTTCGCAACCTCGGTTCCTGCTTTACCCATAGCGATGCCAATATCTGCTTGCCTAAGTGCTGGTGCATCATTTACACCATCCCCTGTCATCGCAACAATTTCCCCTTTGGATTGCAACGCTTTCACAAGGCGTAATTTTTGTTCAGGAGCAACACGGGCAAAAACTGCACTATCTTCCAAGGTATTAGCAAGTTCCGTATCGCTCATACGGCCAAGCTGAGTCCCCGTTAACGCTGGCTGACGCTCGTTAGTCAAATGGATTGTGTGTGCGATTGCAGCTGCGGTAACAGCATGGTCACCTGTAATCATCTTGACTTGAATACCAGCATTTTTACAGATATCTACAGCTTTAATCGCTTCTTCCCTTGGAGGGTCAATCATTCCCTGCAAACCAATAAAAATCAACCCCCTTTCAATCTCTTCTGGTTTTAATGATTTTTGCTGTAATGCAACTGATTTTTGCGCGAAAGCCAATACCCGTAAACCTCTTTCAGCCATTGTATCAGCTTCACGTTTGACCCGTTCTACATCCAAACGTGCTGCTTTTCCATTTTCGTCCATCTGTTGGCTGCATCGTTTCAGAATAGCTTCGGTTGAACCCTTAACATAAATAATATTATTCGTCGCATCCCCCTCATGTAGAGTAGCCATATACTGTAGCTCCGACTCAAATGGAATCCCATCAAGTCGAGGCATATCCTGAGCTAAATCCTGACTCTCCAAACCTGCTTTTGCTGCAACGACAATTAAAGCACCTTCAGTTGGGTCTCCTGCGACAGTTTGCTGTCCATCTTTTTCTTGCAAATGCGAATCATTGCATAACAATCCACATCGTAAGCATTCAAGTAGTGGATTCACCGTGCGTGAACCACTGGAGGAACCAAGATTAAAATTAATAGGTTGCTTATTATGTAAAATATTACCTTCAAAATTATAACCAATACCACTAACTGTATAGCGCTGATTACCAGCATAAATACTTTCAACAGTCATTTGATTTTCTGTCAATGTACCAGTTTTATCAGAACAAATGACCGTAGCACTGCCCAAAGTTTCAACAGCAGGTAATTTTCGGACAATTGCATGGCGTTTTGCCATACGAGAAACACCAATTGCCAGAACAATCGTGACTAATGGCGGCAATTCTTCTGGGATAGCACTTACAATTAATGCAACTGCCGTATTGAACATTTCTACCAAAGATTTACCTTGACCCAAACCGACAGCTATAACCATAGCTGAAAGTCCAATAATTACATATATCAACGTCCAAGTAAATTTTTCTAATTTGCGAGTTAGGGGTGTAGTTAAATTCGCACTTTGTCCAACAAGTTCCGAAATTCGTCCTGTTTCTGTTTCATTTCCAATCGCAACTACAATACCCGTAGCTTGCCCAGATGTAACCAGACTACCAGCATAAGCCATATTTACTCTGTCTGCTAAAGAAGTTTCTGAATCAAGCTTTCGAGTAACTTTGTCAACAGGAACTGATTCTCCTGTCAATGCGGACTCATCAACTTGCAAATTATTAACTTCAATTAATCGCAAATCTCCAGGTACTTTGTCACCAGAACTCAGCTTTACTAAATCCCCTGGTACTAAGTCTCGTGAGGATAACTGTAACCGCTGACTATTACGAATAACCATTGCTTCGGTTGTGACAGATAAAGCAAGAGCAGCAATTGCATTTTCCGCTTTTGACTCTTGAATATAACCAATAATTGCATTAATTAAAACGACTGCAAAAATAACCCCAGCATCAATCCAATCTCGCAGAAAAAGGCTTACGACCCCGGCAAATAATAATATATATATTAAAGGTTGGTTAAATTGTTGTAAAAAACGTACCCAAACACTTGTTCCTTCTTGAATAGTTAACTCGTTCACTCCAAATTGTTCGCGTCTTTTACGAACTTCATCTGGTGATAGTCCTGTTTCCAAATTAGATTCTAGTGCGTGTACTACATCTTGTGAATTCAAATCATGCCATTGACGGTTAATTGATTGTTTTGTCAAAGTCGCTGTCATTTTTACTCCTTAACCTCCCTATGAAAAATATAAAAAATAACAAAAACGTCTTCCGAAATAATTTTTTTGGGAAATAGAATTGCGAAAAAAAAGTATTAGCTTACGTATAAATGGGGAAATTAGAATGTACAATTTTGTTTATTTTCCAGGGATATAGAAGCATAAGAATCTACCCAAATGATGAATTATTTTTACATTTAGATAGATTTTTGCTGGTGATTTTAAAATCAAAAGATGGAAGATGTATCTGCAACGTATTTTCGTTGGTTAGCGTAAATTCGGAGGGACATTTTCCGGAACTACCCAAAGATAGATAGTTTTACCATCCACCTGTTGTACTTGTTGTGGTTGCCAATCACCCATATCAAAAGCATGAGATACAATCCTAGTACCAGGTCTAAGCTCTCGCAGCAACTTAGGTCTAAGTTTTAAATTAACATCCGGTAACAGATAAAGTGTCACTACAGTCGCATTACGTAAATCCGTTTCAAACAAGTCTTGTTGCCGAAACTCTACGCGATTAGTCATTCCAGCTTTTTGAGCATTTGCATTAGCTTCTTGAACTCGTTGAGGATTAATGTCTACTCCGACACTACGAATACCAAATCTTTGCGCCGCTGTAATCGGTATTCGTCCATCACCACTGCCCAAGTCATAAATGATATCATTACTGTTTACTTGTGCCAGTTGCAACATTGCGTCTACTACCGGTTGTGGCGTTGGCACGTAAGGTACATCGGGTTGGCGTTGTGCTGGAGTCGTTACATTTGGAGCTTGGGCTTCTGCCTCAAAATCACGTTGGGTTGTTGTACATCCAGCAGTTCCCAAAGCTGCCAAATTAATACTTGCTATGAGTAAAAGTATTATTCGTTGTAATTGCATAATTTTTTCTTTCCTATTAATAGACGTTACATGTAATAGACCTCTCCAGAAAAGAATGTAGGGACGCGATATATCGCGTCTCTACAAGGGTTTCAGAAAACGCATAATTAATTTCTGGAGATGTCTAATGTCTATAAACTTCTCATCAGCCCATAGTTCCTAACCGAAAATACAAAAACTCGTAGGTTGGGTTGAGGAACGAAACCCAACCTACAAAATCTATTAACCGAGCGGTATTGTCAGTGGTGCTATCGTCCTCACCAGCGTTGATTAATTTATAGTATTTACAATAAATGTGATTAAAAAGTGACCAAAACAATTCGTAATTCGTAATTCGCGAATTAACTTTTAATATTGTTTAAGAGGCAAAAAAATTTGAAATGTTGACCCCTTATCAACAACACTTTGAGCACTAATATAACCGTCGTGTGCAGAAACTATTTGTTGTGCAATAGCTAACCCCAAGCCATATCCACCAGTTTTCCGTGCTCGTTTTTTGTCCACCCGATAAAACCGCTCAAAAATATGCGGCAAATCAGTTTCAGGAATGCCGATACCATTGTCTGTCACTTTTATAACAGCCCAATATGGCTGTACAAACAGTTGTAATTCAACTTGACCCCCAGATGGAGTATATTTACAGGCGTTTGTTAGTAAATTAACTACTACTCGACGTAGCAACTCTACATCACCTAGTACACTTACGGCATTAGTGGGTAAAGTATAAGTTAAATTGAGATGTTGTGCAGCTTCTTGTGTCGCGTATTCGTCTGCAACTTGTTTTATTAGACTTTTCAAGTCAACTTTTTGTAGAGAATCAGGAGGTAATCGACCTTCATGACGTGCTAAGAACAGCAGATTATTAACCAAAACACTCATCGACTTGGCTGTATCAACAATCTTCCCTAATCGCTGACGTTGCATTTCCGGATTACTAGATTGAGAAATTAAGCTGTACTGGGCATTACTAATAATAGCTGACAAAGGTGACCGCAACTCGTGGGAAGCATCAGCGGTGAATCGATGCAGTTGATTGTAGCTGTCACGAATAGGTTGCATAGCGAGTCCACCTAAAAACCAACCAGCTAACCCTATTGTCCCTAAAGTCGCTGGTACAATAAGAAGCAAAACCAATCGGAACTGAGCCAGATTATTTTGCGAAGATGTTAAGGGGGTTGCAATTTGGAGATAACCGATTAATAAATTATCTTGGTAGACTGGTAACGTTAACTGACGTAGCCAAATAGTATTTAGTATTTCTTTTGAAAGAGGTGTAGTTTTGATAGTTTCAAATCCGGAAGTAGTTTTTAACTGGGTTTCTGGAGTAGTACCAAAAAATTGCACTATTTGACTTTCAGCATCATACCAACGCGCATATACAACTTCACTACCTAAAGGGGGAACGTTACTTCCTATAAGCGGCACATTTTCTAAATCTAACTGTCTCTGACGCTCATCATACCTTGCGTTTATTGCCATCACTCTGGATTTTTTGTAGAGCAGCCTATCCAGATTTTCCAACTCATCATATACAGCTTGGTAGTAAAGTATTCCCGCAAAAACCACCAAAATACTCCCCATCGTTAGAGTAAACCACTGAGCTAAATTAGAACGACTACGTTGAAACATAGATTTTAAATATTACTTTTTTAATAGGAAACTTCTAAATCTGGGAAAATATGAGAAATTTCTATGTCCTTACCCCAATAGCAGCAAAAAGAAAACTGTTCAAGTTAAAACTTTTGTTGCCTTTCCCACTAATTTTAATTGCTTTCGCGATAGGTGGTGAATCGCTAACAAACCGACTATTAAATCGTTCCTATAGCACAGCAAACAAACTCCGAGCAGATACAAATACAGTAAAAGTCCAACTAGCTACTAACCTCCTAATAACCAAAATTGAAATAGAAAAGAAGCAAGATTTTACCAACGTTGAAATCGCAACTACTAACTCACGACTCAAAAAATTAGAATTCAAAGTCCCTTTGACAGAATTGAGTAAAGTAAAAACTATGATTGCTCAAAACCTAAAACTCTATCCACAAGTAGAAATACAAGCAAATACGCCAATAAAACTACAAACAACAGTCAAAGTTTTAGGAATTTTAGCTGAGATAAAAAATAAGCAAGGATTGACAAAAGTTGAAGTAAAAACGGTAAACTCCATACTTAAAAAGTTAGAATTCGAGCTTCCAACTACAGAACTCAACCATGTACAAGCTATGATTATTCAGGAACTAAGGCTATCACTTGAAGATGCGAAAATACTTCTGAGCTATCGCATAAAAAATTAGCATCCATTTAAACAAGTATTTACATTAGTCTCACATATTTAGACCATACTTAAAATACTCTTCTTTGCACCTTTAGGACTATAAGTGAGATTTATATTACTACAATTATTCACCATTACTTACAGGATTAAACCGATAACCCATACCATAAACAGTTTTAATCCAATCAACCGCATCAACTAACAGCAATCGCTGTCGCAACTTGCGTACTAACACAGTCAAAGCATTGCTTTCAGGTTCCGAACCCCATTCCCACAAAGCTTCCTCAATTTGCTCGCGAGTTAAAACCTGATTGCGATGACGCATTAAATACTCCAACAATTGAGCCTCCCGTGGGGACAATTCAACACTTCTATGATTTCGTTCAATCGTTAAATTACTTAAACAAAGTTGTAAATCTTCGACAGTAATGATATCTCCTTGCCAATTAGGAGAACGTCTCCCCAAAGCACGCACCCGCGCTAATAATTCTAACAAATCAGCAGGCTTCACAAGATAATCATCCGCACCAGCATCTAAACCCTCAACTTTATCCAAAGTAGTATCTTTAGCAGTTAATATTAGTACAGGAGTAGTTTTACCCTCAAGTCGATACTGACGACAAAGAGTCAACCCACTAACAGTAGGCAACATCCAGTCCAAAATCAATAAGTCATACTGTTTTTTAGACAATAACCACTGTGCAATTTCTCCATCTTCAACACCATCAACAATATATCCAGCCTCTGAAAGCAAACCCTGCAAAGGCTCTAATTGTTCCGGGTCATCTTCAACCAGTAATATCCGCATCAAAAATTTTGGCAATCGACATAAATATAAATGCCATCCTCCAGATTCATCATAGGGAAGACAAATATATTTTTTATCTCTCACCAGTAATATAATTGATTACTTAAAAAGTAAGATATAACGGACGTTTAAATATCGACAGCTGCCAACAAACCATCCATTACATCCGTTCATAATCCCTTGCCAAAGTTACCTACACAACCGACATCACAGGATACAAACTCTTAACCCAATTCCACTCCTGAGTCAAACCATCACGCAGCGACACCTGAGGTTTCCAACCCAAAATTCTTTGAGCCTTAGAGATATCAGCACCAGTATGACGTGCATCTCCCATCGCTTTCTCAATATGTTTTCTCTTGATAGGTTGACCAACAATTTCTTCCATCGTATCCAGCACTTCGGCCAACACAACGCGACTACCACCACCAATATTAAAAATTTCTCCCACCGCACCAGCAGCACTACCCGCAGCTAAATTTGCAGCCACAGCATCACTAACAAAAGTAAAATCTCGCGTTTGCTGTCCATCACCATAGACAGGTATCGCTTCGTCTTCTAAAACAGCTTTAAAAAACTTATGAAACGCCATATCAGGTCGCTGTCTCGGACCGTAAACAGTAAAATACCGCAATGCCACAAAAGGTACACCAAAGTTTTTCTGATACAGTCCACATAATCTTTCCGCAGCCAATTTAGTAATACCATAGGGAGAAACAGGAGCTGGACAAATACCCTCATGGGTTGGCATAATCTCCGCATCTCCATAGATACTAGAAGTAGAAGCAAACACCAACCTTTGTAAATTAGGTGCATCCTTAGCTGCTTCCAGCATAATTTGTGTTGCATTAATATTCCGCTCAGTGTAGCTGCGGAAACCTTTACCCCAACTAGCTCTTACACCTGCTTGCGCTGCTTGGTGATAAATAATATCAACATTTTTGAGAAGATTTTGCCAGTCCAAAACTTGAATATCTCCCTCAATTAATTGAAAACCAGGATGATTTTCAAACGAAGAAACATTTTTGCGTTTTAAAATTGGGTCGTAATAATCATTAAATTCGTCAATCCCAATTACTTCTTTTCCTTGCTTTAACAAAGTTTCTACTAAATGAGAACCAATAAACCCAGCAGCACCAGTAACGATAGTTTTAGTCATAATTCCTTTCTTTGTTTTTTTTATTTCTATATTTACAGGATAATCTTTGTAGTCGTGTAGTCGCCATGTATTTGCCATGACTTACTGTTGCTGTTTTAACAAACATTTTTAGTATTTAACAATGTATGGAAAATACCTAGTAATCTTGAAAAGAAGTCAATAATAATCAATATATTTACTGGTTTATTGTTTTTATCTTGCACACAAATATACAAGTTCGTAGTTGGGCTTCAGCCCCAAAGGTTCGTAGTTGGGCTTCAGCCCCAAAGGTTCGTAGTTGGGCTTCAGCCCCAAAGGTTCGTAGTTGGGCTTCAGCCCCAAAGGTTCGTAGTTGGGCTTCAGCCCCAAAGGTTCGTAGTTGGGCTTCAGCCCTAAAGGTTCGTAGTTGGGCTTCAGCCCTAAAGGTTCGTAGTTGGGCTTCAGCCCCAAAGGTTCGTAGTTGGGCTTCAGCCCCAAAGGTTCGTAGTTGGGCTTCAGCCCTAAATTTATATATTTAACCGGCGCTGAAGCGCTACTACGTACCTGGGGGACTTGCGTTAGTGTCACAATTGATGAAAAATCATTTGAGCATACCAAGAAGGCACAGGGGGAAATCTATGAAAATCTTAGTGGTTGGTAATGGTGGAAGAGAACATGCTTTAGCTTGGAAGTTATTACAGTCCGAACAGGTCGAGCAGGTTTTCTGTGCCCCTGGTAATGGTGGAACGGCTACTTTACAACGCTGTCAAAATTTACCTGCGGCTGTAGATGATTTTGAAAGCATTAGTAATTATGCTCTAGCTTTAGGAGTCTCCCTGGTGGTAATTGGACCAGAAGTTCCTTTAGCTTTAGGTATTACGGATTTTCTACAGAGCAAAGGTTTAATGGTATTTGGTCCCAACAGAGCAGGAGCGCAAATCGAAGCGAGCAAGTCCTGGGCAAAAGGATTAATGCAAGAAGCGGGAATTCCCACAGCAAAATCGGCCGTTTTTAATGACGCTAAAGCTGCAAAGTCATACGTAAAATCACAGGGAGCGCCCATTGTTATCAAAGCCGATGGATTAGCAGCTGGGAAGGGTGTAATTGTTGCTGAAACAGTTGAAAAGGCTCAACAAGCGGTTGACACAATTTTCAGTGGACAGTTTGGCAACGCGGGAAAATTTGTTGTCGTGGAAGAATTTTTAACAGGACAAGAAGTATCGGTTTTAGCTTTGACTGACGGTATGACAATTCGTCCTTTGCTACCAGCACAAGACCATAAACGTATTGGAAACGGTGATACAGGGGAAAATACTGGTGGGATGGGAGCTTACGCACCAACACCTATTATCACAAAAGAATTGCGCGACCGTATTCAAAGTCAAGTTTTAGAAAAAACCCTTGAGGCGCTACAAAATAGGGGTATAGACTATCGTGGGGTACTTTATGCCGGTTTGATGATTAGTCCAGAGGGAGAACCCAAAGTCTTAGAATATAATTGTCGATTTGGCGACCCGGAAACCCAAGTTATTCTCCCCATGTTGGAAAGTCCTCTATTCGAGTTAATGCTTTCTTGTGTAGAGCGACGCTTCCATAGAGTAGCCCCTTTCTCTTGGAAACAAGGTGCAGCAGCTACCGTAGTCGCAGCTGCTGGTGGTTACCCAGGAGAATATGAAAAAGGTAAGGTAATTACTGGCATCCCCCAAGCTGAATCAAAAGGAGCAATAGTGTTTCACGCTGGCACAGAACTGAATAATCAAGGATTGGTGACAAACGGGGGTCGGGTATTGAACGTTACAGCCACCGGGAAAAATTTTGCAGAAGCGCTCGCAATAGCTTATGGTGGGATAGAATGTATTAAATTCGATGGCATGTATTATCGCACAGACATCGGTCATCGAGTAAAATTAACTGTTAATTTTTAGTTGTTGGGGTTTATAAACAAAACAACTAACAACTCTTTAAGATGCTAGCTATTTTAAAAACAATTCGAGAAGCGATTGCGAGTTGGTGGTTGGAATTTACCCTCCAAACTAAACTCTTAGCAGCTGCCACCCTAGTGGTTTCTTTGGTAATGAGCGGCTTGACATTTTGGGCTGTAAACTCGATTCAGCAAGACGCACGGCTGAACGATACCCGCTTTGGTCGAGACTTGGGACTTTTGCTTGCTGCTAACGTCGCTCCTTATTTAGCGGAGGACAACCTCACTGAGGTAGCACAGTTTTCCCAGCGTTTTTACCGTAGCACCTCAAGCGTCCGCTACATGCTCTACGCGGATGAAACAGGCAAAATATTTTTTGGCATACCATTTTTGCAGCCTGAGGTAGAAAATTCGTTGGCAATTGAGCGACGAATTAAATTACCGGAAGATTATGCTGCTGATACTGATAATCCAATGATACGGCAGCATTTAACACCTGATGGGGTAATTACAGATGTTTTTGTACCTCTAAAGCTGAATAATAAAAATCTGGGCGTATTGGCAATTGGTATTAACCCTAACCAAGCGGCTGTTATTTCCACTAACTTTACCCGTGATGTCACCGTTGCTGTATTTATCTCCATATGGGTGATGGTAATTTTAGGAGGGGTAATAAACGCTTTGACAATTACCAAGCCAATCAAAGAATTATTGGTAGGTGTCAAGCAAATAGCCACAGGAAACTTTAAACAGCGGATTGACCTACCTTTGGGGGGTGAACTGGGGGAATTAATTTTCAGCTTTAACGATATGGCTGAACGCTTGGAAAGCTATGAAGAGCAAAATATTGAAGAACTAACAGCCGAAAAAGCTAAGCTGGAAACTTTAATTTCTACTATTGCTGACGGAGCGGTACTGATAGATAATAATATGCAAGTCATATTAGTTAACGCCACCGCACGCAGAATTTTTGCTTGGGAAAACGTTGACGTGGTAGGTTGTAATGTATTGCACTACTTACCAGTACCAGTACAAATGGAAATTACCCGTCCCCTGTACCAAGTAGTCGCAGGAGAACGGGAAAATGCCGAATTCCGCATCCACTTCACTCAACCCATTAAGCGTACCATCCGTATTTTATTGACAACAGTTTTTGATATTGCCAGAGAGAATATAAAAGGGATTGCTATAACAGTTCAAGATATAACTCGCGAAGTTGAGCTAAACGAAGCCAAAAGCCAGTTTATTAGCAATGTTTCTCACGAATTGCGAACGCCATTATTTAACATCAAATCTTTTATTGAAACTTTGCACGATTACGGCGAAGATTTAAGCTTAGAAGAACGGCGAGAATTTTTGGCAACAGTTAATAATGAAACAGATAGACTAACCCGTTTAGTCAACGACGTTTTAGATTTATCTAAACTCGAATCTGGACGCGCTTATCACATGAATGGGGTAGACTTATTACAGGCCATAGAGCAAACTGTGCGTACTTATCAACTTAATGCTAGAGATAAGGGAATTGAATTGCAGCAAGAAGTACCCCCACAATTGCCATTGGTCATTGGTAATTACGATTTATTATTACAGGTATTAGCAAACTTGTTAGGTAATGCATTGAAATTTACCCCATCGGGAGGCAAAGTTGTAATTCGCGCTTATCAACTCGAACCAAAACACGAATCCCAAAAATCATTATCACCAGTGCGGATAGAAGTATCTGATACAGGAATTGGTATTGCACCCGAAGACCAAGCAGCTATTTTTGACCGCTTTGTGAGAGTGGAAAACCGTGTTCATACTTTGGAAGGAACTGGTTTAGGTCTTTCAATAGTCAAAAATATTATTGATAAGCACCACAGCCAAATGCATTTAGTTAGCGAAGTGGGTGTTGGAACTACTTTTTGGTTTGAATTAGATGTTTATAAAGAAGATGTCACACAATTGAGTGCTGAAAATAAGGAAGAAGTAAAAGGAAAGAAGGAAGAAGAAACCTCAACCCTTTAATCAATTTGCGAATTGCGAACTGAAATTATTAACTTCCAATTCTTGTAAGTTTCCACTTTTGCATCTCAGAATTCCAAGATAATTCATAGTTCAAAAAAATGCTTTTGGTAAAAAATTAGGCTTATATCATGTCCGGTAGCATAACCGTAATAAAAACCTTGTAGAGACCGTAAATTTACGGTCTCTACATTATGGGCAATCAACCGGATATGATATTACTAGTAAGAACATCTAATACAATTATATTGTTATAAGATGGAAGCAAGAAATCGAGAACGCAGCTATGACGACTCACCTACCCCGTCAGCCCCGCCCAAAAAGTCAAGACCTTCCCTCTTTAGAAAATGGCGATCGCTTAAATCGTTCTGAATTTGAGCGACGGTATGCGGCAATGCCTCATCTCAAAAAAGCCGAATTGATTGAAGGAGTTGTTTACATGGCTGCCGCTCTCCGGTTCCGGAATCACGGTCAACCTCACGGTAACTTAATTATCTGGCTAGGAAATTATAAAGTTGCGACATCGGGGACAGAACTGGCAGACAACACTACTGTGCGCTTAGATATCGACAACGAACCCCAACCCGATGTCGCATTGTTTTTCGACCCTGCTGTTGGGGGACAGGTTAAGATTTCTGAAGATGACTACATCGAAGGGGCACCGGAACTAATAGCAGAAGTCGCCGCTAGCAGTGCATCCTACGACCTGGGTGATAAGAAAAAAGTCTATCGTCGTAACGGGGTGCAAGAATACATCGTCTGGCAAATGTTTGAGAACAGGCTGGATTGGTTTGTGTTACAGGACGATGACTATGTAGTTTTGCTTCCTGACACCGACGGCATTATTCGTAGTCCGCAATTTCCGGGGCTATGGCTAGCTGTTGAAGCATTGCTAGCAGGGGATATGGTGCGAGTGTTAACAGTGCTGCAACAAGGATTAATCGCACCAGAGCATGAGGCGTTTGTACAGCAGTTATCAAAGCGGATTCAGGGATGAACAGTTCATGTGTTGACGTAGTGTTTCGTTAAAACCGAGCAATATGGAGTTTCATGTATATTTTTCGACGCACCCCTAAATCCTCTTAAACCTACTTGGGAAGAAGTAAACAAACTTCTTTCTTATAATTACCGCAACACCAGGACTATTACAAAACAAAAGAGTAATAAAGCTAAGATTAAAACTAAACTTTGGTTGCGTTTGAACCAATTACCCAAAGAAGCTTCTTGACGTTTAATTAATTGTTGCTGATAAAAATCTTGCTTTCTTTCTTCAATACTTTGGTAAAGAGTACATTCTTTTGCAAAAGGACGCTGTGGATAAGTACAGGTATCGTCAGCGTCATAAACACAACTTTTACACAAATACTCGTTTTCCTGAGCACGGTGTAAGGGTATACCCGGATGTCCAAAAGCTTTTAACTCCGTACCACAATGGGGACAGGTAACAGCCTGAGCGTTTACTTTGCTTTTACAACGGTGACAAGTTGCAGTTTTCAAAGCTCGTACGTGATTTACGCGAGTGAGTGAATACCTTAATTTTATCTACTATTTTGCCAATTGCCTATAGTTGTAGAGACGCGATAGTAGAGACGCGATAAATCGCGTCTCTACATTTTTTTGCAGGTGTTTATTAACCGACCAAATGAATTCCTACATGTTTAGTGAAAGCATACCAATTTTGAGAAAAGCCTTTAATTTCTAGGTCTTTAAGAGTAAATTTCACATGGCCGCTTTCGATAGGCAGTCTCACGAAATTATTTGTGTCTGGTCTGTCGGTTAACAGAACCAATTCGGTACCAGCTGGAATTGTTTGTTTTGACTGGTCGTTAAGAACACCGGAATCAACTGGTCTGCGTTTTATAACGGTGTCTTGGTTAAAAATCATCTTTAAAAAACCTTGCTGATTACCGATAGTATTACGGTCTGCAACTATTCTGACTGCGTTTTTATCTGCTTGTTTAGCGAGCTGTGCGTCAACAGTTGTCACGGGTATAATAGGGTCATCAATTATGTCAGCATGTTCTTCAAAAACAAACCAGTTACCAAAGCCTTTTAATACTAGGCTTTTCAGACTAATTTTGTAGTGGTTTTGGCTACTAGGTGGTACGGAATATGACTGAAGCACAAACATAGTACCAATCGGAACATTCTGACGCTTGTTGCTGGGAAGGTCGCTAGATGAAATGGGTTCTTGTTTAATAATCGTGTCTTTAGTAAAAATTATTCTGTCCATAATGTTACCTTTAAAAGTATTTTGACAGGCTAGAGCAATGCTTCAACTGATACTGGCACGATTTCGGATGTAAGTAAAAAATATTTATATATTTTTTAAATTGTTATGTAAGTACGAGTTTTCTGTGCTTTAATTTTAACTAAGTTTATTGTGTATCCCAAGATACAAAATGTCAAAAGTATAAAATAGCTTTTATATTAACGTAGTTTTTCATTATCTTGAGTAATAGATTTGATTTCATCAATAGTATAAGCTGGTTTTTTTCTATGAATGATTGCGTGACAATTAGCACATACTGGAATGTTCTAATCCCGAAACCCCAATGAGTGTATTCGCTCCACGCTTTGTAAATATCGCTCAACCTCAAAACGACTTACGTACTCTGGCTCTGTCGCACCCATTACTAAAGCATTTACCACAGGTCTAATTCGAGTTTTGCGATTTATTACACCTGCTGACGGGTTAACTACACTCACCAAATCAGCAAACATTGCTTCCCCTTTAGATAAACAAGAAAGGACTACCGGGGAGTGGCTGTTAAGCAACATTTGAGACAATGGTTCAGCTTCGTCTACCTCCTCACTGGTAATATCCGTTACTCCTGAGCGTAATTTTGACATCAGTGTCTGTAAACGTCCGGGGTGAACCCCATTTTCTGGTTCTTCAAAACATACTAATCCACCATGTTTTGGGTCATAGAGGAGAACAAGGAGTGCCAAAATTCTTAAAGTCCCATCAGATACAACACGAGAACTAAAAGGTACACCATCCCGATTACCAATTTCAATTTGATACTCCTTATTTTTCTTATCCAAGGAAATATCTAAATCAACGACCCCTGGAATTAGTGAAGCAAGTGCAGCTGCAATATCAGCTATGTCACCTTTGGGTTGGCTTTCGCTTGCTGTTTCACTTTGTATCCTTGCTAACACAGTAGCTAAATTTGCACCATCTGGTTCTAATTCCAACGCTGCAGTAGTCGGACTGGGACGGCGTAATTTTACAGGGTCAAGATGGAGAAAATGCCAAGAACGCATAGACTCGCGGATAGCATAAAGATGGGGATATTCAGCGGTAGTAATGCTAGAAAGTACAGTCGCTTCAGCATTTGTTGCTTTCATTGTACGACCAGCAGCTTCCCCATCCGGCATAATTTGAAAGCTAGGTTTTCCATCTGTTTCGGTTGTAGTTAACCAAGGAGAAGATTGTCCATATTTAAGAAAAACTTGGCGAAATTGTGGCGATATTTCTCGTGCTTGAAACCATAAATCCCTTTCCGGCAAAATAGGTAAGGCAGCTTCTTTAACAACCACCAACCGTTCTATCCCTTGTTTATCACGACGTAACTCAATTTCCACCTCATAACGTACGCGAGAGTGAGAAATTTTTACCGTTTCCCCCCAAGAGTCAGCAACTTCTGGTGCTAAAAGTAACTCAGCAGCAAAAGCCATACGCTTGCTTCTGGAACCATCCGTAAATAAGCGAAATAACTCAACAGGTTCACCACGTAGACCTCTAACCGAGGAACGCAAGTCACTTCCGGCTAAATTTGCCAGCAAACGAATTGCATCAAATAGATTTGACTTGCCAGCAGCATTTGGTCCCACAATTACCTGCATTGGTGCTAAATCTAGACCAAATCCCTCAAAAGTTTTAAAACCATCTATCTCAATACGGGTCAACATTGGTAATTAAGTTGATATAAGCCACTCAACAAAATAAAGCTTCCATATATTTAGACTACTGAATTTTAACATTAAAGGCTCTGTTTTAATAGTTTAATTACAAACTTTGAAAGTTTTAGCTATATTTGCCATCCAAAGGAAATATAATGTTTACCACTAGAATTCTATATCTCTTGTGGGGTGGGCATCCTTGCCCGCCCTGCTCTATTTAACCAAAATAGGAATCCTGCTCTATTTAACCAAAACAGAAATCGCTATATTTACCCTCGTTGAAAACCTTTTGTGACCTGTTTTTGTCCCTTGCTTTTAGGTTTAGACTTATTAACTTCTACAACCGCATCTTGAAATAAATTATGTAAATGTACGGGAACACTAGCAATATCTGGTAATTCCGGTTCTATATTTTTGTTGAATTCTTGTAAAAGAGCATCAATATCATTTTGCAAATGAAAATCAGGACGTTGTAATACTGACTGTAATATTTTTTCTAAGCTTTCGGGATATTGTTCTGCTAAGCGATGCCATACAAATGCATTCATACTTTTATCTTCTAAATTCTGACGAATAAATTTCTCAGAACCTTCTACATTTTGCCAATTTTCCGCTTCTAAAATATCTTTTATTTTACTATAATTTGGTAGAAACATATATCCCCAACGCGGATGAGATAAAGCTGTTACTTGCTCAGCTTTTTTTATCTCTACAGGTAAGTCAATTTTTGGCGTTACCATTTTACTGGAACTATTTTTGTTACTAAGCATTTGAGAAATAGTTTGTGAATCGGAACCAATTTCTTTCGCTATAGCATTAATTTCCGATTCTTCAACACCAGCTTCTTGTGCTAATTCACTAAAAGATTTCTTTGTATCAATTCCTGCCGACTCTAAACGTTTTTGCGCCGTAATTTCTTGTAATTCCGCAATTTTTTTGTTGAGTTGATAGCCAGGTAGAGTAATTTCATCGCTACCAAAAAAATCTACAAATTGCTCATGATATTGTGTTACCGACTCCCAAGCTTGTTCTAATAAATCTGGAGCATCACTGTAAAGATGTTTTTTGTAATTTTCTTTAAAATTTCCAATAGCTATTGCTAATTTTGGTTTACCTAATTTACCCATGAGGGTACAAGGAGCAGAAAAAGTTGAGTAATTGTCGGTAATGGGGATAATAGAAGTGAGTATGATTTCTCCTTCTTTACATCTAGATAAATCTTTAATAATTTTGGGATTATTTGGCTTAACGATATATTGTTTAGCTGTTAGCCAATTCATTAATTCAAAACCATCAGGCAAAATTTTAGTGACAGCAAATAATCCGATGACAGTACGATGCCAACTCTTAATTAAAGTTTTATCACTTTCTGGTAGTTCCGGGTGAGCTTGTATAAATAAATCTATGGGTGACTTATCGGCAACTCTACCTTCTGTTATAAAGGTATCAATTGTCATCTCAGCTTGATAATTATCACCGGAATTTCTCCGTAACTGCTTTGCTGCATAGGTTTCTAGCGCTTCTGCTAGTTCACCTTCTGCTTCTAGTACAAAATCGGTTAAGCTTTGCTTGAGTGTATAAGAACGTTCTAGTATGGCTTCCACTATGCTATATCTCTGGTTCAACTTTTGTAGACTAAGCTTTACTTCGTTGTTTGTGCATCTAACTATCGCTAGATTATCTTTTATCTAGAGACATAAAACGATTAGATATAGGAGTCGAATTCGTTGCCAGCCTGAATTGAATCTGTAATTAAGACACATCGTACCAGCAAAGAGATGTCTAACTGTGGTAAAAATTCACTCTTACTTATTTCTTCATAGCCATAGGTCTCAACAAAGATTTCCGCTCGCTCGTTTTGGGGGTTGTCTCGTAAGTGATAGAGCTTAAGTTTGTTTTGCTGCCAAAACCAAACTTCTGGAACTCCTAACCGTCGATATATTTCCAGCTTGCTTACACTGCCGCTAGTAACAACTATTTCTATAGCTAAGTCTGGAATATCTTTCTCTTCAAAAAAACAGTAGCATTCGTCAGGTTCTACACCTGCTTTCCTGGCTTTGTTCTTAAAAGTTGTACTTCCAAAAGGGAAATGTTTAATCTGATTTTTCCATAAATAAAGCCATATAAGAGATGCAAACCGTGATTTTGTAGACTCATGTCTTTTTGAGGGTGACACAATTTCTAATACCTCATCCAGGTAAGTAACGCGATAGAGCGGGTTATCCGTAAGTCTAACGAGAAGTGCCTCATAAATTTCCCAATTTACACCGCTAGTAGTAAATCTTTCTTCTGGGTCATCAAGGTTTACCAGTTCTGTTCCTTCTATGAGTTCATATAGGCTACTAACCATTGTTTTTTCCTGTTGGTTTATATATATCGGCTTTCACGACGACCTAGCTGACAACATTATTATGACAAAAGTTTATATATTAGTGCTTATTTTTGTCCAAAGTCCAAAAAAAAGTCATTCAAGCGTAGAGTGGATTTGAATAAAGAGTTTCACGCAGAGCCGCAAAGCCGCAGAGATGAAAGATTCAATACAAATTATTTAGGGTTGGTATATCTGAGCTAAGAAATTATCGAGGAAGAATTTATTTACAACTTCCCATGACAATGAACCCACAAGTTGAATTTTATATATTCCTTCTCGAATCTCTCGGAAATCAACTATTTTTCCTGCTCTTTTTGCTCTGGATAATTTTTGAATTTCTGGTGGTGTAATTTCTGTTACTCTTCGACGTTCCAAAGGTGTCAATACATCCCATGCTTCTTCTTTGCAATCGCTATGAACTTTTAAGGCTTCAGATATTTCTTTCCAAGAGGTTGCATTTTGAAATGTATATATAAGTTGCTCCAGAGGTGTTAGTTTGCTTATCGAAATCTCGCTTTCTTCGGTAACGGGAGTGTCCATATCCTGCAAATTTTCTAAAGAACTAATACTATTATTTGGTTCTGGTGTTTGATTTTTGGTTACTTCTGTTTCTTCTGTGTGGTTATTAACAGCTTCTTCGACATCTAATTCGACATCTAATTCAACATCTAATTCAACATCTTGGTTGAACTCAGACTCTGGATTAGATATCTCTGCTTCGGGTTGCACAGATACTAATCGACCTTCCAGCAAATCAAGCCTCAATTGGATAGACTCTGCGACGATAGCCTGAGCGCTTTTTCCTTCCTTATCCATCATTGCTTGCAAGATTGTCCCAGTTATTTGCGACTCCTCACGAATAGGCGGAATTTGACAATATCGTTCACCGGATTTTGTCATCCGCCAAATGGATGGTTTTTCGGTTGTTGAGGTTTTGGGTTTACGTTGCGCTTCCATTAAATCTCGCACAGCTGCTTGAGTTATTTCTGGCAAGTCAGCAAGTTCATTAAGAACTGGCTGATATTTTTTATTGTTCTGTGCCAGCAAAAATATTGTTCGTGGTTCTACTTGAGTTAAATCTTGGGGTGTAAACATCTCAAAAGTCTTGGCTACCTTGAGATACAGCTTCTCTTCTTTACTTTTCCAACCTTGAGTGCGTATTAACTGCTTGTAGTCCGCTTTGTTAAGTTTTGTGTATTGTTCTTCGAGCCATTTTGCGTGGCTAATAATATTTTCGGTCGCATCTGAAAGTAGTTGAAACTCAGAACTCTCTTTTTCCGATGGTTTAAAGCCAATCGCTGGGTTTTCCAAATATTCTTGTAAATCAGGCTGAACGTTAGATTGCTCGTTGAAGGATTTTACAGCACCCGGTTTTTGTGTCATCATGGTATTCAAGAATTTATTTTTGTTTTTTTCGCCCCTCATCAGGGCTTTTTTTTTGGCCGTCGCACTTCTCTACCTGAAAGAAATGAATGACTGTCCTATAAAGCTCATAATAAACCAACGCAGTACACAATTGTATTGCTTTATAATTATTTACAAAAATAAATATACCTCATGTATAAATAAGTGTATAAGTTTGAAATGGTAGATGAAATTAAAAAATTAAGTTTAATAAGGTGAATTTATGGGAAGGGCTTCGATTCGTTGGAAAATGAGCGAGGTAATGGCTAGACATCGGGTAAAAGGCAAAGAGTTGTCCGATTATCTAGGTATAAGTGCGAACTCGATATCTGCGTTAAAGAATGCATTAATTATGCCAGAAATCGGGGGTGATAGATGGGAACAAATCACTCAAGCGATTAACAATCTTTCCAAAATAGAAGAAAGTATTACCCCGTTTGATTTAATTGAATACATTCCTGAGGATAGGACTACTGAGGAAAAGACCTAACCCCCCTACCCCCCTTCCCTGCACAAGGGTTGGGGGGAAAAGATGAGAGGGGCATTTTTGTAAATTTTTAGAAAAAAACTAATAATAATCACTTAATAATCACTAATCAGAACCTATGTCAGAATTTACCTTAGTAATAGGCAACAAAAATTATTCTTCATGGTCATTGCGTCCCTGGTTGTTAATGAAGCAATTTAACTTGGAATTTAATGAAATCCGTATACCACTTTACCAACCAGAATCATCAGCTAAAATTTATCAGTATTCACCTTCAGGAAAAGTTCCTGTATTAATCCACAACCAAGAACATATATGGGATTCTCTTGCTATTTGTGAATATCTTGCAGAGACGTTTCCTGATTTAAATTTATATCCCAAAGATATAAAAGCACGTATATTTGCTCGTTGTATCAGTGCAGAAATGCATTCAAGCTTCCAAAATTTACGACAGAATATGTCAATGAATTGCCGAGCAAAACTACCTGGAAAAGGTATGGCAATAGGTGTACAAAAAGATATTGACCGAATTACAAGCATTTGGGGTGAATGTCGGCAAAAATTTGGTGCGGAGGGTAATATGTTATTTGGTGAATTCACTATTGCAGATGCAATGTATGCTCCGGTTGTGTTGCGTTTTATGACTTATGGCGTGGAATTAGATGCTGTGTCTCAGTCTTATAGTAATGCTATTTTATCACTTCCAGCCATACAAGAATGGGTAGAAGCAGGAAAAAATGAACAAGAATTTATCCCTGCATTTGAAAACAATTAAGTAAATAACCGATTAGTGCTGGAATCTACCGTATAAATAATATTATGTAGAGACTTTACATGTAACGTCTTTATATTCGTTAACTTGCGTTCATGTATTCATTTATACTTCTAAGGACATGAATTTTGTTATCCTCCTAAAGATAGAAATTTTATTATCTTTAGTATATTTTGGTAGATTTTGATAATTGATTATGTGATAATCGTTATATTGAATACATTTTATACTGTAGGCATATGTAAACAATAACAAATTATTAAATTTAATCACTCAGTATTAAACCCACAGTCTTTTATATAACTATAGAAACCCATTAAATAAAAAAGAAATTGGTACGTATTTTTACATTTTATCCGCGAGTACGGATATGCAGAAGATATCAATGAGAAAGAAAAAAGTCGGTAGTTTATATGAACCTTGATTGTCTCCTTGAGATTGTTGATAGCCAGCTAATTAAGAGCCGAAATCGTCCCATTCATTCTACAGAAATCTTGATTCTGCGGGGCATTTGGCAGTATAGAACTTATAACCAAATTGCAATAGAGGCAGGTTATAGTCCCGGCTACTTTACTAATGTCGTTGCTCCTGAGTTGTTTGGGCGACTATCCAAAATTATCGGTCAGCGCGTGACCAAGAAAAACTGTCGGGTGCTGCTGGAGTATTATGCCACCGCTCGACTAGCCCCAGAGACAATAGTCCCAGAGACAATAGCCCCAGAGATAAAACATTTGAGACAAGATATGGCAGGAACTCCCCCCAATATTGACCAAATTAACCAAAATACTTCACCTTGCTACCCCAGTGGGTCAGTCCCTCTTAACTCTCCCTTTTACCTCGAGCGCTCTTCTGTTGAGGAGCAAATTAATCAAGAAATCAGGAAGCCAGGAGCGTTAATCAGGATTAAAGCTCCTAGAGAAATGGGCAAAACCTCACTCCTACTGAGAGTTCTTGACTATGCCAAGTGCCAGGGTTACCATACTGTCAGCTTAAATTTAGAACAAGTCGAGTGGTCAATTTTAAAGAATTTGAATCAGTTTTTGCGCTGGCTGTGTGCCAACATTGCTCGTCAGCTTCGGCGTAAACCAATGTTAGATGAGTATTGGGATGAAGATTTGGGAAGTGGAATTAGCTGTACTCTCTACTTACAGGACTATCTACTAGAATCAATTGATACTCCCTTTATCTTAGCATTGGATGAGGTGCATCAAATTTTTGAGTACCCCCAAGTAGCAAAGGATTTTTTAACTCTGTTGCGTTCTTGGCACGAAGAAGCAAAAAGACTACCTATCTGGCAAAAGCTTCGCTTGCTTGTGATTCACTCGACGGAAATTTACGTTCCTCTGGGTCTTGACCAGTCTCCTTTTAATGTGGGGTTGCCAATTCAGTTAGACTGCTTTAGCCAGTCAGAGGTAAAGCAATTAGCCCAACGCTACGGACTTGATTGGGTAAATGGGGAAGAAGCCAGTAAATTAATGGCAATGGTCGGGGGACATCCAGCACTAGTACATTTAGCACTTTATCATCTTAGTCACAGAGAGATAACTATGTCGCAACTGCTAGAAACTGCGACCACTGCTACCGGAATTTATCACAATCACTTGCAACGTCATTGGGCAACATTAGCAAAACAGTCTGAATTAGCACAAGCTCTTGATACTGTTCTCAATGCCACTGAACCTATTTCCTTAAACCCCATTTTAACTCACAAGTTAAGCAGTATGGGGCTGATTAAATTTTCAGGAAATTTTGCGATTGCAGGCTGCGAATTGTATCGGCAGTGTTTCACTAAAAAGTGATTGGATATTTTTTCATTTGGAAGTATCTTCGGTAAATCTACTACTAATAATTTAGCATGGAATTTATTCCAAAACTCATATAAAAACTCATATAAAAACTCATATAAAAACTATGAAATGTTTATGATGTTTAGTTGAATTTGTATCGGTATACTGAAAGTATAATTTTCCAAGAATATACTTTATATAGATGGTGTAGCGATATGAATACATTTTCAAGATATTGGAAAATGTGGTGCATTCACCCTGCTACGGAGAAGTTAGGGTATAAACAAATTTCAGTTACAATGGCTCAAGAGTTTACCAAAAATCAGATATCTGATATAGAAGATAGTGATATCCAAAAATTTTTTTTCTCCTGTTTTAACGCAAGAGAAACTCATACAGATAATATTAAACGCGCACAGGCAGGTCTTTGTCTGAGATGTTATGTGTCTGAAGCAATACTGAAAGCATGTAAAAAAATCGACTATTTGTTTAGTGGTCAAAAGCAATTTACATATCAAGATTTATTACAATTTGTGCTGGATGATGATGGAAAAAAATTGCTTATTTTAGACCAAGATGGAAAAACACAACTAATGGTAGATGACAATAGCCAAATTAAAATATCCAAATATAAGTTTTTTTCTGTCATGGTGTTACAAACGTTTAATACTGATTTACAATCTCGGATGAGCTTAGATAATTGGGCTTACTTGCAAACGAAACAAAATCCTGAATTGAAGAACTTTTTATCTGAGTTTGGCTTTAAGCATTTGAGTGATTGGGCCCTTTTAAATCGAGTCAGAGTCAAGCAAATTGAACGTTTCTTAACTCAAGAACGCTATATTATTGAAGCTTTTCATGCTGTTTATCGTCGAGATAGACAGATGCAACGCCAAAAAGGAGCGAAAAAATGTCCCGACCCGACAAATGCTCAATTGCAAGAAATGTTAGCTTATTTGCAGCAGTATCAAGTTTCGGTTAATACTCCAGCACAGCTAATGAAGGAACTCAGAAATATTGCCTCACAATTGAGAAAGTATGATGTTTGGAGTTCTAGAGAACCTTTAGATATATACGATGTTGAAAACAGTACGTATCAATCGAGACGCGATTTACCTGTTAGTTATCTTGATGAAGCGGATATAGAAAAGCAAGAATTCTCAGAGTTTTTATACCAAAACCTTGAGGTAGTGTTGAGTGACGTAATTCAGCAAGAAGTGGAAGATAATGTAAATAAATTACAAAAAAGTAAAAAGTATGCGCCTTTTGCTGATAAATATATCCAAGGGTTGCAACTGTACTATTGTCAGGCAATGTCTTTAAAAGAAATTATGCCGGAGTTGGGGATGACAAGTTGGGACCAAGCTAGACGAATTATTAACCCAGGAGAATTATTAGAGAAGGTGCGAATGAGAACTGTGGAACGTATGCTAGAAAGTATTTTGCAAATAGCCGCAGAAAAAGGTCTAACTCAAATTCCACCGTCAGCCAATTATCTAAAAACGCTGATGGAACAAATTGAAGCTTATGTGGATGCAGAAGTTTTTCAAGCTGCTACAGAAGAAATTAGAGCGGGGAAACATCGGACGATGACTAGTGTATATGCAGAAAAACTTCGCGGTTATATGCAAACACCTGCGTTAGTTTCTCAGGAGGTGGGATGATAAGAGGGTGTTTATAAATAAAATATAAAGCTTAACTTATACCACAAGCCAGGGAATAAATTCCCTGTCTAAAAGCTAAAGTCCTCTAAAAGAGGACTAATAATAAGGTTTCTAAAGCTTAATCATTATTTTATAAACACCCTCTTAGTCCTCTTTAGAGGACTTTAGCTTTCAGACAGGGAATTTATTCCCTGGCTTTTTAGGTATTTTGCAGCTTGGATTATGCTTAAGATTTTATTTATAAACACTCTCTAAGACAAATCCTGTACGTTAGCGTTAAGTCAAAAAAACTAAAACGATGCTCCAGAAACCTCAGTTCAATCCTTGTTACTCTGTTGAAACTATAGAAACAGATAACGTATTTTTTTTGTCCGAGAGAGAAGCAGCTTGGTTAAGTGACCACCTTTCTTTTAGTTTAGCTGCTTTTATCGATGGCAATCGCAATATTGACGAAATTATTGACACCATTCAACAGTTGCTACTACAAGACCCAAAATCTTTAGAGTCAGCTACCAACTTTTTCCAAGAAGCTCTCAATGTGAGCCTTAAAGCCCAATATGCTTTATTACAAATGCAACAAAAGGGCTATCTTGTTCAATTCGAGAACTCTCCCCCATCGCACTTAGATATATTTTGCCATCATCTTAATATTGCTCCCACATTAGCCCATCAACGATTGCGTAATACCAAAGTAGCAATAAAAACATTAGGTTCGGTTGCTGCTGAGAACTTCATTACAGTGCTTGAGTCTCTGCAAATTCAAGTAGCAGAAGTTGGTGACTTGACAGTTGTTTTAACCGACGACTACCTTAATCCTGAGCTGGATGAGTTCAATCAACAAGTTCTAAAGTCCCAATCTCCCTGGATGTTGGTTAAACCATCAGGAACAGTAGTCTGGATTGGCCCTTTATTTAATCCTCAGAAAACTGGTTGTTGGCAATGTTTAGCCAAGCGTTTGCGAGATAATAGACCGATTCAAGGGTTTATTCAGAGACAAAAACACATGTCTTCCCCTTTAACTCCTCCTTTGGGATTTTTGGCATCCACGGTACAAACTGCATTAGGAATGGCTGCTACAGAGGTGTTTAAGTGGATTGTTCAAGGGGAAAATAAACAATTAGAAAATAATTTGATTGCTTACGATGCGATTACACTCCAAACTCAAAATCATAGATGGGTGAAGCGTCCTCAATGTTCTAGCTGTGGAGAGATGGTAAATGGGTTAACTAAAGGGTTAACTAAAGGGTTAACTAAAAATTCCCTACCGATTGTTTTAGGAAAGTGTAAGAAAACCTTTACCGCAGATGGGGGACACCGTTTTTGTTCACCACAAGAAACTCTCAGGAAATATCAACATCATATTAGCCCCATTACTGGTGTTGTGCGCGAACTAAGTAAAATTCCAGGGAATACCTTAACTCATAACTACATTGCGAAGCATCATTTTCTCAGCGTTTTTGACGATACAGCTAGCTTGCGGCAAAATTTGGGAGGTAGAAGCGCAGGGAAAGGTAGGACTGACTCTCAAGCGATGGCTAGTGGTTTCTGCGAAGCTATCGAGCGATATTCTGGGGTATTTGAAGGGGATGAAATAAGAGAGAAAGGTAGTTATCAGCACATGGGGGATAAAGCGATTCATCCTAATGCTTGTATGAATTTTAGCCAACAACAATATCAACATAGAGAACAATGGAATATTGAGTGTCAAGGGTGGTTTCAAAAAGTCCCCGAACCTTTTGATGAAGAAAGAGAAATTGACTGGACTCCTGTTTGGTCTTTAACCCACCAGGAATTTAAATATCTGCCAACTGCTTACTGTTATTATGGGTATCGACCGGACTATAAACCCGACTGTTGGGCTGATTCTAATGGGTGTGCGACGGGGAATACTCTTGAAGAAGCGATTCTGCAAGGGTTTATGGAGTTAGTGGAACGGGATGCTGTTGCTTTGTGGTGGTATAACTTCCTACAAAAACCCCAAGTGGATTTAGATAGTTTTGACGAGCCTTATTTTCAAAGCCTGAAGCAATATTATCAAACTCTGAATCGGGAAATTTGGGTTTTAGATATTACTAGCGACCTGAATATTCCTGTTTTTGCTGCTATTAGTCGGAGGAGCGATAGTCGTCAAGTAGAAGATATTGTTTTGGGTTATGGTGCTCATTTTGATGCCAAAATTGCTATTAGTCGAGCTTTGACGGAAGTGAACCAAATTTTACCTAATGTTTTACTAGCAAAAGCTGATGGAAGTACTCAATATCCCCCATCAGCTGATACATTGGCTGTAAATTGGTGGAAAAATGCAACTTTAGCCGAACAACCTTATTTAGTTGCTGACGATTTAACTGCTGCTAAAGTTAGTGGGGATTATCCGGAAATGGTAAATGATGATTTGCTGGATGATGTCAAGCTTTGTCAACAAATCGTTGAGAAAAATGGTTTGGAAATGCTCGTGTTAGACCAAACTCGTGCGGATATCGGACTCAAGGTAGCTAAGGTGATTGTTCCGGGAATGCGTCATATGTGGAAAAGGTTAGCACCTGGACGACTTTATCAGGTTCCGGTGAAAATGGGTTGGTTGCCAGAAGCCCTGACAGAAGAGCGACTCAATTATTTTCCCATGTGGATGTAAGCATCAACATCTTTCTCGTGCCAATATAAGAAACCCCACCCCCAACCCCCTCCCTGTAAAACTACCGCGTACACACAAGTCAAATTACCTGTCATTGCGAGGAGGAACGACGAAGCAACCTCAACAACTCTGAACCCCACGAAGTATTTATATGTAATATTTATCATGGAAGGCACAGATAAAAAGGGATTGCTTCGTCGTTCCTCCTCGCAATGACAGTTGTGTGTACACGGTAGGCACGCGGGGAGGGGGCTACGATTTAGCAAATGCGAATGAAAATTGCTATAGATTTTAGGTATTTCCGCCATTTTGGCAGGTTAAAAATATTAGCTCAATGTAATATCTCTGACAGCAAGCGTTGTTTAGCTTATTTTTTATGGTAAGTGAGGGATGTTTGTTTTAATTATTCACCTTATTATTAAAGGTAGTGAGGAGGGTTATTATTCTACCAACAGCAAACCAAGCCTTAGCCTGTGTACGGGTGTGCCAGATGTTGTCTAACTCATTTAAAGATATTAAGTTATTTAGATTCGATGACAAAATTGGGTACATATATATTCTGGCAGGAGATAGCATGGATATAATTATTGACTCTTACGGTGAATGGGGGTTTATAAATGAAACCGAATTATGAGGAAATGACTGTTAAAGAATTAAGAGCTTATGCGATTGAACATCGAGATGATATCGAAGCTGTACGTATTCTTATGGATAGGCATAAAAACAACTTTGTGAGATTCCCAGCGCCGAAAACTGATGAGGAAATGCAGGAGCAATGGGAAGTTTTGGAACAGTTAATTTATGAGAAAAATAAAACTAATGGTACAACCGAGTAACTAGGAGTAATTTTCACATTTCCGGTTTTACATTGTTTCGTCGGCATAAATAGAGGAAACAAACCTCACCTCTCCTAGCCTCCTCTCCGCGTGCGAGAGGGGGCTAAGATTTAGTCAATGCTAATGAAAATTGCTATTTATCCGTTTAAGCTTTAAAAAGTCAACAGCCTAGTTTGGGGGTGGGGTTTCAGGTGCGGGGACGACCATATGGCAAATCAGCGGTATCCGACAAGGGAAGGGGAACAAGAAAATATAGGTTTCAAACCCTCTCTTTGAGAACAAATGTTTTTTATGAGTTTTGCTATGAGTTTTTTTATGAGTTTTATGAGATTTAGACACCTAAAATAAGCTAATCTCAGATGTAGACAAAGGAAACGGGAGACACTTATGGTCACTTAAGCCAGAAAAAAATGCCCCGACTGAGTAGCTGGAATTTTTCTCCAAGACATGTTGTTTGCAGATTATGCTCAAAGGATATTCAATTATTGATGCGGATTCTCACGTTATTGAACCTCCCAGTATGTGGGCTAAGTATCTCGAACCGGAATTTTTAAAGTTTGCTCCTTCAGCAGAAATGAAAATTCTAGGGGAAGATATTGTAGAAAAAGTGACCGAGCAAGTACGCACTTTAGGAAATAAGCAGATGCTCCAGGCTCACCCCAATGCTTATTTCCAATGCTACAATGTCGAGTCTCACGTTCAAGAGATGGTGCAAATGGGGATTGATGTGGCATTCCTTTATCCAACTTACGGACTGTGGCTTTGGGCAATTGATACTATGCAACCGGAAGTCGCGGGAGCTTTTACCCGGGCCTATAACAATTGGTTAAAAGACTTTTGCAGCTACGCTCCAGATAAGTTGAAGGGGGTAGGAGCAATTAATCTGCACGCGCCAGAGTCAATGGTACATGAATTGCGTCAGATTGTCGATTTTGGCTGGAAATCCGTGTTTTTACGCCCTAATCCTGTAAAAGGAAGACTCTTGGGCGATTCGGCTTACGAGCCTTTTTGGAGGGAATGCGAACAATTAGGCATTGCAGTAGGCATTCATGAAGGTACCCACAGTCGCTTGCCAACTACAGGTACGGAAAGATTTAACACTCGTTTTGCTACCCACGCTTGTTCTCATCCAATGGAACAGATGATGGCTTTATTAGCGTTGATTGAATCCGGGGTATTAGAGCGTCATCCGCAGCTTAAAGTAGCTTTTTTAGAGTCTGGTTGTGGCTGGCTACCTTACTGGTTGTGGCGTCTAGATGAAGAGTATGAAAATTTATCTTGGGAGGATAAAATTAGGGATAATGTCAGAATGAAACCCTCAGAGTATTTTCGTCGTCAGTGCTTTATTTCTATTGAGCCTTCAGAACCTTATTTGGCTGAGGTTATTCAATATATTGGCACGGATAATTTAATCTTTGGTTCGGATTATCCCCATATGGATCACAACCCGAACATTGTTGCTGAAATGGTAAAGCTTGAGGAAAGTTTATCTCAGGAAACTGTACAAAAGATTCTTTGGGATAATCCTCGTCGTTTTTATGGTTTGTCTTGAATTACAGATATATAGGAGGAAAGGACAATGACAGACATATTTGTTGGTAGTGGAGACCCACTCTTCCCAGGACAGTGGTATCAATCTGATACCTATTACCAGATGTTAGAGGTAAAGCCTTCTTCTAAAGAGAGAAAAAACAGAAAAGGAGGAAATATCAGTACTAGGGTATTAGCAAGAAAAAGAGGTACGGGAGATACTGGTAAATCCGAACCAGATAGTTTCGATGATTTTGAACTTGATCTCGATACAGTAAAAAAACTGAAAGATTATCCTAGAAAAGGCGATTCTAATAAGCTATCTTCATATTTGCCCTTACCAGGAGTCGTTTTCCCAGAGGGTTTTATCAAGACCTTGTCGAACGCTAATTCAAATCAAACTGAACTAGGTAATTTTTATCCATCAATTCGCGTAATATTACAGAGTCGCAAGCTATCTCAATTAATTGCGAGAACTTGGTGGACTTATTTAGAAGCGAAAAAAACTGACTTGTGGGACAAGTTTACTGCTGGTGAGTGGGACGATATTCCCTCCCAGATTTTGGATGGTCTTATAGCTAGAGAAATTTTCCTTGTTGCTGGAGGTTCTCCTCCTGACAACCCTAACCCTGAAGACCCGAGTATTTACAATCCACTAAAATCTCAAGAAGATGCAACTGGCACAAGGGCAAGATTTCTAATTTTGCCTACCAGTAAGGCTTGGCAAGGAATTGCGTTGTCTCTTTTGTCTTCAGGGCAGGCATATTATCTTAATAAAAAAGAAAATAAATACCACCAAGTTGCCGAATCGGTTCTCAGTACGGGCGAAATAGTCTTTAACTACAGTTTAGAATCAGATTGGAGTATATTTCAAGGACAATTCAAGGAATTAATTATCAGTCAAGAATCACCTTGGATGGTATACCAAGTTGTCATGCCTTATCCTCCTATCCCTTCTTCAGAACAGCTAGATGCAATTGACATCAAAAAATGGGCAGAGGCAGAAGAAGATGGAGGAGATTTTCCTTTTTATAAAAAGCAAGATGTAACTTATTTGATAGATGTGGATTATTTCAGGTCTCCCTATCCCTATATTCCGCTAAGTACAAGCTAGAAAAATCTTTGTTGTACTTAATTTTAAAAATTCCTCCTTAAAAATAAGCCGTAGCTTAAACATCAGGGACAATGATAAAATACTGGAAAGCTTGTAGAAAAATAATTCCAGGATTTTATCAGGTTTCATCATTATGGAGCGACAACTGGACAATATTCAAACAGACTACCAGATTATTGCAAAAATCTATGAAAGTGCTAATTCATTAGTCTATCGAGCTATCCTCAAGCCTGACAATCAATCAATAATTCTGAAAATTCTTAAAGAAAACTACCCCACTCCCTCAGAATTAGCTCGATACAAGCAGGAATATGAATTTACCCGCTCCTTAAATAGTGATGGAGTTATTAAATCATACAATTTGCAGCGATATGAAAATAGTTTGGTCATGTTTTTAGAAGACTTTGGTGGTGAATCTTTAAAATTGTTAATTCACCAACGCCAATTTACTCTCAAAGAATTTCTCACTATTGCCATCAAAACAACTGAGAGTTTGGCTGCTATTCACGCTACCAATATTATCCATAAAGATATCAACCCCTCTAATATCGTTTATAACCCAGAAACCGAACAACTCAAAATCATCGACTTTGGTATTTCCACCTGTTTATTTCGAGAAAATCAGACAGTGTGCAATATCGAGCTATTAGAAGGAACTTTAGCTTATATTGCCCCAGAGCAAACTGGAAGAATGAACCGAGGACTCGATTACCGCAGTGATTTTTACTCCTTGGGTGCTACTTTCTACGAATTACTGACCAATAAACTGCCTTTTACAACCACTGATTCTATAGAATTAGTTCATTGTCATATTGCTCAACAACCTGTTCCCCCACATGAACTTGTAGGAACGTTAAATTTAAGCTCTCAGCCAATACCTAAAGCTGTTTCAAACATTGTCATGAAATTGCTCGCAAAAACCCCAGAAGAACGATACCAAAGTGCTTGGGGAATCAAAGCCGACTTAGAAACATGTCTCGAATGCTTGCAGAGTTTTGGTCAAATAAACCAGTTTCCTTTGGCAACTCAGGATATTTGCGAGCGCTTTATTATTCCCGAAAAGCTTTATGGTAGGGAAGAAGAAGTCACACAACTATTAACTACTTTTGAGCGAGTTAGTCAAGGTAGCACTGAGATAATGCTGGTTTCTGGTTATTCTGGAATTGGCAAAACAGCCTTGGTTAATGAAGTTCATAAACCAATATTACGCCAGCGAGGCTACTTTATTAGCGGAAAATTCGACCAATTGCGACGAGATATTCCTTATTCAGGGATTGCTCTAGCTTTTAAAGACTTAATACGGCAGTTAATGACTGAATCTGAAGCAGTTCTACAAACTTGGAAACAGCAACTGTTAGAAGCCTTTCAGCCTAATGCTCAGGTCATCATCGATATGATTCCTGAAGTAGAACAGATTATTGGCAAACAACCACCAGTTGAGCAATTAGGAGCAATTGAGACTCAAAATCAATTTAACTTATTCTTACAAAGGTTTATAGGCGTTTTTAGCAAACAAGAACATCCTTTAGTTTTTTTTATAGATGATTTACAGTGGGCTGATTTAGCATCTTTGAAGTTAATTGAGCTATTAATAACCGATTCTGATAGCCAATATTTATTAATAATAGGAGCCTACCGGGATAATGAAGTTGATGCGACTCATCCTTTGATACAAACCTTAGAAAAAATAAAAAAAGAAGGTGCTAGAGTTAATAATATCTTGTTGCAACCTTTAGAAATTCAATACATCAACAAATTAATTGCCGATACTTTAAATTGCTCCACAGAAAAGTCACGACTTCTAGCAGAGTTAGTCAGCAATAAAACTCAAGGAAATCCTTTTTTCTTAACTCAACTACTTGAATCTTTGTACAGAGATAAGTTTTTGTCATTTGACCATAATACAAAAACTTGGTATTGGAATTTTGAAGAAATTGAAAAAATAGAAATTACTGATAATGTTGTTGACTTAACTATCACTAAAATTACCAAATTGGATGAAAAAACTCAGAATCTTTTAAAATTAGCGGCCTGCATCGGTAACCAATTTAATTTAGAAATACTCTCCATTATCAATAATAAATCTCAGATAACTACAGCTAGAGAACTTCAGCCAGCAATAGAGTCAGGTTTGATTATACCTCAGATTAATAACTATAAAATTCCTTTGCTTTGGAATCAGGAAGAAATATCTAGTCATTTTATTTCTAAAATACCCAAATATATCCCATACAAATTTTTGCACGACAAATGTCATAAAGCTGCCTATACTTTAATCCCAGAAGATGAGAAAAAATTAGTTCATCTACAAGTCGGTCGTCTCTTACTAGAGAATACTCAAGAAGAAGATTTAGAGAAAAATATTTTTGAGATTGTTAATCAATTAAATGAAGGATGTAAATTAATTGTCGAGCAATCTGAAAGAGATAAACTAGCCAAATTAAATCTTAAAGCAGGTAAAAAAGCAAAAGCTTCGACGGCGTATCAAGCGGCTATTTTATATTTAGAAATTGCGCTAGGTTTATTATTATCAAGTAGTTGGAATTATCAATATAAATTAACCTTGAAAATTTATGAAGAAACTTTAGAATTACTATACTTAAATAACCAGTTTAATCGAGTTCAAGAGCTATCAATAATTATCCTGATACAAGCTCAAGAGACTTTAGATAAAGTTAAGACATATGAATTTAAAATTTTATCATACTATGCTCAATTGCAACAGCATAAAGCCATAAAAGTTGCATTAAGTTTTTTAGCAGAATTAGGAATATATTTGCCTTCTAAAGTAGATGAGATAGAAAAACAGATTAGTCAAGAAGAAAAAAAACTTAAGGTAAGTTTGACAAAGAAAAGTATTGAAGATTTAGCTGATATTCCCAATATGTCCGCACTAGATAAGCTTGCAGCTATATCAATATTACAACAACTAATGACTTCTATATCAACTACGAATTTTCCTTTATTTATTCTCGTTATATTAATCCAAATTAATCTTTTTATTCAATATGGTAATTCCCCACAGTCTCCTAGTATATATAGTTATTATGGAATGTTTTTATGTGGAAATAATCGGGATATTAATTCAGGATATAAATTTGGTAAACTGGCTATCAATTTGCAAGATAAATTCAAGATACCACAATTAGAACCGCTGGTCATTCATATGTATTATGGAATGTCATGGCACTGGAAGGAATTTTTAAGAAATAGGGTTGTACAAGAACAATTAGTATATGGAATTCAAAAAGGCATAGATTCTGGAAGCAATGAGTATGTTTGTTATGTGGTTATTAGCTATTGTTTACTAATTTTTTTTAGAGGTGATACTTTACAAGAGAGTAAAACAACTTATCAAAAATATACTCAATTACTAAACAAATTTAAACAATATTATTCTATTTGCTATATAGAAATATGTAAAAATATTATAATTAATTTATTAAATAATAATTTTTGCGTTATTGGTCGTGATGAGCAAGAAGAAAGAGAATATTTAGATAATTTTATTAAAACTAATAATGAATGGTTACTTTTTATTTTTTACTTTGCCAAAACAATTTTATGTTTTTTCGGAAAAGATTATCAAAAGAGTGTTGATTTCAGTATTAAATCACATAAGTACATCAATAGTTGTGCAGCATATTTACCGATTCCACAGCACAATTTTTACTCTTCTCTTTCCTTTCTAGCTAACTATAATAATAGCAATCTAGAGCTACAAAAACAAATCTTAGAAAAAATAGAAAAAAATCAGGAGGACATGAAAACATGGGTAGGTCATTGCCCCGCAAACTTTCAAAATAAATACGATTTAGTCGAAGCAGAAAAAGCGCGAGTCTTCGGACAAAATTGGCAAGCTCAAGAACTTTACGAGAAAGCAATTCAAGGTGCGAAAAAATCTGAATTCATCCACGAAGAAGCCATAGCTTACGAACGTGCAGCAGAATTTTATCTCTCTCTAGGTAGAGAAGAAATAGGGCGATTGTACCTAAAAAATTCCCATCATTGTTATTCTCGCTGGGGTGCAAAAGCCAAAGTTAAAGCTTTAGAATTGGAGTACCCACAGTTTCTAATGGATATAAACAACTGCAAAGAAGACCAAAACATTAGTACGACAGAATCGACTGGTGGCACAAATCCCCAAGCACTCGATATCCTCACAGTCACCAAAGCATCTCAAGTATTAGCTAGCGAAATTAAACTAGACCAACTCCTGGCTAAGTTAATGAAAACTGTAATTGAAAACGGGGGTGCTCAAAAAGGCTTTTTGATATTGCAAAAAGATGATAAATGGGCAATCGAAGCCGAAGGTACAGTAGATGCTGATGACGTTACTCTACTGCGATCGCTTCCCATTGACTCTGTAGGTAGCGACAATCAGACACCAATTTTACCAGTTGCGATTGTTAACTATGTTATCCGTACTCAAGAAAACGTAGTTCTTAATAATGCTACCGAATCAGAACAGTTCATCCGCGATTCCTACATCGTGGCTACTCAACCAAAATCGATTCTCTGTGTTCCTTTATTACATCAAGGCAAAACGAGTGGTATTTTATACCTAGAGAATAATTTAACCACAGACGCATTTACCAACGAGCGCATAGAAGTATTAAGAATTCTTTCTGCTCAAGCTGCTATCTCCATTGAAAATGCCAGTCTCTACCAACAGCTAGAAAATTATAACCGAAATTTAGAACTGAGAGTATCCGAGCGCACTCAAGAACTCTCACAAACCCTAGAAGTTCTCCAAGCCACCCAAGCCGAACTGCTCTTTGAAAACGAGTTACTCAGAAGTGCCGAACAACCCTCAACCTTTGATTATCAAGTCGGGGGAAGTTTGCCGATGGACGCTCCCACCTATGTAGTACGTTCCGCAGACCGTTATCTCTATAAAGCCTTAAAACAGGGTGATATTTGTTACATCCTCAATGCTCGCCAGATGGGCAAATCAAGCCTGATGGTACGCATGATACACCATCTCCAGCATGAGGGATTTAGCTGCGGGGCAATCGATTTGACTCGTATTGGTAGCGAAAACGTCACCCCCGAACAATGGTACAAGGGCTTAACAGTAGAACTATGGCGAAGTTTTGGTTTATTAAGAAAGGTTAACCTAAAAGCGTGGTGGCAAGAACAAGGAGATATTTCTCCGGTTCAGAGGTTGAGTCAATTTATTGAAGAAATTTTGCTGGTTGAAGTTGGTCAAGCAGATGACACTATCCCTAAAAATCTGATAATTTTTATCGATGAAATTGATAATGTCTTAAGTTTGAATTTTCCAGTTAATGACTTTTTTGCTCTAATTCGCTCCTGCTATAATCAACGTAGTATTAATCCAGAGTATCGGCGTTTAACCTTTGCTCTTTTTGGAGTTATCATCCCTAACGACTTAATTACTGACCACCAAAGAACCCCTTTTAATATCGGTCAAACTATTCAATTGGATGGTTTTAAAGAGCACGAAGCCCAACCTTTACTTCAGGGATTAACAGAAAAAATTAGTAATCCTCAAACAGTCCTGAAAGAAGTATTAGCCTGGACTAATGGTCAGCCTTTTTTGACCCAAAAGCTCTGTAAATTTATCCGCAATTCTTCATCTCCTATCCCTAACAATAAAGAAGCCCAATGGATTGAAAATTTGGTGCAAACGAAAATAATAGAAAATTGGGAATCACAGGATGAACCAGAGCATTTGATAACCATTCGTGACCGTCTCCTTAAAAGCAAACAATCCATTAAGCTACTAGAACTTTACCGACAAATTTTGCATCAAGGAGAAATTGTTGCGGTTGATAGTTCAGAGGAAAGAGAATTAATTTTATCGGGGTTAGTAGTCAAGCAACAAGGAATTTTGAGAGTCCAAAACCGTATTTATAAATCAATATTTGTCTAATTGTAGAGACGCGATTTATCGCGTCTCCGATACATCGCGTCTCCGATACATCGCGTCTCTACTGCACATCCAATTTTGATTGTGGGATTGTATAGAATGCTGTGAATAGGAACGGGCGGGCAAGGATGCCCACCCCACAAGATTAAAGAACGCACCCCAAAACCTACGCAGTATTGCGAGCCAACCTACGAGTTTTCGTATTTTCGAGCAAAACCGGAGCAGTATTGAGTCTACTTTCTATTTCTTTTCAGCAAGCCCTAATTACGAAGTGCTTCTAACCAAGCCTCTAAATCAGCTAAGCGAGTAAAATCTAACAGTGCTTCACTCAAGTTTTCGAGAGCGGCCAAAGGTAAAGCAGAAATTGAAGAGCGTGTTTTTTCAGAGAGTTCTCCAAACCGCTTATTTAGCTGTCGGATAACCAGATTCGCAGTCGCTTCCTCACGTCCTTCCTCACGTCCTTCCTCACGTCCTTCCTCACGTCCTTCTTCCTTAATTTCTCGATAAACTCTTGTTTCCTGCAATGTTATCCCTAGCATAGACTCTACCTCTGTTCGACTAATTTGTTCAAATTTGTACACCATTATTGTGGTGATTAACTCCATTATGGCGCTACTTACTTGTTGAGATTGCCCAATTTGGCTTCTGGTTAACAAATATCTTGCTTCCTCTGGAGCTTCTTCCTCGTTTAGGGTGGTTAATGCCATCAGTGCTACCCATAAAGGCAATTCGCGAATATTGCCCAGTTCATTCAAATATACGCGATGCACTTGCTCCCCATTCAGTTGCGTTCGATGAGGGTAAATATCGCTTTGTTCGATATTGCGTGATGGGTAAATTATAACAGCTTGCCAGTCGCTAAATCTAGAGCGGTTGCGGTAGAAGTACAATGAAGACTCAGCAAACAATCGTTCGTAAAGCATCTCGTCTTTTTGACATTGAACCTCACAAAAATATACAGCACCAGGATTTTCATCTTCTGGTGGTAGAAATACCCCATCAATTTCAAACTTTGGTTCTTTGACAGCAACAGAATCGAATCGGTAACTGCTCCCACTTGCTGGAGGATTTGCCAACAGTTCAAATAACAAATTGGGGGATTGTTGGAAAAGCTTGTAAAATATTGAGTCTCGCCGCATGAAGTATTATGAAATCAAATTATTTTCTAGAGTTAGCATCTGTGGGCTTTATTATTAAAAACGCAGATGCACTTCAAGGAACGAAATTTATCGTAGCTTGAGGTGATAGATAAACAGGATTTTGTAATAATACTTTTTTTGAACTTAGAGGGTGTCTAATTAATCTATAATAAGTATAATTTGGGTCATCTAAGCTCTTGTGGGGTGGGCATCCTTGCCCGCCCGCTTGTACTGCATTTACCAGAAAGGCGCTGTATAATTGTATATCTCTTGTGGGTGAGCATCCTTCCTTGCCTACCTTGCTTGGTATGAACGCTCTGGAAGCCCATTCCACAAAACAATTACATTTTTTCAATGGATAGAAGCAGGAAAAAACGAACAAGAATATATCCCTGCATTTGAATTTCAATAATAGATATCTTGAAATTTAAAATTCAGTCGATTGACATGTCAAATTTTCAGAGCTAACGTACCTGCCATTATTATCATTCAATAAAATTAATCTACCATCTTTGGTTTTGATTAACTCAGTAGCTTCATTAATAGGTGAGCCAATTTTCCAAGCAGATAATTGTTGTTGAGAAGGAACTATAATTTGTGAACTAGCACTTGTAATCACTGGTGTTATCAGTAAAAGGGAATAGTCTAAATTTTGATTACTAGGAGCTTCTGCAATACCACCATTACCCGTGACTACAAACCTACCTTGTTGACTATTACTAAGATGTAAACAACTATTTGCCACAAATGTTTTTGTTGTCAAAAAATTACTAGATTGATGTTCGAGAGAATTTTCTTGTTTAATATCAGGAGTAGTAATTTGAACTTCTCCATCCACGCTTCCAGTTGCTGTGATTTGACTGTCAAGAGAATTAAATATACTTTGAGAATTGATATTAATATTACCACCCCTACCTGTGAGTGCATTTGCCGTAATATCACTATTCTCTAATTGTACAATAGCATCTGCATTTATACTAATATTACCACCATTAGAATTTTCACTAGCATTAGTTGTAATATTACTATCTCGACGCATTGTCATAATATTAGTATCAATTACTATATTACCACGATTGCCATTGTTTACTGTAGCGCTGATGCTTCCATTTGTATCGAGTTTCAGATTATTTGTGTTGATTTTTAAATTACCTGCGTTACCATTCCCTGTACTACTAACAGATACTAATCCTTGATTAGACACAAATAACAATGGTGTTTCAATTAATATATTTCCACCATTTCCTGTAGAACCAGGTTTAACTTCAGCACGAATAGCAGTTGGGTAATTTATATTATTAGTATTACCAAACACTTCGATAAACTCGGAAGCTTTAATATACACATTCCCTGCATTCCCCCTACTCCAAGTACTTGCACCAATTACAGCACCGTCCCGTAAGCTAATGCGCTGGGATTCAATAGTTAAATTACCTCCATTACCTTGACCTTTCCAAGCAGTATTGTACAAAGAACTCCAATAATCCTTATCAACACTATGACCAGCGACTTCAATATCAGTGGCTTTAATATTCAAATCACCTGCATCACCGATACCTGAAGAATAAACACCTATGTCAGAAGCTCCAAGTACGCTCAATTTAGGAGTATTGATATTAATATTCACACCTCTTCCTGTAGCTTCTGCTAACACATCTCCATAAATACTACTACTATTTGTTAATTGAATCGATGAAGAAGCGTTTAGATTTATAACACCACCGATATCTGAATTATTTGTATTAGAACTAATATAGGAAATACCATCTACCCTAATATTATTTCCATATATTGTAATATTCCCACCACCACTACCGCTAGCATCAATAAGAGTTACTTCGGTTAAATTGATATCTTGAAAATTTTGGTTATTTTGATAATTCAAACTCCAAAATTTATCAGCTTGAGTTAAACCGACAAAGCTATTATTAGCTACACTACCTAGTTCAATATTTCCCTGAGGTGCAATAACTTGTCCTCCAAGCATTGAGATATTTCCACCAATTAAAGCAATTGTTTGTCCAGGCATAACTTGCAAACCCGGATTTGCATGATTACTAATTCCCCCTGTGTTGCTTCCAAATCCTAAACCTACAGGTACGCTTACCGTGAGCAATGATGCTGGTTGAGAATTAGTAGAACTAAACTGCATTCCATCAGCAAAATGAATACTATTCGCAGTGGTTCCTAAAAATGAGCCTTTTATATCCAGCGCTGCATCTGTTCCAAATATAATTCCATTGGGATTCATGAAAAATAAATTAGAATTTCCTAAGACTCCCAATGTTCCATTAATATTTGATGGATTATTGCCAGTTACGCGAGTAAAAATATTAGTTATATTATCAGGATTAGTAAAATAAACTCCACGTCCAGCATTAATATTAAATTCACTAAAACTATGAAATAAATTACTACCGCGAACCATACCACCATCAACTCTGTCACCGTTAGTTAATGCATTTTGAATTAATTGCGACCCAACTGTATTATCAGCACGAATCTGTGCAACAGCAATATTTGGATTTAATTGCAAAAAAATTCCTAAGCAGCAAGCGATATGTAGGCTTTTCATATATCCTTATATCCTTATATTCTTATTTTATAAATTCAACTCATTCTTTATATTTATAAACTATTTTATTTGATTTGGATAAAAAGAAATTCAGCAATAATACCTATAATTCTACATTATGTCTACTAATTAGCCACTATATTTTCTTGTTCCCCTTCCCTTATAGGGAAGGGGTTAGGTTCTTGCTCGCTCACATGTAACATCATTACACCATCAAATACCTTTTTGAGTTAAGTATTTTCTCTACAATGATAAATATTCGGTAAACACTGATAAATCTTGTTAATACTATCAAGAATTAATAAAGTACTTGCACTTAATTATTTCAAGTGCCAAAACATAAATAGGTACAAAGTTGAAATATAAAACTGATTAAACCCCAAACCCTCAATCAACAGAGAATAAGGAGTTTAAGCCTCTTTGCTTAAATCGGAGAGATTTTATATTTAATACAGTCTACCTACTTAGTTCATGTAATCATCTAGATTCTTCACAACATCAAGGTCAAATCTTAAACAATGAGAACAAACATAGCAAAAGTTTTCTATACCTGTGGTTTCTTTGTAGTTGCGACAACAGGAATGGCTCTCTTCGGATTCTGGCAAACAGCAGAAGCAGCTAGCTTGGGAGTGGCTTCCGACTACAATGTATTCGTTTTGGGAGACATCCAACAACAATCTACAGATATAGAAGGAAAGCTTGCTGCTGGTGGAAACATTAATTTCATTGGTGGGATTGGTAGTCGCTTATCCCCAAATAGCGGCAATGTTGTTGTAGCTGGTAAAAAATTACAATTGAGTAATAGTCAAGTATTCAACGGTAATGCGGTCTACGGTGATAGTAAGGATATTGCTAGTAATGTAGGCTTACCACAAGGTACTATTAGTCAAGGAAATCCAATTGATTTCAGCACCGTTGAAGAACGATTGAAGAAACTATCTGCATATTTAGCGAGTTTAGCTCCCACAGGTAAAAAAAGAGTGGAAGCATGGGGTGGTATTAACTTTGCAGGTAGTGGTAATAAGTTAGATGTTTTTAACCTCTCTGGTGCGGAATTATCAAAAACAAATTCTTTGGAAATTAATGCTTCCCCAGAATCTACTGTTGTTGTGAATGTTAGCGGACTTGATATATCCATGAAGAATTTTGGATTTAATCTCAGGGGTGTAGACCGCAAAAATGTACTGTATAATTTCTATGAAGCAACTAATTTAAATGCAAGTGAAATTGCTATCGAAGGTAGTATTCTCGCACCATTTGCTAATTTTGCATTTAATAACGGTCAGGTAAATGGTAATGTGGTTGTGAAATCAATGTCAGGAAATGGCGAATCCCATAATTATTTGTTCGCAGGTGTTTTACCTGATGTTCCATCTACTATTGATGACCCTGGAAAAGAAATAGAGAAAGAGCCGGTAATACCAATTTTTGAATCGGAAACAATTCCTGAACCATCTACTATTTCAGGCTTGGTTGTAATTTTAGGCTCTCTTGGTTTTAGTCGTCGCAAGCGTCTTCTAAGTAAATAGCATTTATATCGCAATCCAGCCACAAGCCAGCAACAAGCCAGCCACAAGCCAGTCACAAGCCAGCAACAAGCCAGTCACAAGCCAGCAACAAGCCAGTCACAAGCCAGTCACAAGCCAGTCACAAGCCAGTCACAAGCCAGTCACAAGCCAGTCACAAGCCAGTCACAAGCCAGTCACAAGCCAGTCACAAGCCAGTCACAAGCCAGCCACAAGCCAGTCACAAGCCAGTCACAAGCCAGTCACAAGCCAGTCACAAGCCAGTCACAAGCCAGCCAGTGACTAAAGTCACTGTCTAAAAGCTAAAGTCCTCTAAAGAGGACTATTTTTATAATAAATAAACTTGAATAAGTTTAATAGAATAAAAAAAATGTTACATTTTGTTGTTTTTTATTTAATAGCTTTGAATTTTGCATTTTTTAATGTTTTTTGTGTAATGATTAGCATTGTAATCTAGTGCTTTAACTTAGTAAATATAGGGCATATATCAACAGCACAATAACAGCATTAGCAAAGCGAGGTCATCGTTACATAGTAATTTTAATATGATTTGTAAAAAATAGAGTCAACAGTCAACTGTCAACCGTCAACCGTCAACAGTCAACCGTCAACCGTCAACCGTCAACCGTCAACAGTCAACCCTTAACAAAACCATTAAAAGGAACTATAAAATCCGTGACAGAAGAGAACAGGGAACTACTGCGAACATCTCGACGAGGATTTTTGGGTCAAGCACTAACAGCAGCAGGTGCAGTAATAGCCGCTCCGACTGTCATAAACACAATTCAGGGTAAAGAGGAGACAATCGCAATGGCAGAAGGACAAAGCAAAATTACATTGCAAATCAACGGCAAACCTCAAAATCTAGCTATTGAACCACGGGTCACGCTGTTGGATGCTCTACGAGAAAACCTCGCATTAACTGGTAGCAAAAAAGGTTGTGACCACGGTCAGTGTGGAGCTTGCACGGTGTTGATTGATGGACAGCGTGTTTATTCCTGTCTGACATTAGCTGTAATGCAAGATGGTAAAAAAATTACCACTATTGAAGGTTTGGCAACAGGTGAACAGCTACATCCCATGCAAACCGCATTTATTGATAATGATGGGCTACAGTGCGGTTACTGCACTCCAGGTCAAATTTGTGCCTCAGTAGCTTTATTAGATGAGGTCAAACGGGGAGCCGCTAGTGTTGTCACATCAGATTTGAACCAAACTCCTCAGTTAGCTAATCTGTCAGAAGGTGAAATCCGCGAGCGTTTAAGCGGTAATCTTTGTCGCTGCAGTGCTTACAACGGTATTATTGCTGCTGTACAGCAAGTCGCTGCACAAGGTTAGTCAAGAGTAATTCGTAATTCGATTACTAAAAGAGTTTTTTATGAAAAATTTTGCTTACGTACGGGCAACTTCGGTTAAGGATGCTATCCAGCGAGTATCAAGTACCGAGTCGATGTACATTGCGGGTGGGACAAATCTACTCGACCGGATGAAAGTCTTCCTGGATGAACCATCGCAACTTGTGGATGTTTCCCGGTTGGATATGGGAAAGATTGGACGCATCCCCAATGGGAGTTTCAACGGGGGTTTACAAATTGGAGCGATGGTCACTAATACAATGCTCGCAGACCATCCCGATGTAAGACGCGATTACCCTTTACTTTCCCGGGCAATTTTAGCGGGAGCTTCCCAACAAATTAGGAATGCGGCTACTGTCGGAGGAAATTTATTACAGCGCACTCGTTGTCCTTATTATTATGACACCGCATTTGTTTGTAATAAGCGGCAACCAGGTACAGGCTGTCCTGCAATCCAGGGTTATAATAAGATGCACGCGATTTTTGGAGCTAGCGACCAATGTATTGCGGTGCATCCTTCTGATATGTGTGTTGCGTTAGCTGCACTGGATGCGGTGGTAGAAGTAGAAGGAGCAAAAGGCAAGCGACGAATTCCCTTTAGTGAATTTCATAGTTTACCAGGTAATACACCACAACGCGATACAAGTTTAGCAGCAGGGGAATTAATTACAAGCTTGATTTTACCTCCTACGTCGATGGCGCGGTCGGGGGTATATTTAAAATTACGCGACCGAACTTCCTATGCTTTTGCTTTGATTTCTGTTGCAGCGATGTTGGATATATCTGGTGGACAGATTCGGGATGTACGTTTAGCAATGGGTGGAGTCGCTCACAAACCCTGGAGATTAACCGTAGCTGAGGAATTTTTGAAAGGTAAGCCAGCAAAAGATTCCAGTTTCCAGGAAGCTGCAGAACTCGCATTGCAAGAGGCAAAACCATTAACTCATAACAAATTTAAAATAAATATGTCGAAGCGAGCAATTCGACGTGCTTTAACCGTGTCAGCAAAGGGAGGGGGGTTAGTATGAGTCAGGTTGATAATTCTATTAGCAATTCTGTTAGCAGTTCTGTTAGCCGCAAAGATGGACGAGCAAAGGTAACGGGAACAGCTACATACTCGGCAGAGTTTCAAATTCCGGGGATGGTTTATGGTTATTTGGTAACGGCTACAGTTGCTAACGGACGCATCAAAAGTATTGACACCAGTGCAGCCGAACGGGAGCGTGGGGTAATTAAAGTTTTTACCCACAAAAACCCCCCAAAAGTATTCAAACCAGCCAATGATTTCATGAATTCTAAAATTTATGAGGCACGGCTACCATTGTCCGATGACCGTATTTTCTATGCAGGACAAATTGTAGGTTTAGTTGTAGCAGATACTTTTGAGCGAGCAAGAGACGCAGCACATCTGATTAAGGTAGAGTACGAAACCCAAGAACTAATGGTGGATGCTAGCAAAGCAAATTATCGTCCTGCTCCTCCTTTCTTTGGTGAAGATTTCACTTATGAAAAAAGTAGTACAACCGCTGGAGATGTAACAAAAGCCTTAGCAAGTGCAGCCGTTAAAGTTGAAGCTACTTATACAACTCCAATGGAACTGCACGCACCAATGGAACCCCACGCGACTATCGTCCATTGGAAAACTCCGGATTCTGTAACTATTTATGAACCAACACAGTGGGTATTAAAATCACAAAAAACATACGCAGATTTACTAGGATTACCAGCCGAGCGCATCCATGTTATTAACCCTTATATTGGCGGAGCTTTCGGTTGCAAAGCCTTTCCCTGGCCTCATGGAATTCTAGGTGCTACTGCAGCCAGAGAAATTCAACGTCCCCTAAAAGTAGTAGTTTCTCGGCGACAAATGACCGCTAACACTGGACACCGTTCAGAGACAGAACAGTCTATTCGGTTGGGTGCGAGCAAAGACGGTAAATTAACCGCCATTATCCACGAAGTAAAATCCGCTACTTCTGGTGTAGAGACCTTCACAGAACCTTGTACATCTGTTACACCAGTAATGTATGCTACACCCAATATGCGTCTCAAGCAAGATTTAGCTGTGATGAACGTAGGCACCCCGACCTTTATGCGTGCTCCCGGTGAAGCTCCGGGAATGTGGGCGTTAGAGTCTGCAATGGATGAGTTAGCATGGGAACTGAAAATAGACCCTGTTAAACTCAGATTAGATAACGAAACACGGGAGCATCAACGTAAAAACCTGCCTTATTCAGCTAAAAATTTTGCTGAATGTTTACGTTTAGGAAGCGAACAGTTTGCTTGGGAAAAGCGTCCGATGCAAACGCGAGCGCTTACCCGAGATGGCAAGCTGGTGGGTTGGGGTATGGCTGCATCAACATTTCCTGGTTATCGGGGGAATACTTCTGCTAAAGTGCGTTTATTGCCCGATGGTACAGCCCACGTGATGACAGCAGCCAATGATATGGGGACGGGAGCCTATACTGTGATTGCGATAACAGCATCTGAGACATTGAAAATACCTGTTGATAAAATTCGTGTGGAAATAGGCGACTCAACTATGCCAGATGGAGGGATGGCTGGAGGTTCTCAAATGACCGCTTCTTTAACACCTGCAGTCAAACTGGCCTGCGAGGAAGTACTGAAAAAAGCTGAATCTCCAACAGCAGAAAAGGCATTCGATAAACTAAAGCAGTCTGGACGTGCAGCTTTTGAAGCAACCGCATCTTCCGCTCCTGGGGAAGAAAAGAAAAAATTCGCTTTTCAATCTTGGGGGGCACACTTCTGTGAAATTACGGTAGACGAAGAAATAGGAAGGTTACAAATTACTCGCTGGGTTTCTGTGATGAATGTGGGACGGGTATTGAACGCTAAAACCGCAGCCAGTCAGATTCGCGGAGCTGTAATTATGGGAATTGGTAGCGCATTAATGGAAGAAGGTTACTTAGACCTCAACACAGGCAATCCAGTTGTATATGACCTCGCTACCTATCATTTCCCAGCACATGCAGATATTCCCCGTATAGAAGTGACTTTTGTCGGCGAGCCTGACACCAATTTTAACCCTATGGGGGTACGTGGTGTTGGGGAAATTGGGATTACGGGGGTCGCTGCTGCTGTTGCCAATGCAGTTTACCATGCCACAGGGAAACGGCTCAGAGACTTACCCATTACACCCGACAAATTACTGGTTAATAACTCATAAATCAAAAAGTTTGTAGTTGCGCTTTAGCGCCTCTTTGATAAAGCGGAGGCATGGATTAGCGCTGAAGCGCAACTACCAACCTGTTGATTTAAAATAATTATTAAACATGAATCATTTACAAGCAATTATAGACACCTACCAAAAAAACAAAACAGCATTTTTAGCCACAATTGTCAATACAAAAGGCTCAACCTACCGACAACCAGGAGCGCGAATGCTGGTCACAAAAGAAGGTGAGATAATAGGAATGGTAAGCGCTGGGTGTTTAGAACAAGATATTTTTCACCATATTCAACAAAAAATAGAAGCTGTTGATACTAATTTCCAGCCCTTCCTTATTACCTATGACATCACCACCAACGAGGATATTACCTGGGGATTTGGGTTAGGCTGCGATGGTGTAGTGCAAATTTTAGTCGAGTCCTTGGAAAATAACGCATTCAACTCAATGAATTTTATTTCCAAATGTCTCAAAAGTCAACAAATAGGAGTATTAGCAACCGTTTTCCAAGTAGACGGAGATATTAATGTCCAGCTTGGTGCAAAGCTGATGATGTATGCTGATGGTTCCATTACCCACAATTTTGCAGTAATGGATTTATATCAAAAAGTCGCCACAGATGCTCAAAAAGTAATTAATACAAAACAATCTGCTATCCATCAGTACTCAGTATCATCAGGGAAAGTACAAATTTTTATCGAAGCAATCCAACCACCAACACCACTCGTCATTTTTGGTGCAGGTCGAGATGCGATACCTCTTGCTCAGTTTGCTAAAGCCCTTGGTTGGAATCTGACAGTAGTTGATTGTCGTTCCCTAGAAGCAACAGCTAATCGTTTCTCTATTGCAGACCAAGTTATTCTCACTCGTCGAGAAATTCTTAGTCAGCAAATTACTCTCACAACTGACACCGTTGCTGTTATCATGACACACAATTATTACGACGATTTAGAAATTCTCAAACTACTTCTACCCTCCCCAGCGCTTTACGTCGGTTTACTTGGTTCTCGTAACCGTACCCAGCGATTGTTGCAAGAACTGCGATTGCAACAAACAGCTTATACTACAGAACAACTCCGTAGACTCCACGCTCCCATCGGTCTTGATATCGGAGCAGAAACACCAGAAGAAATTGCGATCGCAATTGTGGCAGAAATCCAAACTCAGCTATCTGGTCGTAATGGGGGTTTCTTGAAAAATCGGCAAACAGCCATGCATCCAGCGTGAAACCCAGTGTGAGACTTAGTTTTCCCATGCAAAACCCCAGTCAAAACCAAGCAACAATCGCCATCATAATCCTTGCAGCAGGACAATCAAGTCGTATGGGAACACCCAAGCAACTGCTTCCTTACCAAGGTAAAACTTTATTAAGACATGTAACAGAAATTGCCATCGCTTCTGTCTGCCACCCGATTATCGTTGTTTTAGGAGCATATTACAAAGAAATTTCCAACGAGCTAAAATCTCTACCTGTTCAAATAGTAGAAAATACTGAGTGGGTAACTGGTATGGGTTCTTCTATCCGCTGTGGTATTCAAGCATTAATTCCTTTTGGTAATTCAGTTGAAGCTGTGGTTATCTTAGTATGCGACCAACCTTTCGTTTCATCACAAACAATCAACCAGTTAGTAGACGCATACAACTCCACCCAGCAGCCTATTGTTGCCTCTGCTTATGAAGATACCTTAGGTGTTCCAGCTTTATTTCAAAGGAAATTATTCCCAGAACTTAGCCGTTTAAACGATACAGAAGGTGCGAAAAATGTAATTAAGTGTCATAAACAATCGACTCTTTCTATAGATTTTCCTCGAGGTGCAATTGATTTAGACACACCTGATGATTTACAAAAGTTTTCAGCTAAAACCACGCAGACCTAACCCCCCTACCCCCCTTCCCTATAAGGGAAGGGGGGAAATAAAAGACAATATGAAGGTTTGTATCAAGTTTACAAAGAGGTGACAAGTGTGGTTAATTTACTTGAAAATTGCTGAAGTTACTAAATATGAAGTTGTAAGGTTATTAAAAGTCATAACTAAGTTAACATTGACTAACTCCCCTGGCGCTCAGCCGAGGGGATTATTTCGGTGAGAGTTAGTTTTGGTTGCCCAAATTCTAATTCTTCCTACGGTGGTCAAACACCGCCTACCCAGTCTACTTAAATCTATGTTTAAGTTTCCGGCTACTTTGCGTAAAATATTAGCCGCACCATTTAAATCGGCAGATATTAAACTTTTATTGTTATGTTATATTTAGTATAGATGATTATTCTAATTATGGCAACTGGTAAAGGCAAAAAAAGACTAAAGAATCAACCTGCAATATACGATGAATTTAAAAAGCGTCGTGGTGTATGGTTAACAAATACTGCTTGGCACAAAGTACAAGAATTAGCTGCTATTCGTGGTATGAGTGCAAGTGAATTGCTTGAAAGTATTATTCGTGGGTACAATAGTGCTGATGCCTAAAGCCATCCGTTAGCTTTCATCCCCAGCAGCTAAGGCTAGGGGTTTTGCGGAAGCCGCCTTCGTACAGCATTTTTCTTATAAAAACGATAAACTAAAGAAAATTTCTTGAGGAAACTTTGATGGCGAAGACAAACGGGGTGAAAAGTGAAGCGTCAGCTATTGAATTACCCTCGGTTTCAGAGACTGAAGAGACCAAGCCAGTTAAAGACTTGTCTGAACCAGTGGAAGAAGTCCAGGATATTGACGATATATTAAACTCACTTAAAGCCTTATTAAGCACAGTAGAAAAGCTTCAAAAAGTTCGACAGGAAGTAGGTGATATTAAACCTTTAGTCTCTAGAATGCTCGATGGGGAACTGGTCGCAGGAGAAGAACTTGAGCAACTAAAAACAGGGGTGAACGGTATCAACCGTCTTGTTCGTGCTTATAGTGACCATCAAACAGCTTTGGCTAAGGCACAACCAGCTAGAGAACTCTTAGACCGAGTACTAAAAGAGGTAGTGGTAACTAAAACTGAGTCAGAGAAGCAAACTCAACTAGCTTAAAACTGTGCAATAAGTAAATTTGTCTTTAAATGACAATCACCAATTTAATTTGCACATCAGGTTATAAGGGACTTACATCCCAAGATAGTTTTATTCAATCCTAGTGTGCAAATTAAATTACTAATCTATGACAAGTTAAACAAACTTAATGCCTGATGTGACTAATAATTATGCACAACTGTAGAGACGTTACATGTAACGTCTCTACAGTATTTTCACTCGTCCTGGTTAAAATTTTGGTCGAGATAATTTAATGCGTAGTTGCGTAAATCATAATATTCCTTAGAGTTTCGCATAGCACCTAAATTACGAGGATGGGAAAAAGGTACATTTAATATTTCTCCTATATTAGCAGCAGGTCCATTAGTCATTAAAACAATACGGTCAGACATATAAATAGCTTCATCAATATCATGAGTAATCATCATCACAGCTTGTCGATTTTTCTCCCAGATATCCAATACTTGACGTTGCAATTTACCACGAGTTAACGCATCTAATGCTCCAAATGGTTCATCCATAAGCAGCATTTTTGGACGAATTGCTAAAGCTCTGGCAATCCCTACACGCTGTTTCATCCCTCCAGAAATTTCATCTGGATATTTATCTGCAGCAGGTGTAAGATTAACCATTGCTAAGTGTTCGTTAACAATACTAATTTTATCTGCACGACTAACATCTTTCAAAACTTCATCAACAGCCAAACGAATATTTTCTCTAACTGTCAACCAGGGAAGTAAGGAGTAATTTTGAAAAACCATCATCCTTTCCGCTCCTGGCTTACGAATTTCTTTACCATCTAACCTAACAGAGCCAGAAGAAGCTTTTTCTAAACCAGCAACAATTTTTAATAACGTTGATTTTCCACATCCAGAGTGACCAACAATAGAAATATATTCATCTTGTCCAACTGCCAGGTTAACATTTTCCAAAACCACAGACTTGCTTCCATCAGCTTTAGGATAAGACTTGACTAAATTTTCAACCTCCAAAAAACCAGAATTGTTCCAGTTGTCTTCCTGAAAATTACTTAAATAAGGCGTAGATTTCATTGTTTTACACTCCTAGATATACTTCAAATCGCAGAAGACTTTATATTTCCCCCCTTCCCTAGTAGGGAAGGGGGGTAGGGGGGTTAGGTCAATTGAAAATTAAGACATAAAAAACGACAGAGGACGATTAGCTCTAATATCAAAACTCTTGAGATAACCCACTGGGTCGCTAGGGTCAAAAGCTTTGTTATCAATAAATGCAGCAGCAGGTTCAATTTTGTAATCATCCTTAGGACATGCAATACCCATTTCATTAGCAATTTCGCGATATAAATCAGTTCTCCATGCTTTTTTTATAATTTCTTCAGGATTTTTAGGAATTTCCTTAATTTGTCCCCAACGCGCTGATTGAGTCATTAACCAAAGACTTTGCGATTGCCAAAGAAATGTTGAATGGTCATTTTCTATAGTCGCGAGATTAGTAGGATAATCAAAGAAAATAGTTGTTTCTGGAGCATTAACAATTCGTGGTTGATTGTCAAAACCACCATAATTATATTCTCCCACAATACCCGGACGAGTTAACTTTGGTTTAGCACCTGTGAAAGACCTATCAGAAATAATTTTAGCAACTTCTTCGCGATTTTTGGGGTCACTACAATACTGACAAGCTTCAATCATTGCTTTCACTAAAGAGCGATATGTTTTGGGATTTTTATCAATAAAAGACTCCATCACAGCTAGCAATCTATCAGGATGTCCTTGCCAAATTTCTCTACCTTGAGCAAAAGTAAAACCAATTCCTTCATTACCAGAAATTGCTCTACTGTTCCAAGGTTCAGCAACCATATAAGCCTGCATCGCTCCAATTCGCATATTCACCAACATTTGCGGGGGTGGAACAATAATTATTCTAAATTCTTCATCAGGAACAACTCCTGTAGATGCAATTAAATAGCGGACAAAATATTCATAAATTGCTGAAGAAAGTACAACAGCCCAAACACGTTTTTCGATATCTAATTTTTGAAAATAATTACGAAAATCTTTGCCAAATTCCTGCAAATTCCCGTTATATTCTTTCCAGGGACGTAACCCCGACTCCCACATAGCTTTATTCATTGTTAAAGCATTACCGTGACGATGTATTGTCATCGCAGCAGACAAAGGAGCGTGACGTGCTCCTTCCGCACCAGTTCTCGCATTCGTCACAGCTCCACAGACCACAGGTGAAGCATCTAAGCGTCCAAAAACAATACCATCACGGGAAGTTGCCCAGCTTGCTTCTCGGTTGAGAGTCACATTTAAACCATACTTGCGAAAAAATCCCTTTTTCCATGCTACAGCGAAAGGCGCACAATCATTTACTGGCACATAGCCTACAGTAATATTTTGCTTTTCCAGTGTTTTGGAATCTACTACTGGTTGTATGCCTAAAGCTTCTTCTGAAAGTCCCTGAGGAGAGCGGTTAGCATTAATAGCACAAGATGATAATGTTGTACCCAAAAATGCTGTCGCACCCAATCCCTGAATAAAATCTCGTCGGTTCCAGCGATTATCACTCATTTTTTTAATCCCCCATTTTTACAACCCGGTTATTGACATCCATCGATACAGCAGATGTCAACTCAATGAAACACAACCGGGCGGGCAAGGATGCCCACCCCACAAGAGTGAGTTTTGATATTTAATTGATATCCCATTAGCAATCACCAATTACCAATTACCAATTACCCATTACAAATTACCAATTACCAATTACCAATTACCAATTACCAATTACCAATTACCCATTACCACTTACCCATTACCAATTACCTAATTAGAAATAGTCGGACGATGAGTAACCCAAGATTGAATCTTACCCACAGCAAAGTCAAGTACAAGTCCAGTTAAACCAATTACCAATACTGCCAGAAAAACAGAGCTTAAGTTGAGACGGCTCCATTCATCCCAAACAAAAAATCCAATACCTACACCACCCGTGAGCATTTCCACAGCAACAATAACTAGCCAAGCGATACCTAAACTAATGCGTAATCCTGTGAAAATATAAGGTAAGCTTGCTGGCCAAATAATTTTTGTAATTCTTCTCCAGCGTGGCATTTCCAGTACTTGCGCTACATCCAAGTAATCTTTGGGAACACTTGCAACACCTAACGCTGTGTTAATAATTGTCGGCCACAAAGAAGTAATAAAGATTACGAAAATTGCTGATGGTTCTGCTAAATTAAAAATAGCTAAAGAAATTGGTAGCCATGCTAAAGGTGACACTGGTTTAAAAATTTGAATAATGGGATTAAATGCCATCATCGCTTGTTTGGACATACCAATCAGAAAGCCAAGAGGAATAGCAACCAAAGCACCTAATGAAAAGCCTATTAATACCCGTCGCAAGCTTGCTAATAATAACCAACCAATCCCTAGATTTCCAGGTCCCCGTCTATAAAATGGATGTAAAATGTAGTCTAAATTTGCGACTAAAGCTTCTATTGGTGTAGGCATCAATTCTTTATTGACAATAGCAATAGCCCACCACAATATAATTATGCCTATAAATCCAGCTATCGGCAGCAAAAAACTATCACGAAAAATAACTGGTTTACTTTTTTTCCAAGCTGTTTGTCCAGCAACAGCAAGGATTGCACCTACATTAAGTTGAAATATCATTTATAGTCTCACCTTAAGTCATGAACATAGTACAAACCCGAGCAGTACCAGGCTTAGACACTGATGAGTTTGGAACATTAAAAAATGCCCTCTCTTCAGTCTCTTCTCAACGCTTACGAAGTTAGCTGACGGGCTAGGGTTGAGAAATACCCCTCTCAAAAAGTATCATAAAAATAAAGAAGAAAATTTATACCTTTCTTCCAGCATGAGATTCGCCCCAAAGTTTGGTTCCTCCGCTCTAGTTATTTCACTACCTTTCTTTGTTAGGTAATAATATTTACTAGATTAAGCTGACTTACTCTGATTCGTATATAAGTGTAGCCTTAATGCACAGTAAAAACATCTACCTTAAGATTAATTTCACTTTCTGACTTCTATGCATTCTAATATTCAACCCACATAGGTCTATTTTCCTTACGTATCCCCGATTTCAATCGCTAGGTGAAAAAATTGTATCAATTTTTAAATTTGTCCGGATTATACTATCAAAGCCTAGCAGAAAGGAGAACCGTAAACATACTGAATCAATAAATATCGATAAACAAACTTACTTAGTTAATTTTTATTTAAAGAGTATGAATATAAACATCAATTATGTCAGTATACAAATGTGAAGCATCTACAATCTCGCTTACAACACACCTAGCAAAAAGGTGCTTAAAAAAGCGTTCAGAGAATTAAACGTAAATCTTTAAATAATTATACAAAACACTTACATAAAAATCCGTACAAAAATGTCTCCTCTTAGTATTGCAACAAGTCGCTCTTTTCGTGCTTTAGAAACCGGACAAGCAAAACTTTGGCTATTATTAGTAGGTGTTAACAAATATCAGGATGAGCGATTCCCGACTTTACGTTATTCTGCTATTGATTGTCAAGGGTTAACAGAAGCTTTAGCTAAAGCAACTCAAGATTTTCCGCAAAAAGAAGCAGCGGTATATCATGACTTTGCCTCTCAACAGCCAACTCTTACTAATTTATATAAAAGTTTAAATAAAATAGTTGCCGCAGTTCAACCGCAAGATACAATACTTTTTTATTTTTCTGGTCATGGTGTATTAGAGCCAAATACTCAGGAAGTTGTTTTGTCTTTAGCTGATACACAACTTGATAATTTACTCCATACAGGTTTACCTTTACAAGAACTTTTACAAATTTTTGGTAGCAGTCAGGCACACCAACAATTAATATGGTTAGATACATGTCATAGCGGTAGCATGACACTGTTAGGAGCAAAACCAAAAACAGTGGCAACTGTAACGTATGTAACGCAAAAAGTTACTACTATTGAAAGAACTAGTATTGATAGTTCTGGCAACCCGACGTTGCAAATGATGAAAATGTTGCAACAACGAGCAAAAAAAAGCAAAGGATTTTATGCTTTACTTTCTTGCGACACAGACCAGCAATCTTGGGAATTTCCGGAGTTGGGACATGGTGTTTTTACTTATTTTTTAATGCGAGGATTGCGAGGTGAAGCTGCGGATAATCAAGGTACTATTGATGCAGATGGGCTTTATCGTTATGTTTATCGTCAGACAATTCAATATATAGAACAAACTAACCAACAACTGCGATTAATTAATCAGCAAAAAAGTGGTCGAGGTGAAAATCGACTTTACGCAGAATACCCACTACAAACTCCCAAACGAATTGTGGAGGGTGTAGGAGAATTAGTTATCGGACTCAAACCAACTCAGACAGAATCTTTATATCCACGAAAAGCATTAATCGTGGAAGGGATGGCTACTAATAAAACCACTCTGGATTTTTGTAAGATATTACGGAGAGCAGGTGGTTTTGAGCTAAATTATTTTCCCCAACCTCCAAAAAATACTCTTAAAGAATTAAAGCAAGCGATTCAAGACTGTTTACAAATAACAGAACAAACTACATCACAAAATACCAAACAAGCAGTACAAAAGCTACCAGCTAATGTAGAAATGTCCACTGTTTTGTTATATCTGCACGGACGAGTTGAAGAAAGTGACACTGGGGATGCTTTTTTAGTATTAGGAGAAGATATCCGTCTAAGTCGTTCTTGGTTAAGACAGCAGCTAAGACGTTCTTCTGATGTTCAACAAATAATTATTTTAGATTCTCCTGGTCACGAAAAGCAAACTTCCTTGCAAGATTGGGTAGATGATTTACAATTAGGATTAGAACAAGGACAATGTATTATTGCTGCTAGTTCTCCTGCTGAAAATTCTGAAAAATTTTTGCTCACTTTGTATGATACTTTAAGTAAAGTCAAACAGTCTGATGGTTTAACGGCTGCTGGTTGGATTACTCAATTACAAACAACTTGGAAAGAAACTTCTCCATTGCACATCTGGCTCTCTGGAGCAAAGGGTGTAATCGAAATATTACCAGTCAGCAATACAATTAGAAGTATTAATTATACCCCAGCGATTGATTTAGGAATTTGTCCATACAGAGGATTAAGAGCTTTTGATACTGAAGATTCACAGTATTTTTACGGTAGAGAAGAATTAACCAAAAGTCTGATTCAGCACTTGAGCAATCAATCCTTCCTCGCTGTAGTGGGAGCTTCTGGAAGTGGTAAATCCTCATTAGTACAAGCAGGATTAATTGCTCAATTAAGAAAAGGAATTCTGCTACCAGACGACAGCAAACAAAACAGCAAACAAAACACCAAAGAATGGTGGATAAAAACCCTACGTCCAGGAACACGACCCCTAGAAGAATTAATTAAGAAAATTGGGGAGTTGGGAGTTGGGAGTGGGGAATTGGGAATGGGGAGTGGGGAATGGGAAATTGGGAATGGGGAATTGAGAATTGGGAATGGGGAAAGAAAAATAAGTAAATCCCCATCTCCCTCATCCCACCCTCTCCCCCTCCCTCCCTCCCCAACCACTCCCCACTCCCCACTCCCCACTCCCCTCCTACTCGACTGGTTATCCCAGCGACCGGAACCTGTGGTTATGTTGGTGATAGACCAGTTTGAGGAGTTATTTACTCTTGCTAATAAAGTAGAGCGAGAATGTTTTTTGGAAATAATTTTAGGAGCTTTGGAGTTTGCTCCCGATAAGTTTAAAGTAGTTATTACTTTGCGAGCAGATTTTATTGCTGCTTGTTTAGAAATACCCACCTTGGCAAAATTCCTACAAAAATCTAGCGTTTTAGTACCTCCTTGTTTAACTAAAGAGGAATATCGTCAGGTAATTGTCAGTCCAGCAGAACAAGTTGGGTTAAATGTTGACTCCCAGCTAGTTGAAGTGTTGTTACAAGAGTTGCATCACTCCCCTGGAAATTTATCTTTGTTAGAGTTTGTCCTAGAACAGTTATGGGAGTTTCGTAGTTGTGGAGAACTGACTTTAAAAGCATACCAACAACACCTTGGTGGAATAAAAGGTGCATTAGAAACCAAGGCACAAGCTGTTTATGATAGTCTAGACCCAGAAGCCCAAGAGTGCGCTCGTTGGATTTTTCTATCATTAACACAGTTAGGAGAAGGTACGGAAGATACAAGAAGACGAGTACTCAAATCAGAGTTAGTCGTCAAAAAATATCCTACTGAATTAATAGAAAGAACCCTAGCAGTATTAACAACAGCTAAATTAGTAGTAGTAAACTTAGAAGAAGAGGAAAGCACCTTAGCTCAAGCCAAAAGCAAAACTCCCCCACTCCCCACTCCCCACTCCCCACTCCGGACTCCCCCCACTCCCCACTCCCTACTCCCCACCCCCCCCACAGTAGAAGTTGCTCACGAAGTTCTGATTCGTTACTGGTCTACTTTGCGTTGGTGGTTGGAAGAAAATCGCGCTCGTTTACGTTCCCAAAGACAAATTGAGGATGCTGCTGCGTTATGGAAGCATAATAATGAGGGTCATGATTTTTTGTTACAGGGTGTAAGGTTAGCTGAAGCAGAAGATATTTATATACATTACACGGATGAGCTTTCTGGTGATGTACAGTTATTTATTGCTGCTTGTTTAGACGAGCGACAACGATTACAAGATAAAGAAAAAAGCGCACTCAAAAAAGCTAAGAGAGCTGTTGCTATAATTAGTTTTTTGGGTTTAGCTGCTTTTAGTTTTGCTGGTTTGGCTTTTCAGCAAAGTCAAAGAGCTTTGTTAAAAGAAGTACAAGCTTTAAATTCACTATCGGAAAATTATTTATTGTCTGGTAAGCAATTGGAGGCTTTGGTTACCAGTGTTAAGATGACGAAAGAATTACAGAGTATTAATTTTTATCCAATACCTGCAGATATTAAAAATCAAACTAAAGATAACCTACGAGCTTCTGTTTATAATGTTCACGAAAGCAATCGCTTGTTGGGTCACAATTCTTGGGTATCTGGAGTTCAATTTAGTCCCGATGGTAAGATAATTGCTACGGCTGGTAGTGATTCTACTATTAAAATTTGGGGACGTGATGGTTCTTTGTTACGGATATTACGAGAGCGTGATGGGGTAAATAGCGTTAATTTTTCACCTGATGGCAATACTATTATTTCTGCTGGTGTTGACAACACTATCAAACTTTGGAGTTTGGAAGGCAAATTACTTTTGACTCTGACTGGACATACTAATGCTGTTAATTACGCTGCTTTTTCTCCTGACGGTCAGATGATTGTTTCTGCCAGCGATGATAATACTGTTATACTATGGAATCGTGATGGTAAGCTACTCAAAACACTTTCAGGTCATACTAAAGGTGTCAACAGCGCAATTTTTTCTCCCGATGGAAGTGCGATCGCCTCAGCGAGTGACGATGATACAATCAAACTTTGGAGTCGGGATGGGAAATTGCTAAAAACTCTAAAAGGACATACCAACGAGGTTTTAGGTTTAGCTTGGTCACCCGACGGAAAAAAATTTGCATCAGCAAGTAGTGACCATACCGTAAAACTTTGGAGTCGAGATGGAAATTTACTCAACAATTTTACCGAACACAAAAGTGGTGTAAGAGGAGTCAGTTTTTCACCCGACGGTGAATTACTAGCTTCTGCGGGTACTGACAAAACGATTAAAATTTCGACTTTAGACGGTTATTTATTACATACTTTTTCTGGTCATAACCACGTAATCAACAATGTTAGCTTTAGTCCAGACGGTAAGACAATTGCATCAGCCAGTGACGACCACAGCGTTAGACTTTGGGATTTAAATAACGTTATTTTACCAAAAACTTTAATTGGTCATAAAGGGGGTGTAACAAAAGTCCTATTTAGCCCAGATGGCAGTAAAATTCTTTCAGCGAGTGCAGACGAAACCTTAAAAACTTGGAGTATTGACGGTCAACTACTTAAAAGTGAAAAATCACCTATCCCAGATATCGTTGACCTTGGTATTAATCCAAATATAAATACATTTGCATTAACTAGCATCGATAATCGCATCCAATTTTGGAAAAAAGATAATGCAGGAGCGATAAGCCTAATATCCAAAAGTGTTGATAGTCATAATGCTTTTATACTAAATATGACTTTTAGCCCAGATGGTAAAACTCTGGCTTCTGCAAGCAAAGACAAAACTGCAAAACTGTGGACTTTGGATGGACGCTTGCTTACTACTCTTACAGGACATAATGGTTGGGTAAATAATGTTAAATTTAGTCCAGATGGTAAAATAATAGCGACCGCGAGTGCAGATAAAAGTATAAAACTCTGGAGTCGCGATGGTCGTTTATTAAAAACCTTACAAGAAAATACAGGAAGTATTTGGGGTTTAAATTTCAGCCCCGATGGTAAGATTATTGCTGCTGGGAGTCAAGACGGGAAAGTCACTGTGTGGAGTAGAGAAGGTAAACTACTAAAAACTCTAAATGGACATAGTGACTCAGTTAATAACGTGAATTTTTCTCCTGACGGTAAAGTAATCGCTTCAGCAAGTGATGACCAAACTATTAAACTATGGAGTGTGGAAAGCGGTAATTTACTAAAAACTTTAGAAGGACATAAAGCGGGTGTATCAGCAGCAACTTTTAGTCCCAACGGCAAAATATTAGCTTCTGCTAGCGGTGACCAAACTGTGAAGATTTGGAATTTAGAAGGAATTGAACTACGGACGATGGATTTCAATCAATTACTAACTCGTGGTTGTAAGAAGTTGCATAATTATCTGACAACTAATTCCCAACTGAGCGCTTCTGAACGTAAACTTTGCGATAAATAAAATAAACAATGTAGAGACGCGATTAATCGCGTCTCTACAATATGTGGAATTTGCGATAAATAAAATAAACAATGTAGAGACGCGATTAATCGCGTCTCTACAATATGTGGAATTTGCGATAAATAAACAAACAATGTAGAGACGCGATTAATCGCGTCTTTACAATATGTGGAATTTGCGATAAATAAAATAAACAATGTAGAGACGCGATTAATCGCGTCTCTACAATATGTGGAATTTGCGATAAATAAAATAAACAATGTAGAGACGCGATTAATCGCGTCTCTACAATATGTGGAATTTGCGATAAATAAAATAAACAATGTAGAGACGCGATTAATCGCGTCTTTACAATATGTGGAATTTGCGATAAATAAACAAACAATGTAGAGACGCGATTAATCGCGTCTCTACAATATGTGGAATTTGCGATAAATAAACAAACAATGTAGAGACGCGATTAATCGCGTCTCTACAATATGTGTCACGTTTTTACAATTATTGCCTATAGTTTAAATCAAAAATTTTCTAAACAAAAGATAAACAAAGTAACCATATGTCTCTCTTATAAGAAAAAGCATTTTACTTTTAAAACTGATAAAGCGAGAAGTCGGAGTAGCAGAAGGATGTGCATCCATTCCTAAATCTCGTGCCATGAAAACAGCTCGTTTTAGGTGTAAAGGGTCGCTGACGATAAGAAACTTAGATAAATCAGCTTCGTTTGCCACTATTTTAGCATTTTGGATATTTTCGAGAGTGCTTTTAGATTCAGCTTCGGTTAAGATATGCGCTTTTTTAACTCCATGTCCTATTGCATATTTTTTACCCACAGTAGCTTCTGCAACTTTTTTATTTTCACCAATTCCACCAGTAAAAATAATGCGATTAACGAATCCACTTTTATAAAGATTAATAGCGTGATTGATTCGTTCTCGGAAAACAGGTGATGGTTTCTCTCCCCAAGTAGCTGCTCCTAAAACAATTGCGGCATCAGCTTTACTAATATCATTTTTTTGACCATAAATGTAAATACTTAACGCTGTGATTGCCACAAATGGTAGCATTATAGGTGTCAACAAAAATGTAATTATAGCTAAGCACTGTTTTTTAATCTTGCCACTTAAAAACATGATTTTCTTCCTTTACTGATAACTTTTACTTACACTCCTCTGCATCAAACAAGAAAAACGAACTAATCACTAATCAGCTCAATAGTTTATGAACAAAAGCTTGATAAATTAATCTATGAGTTAAATCTTAAAGGATATGTATAAATATATTCACTATCTTTAGTCATAAATTTCTCCAGATGCTCTCACCAAAACGTAGAGAGCGTATTTATACGGTCTCCATATAATTTATCTGGCACAGCTAGTGTTTGTAGGTTGGGTTTTAACGTTTGTAAGCTTAATAGTGAATTTTACTTTTTTAATAAACCTTTAATTTCTTGCAAACTATATTTCCAGACTTTACCTGTCGTAAATAATTGATATCCAGCAATAAATAAGGCTGTGGAACCCAAGATAGCGAGAAAATTAACTGATAAAAATATATTACCTGTAAACAGCATTACAGCGATTCCCAAACCGATTAGAACCCACCCCCAATTACGGTTATAACGTCGCTGTAAAAGGATGACGATTCCTGCAACACATAACAGTAGGCTAGGAATACGAACAAATATACCAATTTGAGTATTAGCAGCTAACAGAACTACTGCCGCAAACAGTGATGCTAAACCTACTACTTTGCTGGTACGGTCTACAGATGTTTTTTGCTTTTGAAAACGTTGAGGCTGAAGCACTGTTTCTGAAGACATAGCTTTATTAGTAGATGATGAAGCTATAATTTGTTTTTCTTGAAATATAAAAGTTACTTTTTTATCTTGACCAAGATTAATTTTATCTCCTAATTGTAATGGGTAACGTTTTCCTGGCTCTAGTTTTGTTTTGTTTAGGAATGTCCCATTAGAACTACCTAAATCTTCTATAAAATAAGTATTTTTCTCTATGTAAATTTTCGCATGATTGCGGGAAACTATATCCTCATTTGGCAAGTTTGATACATCTATATCAGGGGCTATGTCATTGTGTGGCTTCCCGATGAGAATAGTAGAATAATTTGCTGGTAGGTCAAACGAAGTTTTTGTCTGTTTGTGAAAAAGCTCTAAACTCAAATCTGTTGTAATTTGGGTATCTAAATTTTGCATAGAAGAAAGAAGGAAAAAGGAAGAAGGAACAAGAAAGAATTTCTCTTTGTTATTCCTTTATTTATTCTAATCATTTTAGTTTGCACCTGTTACGACAGGTAGAGACGCGATTCATCGCGTCTCTACATTAATCGCGTCTCTATATTTAGATTTAAGCTATACTTCCTCGTTTACGGGCTTCTTTGTAGGATGTTCCCACATTTCTTAACCCAGCTTTAATCATTTGTCTTTCTAATAAAGCAAAAAACCGCGCTTTATCCGCACCTCTTACTACTGCTTGGTTATGTGCTTCTGCTAATGCAACTGGATAGCCATATCCTTTTTGTACTTGTGCCAGCATTAATCCTAAGGCTTCATCTAACATTTTTGTGTCTTCTGCTACCCATGATGGTAATTCCACTCTGGCAATTTCTGCTCCGACATGGACGTAGCAAAAATAAATGGTTTGGTCTTCGTAAAAGTCGAGAATACGAGCATTACTTCTCCATAGGGGACCTCGTTGTCCTGGCTGAAGTTGGGTTTGCCATAAGGTGGAATCTCTCAGAGCTTCAAAAACTTTACATGGTATTTTTTCTGATTGATTTGGGCAAAAGCTAACACAATCGGGTGCTGGATGGGGACAAGCAAGTAAACGCAGGAAGTTTGTTGCTTCGACATTTCGCGATGCACTAAGATAACCCATTAAGGGAATTTGTGCATTTTTTAACAGCTTCCAAGCATCTAAAATGGGGGGTAAAATTTGTTGCCGAGCATCAGAGGGTAGTTGCTCCAAAAACCAATAGACTAGTGAACCATCCACCATTGCTAGGGTGGGGAGTGGGGAGTGGGGAGTGGGGAGTGGGGAGGGTAGGGGAGATGGGGGAGATGAGGGGGGTAATTGCGAATTGCTAATTGCTAATTGCGAATTGCTAAGGGGGTATTTTGCGGCATAGGAGAGTTCGGCTAGGACTGTTGTTTCTGATGCGGTACGACGAAAACTCATCCATTCTTCAGTGCGGATTCCCCATTGACGAGAGGCGTATAGGTCTTCTTGACTATAAAATATTTCTGGTAAACTATCTAGAAGTGGATGGCGATTTTGACCATAATGCAAAATTACTCTGCCGATGTTTATTAAGTAACAGTAAGCAATTTCGTGATGGTTTGGGGAAATTTGTGAACCGTCGGTGGCTATGATGGTATGCACTTTCGGCGGAACAGGGATATCAATACATGTATTAATAGGTTCCATCGGGGTAGCGTTAGCAAAAAGCATTCTATCTCGCCACTTTTCTTGTATTTCTACTAGTTCTGTCTGACGAGTTGCTGCTGTTTGCAGATGTTTTTGGGCTAATTCTAAACGTTGTTTACTTACTGTTGCTTCTTGAGTCAGGTGTTGGCTCAATCCCTGCATTTGCCGCGTAAGTTTTGTTAAATCTAACATTGTTAATCACCCCCATTCTGAAAAGTCTTTGTCAAATTGCAAAAGTGATACAAGCTTAATTTTAGGATTATTTTCGGCTGTCTCTCTTTCTATTTGAGTATTATAGCCCCAGTCTGCTAGGTAAAGCTTTACTTCTTCTAAGTCTGGTTGTTGCTGAACTAATTCTAGTGTTTTTAGTCTGTCTTCGACAAACCATAATTGTTCTGACGAAATATTATGTGCTTTGATTAATTCTCGTAAAATTTCATATTTTGGTCGTTTATTTTCTTTACCAAAAATAAATTCTGGTGATAGATTAACTTCTTCTTTTTGCAGTAGTTCTTGTACAAAACGTCCTTCTTTTGTAGTTACGATGTACAGTATGATGTTGCTAGCAAGTGTTGCTTTAAGTTTTTTGATAACTCCTGGGTAAAATCTATGTAAACTCAACCAGCTATTTAAATCTTTTGCTATCCATTCGTCGCGCAAAGTATCTAGTTTAGCTGCGATTTCCTTTGCATTTAGATTATCTTTTTGTAAGATTTCTTGAGCGATGTTACCCCAATTTTTATAAATTTTCCCTTCGGGGATTTTATCCACCAAAGCTTTAATTAGTACTGGCATTTCCCAACCTGTTTCAATTACGGCTCTGAGTGGGTTAAATTTCTTGGCTAGAGTATCGGGTGGTGTGATACCCGTTGATGACCAAATTTGACTGTAAGCAAGCCATGAGACTTCAAAATATTCCATCAGCCCGTCACAAATAACACCATCAAAGTCTAAGGCAAGAATTTTAGGACTAATTACTTTCATTTTTGAGATATCCAAACTGTGGTTATCAGTTTAATAAATGAGCGCAGATTTAATATATCTTAATTTCTACATAATTTCAAATTCATATCAGTTAATCATGAATAAATTTTCATATTCGCAAATAATAAATGTCTATTCTACTTCTTCACTTGATGGAATGGGACTTCGCTGGTTGGTCAAAATACCATGTCGTGGGCTAAACAATAATGTGAAGAAAAATAACCCAGATACAACTAATACAATTGCAGGTCCAGATGGTAAGTTGTAAAAATAGCTGATATACATTCCTGATATACTCGAAAATACACCTATCCCCGCTCCCAATATCATGACATTATGTAAGCGTTTTACTAATAAGTAAGCTGTTGCTCCTGGTGTGATTAGTAGTGATAAAACTAAGATAACTCCTACGGCTTTCATGCTAGCGACGATGGTTAATGCAATAAGTATCATTAAACCAAAGTTTAATCGATTTACTGGTAATCCTGCTGCTTGGGCGCCCAGAGGGTCAAATGTGTAAAATAGCAGTTCTTTGTAAAATAAAATTACTATTAGTAATACTATAGTGGCAATAATTGCTGTGTCTCTAACTTCGCTTGCTGTGACACCAAGTATATTGCCAAACAGAAAATGATTTAGGTCTATTTTGTTGTCTTTTTGAATTACTGTAATTAATGTAACTCCTAGTGCAAAAAAAGCTGAGAAAACTATCCCCATTGCGGCATCTTCTTTGATAGGAGAGTTAGCTTTTATCCAGGTTATTACCATCGTACTGATGACTCCGGCGATGAATGCCCCAACGAAAATATTACCCCCCAAAAGAAATGCTATGGCAAGTCCTGGTAAAACGGAATGGCTGATGGCATCACCCAGTAATGCTAGTCGTTGTACCATCAAATAACTACCGACAACCGCACACAATAAGCCGACTAAGATAGCGATAATGAGGGAACGTTGCATAAAGCTGTACTGCAACGGCTCAATTAGTGACTGGAACATGGCTGGTAAAAATTTAGGAATTGAAAATTTTAGGAACTTTCCTCTATTGTCGCATTATACTTTACATTTAGCTTAACAAAATGTTGTAATTTAGTTCAAATAATGTATCTAGCTCAAAGAATAACTGTTATCTGTGCTTTGAAAAAATAACTATTATTAAAACTTAACATTTTCGCACTGAGGATAAAAATGACTTGTAGTATAGTTAGTATTTCTTAAATTATTCATATTAGCGAGCAATTCATGTTATTAAATTGAACTAGTCAGTTTAGTTTTCCTTACTTTTTCTTACTTTTTCTTATTGGCGAAATAACATCAGAGTAGGATGATAGAAATAGTGTTGGCTGTTGGCTGTTGGCTGTTGGCTGTTGACTGTTAACTGTTAACTGTTAGCTGTTGACTGTTAATTGTTAATTGTTAATTGTTAATTGTTAATTGTTAACTTCCATGATTTGAATTTTTTCATTATTATGTTAACTGTCAACCGTCAACCGTCAACCGTCAACCGTCAACAAAGTTATTAGGAGAAAGGGCATGTCAGAAAGAGACAATCAGTATCATCAGAAAAGTAAAAATACTCATTATTCTTTAGAGGATATGGATTTAACTAATTATTGGTGGCATGGTGGAAGCTACTGGAGTCCTCTTGTTAGACAAGAAATTTTTGATGAGTTAAATCAAGTAGATGTTGAAGAAGGGGAACAGAAAAAGAAATCAGACTCTAACTTAAAGATGGCTTGTTTATTTGTTTCCACGCTGGCATTATTGAGTTTTGGTATATTAACGCAAGCGAATTCTGTTACTCATGCTTTGCGAAATGTTGCGAGAATTTCAGTTCAACAAGCAACTCAATTTAATAATCAATAAATTTTGGCAGTCAAGCACCAACAGTCAACAGTCAACAGTCAACTAATTCATTAGGAGAAGATATATGTTAAGAAGAAAAGATGAATATGGTCGGGAGCGTGCTGCTGGTTATAAAACTTTACATGACCAGAACTTATCTAATTTTTACTGGTACAGCAGAAATTATTCGACTCCTAGTGACAAAGATGAAATTGAAGAGAAGTTACAGCGACCGTCTCAAATTAAAGATAATGATTTTAAATATATAGCGAAAACACTTTTTATATTTGCTTCTAGTCTCACTTTTTTAAGTTTTCTTCTTTGCTATCAAGCTAATTCGTTCTTTCATTCATCAAAAGAATTTCCTAAATTTTCAGCCCAGAAAGTAGTTCAACCTGAAAACCAATAATTTGTATAATTTGTTTGCTATTAGTTTTGATAAATACTTTAGAAGTCAGCTTTATTTAATAAATTTGGCTGATTTCTTTATGCGAAATATTCACAATCTTCATATAAACTGCTAAGTATGTTTGCCACTGCAAGTACGAAAATTATCTCAACATGCTGTGCGTATCCGTAATCAGATTGATAAGCTTATAGCGTATACGGACTATAAAATTTCATAAATTATATTTTACAATCCCCAAAATAACTTACCGATTAGATATAAAATATTTTTATCTGAGTAAGGGGAATCTATGGACGCTACCGCAGTAAAAAAATACACTCAAAAAATTGTATCTTGGTTAAATGAGCAACATCCTGATATTTCAGTGGTTATGTATGATGTTGGTTCCAGATATGGAATTCATTATCTATATACAGATTTATTGAAATTAAATAAATTTACAGTGGTTGGGTTTGAACCAGATAGCGATGAAGTAAATAAGTTAACAAGCTCCAAAAAATCAGGAATGAAAAATATTTTTCCTGTTGCGTTAGCTGAATCTGAGGGAGACAGAACACTTTATATTACTAGAAACCCAGGTTGTTCTTCTCTTTTTCCACCCAATACCGAAATATTGCAAAATTTTTCTGCGTCAGATTTATTTGAAGTTGTTGACACTCAATCAGTAAAGACTATTTCTCTGGATGCTTTTACTAAACAATATGAAGTAGCACTACCTGATTTCATTAAATTAGATATTCAAGGTGCAGAATACGAAGTTCTCAAAGGTGGAGCTTCGACACTAGATAATGTGGTTGGGATATTTCTAGAAACTCAATTGAGGGAATTATATTTAGGTGCTCCTTTATTTACTGATATACATACTTTGCTAATAGGTTTAGGATTTAGATTAATTTCTTGTGAATATAATCCTTATTTAGGTGGAGAAATTGTTGAACTGGATGTGGCTTATGTTAGAGATACTAACTACTTAAAAAAGGAAGAATACTTACTTAAAGCATTTCTATTTTCTCTAATTCATAGTAATGTAGATTTCGCTGCTAATTTAATCAGATTTTCTAGCTTAACGGAAGCAAGAAAACTAGAAATATTGGAAATCATATCTCAGCCTTTACATCAAGAAAAACTAAATACAGATTCTAATAGTCCTTACGTAACTGGCAAAGTTGAGTTAAGAAAAATTTATGAAGATTGGTGGGATAAAGAACCCATGAGCTAAAATTCATTACAGCACTGGACTTGGAGACGTTACACGTAACGTCTCTACATGTTTTGAAAATGATAATCAATTCATGGGTAGTCATAGTTAGCCACACTTAAATATACATCTTTTGTACTAGTAAGGCAATATTTAAGAAATAATGCTAAACAAGATACAAGTAGACACTATGGCGGTGCAAACTTCCCACTTCGGAGGAATGGATGATGGATAAATCTTTAACACCTGGACTATTAACGGGAGTGCTGGCATTATTTTGCGGTGCTGCTGCTTCTATTTTATCCCCATCCCATAGAGTGAGTGCTGCTTTGGCTGGAAGTAGCGTCGGAGCTGTAAGTGGCACAATTTTAAAGAGACGTAAGGAATATGAGTCTCAAGAAGAGGTTTTACAGAAAATTAAACATATTCTCAATGGGGAGTTCAATAGTTCTATTTCACTGATTAGCAAGGAAATTCAATCTTTTAAAGATGAAAGTGGAGAACTAAAACAATCTATATCGCTTTTAAGTGAAGAAATTCAATCTTTGAAAGGTGACTTGGAAGGTCTGAAAATACAGTTTAAGTCTAGTAATCTAACAAGTAGCGAACCGATAACTAATAAATTTGCTTTATTAAACTCATCTGAAGAAATAGAGGAAATATTTGAAAAAAATATTGCTCATGATGTTCCTATTTCACCAGAGTTTATCAATATAGTTTCTTGTTTAAATGCTCGTAATATTCGGGTGGATAGATATTATCAACCCGTATCAAAGGATGATATTTTTGATAAAATAGCTTTTACAATAGGTGAAAAATACACAACATTAGCACCCTTATATCAACAAATAATTAGAAGTTTAAACAGTAAAAGCAAGGTTAGTTTTAGTTTAGCTAAAAGTAATCCGGATGAAATTGCTACTTGTACCCAATTCTGTCAAACTTTGCTACAAAATTCATTGTTGGCTGATTACTACTACGATAAACAGCAAAAACTTATATCTGCGACACCTCAAATCGGAAATCCAGAAATCAACTGTTTTTTGAATGGTCGCTGGTTTGAACTTTATGTATATATAAAAGTAACTGATTTTTTAACCGCAAATAAAGTAGAGTATGAATGTCTGATGAACCCGCATATTACTCTCCGTAACGGGGATAGTTTTGAGATAGATTTACTATTTTTAGTCAATAACGAACTGATTTGGATAGAATGTAAATCGGGACATCAATCAAGTAGTAGTTTGAGTAGTTATTGTGCTCGAAGAAAGTTACTTGATGTAGCTAAAAATAGAGCATTTATTGTTGGTTTGAAACTTTCTGACCCTCAGACTGTCAGTTGGACTAATCTTTGGGATATCACTGTAGCTAACTGCAATAACTTGCTGAAGCATATTAGCACGGCTGTGGGATTATCAGATAATTTACCAGATAATTTGTCAGAAATTACAAAAATACAAGAAACTTATAAGTCTTCCGCAAACAATTCTTTCCAACTATCTCAATTTTTAAAGAAAAAGCGCATATTACCTTTACCCAAATGTCGCGCAAATATTATTAATGAATTAATTAAGATGTTTTCTGAACTTGAACACCCTACTAGTATGACTCAAGTAAAAATCAATTTAGGTCAGTCTTTAGGGATATCAAACTCTCAAGTCACATCAATTTTGAATGTTATAATGCGCTCTCAATGTGTGCTTGATGCTAATGGAACACCTGTTTCTACTTATCAGGAACCTGCTTTTGCTCTTATATCCTCCGAGTCTGACGTTTTGGAAAGAAAATGTGTTGAATGTTATGTATCTACAGTATTAGGTGTTAATACAAACTATTTTGATAATGCTGGAAATGTTCGTGAGTTTGAAAAAATTGTCGGGGGTAAATTACCTGATATAGATATAATTGAGCGATTGAAAGATGAAATTTAAGATGTATAATATTACCTTAATTTATTCAAAATTCCTTTTTCTTCGTAAATCGGCTGAACCATTTTTTTTAATGCAGGTAATTGCCTAGTGAAAAATATAGAGGTTATCACACAGATAACACCATCAATAATTAATGTATAAGACGCACCTATACTGCTTGCTAAAGCTCCTCCTAATAAATTACCAAAGGGTGTCATTCCTAAAAACGACATAGTGAATAAACTCATTACTCTTCCGCGTTTGTCTTCTTCTACAATTGTTTGTAAAACTGTATTACTTGCGGCAACTTGCATAATTGTCCCCCAGCCAACAAATAACATTATTATTAAAGAGATTGGTAAAAAACGAGATAGAGCAAAAGCTATCAAACCAATTCCCAAAACACTGGGAGCAAAAACAATTAATTTTCCCAATCCTACAACTGTTTTTCGTGTCGCTAAATAAATCCCTCCAAATAATGCACCAATTCCAGAAGCGCCCATCAAAAATCCTAATGTTTCTGCTCCTCCTCCGAGAATCTTTTCTGCAAAAATTGGTACAACAACTGTATATTGAATCCCAAAGAAACTAATTATTGCTGCTTGTATTAAAATTGAGCGAATAGGGGCAAATCCAAAAGCATAGGTAAAGCCTTCTTTTATTTTTTGTAATGGATTTCCAGCAGTTATGACCATTTTTCTAGGTTTAATTCTCATCGCTAATAAACCTAAAAGAACGGCTATATAACTAACGCCATCAATTAAAAAACAGTACGCTATACCCACTCTGGCAATTAATAAACCCCCAATAGCCGGACCGATTAACCGCGCTCCATTAAACATAGTAGAGTTTACCGCAATCGCATTCGCTAAATCTTCTCGACGTTCCACTAATTCTGGTACAAATGCTTGTCTTGCTGGTGCATCAAAGGCGTTAATAAATCCTTGAAATAAACTTAAAAGTATAATATGCCAGATTTGTATTTTACCGCTAAATGCCAATCCTGCTAAGGTTAAGGATTGAATCATCGCTAAAATCTGTGTCCCAATTAAGGTACGATGTCGTGAGAATTTATCTACAAAAACTCCACCAAAAGGGGCTAGGAAAAAACTAGGAATTTGGCTAGTAAAGCCCACAACTCCCAGCATCAAAGCTGAGTCTGTTAAGCGATAAACTAACCAAACCGTCGCTAGCTGCGTCATCCAAGTCCCAATTAACGAAATCCCTTGTCCAATAAAAAACAAGCGGTAATTTCTAGACTTAAAAGCGGGTAGTATATTTTTCATTTTCGGTAGAGCCAAGGAATAATTAAACAGTCAACAGTCAACAGTCAACAATCAACAGTCAACAATCAACACATTTACTTAACATCTACACTAACCTCAGCAGACATCCCTGGTGTAATCCTTGATTCGTATCCTTGAATACTCCTTTGGTCGAAAATTACTTTTACGGGTATACGCTGTACGATTTTTGTAAAGTTTCCTGTCGCGTTGTCTGGTGGTAATAAGGCAAATTGGGCACCACTCGCTGGTGAGACACTTTCGACATGTCCTTTAAAAGCATGATGAGGGAACGCATCGAGTTTAACTTCTACTTCTTGTCCCGGTTTCACTTGTTCCAATTGGGTTTCTTTGAAATTCGCAATCACCCAGTAGTCGTTATTCACAATGGCCATTAATGGTGCCCCTGCTTGCACTCGGTTACCGACTTCTACTGTTTTCCTTCCTACTCGTCCCCCTGCTGGTGCGACTATGTTGGTGTAAGATAACTGCAATTGTGCGTCTTTTAATGAAGCTTGTGCTTGGTTAATCGCTGCTTTCGCTGCTTCGTATTGGCTGCGATTTACTTCGGTTTGTTGTCCACCTGCTGTAGCTTGTTGCAATCCTCCTTTTGACGCAGCCAATTTTGCTTGTGCTTGTGTTACTCCTTCTTGTGCTTGTGCTAATCGTGATTGCGCTCTGGCTACACCTACTTTCGCTGCTGCTAATTTCGCAGTTGCTTGTTGCACTCCTTGTTGTGCTGCACTTTTTTGGGCTACTGCGACATCATACCCAGCTTTTGAGTTATCCAATAATTGCCGAGAAATCGCCCCTTGTGCAAATAATGTTTGGTAACGATTGTAATCGGCTTGCGCTTTTTGCAAATTTGCATCCGCTTGAGCTACCTGTGCTTGTGCTACTGGTATTCCTGCTTGCGCTTGACTGACTTCCGCTTCTGCTGCCGGTATCCCTGCTTTTGCTTCTTCCACTGCTGCTTGAGATGTAGAAATTGCTGCAACTGCACCGCTTACATCCCCTTGCGCTTGGGCTGTTTTTGCGGTGGTTGTCTGAGACGCAAAGGCTATATTCGATTGTGCTGCTTGCGCTTGACGTTGAGCTGAGTCTAAGGCTGCTTGGGTTTGCAAGACCTTATTTTGGTAGTCTCTGGCATCCAATTTTACCAGTGGTTGCCCAGCTTGCACTTGCTGGTTATCGTTCACTAACACCTCGGCAATTGTTCCAGGAATTTTGCTACTAATTTGGTGAATATGCCCCGCAACTGTGGCATTGTCTGTTTCCTGATGGCTTGATGCGTATTTCCACCAATGGTATCCAAAGCTCCCTGCTACTGTTGCACCTACTCCTAATGCTGCCAAAATCAAACCCAGTGGTTTCTTTCGTTTGGGGGTGCCTGCTTTTTGGTCTGTCTCTTTTTCTACAATAATATTTGGTTGTAATTCTTCTGCTGGTTTTTCTAATATACGAGACTCTAGTGCTTTAGAGTCAGTAACTAGTTCTTTCTCGATTACGGCTACTCTGTGTCCGTTATGACCGTTAGTTTCGTATAAATTGGTAGTGCTTTTGCTCTCCATGATTCGTGATTCCCTAGTAATAAATGTAATTTGCTGATAAATATTTCGTATGCGTAGTATCTTGATAAAATTATTGTAGCAGCGATTCCTTAGTGTGCGTAATAATTAATTAGATATTTACATGCTTTATGTATTAGTATTACTTATAGCTAGGGGGAGAGATTTGCTATTGCACGGTTGAGGATTTGGGAAAAGAGTTCGCGTTCTTGGTGCGAAACACCAGACCAAGTTTCTTCGCGGAGTTCGGTGACGATGGCTGGTATAGTGCTTTCAAGTTTTTTCCCGGACTCAGTGAGCCATATTCGCCAAATGCGACGGTCTTTGGAATCGCGCTCACGACGGATTAAGCCTCGTTCTTCCATGCGGTCGAGAACACCAGTTAATGTGCCTCCGACTTGTTGCAGTTTGTCACCAATGCTGGAAGTTGGTAAGCCGTCTTTTTCCCACAAGCAGCAGAGTACGACCCAGTGGAAGGGGGTTAATCCAAAGGGTTCTAATCGCTCGCTCAATCTGCGGTATAGTATTTGGGAGAGCAACTTGATTCGATATCCCATGTTGTATGGGGCGCGAATGTGCTGCCAGGAAGATAAGCTTTGGAGATTATTGTCAGATATTGGAACCATTTGGGAAATTACTTAGCGTACGTAATATTTAGGATAGCATAGAGATTTGTTGACTGTTGAGTGTTGACGGTTGACTGTTGACGGTTGACGGTTGACGGTTGACGGTTGACTGTTGAGTGTTGACGGTTGAGTGTTGATGCTTGATAGGTAATCACATATTTGTAGTAAGCGCATAAATCAAAAAGACGCGATAAATCAAAAAGACGCGATTTATCGCGTCTCTACTTTTATTTTTTAATTTTGCTTTCTCTATTTTCTTTGAGTATATGAAGAATGGAGGGTATTAAGGAAATAACAATAACTATGCCAATAATGGGTAATAAATATTTATCTACCTGTTCTGCAGGTAGGGATTTACCTAAGAAAAACCCTAAGAGCGTAATTCCGAAAGTCCAAAGAAAACCACCAACTAGGTTATAAGACATAAAAGTGCGATAATGCATAGCACCCACACCAGCGATGATTGGTGCAAAGGTGCGAATAATGGGCACAAACCTTGCTAAAACAATAGTTTTTTTCCCATGTTGCTCGTAAAACCCTTGAGTTTTAACTAAGTGTTTTTTATGAAACAACCAAGAATCTTCTTTTTGGAACAAATTACGACCAAAACGGTGTCCTGTCGCGTAACCTATATTATCTCCAAACACAGCACAAACAAAAGAACCAAAAATTAAAACCCAAATATTAAGCAATCCTTGAGATGAGACAAAGCCTGCAGTAAATAGTAAACTATCTCCAGGGAGGAAAAATCCAATTAACAAACCAGATTCAGCAAAGATAATTCCCCAAACTCCGAAGTAGCCAAGGGATTTGACTATTTGCACTATATCAAAATGCATAAAAATTATAACCAATTAAGAATAGGCACATCACATCTTAGCGTTCAGCCCGATAAAAAACAGGAAAAGTATTATTAATTTTGATAAAATTTATTTCATCAATTGGTAATTGGTAATTGCGAATTGCGTTCGCGTAGCGTGCCGCTTCGGCATATTGCGAATTGCGTTCGCGTAGCGTGCCGCTTCGGCATATTGCGAATTGACTCCCCCACTCCCCAAAAAAATGTCAAGATATCTAAAAGTATTAAGGCTATTCTGGACTACTGCTATCGCTGCGGAGTTGGAATATCGGATTAATTTTCTACTAGCTACCCTTAGCAGTGTGGGTAATTTAGCCGGAAGTCTGTTTGGACTGTTCTTATTTTACCGTACTGGCTATACTTTCGCAGGTTGGTCGTGGGAAGCTGCTTTAATTGTTTTAGGTATTTTTACGTTATTACAAGGTTTTTCTTCAACGTTTCTTGCGCCTAATTTAAATCGTATTGTGCGACACGTGCAAGAAGGTACTCTGGATTTTGTGTTACTCAAACCTATCAGTAGTCAATTTTGGCTTTCTAACTATACTCTTTCTCCTTGGGGAATGCCGGATTTAATTTTTGGTATGGTAATAATTGGTTATGCTGGAACTCGTCTTGGTTTAGATTTAAAAGATTATTTACTGAGTGCGATACCTTTATTTTTTGGCTTAATAATTCTTTATAGTTTGTGGTTTATGCTCGGTGCGATGAGTATTTGGTTTGTGAAAATATATAATGTTACCGAGGTACTGCGAGGTTTATTGGAAGCGGGTCGGTATCCAATGATAGCTTACCCAAGTGCATACCGTGTTTTCTTTACTTTTATCGTTCCTGTTGCTTTTTTGACTACTGTTCCAGCAGAAGCGATGTTGGGTAGGGGGAACTTGAACTGGTTGATAGGTGCTTTTTTACTAGCTTCGGGATTATTTTGGTTTTCTACTTGGTTTTGGCGTTTTGCTTTACGATTTTATACTAGTGCATCTAGTTAAAAAGTTTAAATATGAAAGTATCTTTGGTAAAAATCTTTTTTCAGTTTATCTTTAGTCTTGCAATTATTATTTATATTAATAGTTGTAATTCTCAAAGTTTGCCTCTCGATAATATTAATAATTCAATTACCCCCTCTCAAACAGTTGCTCAAATATCAAATTGTGGTAGCCGTACTTCTGGTATTAAAGATAATCCAGTTGCTGCTAAGTATGCTAAAGTTTCTCCTTGGGCTAGTAAAATCAAATGGAATTGCGTTTACAATATTAAAGATTTTCCATCGTCTAGTGTAGATGCAAGCTTTAATTCTGCTCGTGATGCAGCGTTTGCTAACGGTGGAGGTGTAGTATTTTTCCCAGCAGGTACTTACAATTTTGCAGATAATATTTACTTAAAAAATGGTGTAGTAATTCGTGGAGAAACACCATCGATTACAGACGCAAAATCTAATTCTTACAATCCACTAACAAAATTAGTCTTTCCTCAATATAAACCTAGTTTATCTGGTCGCGGAACAGATAATAACACTGCGTTTAAAAAGATTTTCACAAGTGAACAAAACAAAGATAGTAATATTGGTATTGTAAATGTAGATATTAATCGTGCTGGAATTGATTTTTCCTCTACAAAAGATTCCGATAAAAACATTAACCAAAACATCATAATTTTTGGAGTTCGCAGTAATAATATAGCAGAACCAGAACCGCAAGTCCCAAGCTCATTTCAAAATCCGTGGCAAAGATTTAGTAACCGATTTACAGCGAATATTAAAGTTGATGCATCTGCTAATACTTTAATTGTTAATAATCGTCTCAATGATAGTATAACTGACAATTTTGACCAGCCAAATTATATAGTTAAACAAAATAGTGGTCAGTCAAATGTGACTTACACAGAAGGACAAAAAGCTAAATTTAATTATACCGACCACTACGGAATTTCTTTAAACCGTAACACTTCATCACCGAATAATTTACCTAATGACCCCAATCGCTTTCCTAGTTTCTTTAGGAAGGGCTTAGTCATTCAAGACAATTGGATTTATCATACTATGCGAGTTGCAATTCATGCAACAGGTGATGGTTTGATTATTAAAGATAATGTGATTAGAGATGATAAAAATAAGCAAGCATGGTTAGACCCAACGGGAACGAAAGAGCCGAAAAATGCTGCTACATTTGAAAATAGAGCTATTGATTGGTCTGGTTGGAATGTGTTAATTGAAGGTAATGATTTTCAAGTTTATCGTCATCAAATTATGGCAAACAATTATTGGAGTATTGATGGGGAAGGAATTTTAATTCAAGAGTGTTGCGGTGGTACTAGTATTAATGGGGTGACGATTAGAAATAATAAAGGCAATTCTTATATCGGTATTTACAAAGTTCCAGAAATAAAAAATATATTGATTACAAACAACAATATATTTGAAAATGTGACTAAACCAAGCGCATCTATTTATGTTAATGCTGACACAAATCGTAGCAAACACAGAATGGATAATGTGAAAATTCAGAGTAATATGGTTAGTGATAGTATTTTTGCTAGAGCTAGTCTCGGTGGTGAGGGGAACGTGATTGAGGGAAATGTCAGCAAAAATGGTGGGGATTTGTCTTTTTCTTGTGGGATTAAGCTAGGGAAGAATGATGGGTTTGTGGTTAAGAACTGCGGCAACGGATGATAAACGGATGTAACGGATGTTTTATAAAATAAAAGGTCAATTAATTTTTACGTGTTATTACTGTTGAGCTATAGGTATTGTTATGTACTTGTGGTAATTACTTAAATTGGATTCTTGAAATCAACTAGATTTTAGAAATTTATCCGAAATTTTTCTATAGTGAAAAACTAGTAAATTCAACTAACTTTGATTTAGTAAAATAAAAAATATGACTATTTATGAATTATCGAGGTATTTTATTCGCCACAATTATTGGTATTTCCACACCTGCTATTACTGGAATTGCTTTTAGCAGTTTAGTTTTGGCAAACCCATCATTTAAATATCTAAACAGTAAATTTTATTATTCTAAATGGTCTGTAAATTCAAAACTACAGGACAAAGCATATATCCATGATACTCAAAAATTACAAACAGCAAAACGTCTCAAAGAAATAGAAATAAGCAAAAAACCAGAGAGTCAACAAAAACAGGTGAACAAATCGAGAAAAAACTTACATCGTTACCGAATCGCATATCGTCCTAACGACCGTAACTTTATTCGTTTGCAAGTTTTTAACTCTGAAGGACAAATAATTTTAAATTTTGCCTTACCCAGTAATAATTCATAATCTATAACTCACAATTTCTTTTATTCCCCCCCCTTCCCTCCCAGGGAAGGGGGGTAGGGGGGTTAGGTCTCCTGAATTAAAAATCTGATTTATACTGTACAAAGAAAAACCAAAAAAACTAACACGAAAAGCTCCAGATTTGTGACCAACGATAAGCCAACCGACTACGCAGCAATCATCCGTGCCGCTAACCAAACACCTCCAGAACCCCCCGAATGGCTAGCCACTGGTAAGCATATATACTCGTCACAGTATGGAATAGGCGAGGTAATGGCAATACTAGCCAAACGATTGATTGTTAAGTTTGTTGAAGAAGTTAACCCAACTCAATTTGAAGATTGGGAAGAAGCTATTACCAATGGATTAATCAAATCAAGCCGTACCAACTTAGTTTCTTCTACCAGTTTCATTGAACAAAACAACGCTATAGCAGTAATTTCCGAGCGGATTCAAGATATTCCCAATCTAGCATTTCGCGCTATTGCTCAAGAATTTGCAGCAACTATTACGACGGTGGATATCAAAGATGCTAACCAAGGAATTATCCACTCCATACCCAAGGATTTACCAGATGCTTTACATTTAGGCTTAAAAAATAACGGTATAAATAGTATTTTTTCTCATCAGTTAGAAGCACTTACTAAACTGCGTGCTGGTTTTGACTTAAGTATCACTACACCAACCGCATCAGGAAAGACACTTTGCTACAACATGGGGATTCTAGAGTCTTGTATCAAGGAACCACAAACAACGGCACTGTATATTTTTCCACTTAAAGCCTTAGCACTAGACCAAATGCGGAAGCTACATTTGCTGGTGAAGGCAATGCCAAATACTAATATAAAACTCGCGTTAATGACGGGGGATACACCTATATCTGAACGTCAGCGATTTTTTATTCCCACTCCTCCAAACATTTTGGCAGTCAGTCCCGATTTACTACACCACTATTTATATAACATCAGGCGACGAGAAGAAGGAGAAGGATGGCGAAGATTTTTAATGCATTTGCGGTATTGTGTAATTGATGAAAGTCATACTTATGTTGGAGCTTTTGGCGCACATTTTGCCAACTTAATGCGAAGACTGCGGTTAGCAGTTGATGCTGTTGGTGGAAATTCTCAAAAGCTGCAATTTATCTGTTCTAGCGCGACTATTGGTAATCCTCAAGAAATGGCATTACGCTTTAGTGGTCGGAAACACCAACCCCAAAGGTTACACTTGATTGAAAGTAGTGGTGCCCCATCTTCCGGACGTAGTTTATTATCTCTTAAACCAAATAGCGCAGCTAATGTAGAAGCTAGTAAAATAGTAATTTCTTGGTTACAACACAATTTGAGTGGGATAGTATTTTGTAATTCTCGTGCAGCAGTAAAAGGATTATTAGGGTTAATTCAACGGGAAACTCAACGTCAAGGATTAAATTATTTATCGAGCAAAGTGGTAATATTTTATGGCTCTCTTACTGGGGAACGTCGTAAAGAAATTATCCAAAAGCTACAAACTGGGCAAATTAAAGTTATTATTGCAACTTCTAGTTTGGAAGCCGGAATAGATTTACCTGAATTAGACTGTTGTTTAATCCGTGGATTCCCTGGTAGCCTTATGTCATTTTGGCAACGAGTAGGTAGAGCGGGAAGGAGACAACATGGATTAGTTATTTATTTACCACTGGGACAAAATCCCATTGATGTATTTTACGCTCAACATCCAGAACAGTTACTATCAGGAGAAGTTGAGTGTGCAGCTTTTAACCCCGATTACCCGACAATTTTAGGGAAACATTTGGAATGCGGTTGTATTGAAAGTAGTATTGATTTAAGAGAATTAGACAGTCGTTTTGGTACTATTGCAGGTAAAATTGCCGATTCATTATTGCAACAAAGTAAACTAGCATTAAGCTCTGGTGGTAAATTGTGGGGAAGGGGGTATCCACATAAAGAAGTTAATATTAGAAGTAGTACTCAAACTTCTATCACTTTGATAGATAAACATACGGGAGAAACTTTAGAAAGTATGTCTCTTCCCCTTGCTCACCGAGAAGTTTTCCCAGAAGCAATATATTTTTTACAAGACGAAAGTGGCGAAATTATTGCATATCGTAGCGACAGTTTAGACCCACTAAGAGGGGAAGCAAGGCTAGCTTTTTTAAGTAAAGACACTGATTTATTTACCGAACCTGAATCAGAACTGGATATTAAACCACTCTCAAACTTAGCTGAACCTAAGATAATTCCAACTAATATTAAAAATGGTAGACTGCGCTTAACCTTAGCTTGGGGAGAAATTACAACTAGCGTCACGGGTTACAAGCTAATGAAACGCACTCACGGAAAAACTTGTAAAAATCAAAGTTGTAGTAATTATAAAAAACCTGTAGAAGGTCATACTTGTCCTCTATGCAAACACCCCCTGTATTCCGCAGAAGTAATACAATCAAAAGCAGAGGTTACATTTGAAGAACCTTATGAAACTAAATATCAAGCACCTTGCGTCTTAATAGAGCTTAACGAACATATTGAAAAAGCAATTTCGGAACAAGCTCGTATTTTTAGAGAAGAAATTTTGGAAACATACGGGGGAGATATTCCGCAAAAATATAAAGATTTGTGGACTAGCACCCCAGATTTAATCGCTTTGCACAGCATTCAACACCAAATTATTAAAGCTGTTCCGTTAGTGGTTTTGTCTTCTAGTTTGGATGTGGATGGAGTAGTAATAGAAGAAAATAAAGGGATGGTCGCTTACTTTTATGATACTTGTGAAGGTGGAAATGGTGCTGCGGAAGCTATTTTTCATGATTTACCTCGCTTTGCAGCAAAAGGCTACGCTCTAGCTAATGCGTGCGATTGCGAAGCTGGTTGTCCCCGGTGCTTGCATTCTGCTGGATGTCCACAACATAATTCAGGATTACATAAAGATTTAGGATTGTTTTTGTTGGATGCAATTAGTCGAGGTGAGGAGGATTAATCAATTCGCAATATGCCGAAGCGGCACTTTATGGGTGCTTAATTGTAAAATTCTTGTGGGGTGGGCATCCTTGCCCGCCAGATTGCAATACTGCTCGGTTAAGAACATTTGTAGGTTGGGTTGAGGCTTTGGGAAACCCAACATTTCCTTATATTAGTTGGGTTTCGTTCCTCAACCCAACCTACGTATTTTGGTGTTTTGGGGCAAAACCTTCCAAGTATTGCGCCAGATTGTACCTTACTAACTTGATATTTGCTGTAATTCCAATACAAATAGATTTGATGTTAAATATCTATTATTATCAAACGTAGTTTAAATTTTGCAGCAATTTTAAATTTGCTCAGCTATTTGTGATTTCCCCATAAATACACAAACACCTGCAAACAAAAAAGCAATTGTACCCCCAACTAGCTCAAGCAAAGGAGTCATTTCTTGTAGTTGGGGAAATATCAACCCAAACAAACTCATTCCCCCTGCAAACCCACTAAAATACATACCAATTCCCAATCCCGACCATTTTCTCGGCATTAAACCCAAAGCAAATGGGACTGCGCCATTGAGTATAATGCTTAAACCTGCGACTATGATTAATACGGTGGCAATATTAGCGCCTATATATAATAATATTCCTATACCCAAAATAGTAGTACCAACACCTATCAGCATTGCCTTTCTATTTCCTATCTTCGTAGCAAAAACTCCTGCTGGATAAGCAGCAAATGCTAGAAGAAGTCCCAACCACAGCATAATATAATCAATATTATCAGTATTAAATTCTATTTTTAATAACTTACCCCAAGCATCCATTAAGAAGCGTGAACCCCAAGCAATACCCACACCTGTTCCGCAAATTAATGTTAAATCCCATCGGGGTAATGTTGATTCTTCTGCATGATGTGTGTCCGTTGGTATCTCTGGAGGATTAACATATCGCAATGCTGCTGCTGCCATAAGCAAGACAAAAGAACCAATAGAAAAAGTAAAAACTGGTCCCAAACCGAGAATAAACTTATTAGCAAAACCTCGAAAAGCGCTGATAACACCCCCTGTCAGAGTCAACAAACTTGCTGCTAGCGGTAATTCTTCACGAGATGCATAACGTCCCAACAAAGCAATCGCAGGAGAACGAAATACGGTCATAGCTAAAGCCCATGCTACGGCTATTATAGGTAAAAGACTTCGCGTGATAACATTTGGCTCAGTCAAAGTCACAAACGCAGGAATGGCAATAAACAAAGCCGACGAAAGAATGACACCCAAGGAAATAAAAGGAAAACTAGTTCCCAACTTTCGTTTAAAACGGTCAGAAAGTCCCCCAAACAAAGGCTCCATAACCACAGCTAAGGCATTTTCTAAAATCAGCAAACCAGCAGCTAAAGATGCAGGAAAGCCAAATTCAACCAATAACTGAGGCAAGTAGAGAGCGTAAATCAACCAACTAAGGGTAATAGCCCCTTGTACAGCAGCAAGTCCAGCAACTTGCAACCATAAAATTCTAGTTGAATTAAGGCTTTGTTTGTTTGCTTCCATTAACCTAATCCCCTATATTGCTCGTGCCTTATTTATATTTTTGTATAACCTGTGTTAAATATCCTGTGTTCAATATATATCCTTACAAAATCATTTTTTTCTTTTATCAGGTTTGTAGTTGCGCTTTAACGCTATTAGTTGCATATATTAAGAGTAATAAACTGAACTACAAACCTAAATTACGACCTATAACAAAGCTATTTCAAAAATTGCCAAAGTTGAATTTGGTAGCATAAATGCTTATCAAAAATTTTCGGTGCAGCCAATCCTTCAACAACCAGTTTTTTCAACCACCTATTAGATATCCAGCGCAAAATTCCCTGTAAAGGAGGGACTGCGATTTTCACAATATCTCCCAGATATTTAAGAGTTGATAGTCCAAAAGTACGAAAATTATCGATACACAGGTCAAGTGTTGGTCTAATTTGTTTAGAGATATCCTCAGTCTTTACTAAATTAAACCCAGTTTCCAGCAACGCAGCATGAATATCTTCAACAACATGACAATTAGAAAAAATCCCCTCATCATATTTAGCATCAGAGCGCATCATATCAGCAAACAGCAAATAGCCACCTGGGTTAAGTAAGCGAGCAGCACATTGAGCAATATCCCCAGCTGCTATATATTGGCTGCTTTCACTCAAAAGAATGAGGTCGTAAGAGTTTTTTGTTTGAAAATCTTCAAATTTTGTTAAATGAAAAGGTGCTTGACCTTTGGTATTCTCTATAAACCTTTCTTCCTGAAAAGCATCCGGAGCAAGTCCTTCAACATTAAAACCGCGCTCAATTAGGTAAGCTGCATTTCCACCAATACCACAACCAACATCAAGTACGGTACGGGTTCCCTCTGGAATAAAAGTCAAAAGTTTAGCAGCATAGGCTTCCTGAGCAACCCTTAGCTGCTTAATAGTCACTTCATCTGAGGAACTTGGTACGTGTTCCCAATACCCGTAGTGGAGATAGGGTGAATTCGTCAGTCCCAGATAATATTGAATTGCCGCATTTTGGTAGCGGGTCGCTTGGGAAATCTTGCTTGTATTTGGGTTGGGCATTATGGAATGGGGTAAATTTTAGAGTCTTAGACTTGATTGAAATTCTTCTCTAGTGTTTGCTGAGTTGCAAATAACATCACGCGGAATTATAGCAGGATTTTGCTTGTTTCGCTTAGTATAGATATTTAAGTTTATCTCAAAAAAAGCTTATGTATTGTCTTTAGGGTTTTGAATGATATCCATCAGCAGTTTTGCCATGTAAAGACCATTTGCTTTTTATAAGTTATTTTTATAGATTTTCAAAGAAATGTTCACAAAAAATTCTGGTATGAGTGGGAGACAAGTAAAGCAAGAATTAAAACGGGGGCAAATATTTTGGAGGTGTTTCTTGAAAAATGTAAATTACGGTTTAATATCCGCTGCAATTCCTTCAGTTTTTATTACAGTTTTATTAATAGTATTATTTATAATTGAAGTTACACAAAGAGGCATCACAAACAATATATATTGGTTATTATCATCGTTGGTTATAAATGGTATTTCCTCTATTATTGGAGTATTTGTAGGAATTATTATTGGGTTAGTATTTGGTGTTAGCATTAATTTATTTGCGGCTCCACCATACTATCTAAATAGTAAAGTTTATAGAATTAGCTTGTTAATCACAATCGCTTTATCTTTTTTATCTAGCTTATGGATGTGGTGGACTTTGTTTTCATTTTTTTCAAGTACCAAATTTTAGGGTTGCGAAGAAGAATGGCAATCGACTTGAGAAAAGCCCACATTATATGATGTTGCGTTAGGAATTTTCGTTACTAAAGCAATTTTACCATTAGCGTCAATTACCCAACCTTGTGCTTCTACCATTTCCTCTTGTTCTTGTTCATAACTTTCGGTAACTGAATTTGTTATATTTCCTTGATAAAGCTGTGTGGGTACAAGCTCAACTAAATTAACTAAAGCTTGACTACCTGTAAATAAATCTCTGGGACTTGAAGATAAACCACCCCGTCCAGTTACAATAAAATTACTTCTATTAGCAGAGCATCCTTGAGCTATTTTTTTACTTGATTCAGGCAGAGTTTCTGGTAGTTTTACTTTTTCAAATTTTAGTTCATTAGTAACTGTATTAATATCAACGATACCATTTAAAGATGGTTCTCCACCTGTAGCTGTAATATCACTTTTTGGGGTGATTTGGTCTCGATATTGAGTGCCAAAAATCCCTTGAGCTTTGATATTAACTTCACCCCCGCGATTATTTTGAGCATTAGCCATTATATCGCTATTTTCCAAAGCAACCAAAGTGTCTGTATTAATATTAATATTTCCACCATTACCAGTACCGAGTGTTGTGCTACTTATTTGACTTTGACCAAATAATTGCAAGTCGATAACTTGAGATAAATTAATATTACCCCCATCGCCAGATTCTGTAGTAGCTACGAATTTACTATTATCTAATAAAATATTTTGAGCATTTACTTGCAAAAAACCTCCATTTCCTTTACCTTCATTACGAACTGCAAGCTCAGCACCATTAGAAACATTTAATTTGGGAGTATTGAGAATTACGCTACCAGTACTACCATTTGGAATCGAGGGTATGTTGTATAATTTTTGTACGAATATAGAAGGACGCAAAGTACTGGAATTTATTCTACTAGGAAATATATTTTTAATTTCAATTATTTCTGTTCCTATTTTTTGCCTTTCTATATCTAATCGGGAGCCTGTAATTTCTATTGATTCAGGAGCATTGATAGTGATAGTTCCACCTTTACCACTAGCATAAGTAGAAGCACTAATAATTCCTCCATCTTGAAGTCGTAAACGTGATGAATTTATTTCAATATTTCCTGCATTACCAGAACCAAATGTAGAACTAAAAATAGTACTCCGACCTGTAGTACTGAAGGTAGCTGCGAGAATTTCTACCGATTCATCAGCTTTGATTAATATATCTCCACCATTTCCAGCACCCGCAGTTGCACTACTGATTTGCGAACCTGGAAGTAGACGCAGTTGATTAGTTAAAATTGTTATTTTTCCTGCATTTCCAATACCAGCAGAAAATGCACCAATTCCACTCTCCAATCCTACAGGCGTTTCCCCAACATCAAAGCCTTGAAGCTGTAAAAGTTCTAAAGCATTAATAAGGATATTACCACCTTTGCCAGAAGCAACTGTATAATTAACAATATCTGCTCCATCTTGAACAAATAATTGTTTACTTTCTAGCAAAATATTACCTGCATTTCCCGAATTTTTTGTGTAATTTAACAATCGGCTATCAGTTATATTTTGTGTATCCTTTCCAAAGACATTGACTGAATCAGAAGCTTTAACAGTTATATTTTTACCTACTTGATTACCCTGATTTTCAATCAACACCCAAGAACCATCCGCAACATTAATTTTTGAACCTGTTAGTTGAATATCTCCTGTATTAACACCACTAGCATCAATCAAAGCTTTTTGAATTAGATTGACTGGTGCAAATTTTTCAATAGCAGAATAATCAAATTCCCAACCTGTATTTTGAGGGGTTAGTTTTACTATAGCGTTTTGATTTTGGTTACCCACCCCTGCGAGTTTAATACTTCCAGCTTCTCCTTGTACAGTTCCTCCTTTTAAGGTAACTTCTCCACCAATTAACGCCAAAGTATTTCCTGGTTTAACCCCAAGAAATGAACTTCCCCTATTTCCTGTCACTGCTGAGGGTAACGAAGCATTATAATTATGCCCTGTACCGTTTACTGTAATAGAACCTGGATTATTTCCAAATTGCAACCCTGTAGGTACACTTACTGTGAGTAATGGTTTTTCTTGAAGAGAGTTTGCAGTAAATTGAAAACCGTCTGCGAACTTTATACTAGAAGCACTAGTTCCTATAAATGAACCACCAATATCTAATTTAGCATTTGTTCCAAAAATAATACCGTTGGGATTTATCAAAAACAAATTCGCATTTCCATTCGCTCTTACAATACCATTAATATTTGAGACATTCCCACCCGTAACTCGCGTGAAAATATTCCCAATATTAGAAATATTATTAAAAAATGCTTCACCACCTGTAGGAACATCAAACCGCTCAAAACTATGAAAAAGGTTGCTTCCTTTGACAGTACCACCATCAATTAGAAAGACCTTATCATTCTTGATTACTAGAGAATTTACTGATAGTGTTGCATCTGGAACGATTTGTCCCCAAGCTGGAGAGATAACAGCGAAACAACACCAAAAAACTGGGTATTTAACAAACGCGAATACTTTTGACATTGCTCCCGCTATTTACTAAATGAGTTATATAGTAATCACCGTATTATGCTCATTTATATAATTCCCAAAAAAAGCTTGTAATTCAGGAAACGCCGAAAAAATAAATTACTTATTACAACACTTAACAGTTAACAGTCAACACTTAACACTCAACAGTTAACAGCCAACAATCACAAACGATTTATAAGAGAAGCAACAACCTCCCGTACTTTAACTGCCGAATCTTGTCGTAACGCCACCCTTACTATAGCCTGAGCTTGCTTAACACTTAATTGAGAAATTGCTTGTTTTAGTGTAGGAATCGCCTGGGGATTTAAACTTATTTCATCCAACCCCAACCCTAATAAAATTGGAACTGCCAGTGGGTCTGCTGCTAACTCCCCACACAAACCCACCCAGATACCTGCTTGATGTGCTGCTTCTACAGCCTCTTGCACCATCCTTAATACCGCTGGATGAAACCCGTCCGCTAAACTAGCAACGCGAGGGTTAGTACGGTCGCAAGCCATAACATATTGACTTAAGTCGTTTGTACCAATGCTAAAAAAGTCAACCTCAGCAGCTAATTGTTCAGCAATAGCAACACTGGAAGGGACTTCTATCATAATACCCACTTGCATTGTTTCATCAAAAAGAACCCCAGCTTGACGTAATTCATTTTTAACCTCTGCTAAAATTGCCTTTGCAGCTTGCACCTCTTGCAGAGTAGAAATCATAGGAAACATTATCTTAATTTTATGTCCGAAACTGGCTCGTAAAATAGCCCGTAACTGTGTTTTAAATAAGTCAGGGTAATCCAGAGAAAAACGAATACCTCTCCAACCTAAAAAAGGATTTGTTTCTGTACGTAAACCAAGGTAAGGAAGTGGTTTATCCCCACCCACATCCAATGTTCTAATTATTAGCGGACGAGAACCCAAAACATCAGCAATATTTTGATAAAATACAAACTGCTCTTCTTCCGACGGTGCGGACTTTCTATCTAAATAAAGAAACTCCGTACGCAACAGCCCTACGCCTTCAGCACCTAAATTAACCGCGACTTGAGCATCAGCAATTCCACCGATATTAGCAACTACTATTATCCGCCGACCATCGCTGGTAACTGCGGGCTTATGAGCCGTTGTCAGAGCTTGTTGCTGTGTGACTTGCCATGCATCGCGTTTTGCTTGTAATGCATTTAAAACAGCAGGCTCAGGTTCTACCCAAACCTTACCAGTTTCTCCGTCTAACGCTAACAAAACACCATCAGCTAAATTCAACATTTCTGCACCTAGCCCTACCACAGCAGGAATACCCAAGGTGCGAGCGATAATCGCAGAATGTGAAGTAGAACTACCAGAAGTTGTACAAATACCTAGCACCCTATTTGGGTCAAAACCAGCCGTATCGGAAGGGGTCAAATCAGTAGCGACTAAAATTGCTGGGTATGGTAATTCCAAAGAAGTCACCATAGTACCTACCAGTAATCGCAAAACTCTCTGTTCAACATCAACAACATCCGCAACCCGTGCCTGTAAGTATGTATCTTCCAAACTACGATAAGCATTTGCGATTTGTCCTACCACAGATTGCCATGCAGCTTCAGCATTTAAATGCTCTTGAAAAATGCGTTCCTCAAGAGCTTCCAACAAAGCGGGGTCACGTAAATATAACAAATGAGCGTGAAATATTGCAGCTTCATCGTTACCAATTTTGCTGGCCGTTCTTAAACGTAAAGCTTCAAGTTCTTCCTCAGCATGGATAATCGCAATTTGTAAACGTTGCCATTCCTGCTCTACATTTTCGACATTATATTGCTGAAGCTTCAAAGTTGGAGAACGATATAGAAAAGCGGGAGCAATGCTAACACCAGGAGAAGCAGAAATACCTTGTAACTCTCCCTGAGAGCGGGGTGGAGCAGATTTCTTCTTAGGAATTAGCTGCCATTGAGGACGGTTATCATCTTCACCAAAATTATCATTAACCAAACTTTGCAAAGCCGCTAAAGCCTCTACAGCATCAATACCAGTAGCACTAATCAAAAGTTCGTGTCCCTGACGCACACCCAAAGTAGTTACAAGATTAATACTGTCACCTCGCACTGCAGGACTGTGCCGAGTTAAATTTTGTACTTTAATTTGCGATTGAAAGCGACCAGCAGTAGCGACAAACTGCGCTGCTGGACGAGCATGTAACCCCAAGTGATTGCGAACAGTCACCTGAATTTCCTTTGTTTGTTCATCAGCCAGTAAACTTTCTTGTGGGTCAACAAGTTCGTTGTCCAACGGTAGGGGGATAGAGGCATCTTCCAAACCCAGTTGCATAGCCTTAGAAGCAAGAGCACCTCGTGCTTCCTTTATTACTTCCTGAATATTTTTACCCGAAGCTACAGCCACCGCAGCCGCAAGAGTACCTTCCACCAAAGGAGCTTCACACAAATAAACATTCACCCGTTGTTCTTGGGGAAGAAACTCCAAAGCCATTTCGGCACTCATGAGCGCACTACCTAAATCCATCAGAACAAGCACACCAGAGTCACTGTAAACGGATGATATGGCAGAGTGAACCTCCATAACATCAGTTCCCAGAGGATTTTCCGGGTCATCGATACCCGCAGCTACGGCAAGAGCGACTTTACGCCGAACCATCTGCACTGCGAGTTCCCGCACTCCGAGAGCTAGTTGCTTACTGTGAGAAACAATGACAATTCCGACCACTGCTACACCGTCAACGTTTTTTTGAGTCCCAGCTACTTTATCCTAATGTAAATCTGATATTGGAACTTAAAAATTATGTTGATGGTTGACTGTTGACGGTTGAGAGTTGACAAAATTCAGATTATGTGGTTAATGTAATGCCAGCAAATGTAGAGACGTTACATGTAACGTCTCCACGCCGTAAAACGTAAAATCTCGTTATCCCAATCCCATACCGTCATTTTCTGAAACTAATAATCTACCTTCACCGCTGTAAACAAAAACAAATCCTTCTCCACCATCTTTGCCAAAATGACCTAATTTTTGATAATCTTCGACGATACCATTTGTAAAACCTTTGACCATATCATAATCTGCTATTAAAACTTCACCTCTTTTCAATTCAATAACTTGAGCAGGTGAAGGTGTAGCTGTGACAACTTGAGATTGTTGTCCTGGTAAAGCAGAAAGAGCTAACCGAAATTTACCATCACCGGAGCCAGCCATTTGCCTTAATTTCAATTTTTTAACACCCATAACTACGTTGTTAGAACAAAATTGAAATATACCATCGTCAAATTCCCATTGTTCTCGCTCTGAAATCACAATAGCTGTGTAATGTAAAAAATGACCTTTTTGTCTAGGTTCAAGATAAACTTTTCCAGTACCTTTATAAACAGGGGCATTGTATTCTACATCTGTTCTTAAAGCAACCCAGACATCTTTTAAAACATTATCTGTTTTATAGACACCATAGGTTAATTTACCAATACATCTATGTAATGCTCCTTTTTTAATTACTACTCCAGAATTTTCTAAATTAATTTCTATTTGTTGTACAAATGGAATGCTTTTAGTAGGATGAAAATATTTGTTGGTTTCTTTATTGATATTATTTTGTAAATACCATAAATCTGTTGGCTCGATAATATTTACTGTGTGTTTCATGTATTTATTGACGCTTACTTTTACGCCTATTGTTTAATTACAAATTACGAGTGTTTTAATTTTTCTATCAGTTGCACTACTTTTTTTTCTATCTCTCCAAGGGCTATTGTAGCTGAAGTAAGATGTACATCATGAATTAGCCAGTACTCTATTTTATCTGTCCACTCAGGAAAACGCTCTAACATTAAGGGACGATGTTCTGTGTCATCAAGCGCAATTACCATATCCGCTTTCATAAAATCTTCTAGGATTGCCTGTTGGGGAAAACGCTCGTCATCCTTAAGATTTATACCTTTGTTGCTAAGTTCCTTGATTGTGTAATGAGAAATAGCACCAACATTATTTATACCCCTTTCTAGTGCCAAAGCTCGTGAGTCAGCTTTATAATCTAATCCTGACTTAGATGCTAGATGATTGAACAGGTGTTCCGCATATCTACTTCGGTAGTAATTTCCTGTACAGAGAAATAAGATATTTTTCATACTGTAACGATAGGTGAGCCTGGTTAAATTTTCACTTCTAATATAGTAGACCTATCACCACTTGCAACAGAAACACCAACATCTTTCTCATGCCTGTATAAGAAACCCCACCCCCAACCCCCTCCCCGCACGCGGGGAGGGGGCTACGAAAAGAAATAAAAAAAAGAAATAAGAATGGTTGTTTTTGTATTTTTGAGAGAATTCATCATAATGAGTCGTAGCCCCCTCTCCGTAAACGGGGAGGGGGTTGGGGGTGGGGTTTTTTGAGTTGAATTTTAGTTGGATGTAAAGTTTATCGAGATAGGCTGCGAGTCAAACACTATCGAACCATTAAGGCTACGGAGACGATTTTTAACTAAATTCAGATTTAGCTTACCGCTAATATCAGCTTGATGATTTTCGCGATTTAGTCCAAAACCACCACTATTAATTATTAAGACAGTTTTTCCGTTGGACTTGCGTGGTTCTCCTGTCAACAGCATTTTCTGTCCATTGCTCAAATTGACTACTATACTTACCAACTTTCCTTCAGTTTGGTAATTGACGCTAGTAATCTTAAGTGTTTTTCCTCTGAATACAAAGGTTCCGCGTCCGGTAAATGTCTGATTAGCGAAGGCGACTTGTGGTGCTACAGTGAAAGTAATTATGGGAATAGCGACAGTAGCAACTCCTAGAAATGCAAAAATAGCCGCAGATGCAGCTGTACGTTTGAAAAACATAAATAGAATTTCCTTTAAATAAACACTGGGACACAAAGTTGACTTATTAATTAAACAAAGTGTTCCTTGTTTTTGGACGGAGATGTCTATTATTTACAGGTCTAGCGAGCCAAAAATATTTTTATCCTTGAGGCTAGAAACACGAATCACATAACCATCCTTAACCGGAATGCGCGGTATCCACTCAAAAACACCATTACTGGGAGTGCGACGGGAAATTTCTTGTATTCGTTTTTCTTTATCATATAAATCAATTCTCACATCCCCATCCAAATTATCTCTCCACAAAATTAGATAAGGTTTATTGTTTGGGATTTGCACCTTATTTGTCGGTTGATTCACAAATATTTTTGGAGAGGAATTATTTTTATTCTTGCTACGAAATCCTAGATAATGGGGAAGATTTCTTACAGTTGGATTATCTCCTAAGTTACCAGTTTGGGGTAACAGAATATTTCCTTGTTTTGAATTAAAAATAAAAGTAGAAGTACCCCCATCGATAGTGATAATATCGCTTTTTACCCCTAATTTACGTAACAAATTTGCGGAATCATCCAAATTCGCTCGATTGACTGTAACTATTAATAATAATTCGTCTCCTTTTGCTCTATCTTTACTCAAAGTACCAATTACATGAAACTTATTTACTTGATTTTTGGCTAAAACTTTTGATGGATGGTCGCTGTATTTATAAGTAACAATTGCATTTTGAACATTTTTTTGATTCAATGGCACACCAGTCGCTGGGTTATAATCAGTAATATAAGCTTGTTTGTCATCCCAAACCAATACTTTTAGGCGGATATTACTATAATATTTATCTGCTGGTTTTTTTACGGGACCATAAGGACTATTACCTGCTGAGATAACTTTCCCATTTAGTTTGACAGGGAAAGATAATTGTGAGCTAGATTTATATTGTTCAAAAAAAGAGCAGTTTATAATAGAAAAAACTGTATCCCCATAAAGCTGTTTATATTCTTCTGTGATGGGAGAATATAATTTTCTTTCAAAAAATGGACTGTAATATCTTCCTTCTCCCTGATAATATTTGCCTTGATTTATCCCCATATTATCTACTTCACTAACCAACTGGTCTATTTTCATTTTCCGTAGGTTAATAACTTGCAAATATGCAACGTTCCCTTGATTTAATTTTTTTTGATATAGTCCAGCACCATCAATAACTTGAATCGGTTGATAATCTGAGGAAGGAGAGAAAGCCAGCGCATTATTATAATTAAAATAAATAAACAAAAAACAAATAAGAACAACAATCAAAAACGTAGAGACGCGATTAATCGCGTCTCTACATATCGCGTCTCTACATATCGCGTCTCTGGAATATTTTTGTAGTAAATAGTACACCCTGGTAACCATAATCAAATCAAAAATACAAATTGCTTTTTTTTCTACTTAATCGTCTGGACAAGACAGCGTTTTGAACAAGCTCTTAAGCATAAAATAGCAAGAAGTTGCTCCTGGGTCTTGATGTCCCAGACTGCGGTCTCCTAAGTAACTAGCGCGGCCTTTTTTTGCTTGCATGGACTTAGTGTCTTTCATGGCTTGTTCTGCTGCGTTTACAGCTTGTTCCATAGCTTCCAGCATATCTTTACCGCTGACAACTGCTCGTCCAAAAGCATCAACTGCTGGATTTAACACATCTACCATTGTTTTATCCCCCAGTTGGGCTTTTCCGCGACCAATTACACCATCTAACCCTGCTTCCATTAGGTGTAGCATATCCTCCTCATCGAGTTCTTGCTTACCAGAGACCACAGAACTAGCTCGCAAAAACCAACTACCGTAAAGTGGACCGCTAGCACCTCCGACGCTGGAAATTAGTGTCATGCTAACAGCTTTTAAAATACCACCAATATCTTGGTCAGATACTTGTGGCAATTGTTTCATTACCTTTTTAAACCCACGGTCCATATTTAAACCGTGGTCAGCATCTCCAATAGCTGCATCTAAGTCTGTTAGATAGTCTTTATTTTGCTCTAACATCAACGTGTATCGGTGCAACCACTGGAAAATGTGTTGTTTCGTGACCATTTATAACCCCCAACGCAAACTAAGCGTGTTTACGGGTGCATCCCATAGTCGAATCATTTCATCGTCTAACTTCAACAGAGTTATTGAGCAACCTTGCATATCTAACGAAGTGACATACGGTCCTATTAGGTTTCGCACGATTTGCAACCCCTGCTTCTGGCAAATTTCCGCCAATTTCCGATAAACGATGTAGAGTTCAGCCAGAGGAGTTCCACCCATACTGTTTACTAAAGCAAGCAGGCGATCGCCTTTTTGAAATGGGGGATTAATAAGCTCCACTTCTTGCCATTCGCTTTTATCTTCATCCCACTCACGCACGGTACGCCTGTAGGATAAATCTTCTATAATCGATAGCGCCATCATTTCTGTAATCTCGTCTACCGATTTTAAAGTCATGCGTTTTTGCCCTGGTTCACCATGAATGCCTATACCCATTTCTATTTCCTGCTCGCCTATTTCAAATGTAGGCGTTCCTTTGGCAGGTGTGGTACAAGAAGTTAGAGCCATTCCCATACTACGTCCATTGATATTGACACGGCGACATAAATGTGATATATCTTTTAGGCTATAACCTTGTTCCGCTGCAGCCCCACAGATTTTTTCCGCAAGTAGCGTAGTACCCACGCCACGACGTCCTTGAGTATAAAGGCTGTTTTTTACCGCCACATCATCATCAATCAAAATACTCAATATACGAATATCCTCACTTCTGGCTAGTTCCATCGCCATTTCAAAGTTCATGACATCGCCACTGTAATTTTTGACGATATAAAGGATACCCGCCCCTCCATCCACCTTATGCGTAGCTCCCAACATTTGGTCGGGGGTAGGGGAAGTAAAAATCTCACCAGGACAAGCAGCATCAAGCATACCCTTACCAACATAGCCAGTGTGTAGAGGTTCGTGACCACTGCCACCACCTGAAATAATTGCTACTTTACCCGTAACAGGCGCATCGGCTCGATAGATAAAGGCAGGGTCAAGATTGACTTTAATTAAATCAGGATGAGCCGCTGCCATACCCTCAAGACTTTCGCGCACAATGTCTAGAGGGTCATTAATCAGCTTTTTCATGGTCACTCACTGGGTTAGAAGGTGCATACAACAAGCATAAATTACTATTGCACCGACTTATTGATGTGGATATTTCTAGAGTGCCACAAACCTAGAAATTATCAAAAATAATATCCCTATAATCAGAGAAATTTCAACAGTACCAACGAACCAGAACGGATATTAGATTTATCAGGTAATGAAATAGTAGAACTATCAGAAGCGCTGCTAAGCTTTTCTAAAGAACAAGACTTGATAGATTGGTTACAAAAAAATTCATAGTGGCTTCGTCTTTAGAGATATAAAAAGATAAAGTCGGTTATTGCAGCTAAATTTGAATACACCATTTTGGAGACGCCATTAATGGCGTCTCTACTGTTTTAATTAGGTATCAAAATAGTTAAATTATTGATTACTAATTAATTATTGAGAAAATATTACAAATCAAATCTTAGCCCCCTCCCCGCTTGCGGGGAGGGGGTTGGGGGTGGGGTTCTTGGGGTTTTCTATTCGTTTTTTGGTTCAGACTGACTTCCAGCATGAAGCTTAAGAAAGCTATCAAAAGAATACCAAGCTAACACATACCAAGGAATAATATCTAACTGCAACCCCTTAGCAAGTAGCTGTCGGACAGATAAAGTTGCTAACCCTATCGGAAAGAGGATACGCATATCAACTCTACCATTAGTAGCCAATTTAATTTGTTTATTAAAATCAAAAGCGGCCGTTGATACTTGGTCTGCAGCTTCAGATTTACCCTCAGTAATATCACGAAAGATAATACCTAAATCTCGCAGCGCAGCCAAAACCGACTCCAAATTGCCTTCTTCTTTACCATGCTCGATAGTAATACTACCGTGATGGATATTAGTACGCACCTGGTTTACACTACTATGAGCTTCTAATGCATCAGCAATGCGTTGTATTTTTTCTGGCTGACGATTAGCAGAATTAACCCTTAACCGCAGTCTTCCTGGGGTAGCGCTGATAACTTTAGTAGCTATAGGTTGGGAAAAAGACTCACCAGATGCTTTTGCCATAAACTTTGGCATCGTAGTAAGAGTACCATAATAACCATTTGTCAACACGCGACCACCCTCCAAAAAAACAATTCAAAACTCAAAACTCAAAACACCTCAGGAATTTGCAATTTGCAAGTCGCAATTCGCAATTGAACAATCATTTAGTTGCAAACTACGAGCTGTTTTGGTCAACAGTCAACAGTTAACCGTTAACCGTCAACCGTCAACACCTATTCAGACATCGCATCAACAGTCACATCACCAGCAGGTAACTGTTTCGCTTCGGCCATTTCTGCTCGTGCTTCTGCTACAATATCCTCAAATGTTTCGCCTAGTTCCGCAAAAGCTCCTTTGCTTTTCTCGAAAACAAAGAGACCACCTTTAATCACAGATTTAGCAACGGGTTTGCCAACACCAGCGATAACAGGAATCAAAACTGGAGCCAAAAGAACCGCTCCAATACCAGCAATAATTCCAGGAGCTCCTGCATCTTCAACGAAATCAGTAATTTTAGGTGCCATGATATTTTACCTCTATCAAACGAATAATTTAAGTCAAGTTTTCTAGTCTAAACTAGTTGGGAAGTCTATCTCATCTCGCTGATGGAATAGTTTTGGGAATTGCTGACTGTTGACTGTCAACCGTCAACCGTTACCCTTTTTTCATCATTGGTCGTAAACCATTAAGTCCTGCTGCTACGGTGGAGCCATTATTGACTACTGTTGCAGCTAAGGGGTTCAAACCAAATAACACAGCAACTGCGAGTGCAGCTACGTTGGGAACAACAATCATATTGGTGTTTTGACCAATTAATTTTTTAGCTTGACGAGCGATTTCTATCGCTTCCAGCAAACTATTCAAGTTGTTCTCCATCAACACTACGTCAGCGGTTTCACGAGCAACATCAGAACCACTCGCAAAAGAGACTGACACATCAGCGTAAGCTAACGCTGGAGAATCATTTATTCCGTCACCAACAAATGCAACTGTTTTACCTTGTTCGTGTAGTTTACGAACAACTGTTGCTTTTTGTTCTGGAAAAGCTTCTGCGTGGGTATATTTGGGGGTAATACCAAGTTGTGCGGCTACTGCTTTTGCTGTCCGCTTGTTGTCTCCGGTTAGCATGTGGACTTCCACACCTTCAACCGTTAACAGCGCATTAATCACTTTCCGGCTTTCTGGGCGAAGTAAATCACTATATTCTATTATACCCAATAAGCGCTCATTGTCACCAACATAAATTGCAGATGGTGCTTGTTCTTTTCCTTCTAAAGGTGACATGTCTATTTCTTGTTGACGCAGGAAGCGTTCGCTACCAACATAGACTTTTTCACCATCGATTTCTGCTTCTACACCAAGTCCCAGTTGATAATTCCACTCTCCACGGGGTAAATTTTCAACTTTTTGACCTTCAGCATAGCGCACTACTGCTTCTGCTACTGGGTGCGTTAAACGTTTTTCGGCTGCTGCGGCTAATGCGAGAACGCGCATTGATGGTACATCTGCTTGGAAGCTTTCGACACCGACGACTGCTACTTCCCCTTGGGTTAGTGTACCAGTTTTATCAAAGACAACGGTATCAATTTCTGCAAGTAGTTCTAATGCACGTCCGCTACGAATGAGAATACCGCGTCGTGCTGCGTAACTCAATGCTGCTAAAACAGTTGTGGGAATAGATACACGGATTCCAGTACAAAGGTCTAAAGTTAAGATGCTAGCTGCTCTTGCTGGGTTACGAGTCAAAGCAAATACTGTGCCACCCAGCAACAATGTTGGCAGTACTGCACGGTCAGCAATTTTGACTGCATGGTTTTCCATGCGAGTATCGTGGATAGGTGCTTGTTGGATTAATTTGATGCTTTGTCCAGCACAAGTCTCATCCCCTACTCTTTCTGTTTTGATGTAAACCTGTCCTTCTCTGACTAAGGTGGAAGCATAGACATTCTCACCTTTATGTTTCATCACGGGTACAGATTCACCAGTGAGTTTTTGCTCGTCCAGTAGCGCTTTACCTTGGAGAATAACTCCGTCTACAGGTACTTGTTCTCCTGGGTAAACAATGACTGTATCCCCTGCTTGCACTTGTTGAATAGGGATTTGGGTTTTTACTCCATCGCGTTCTACCCAAGCGAATTGTCCCAAAGAACCCATTAAATCAAGGGTTTGCTGTGCAGATGAACGTGCTGTACGTTCGCGGATATTCTCACCCAAGTCGATTAAACTCAACATTAATGCTGGTGTGAGGAACTGTCCTTGAACAGTTGTTATGGCAATTGCCATAAAATCTAGGAAGTCGATATTAAGTTTGCGCTCGTTGGTAATACCTTCCACAGCGCGTTTAGCAACTGGTAAAGTAGCAAGAGCAATGGTTCCCGCTAAAAACATTGGTGAAATAGCCAATCCCAAAGGTCCACTCAACAGAGCTAAAGAAGTTGCAATCACCGATAGGGGTATATTAAAGCGTGGTTTTTCTTCGGTTTCATTAGCTTGTGAGGAAAGCTTCGTTGGGGAAATAAAAACAACTCCCTCGTCATTTGCTGTCTGAATAATATAAGCGAAATGGGAACGAGCTTTGGTTTCAGAAGTTTTATTCGCTTTATAAGTGACAACAACTGAAGCTGCTGATGGTTTGATTCTCACGCTGTTAACCAAAGAATTGCTTTCTAGCAATATTTGCAAGCGTTGGGCATACTCGGTATTACGCACCCTAGGAATTCTAAAACGTATTCTCCCGGGAATCGCATGAACTACAGCGTATGCGACTTTGGGACGTTCTACAACCGCTAGTTGTTCTGGTTTACTTGAGTAGGCAACTTTGAGATTATTTTTTGGTGTCGGTGTTGCGGTAACTACAGGGAGTTGGGTTGAGGAGGATGGTAGATCCACCGTAAGTTGTGCCATTGCTTTACTCTCATACGAAACTACATTACTGAATGTTGGAGATGAATTGCTATTATTATCAAAAAAATTGCAAGACATCCTCTACCCTTATAGGGATAGTTTTAATTGTCAGTTCACTGAAAAAAAGCAGATTCTACAGCCACTTAGAAATTAACTTTGAAATTACCCCCAATACAAACTTGCAGTCAGTTTCTATTAAACAGACTAAAGTACTCATTAGTTGATAATTTCACCTTTTTTTCCAGTCGGTAAAGAATATTGAACTCCTAACCTCCTCTTAACCTTTGTATGCGAAGAAAAGCATAATAGCAAGGGACATTATTTGAAATGTATCTTCACCAAAGCGATAAAAGTTAGTCCAGATTAGGTTAGAAAAATTTCCATACCTAAGAAATAAGGTCGAAATTGGTTTATTGGCTAGCAAAATTACTTATAGTTATTAGTTGTTGAACATCTGTGCCGCTAATAACTTAAATCTACCTCACAACAATAATCTGAGGATATACCTGAGTATATATTTTCTATTCAATTGTGAAATGCGAAAACTTGCCATTTCTTCTGTCTATGATTATTGAATTTTATTGGTTAAAACGGTATTTTGCTTAGTCGATTTTAAAGTTCGCCATTGCGGCTAATGAATATGAAAGTGCTGGAACTTTCATATTACCCCATAAACTTGAAATTTGCAGAGTACTTTCGTCTTTGTTGTCAGCAAATTTTGTTAATTCTTCTGCTAATTGCTGTGATTTATGTAATTCGCTTGTTTGAATTACTTGCTGCAATTGCGTTTGAACCTTTTCACTTTCTGCTTCCCTTTGTGCTTCGCTTGCTGTTTTGCTTATCGTTCCGCTTGATGTAGTATTTGATGTGTTATTTGAAGCGGTATCTGTTGCTGGGTTTGATTCCAATGCTGATTGTATTAAACAAAGCCAATAAGATTCGGGAATGCTATGAGATTTATAATATATTGCAACGGAAGCCGCATCAGAATTAATACGGATATTCGTAACTTTGGAGTCAGTCTTTAATAGTCTCTCTAATCGCCGTGCATAAGCACTATCTTCAGCGACAAGAGGTATATTAAACCTAATCCTTCCTGGTATTGTATGGACAATACTATAAGCAATTTTTTGAGGTTTTCTAGTAGCAGTGACAACCTTATCTGGAGGTTTATGTACCACATTCTCCTTAGTAATTACAGATGCTCTTTCCACTTTAGATGCCTTAGATTCAAAGATTTTCTTCAATTTGCTTGCAGAATCTGCAACTTGTTTATTCAGTTTTAATGATACTTTCGCACCAGACTTATAAGTATCAATTACTTTACGAGTAGTATTTGCCGTCACAAAATAGAGTGGAATACTAGCTAAACCGCTAATTCCTAGTCCTGATGTCACAGCTAACCCTGTAAACAGGGGTATTAAATCTATAGTTTGTTCTTTCCAGAAATCAACAGACTTCCAGGGTGCAAAAGGGTCTTTAGTCGCTGAAGCAATTTGCTTAGAAATTCCTAAATCCTGAGCTACTGCCAGCATTTGCGTCAACGACAACTCGCGCTCGTCAAAATTAACCGTTATACTACCAGTTTCCTCATTAACAGAAACCTGAGTAACACCACATTGTTGCTCTAACTTTTGACAGATATTCTTAAATGTCAAATTGTCAATTTCGCCATTGTCAATTTTGCCAATTCTACGTATGCGTATACGCCCTTTAGTTGCATGAATTATTTGCAACTTATTTATAGTTGATGATGCCGTTGATGCCGATGCAGCGCTACTAGCACCTTGTACTTCGTCGCGTTCCTGAGCAAAGATTAATTCAGGAGACTCGCTAGTCTTAGGAATTAACTTTTCGCGACTACTAAGAGTGTTGGTCATTTACCCAATAGCCACCCCGTTAAGGTTTACTTGAATAATCAGTATAACCTTATTTACAGAAAAACGGCTAGATGTTTTACATTATTTTTGATTAAGTGTTATTAACTATGCGGTTTTGGTATTCCAATTCAGTGATGATATCTAGTGTATTTTCTAACCTGTCTAAATAAACAATTCCGTCAAAGTGGTCGTACTCATGTTGAAATATACGAGCTAGGAAATCTGAAAATTGTTTTTTTTGATGCTTACCATTTCTATCCAAGTATTCTACCTCAATATATTGATACCTGGGGACAAACCCCCTAATACCAGGGACACTTAAACAGCCTTCCCAACCTTTGACTAACTCGTTTGAATGTGCGATAATTGTAGGATTAAGCATAGGTGTAGGTTCCATTTCCGGAGCGTTAGGATATCTGGGATTTGGGCGAGAAGCCATAATAAATAAGCGATATTGTTGAGCAACTTGGGGAGCGGCAATTCCTACTCCATTTGCGCTAACTACTGTAGTAATTAAGTCATCAATTAATTTTTGGATTTCATCACTTTTAATATTTTCAACCAAGGAAGCCTTTTGACGAAGTATAGGATTGCCTAATTGGATGATTGGTAAAGTCATATGGGGGAGTGGGGAGTGGGGAGTAGGGAGTAGGGAGTAGGGAGTGGGGAGTGGGGAGTGGGGAGTGGGGAGTAGGGAGTAGTGGGGAGTGGGAGGAGACAGGGGAGATTGAGTAAATGAGAAGGAGAATATTAATCAGCAATTCCCAATTCCCAATTCCCCACTCCCCACTCCCCAAGTATTAGCTTTGACGTTGTGCTGGCAACGGTTCTGGTTTCACTGCTACTTGTGTAATTTCTCCGTTGCGCTCGACTTGAATTTGCAAGGGGTTACCGATTTGACTGGCTTCTACGATTTTTTGTACTTCTTCAATTTTGGCGACAGGTTGGTTATTTATTCTCAAGATTAAATCACCTTGTTTCAGTCCTGCATCTGCCGCTGGGGAGCGAGCGACTATATCTACTAATAAAACACCTTTGTCGGCTGAAAGTTTAACGCCTAATTTAGAACCTAATCGCTGACGAAGCTCTGGGGTCAAAGTAGCCATTTGAATACCAAGATAGGGATGGTCTACTCTACCTTTAGTAATTAATTGTTGAGAAATTCTTTGTGCTGTGTTAATGGGGATAGCAAATCCTAAACCCTGAGCACCGCGAATTATTGCCGTATTCATCCCAATAACTTCACCACGGGCATTTAACAAAGGACCCCCAGAGTTACCAGGATTAATCGCTGCATCAGTTTGAAGATAATCAACGCGCTTATCGGTCGCGCCTATTGCCCGACTCGAACGTTCTGTTGCACTAATAATACCAGAAGTTACAGTATAATCCAAACCTAAAGGGTTACCAATCGCGACCACAGCTTCCCCTGCTTGCAAACTATCGGAGTTGCCGATGGGAACTGTTGGTAAGTTGCCTGCATTGATTTTAATCACAGCCACATCGGTAACTGCGTCTTCTCCTATGACTTTGCCGTCAAAGCTACGACCATCTTTGAGGGTTACTGTTACTACATCAGCACCATCTACCACGTGAGAGTTGGTTAATATTTGCCCATTACGATTAATTATAAATCCGGAACCACTACCCCGCTCAACTCGCTCCCGTTGTCTTGGTTGACCGTCACCAAAAAAACGCCGGAAAAAAGGGTCTTCCAATTCATCTGATGGTCGCGAAGTTACGGTTCTTGATGCATCAATTCTTACGACGGCTGGTCCAACTCTTTGCACGACTTCAACGACATAGTTAGGGTTTCCGGAACTAGCAATAATTGGAGGAGGTGCAACATTAGGAACAGTAGTCGGTTCGGATTGCGGCATTTCTTGCCCACTTGGTTGCTGAGCTTGGATTGGATTGGCGACTCTTGAACAACCACCCAAAGATATTGCGCTTACAGCCCACAAAAACATTAACAAAAAGCTGCGAAGGTTATAAGAAGGGGATAAACCCCTTGTATCAAAACCTTTGAGTACAAAATAATGCTTAATCGGTTTCATATGTATTAATTTCTCCGTGTGAGTCTATGGATGGTAGGATATTGCCTACCCCATGAGGTGTCCTGTGAATGATTACAACTTAAAAACGACCTCCAGGTCTATAACGTATTTTGCTAAATTAGTCCTTTCTTGTTGTAGTTCTATTGTGACGGTTGACGGCAAAGGTGGTAAAGATGGAAAACGACATAGAAATTTTGTGGAGTCAGGTACTGGAACGCTTACAAAAAGAGTTGTCCCGTCCCACTTTTGAAACTTGGATTAAAACAGCCACAGCTGAGCGTTTGTCTAATAATTGCTTAGAAATCCTTACTCCAAACCCCTTTGCTCGTAATTGGTTACAAAAATATTACATCAAGACTATTGCGAATGTCGTTCAAGATATTCTTGGTTACCCTGTAGAAATTCATATTTCTGTTGCAGCAGGGGATAATTCTTCTGAGTCTGTTATGAGTGAACCATCTTGGGATTTGGCAAATCAAAGTGATGTTAATCTGGAAGAAAATCTGGAAAATAATCGGCACACAGCGGACTTGAATCCTAAATATGTATTTTCCCGGTTTGTGGTTGGTGCTAATAGTCGCATGGCTCATGCCGCATCATTAGCGGTTGCGGAATATCCTGGTAGGGAATTTAACCCATTATTTTTATGTGGTGGGGTCGGTTTAGGTAAAACACACTTGATGCAAGCAATCGGTCACTACCGTTTAGAGAGTTTCCCCGACTCGAAAATTTTTTATGTTTCCTGCGAACAATTTACTAATGATTTAATCACCGCTATTCGTAAAGACGGAATGCAAAGTTTTCGCGAGCATTACCGTGCAGCTGATGTACTGTTAGTTGATGACATACAGTTTTTGGAAGGTAAAGAATACACTCAAGAGGAGTTCTTTCACACGTTTAACACGTTACACGAAGCCGGAAAACAAGTGGTGATTGCTTCTGACCGTCCACCAAACCAAATTCCTCAGTTACAAGAAAGACTATCATCCCGTTTTTCAATGGGTTTAATTGCGGATATTCAAGCACCTGATTTAGAAACTCGAATGGCAATTTTACAGAAAAAAGCTGAGTATGAAAATATTCGCTTACCTAGAAATGTAATCGAGTATATTGCGATTAATTACACTTCTAACATTCGCGAGCTAGAAGGAGCTTTAATTCGAGCTTTAGCATATATTTCTATTTGGGGGCTACCCATGAATGTAGAAAATATAGCCCAAGTTTTAGAACCACAAGCCTCAAAAGTTGAAGCTACTCCCGAAGCAATTTTAAGTGTTATTGCGGAATCTTTTAGTGTTTCTGTTGACGACCTAAAAGGAAACTCGCGACGACGAGAAATTAGTTGGGCTAGGCAAATAGGTATGTATTTAATGCGTCAACATACGGACTTAAGTTTCCCTCGAATTGGAGACGAATTTGGAGGTAAAGACCACACCACAGTTATTTATAGTTGTGAAAAAATCGCACAACTCAGACAAACTGACCAAGGTTTAGCACAAACAATACGTCAGCTTAGTGACCGCATCAGTGTTAAGAAGCAAAATTTTTGATGCGTCTCAATATTGTGAACAATTGTAGAGACGTTACATGTAACGTCTCCACATTATTAAAACTCAATATTGTGAACAATTGTAGAGACGTTACATGTAACGTCTCTACATTATTAAAACAAAAATATTTGATTCTTTCTAATCAAACTCAACTTTAGAAAAAAATATTAAGCAATATCTAAAAATTTGTTAAGGCATAATTAAACTGTGGAAAAATAATTATTTTTTGTGGAAAACTCATACGAAAACTGTGGAAAACTTCACTTTTATAGTGGAAAACTTTAATTAAGTATAATTACTCTGTGGAAAAATCTCCGACTTTTTCCACAAGTTTTCCACAGGATATCAACAATTTCGTATTTTTATAACGGGCAATTGTCCATGATGCGGCTACATAGGGAAAACCCAACGGAGTGGGTTGTAGAGAAAAATAGTATAGAATTTATGTACTAATAATGAAAATTCTATCAAATAATTTTTTGATTTAGCTTGGAGGATAAGTAGATGACATCTGATAGTTTAAAAACAATGGGTAAAGTTACTACCACCATCGCGGTTACTAACCATATTGACCAAATTCTTGCAGAACGGGGTTTCATTCCAGAAGAACAAATACGCTCAGTTACATTGCATGATGTTTTGGTTGATACAGGTGCAACAAGACTTTGCCTACCTAGGAATATTATTCTTGACTTAGGATTACCTCTTCAAGGAGAAGTAGATGTAAAGATAGCTACAGGAATAGAAAAAGCTCGTATTTATAAAGAATTTCATATTGTTGTTGAAGGAAGAGAAGGAGTATTTAATTGCATTGAGCTACCAGAAGGTTCAGACCCGCTATTAGGATTAATACCGTTGGAAGATTTAGGATTAGAACCTGACTTAATGAATCAAAAATTGCGCGTTTTACCAATATCAGGTAAGGATACTTATTTAATGGTTTTGTAATTTAATTTAGGTGATGCGCGTAACCTGTTATTAACATCATTGTGGAGAAGGAACTGAAACGATTCAAAATAAAAGAACCTGCAAACAACTCCACAACGTTTTATAATAAGGGGTTACGCTTACGTATCCAGTCATGAAATTAGTTTGCTCCCAGAGTGACCTCAGTACAAACCTTTCTCTCGTCAGTCGTGCAGTTCCTTCGCGTCCGACACATCCTGTACTCGCTAATGTATTATTGCAAGCGGATGCAGAAACTAATCAGGTAAGCTTAACAGCGTTTGACCTCAGTTTAGGTATTCGCACTAGCTTTGAAGCCGAAGTTTTACAAGGAGGTTCTATTGCTCTTCCTGCAAGACTGCTTAACGATATCACTTCTAAGTTACCAGGAGGAGAAATTACTTTAGAAGAAGAAATAACCTCCATCGCTAATGCTCCTGGTGGTGAAGGTATAATTGTTAACCTTACGCCGAAGAATGGACGTTATCAGGTACGCGCTATGGGAGCCGAGGAATTTCCCGAATTACCTTCAATTCCCGATGCCAGAATTGTTTATTTACCAGCCCCAGCATTAATAGAAGGATTGCGAGGTACATTAATTGCTACCAGCGCGGATGAAACAAAACAGGTACTTACAGGAGTTCATTTAACGGTTGAACGTGACAGTTTAGAATTTGCGGCAACCGATGGACACCGCTTAGCAGTTGTGCAAACAGAGAACGAAAGCGAGGACGGTAATTTTGATAGTGGATTGGAAGTAACAGTTCCAGCGAAAGCTCTGCGGGAATTAGAACGGATGCTGGCTCATAGCGCAAAAGAATCCGAACCAGTTGAGTTACATTTTGACCAAGGTCAAGTAGTATTTGCTTGGGAAAATCAACGCTTAACAAGTCGTACTTTGGATGGTCAGTACCCTGCTTATCGTCAATTAATTCCTAAGCAATTTTTGCGAGAAGTTGTGCTGGATAGAAAGCAGTTGGTAAGTTCTTTGGAGCGTATTGCTGTGCTAGCTGACCAAAAAAATAATCTTGTGAAAGTGGATATAAATAGTACGACACAGGAAATTACTGTATCTGTGGAATCACAAGAAATTGGTAGTGGTAGAGAGTCACTAGAAGCACAAATATCTGGAGAAGATATATTAATAGCTTTTAATGTCAAATATTTGATGGAAGGTTTAAAAACATTACCTGGAAGCGAAGTTTTAATGCAGTTAAATAAAGAGTTAACCCCAGTTATTTTCTCTCCTATTGGTGGTATAAAAATGATTTATTTAGCGATGCCTGTACAACTCAGGAATTAAAAAGAACCCCACCCCCAACCCCTCCCCGCAACGGGGAGGGGGCTACGAAAAAAGAACTCTCCCTAATCTCCCACATCCCCCTCAAAAAGCACGAATAATTTTGTGAAGAGGATATTATGGAACACTAAAAATTAGTTGAATAATATTATTCTACAGTAATGATAATCATTTATTATCAAAAGGTTAATAAACTAATAAACATTTAAGTGTTATAAATAATTACCATAGAAAAAGTTGAAGGATATTTTTAATTTGCAGCAGAGGACACCAATGAATTATCAGTTATACGCTCCTGGTGTGAATTTATTTGTCTTTCAAATAAGAGAAAGTTCAATTTTGATGACCGATGACAACAGTAATGTAAATTTGCTTTGGGAAACCTGCAATAATATTATTTCTACACTAAATAAGAATTTCCAATTACTTGACTGGCTAGATTTAAAAAAACAGCCCAACTATCATTATGTAAATTTAATTAAAGCAAGTAAAAATAAAAATAATACCAGAAACAATGATGATTTCTTAATTCCTAACTCTATTTCAATTGAAGGTGAAATTGATTTAGATAAAGAGCAAACCTTAGTCATCAAAGGTTTTGTTTATCCAGTAAGAATTTTTAATAGTTATGGATTGTGGCTCAATCTTCATCGTCCAGAGACAGAAAATGGTGAAAAAACCAAAGCCATAGATATTGAATTACTAAATAAGCTAAATCTACACCAATATTTTGTTGTCGTCAAAAATAAACCATCTCTCTCTCAAACTTTACTCATTACAGCTTCTCTGACACCGGAGATTCAAAGAGAATTTCAGGGAAAAGGTCAACAAGCTTTAAGAAGTTTTGCAGACGAATATTTAAAACTTTTTTTTCCAGATAGTGACACGCTACCTCCTTGTAACAGAGTAGGTTATCTATTTGGCAGCCCCATTTTTCAGTATGGCTTGATTACAGAATTACCGACTTCTGGTACTATTTATGTTTGGTTTTTCTATAGTAAAACAGCACAAAATATACTGCGCGAATATCATCAAGATATCTTTGAATTATTTTTTTACCGCAATGAAGCAACTCAAGCTTATCAAGAGATACAAAATATTATTAATAATACTTTGGTAGAACAATATGCCAATATTAAATCAATTATTGAAGACCTTGATAAACAACAAAAATATCTTGGTAATAGTCAGAAAATGCTAGATAAACTTAGAGTTCAAACGCGACAACTACCAACAATGGCAAGAAGCTATGATGAAACACTTACAAAAATCATAAATTTACAAAGTAAAATTGAGATTGCTACTCAAAAATATAATGAAACTATAGATAGATTTGATGGAAGAATTAAAAAAAGACATTACAAATTTTTGGAAAACTTTAGCCGCAATAGTTCTCCTTATGTTCAAGCGAATATTAAAGCTAAAATTAGAACATTTCAGTATGGCTCTAACTTAATAGACAAAACATTAGTATCAATTCGAGGGATAGTAGAAATTGAGCAAACCGAACTAGAAAAGCAAAGACAAAAAGTAGAAAAAGAATGGGAACGTCAACTGGAAATAAATGTTTTTGCCGCTGGTAGTGGTATTGCTGTAGGTGGTATTGTCTCAACTAGCTATTCTGCTACTGTCAACAAAAATAATCCTTTACCAAAACCTTTTTATGTTACAAATATTCCCCTTGTTGCACAATCTATTTTTTGGAGTTTACTTTTTAGTATTCTTGTTGCAGCAGGGCTAATGTGGTCTCTAGGGAAATTCTTTCGGAAGCCAGACGATAATTAATTTGTAAAGACGAATTTGTAAAGACGAATTTGTAAAGACGAATTTGTAAAGACGAATTTGTAAAGACGAATTTGTAAAGACGAATTTGTAAAGACGAATTTGTAAAGACGAATTTGTAAAGACGAATTTGTAAAGACGA